>ERZ869936.305-NODE-305-length-50145-cov-8.373388_pt1 | contig 50145 bp, 28 predicted proteins | sample MGYA00520876_ERZ869936 | MGnify/ENA primary metagenome ERZ869936 (study PRJEB32218, sample SAMN09650985) | biofilter metagenome | isolation source: enrty point of leading RO module | place: Saudi Arabia: Thuwal, RO plant located on Red Sea | collected 2016-02-17 ... | reverse complement strand
GCGCCGCGGACGCCCCACCACCGGCGCGGGCTCCTGGAGATCCCGGTGACGGTGGCCCCGGCCAGGCCTATCTCGTTGGCGTCTTTGTTACCGTTGTTGTTCACATCGACGTAAACGAAACCTGAAATGCCCGCGGGCGGCACGTCGACAATGGTTCCCGTCGCCGGAGAAGTACCCAAGCCGGCATTCTGCGGATTCGACAGGATGAGACGGAACGTTTCGTTCGGTTCGATCACCACATCGGTCAGGGCAGCGACGGTGACGGTCTGCTGGGTGACGCCCGGCTCGAACGTCAGCGTGCCCGAGACGGCCTGGTAGTCGGAGCCGGCGACAGCAGCGTTGCTGCCGACGCCGTTGGCCGTGTTGTAAGCGACGGTGACCTGCTTGCCGCTCGCCGCAGACAAGCTGACCGTGAAGACCAAATTGGTCCCCTCGCTGCCCGAGTCGCCCGCGACCGAAACCGTGGGCTCACCGTCGTTGTCGATGATCGTGCCCGTGGCGGGCAGCTCCGAGGCAGTGGCGTTGAAGGGATTGTCGAGGAAGAGCAGGAAGTCCTCGTTCGGCTCGTCGATGTTATCGTCGTTGATGATGACTTCGATCGTTTGCGTGTTCGAGCCGGGCATGAAGGTCAAAGTGCCGCTCGTGGGCTGGTAGTCCAAGCCAGCCGTGGCCGTGCCATCAGCTGTCGTATACTCTACGGTCGCCACCTCGTTGTTGGGCAGGAATCGTGTGACCGTGAAGAACATGCTGTTGCCTTCGGTGGCCGACTGATCGGTCACAACGAACACGTTGGCCCCGATATTGATCGAGCGATTCTCCAGGTTGATATCGTCGGCCGGCACGGGATCGTCGGAGAAGTAGAGGAAGGTCTCGCTGCCCGGATCGAGATCGGCGGGATCGACCGAGGCCACAAAGTTGACGAGTCCCACGTCGATGGCCTTGAAGGGAACCGTGAAGAACAGCAGTTCGGCTCCCGGATCGACCGGCGGCGACCCGAACTCGCCAAATCCGCCAAAGTCGTTGAGCCGCCCGGACTCGAACGTGCCGAAGGTGAGCGTATCGTAGAAGTCGGAAAAGTCGACGTCGCCCGTCGGCTCGACCAGCGAGGCTTCATAGGTTACATCGAGGAATGCCTGCAGGACTCCCACCGGCTCCTGCTGCACGTCGGTCACATAAACCCGCAACAGGAACTCGTCGTCCACGTCGAGCGTCGCATTGATCGGCAGCGCGTCGCCCGTGTCCGGATCGGCCAGCTCGATGCGATAGAGGACGCTATCGCCGTCATCGTTGAGGATCGTGCCGATCGACTGTGCCGAAAAGATCGGAGCGCCCACGGCATTCGACAAGATCACTCGGAAGCGTTCGTTTGCTTCTGGGGCGGTATCGCCGATGACCGGCACGGTAAAGGTTTGCTCTTGGATGCCCGGCGCGAACGTCAGTACGCCGCTCGTGGCCACATAGTCGCTGCCGGCCGTGGCGCTGATGTCTTGGGTGGAGTAGGCCACGGTGACCTGATTGGTGAGCATGCGCGACAGCGCGACCGTGAAGACCATGTCGGTCGTTCCCGAATTGCCTTCGACGACCATGCCATCGGAAACCAAGAGCCCCTGGGTAATGATCGTGCCGATACCGCGATTGTCGGCGATGATCACGCTAGGGGGATTCGGACTGGAAAGGTTGACGAAGAACGTCTGGTCGGGCTGCGGCATCGAGCTGCCGTTGACGATCACGCGGATTTCCTGCGTCACCGGTCCGCCCGGCGTGAACACGAGGTTGCCGCTGACGTTCTGATAGTCGAACGGCGCGACGGCCGTATCATCCGAGGTGGCAAACGCCACGCTGATCTGCTCGTCGATCGAGCCCGAGAGCGTCACGGTAAAGACCGCCTCGGTGGGGCCGGAGCCGGCCGACACCGTGGCATCGCTGATAGTGATGGTTGCCGGGCCGTCGTCGTCGACGATCACGCCGCGTCCCACGGCTTCGCCGGTGGCACCCGAAACCGAAGTGACGTTGACCAAGAAGTCCTCGGAGGGCTCGGCAGCCGTGTCGCCCAGCGCCTCGACGGTGATCATCGCCGAGGTTTGGCCGGGAGAGAACGTGATCGTGCCGGAAATCGGGTTGTAGTCGCTCGAGTCGGCAGTGCCGTCTTCGGTTTGAAACGCCAGAACCACTTCCTGTCCCGAAGGAGAATCCAGCGTGAGCTCGAACACAAAGTCGGTCGTGCCGCTGTCGCCTTCCGGATTGGACACTTCTGCGGTGATGCTGAAACCGGGCGCGGACACCGCCGGATTGATCTGGATCGTATCCTGGCCCGGGTTGCCAATTTCGGCGTTCTCCGAGGGGTCGCTCAGCGAGACCAGGAACGTATCGACGTCGTCGACGTTGGGGTCACCGATGATCGTCACCGGTACGCTTTGCGTCAGTCCTCCGCCCGGGTTGAACGTGAGCGTGCCGCTGGCCGCCTCGTAGTCGACGCCGGCGACTGCCGTAATGTCGGAAGTCGCATAAGCGACGGTCACCGGGCTACTCGGGTCGGCAGACAGCGAGACCGTGAAGAACGCCGTCGTGGTTCCGGTCGGGACGTTGTCGACCACGTCGCCGGCGATCGTCAGCGTTGCCAGCGCGTCGTCGTTGAGAATCGTGCCAATGCCCAAGGGCGTGCCGATTTCGGCGTTGCTGCTGGCGTTGGACAGAATGATCGAAAACTGCTCGTCGGGCTCCACGTCGGTGTCGCCGTTGACGGTCACGGGGATCGTCGCCAACGTCGTGCCGGGCGCGAAGGTGAGCGTGCCGCTGGTCGGCTGGTAGTCCACGCCTTCGGTGGCCGTGTCGGGATCGGTCGTGAACGCGACGGTCACTTCTTCCTGTTGCGCGGCGGAAAGCTCGACGACGAAGTTGAACGTCGTATCCGCATCCGTCTCAGCTTGCGACACGTTGCCCACCGAGAGGCTCGCCATCGCCAGGACGTCGAGCGTCGAGCCGACGAATTGAACCTCGTCTTCGGTGAGATTGTTGTTGTTGAGAAAAACCAGGTACTCGTGGCTGGGGTCGTTGCTGTATCGAGGCGTAAAGATCTGCATGCCGGCATTGGTTGCCGTGAGCTCCACGCTGAACAGGAACTGCGGATCGTTTCCGGGAGCGCTGCTGCTGTCGGTGGACGCCGACGCGATGATCTGGCCTTGCGTGAGCGTCGAATCTTGCAGTAGCGGGAAGAAATCGCCGAACTGAACCGACTGCCCGGTATCGATCGACGAGAGCACGGAACTGTACGCAATGTCGGCGGCCGCGGCGAACACGCCCGACGACGCGGGCTCCGGATCGCGAATGTCCTGCACTTCGGTGACCAGCAAGAACGAGCTGCCGGCGGCGATCGACGAGATCGGGTTCCCCATCAGATCGGTGGGGAACGTGCGCACCAGCATCATCTCAGTGTCGTTCAACTCGTTGATGACGATTAGCGCGTCGACGGCCGAAACGCGGTTGTCGCCGTTGGTGTCGACAAAGCGCCTAGGCGTCGATGCGCCCGTCGCAGTCAGCGGGGCGGCCTGCATATCCAGGCTGTGCACGCCATGTTCCAACAGGGCGTTGATGACGATCAATGCGTCAAGAGCCGAGACCCGCTGGTCGAAGTTGACGTCCGCGGCCATGATCGGATTCTGCCATGGCGAAGGCATGTCAGCGGCCAGCATCTCGCGGCGCTCGAGCGTTTCGAGGGTCTTCGTGCGGCCCGGTCGAACGCGTCGGTTCGACCGCAAGCGGCTGCGATGGTTCGACTCTTGGCGACGTCGGTGAAATCTCATAGCTTGTCTTCTCAGTTGCCACTCAAAAACGCTGAATCGCTACGGGATCCGAATCCCGTCGCCGAACCACGCGGAACGGCAGCCACTTCACTCTTCAAACTCTAGACGTGATCTCGCAGATCCTCGGTCAGATCGTCCAGGACGCTATCGAAATCGTCCCATCGGTCCATGTCCTCGTCGCCGATCGGCGCGATTAGCGCCTCGGGGGCGCCCCGCAGCGCCGGCGCGATGGCCGTCTTGCGCGGTGCGGGTGCCTTGGCTTCGGTAGTTGTGAACGCCGGTGCGCCTACCGCTTGCACCTCGATCGGAGGCTGCTGCATGGTCAGGCCCACGGCAACCGAGCCGCTGGCCAGCGGAGTCGCCACGGGTGGTTCGGTGGCGACGGCCGGTGCGGCGTCGAGGCTCACCGACTCGACGGCCATCGCCGTCGCTTCGAGGTCCGGAGAACCCGCGGCCGGCGCGTCGTTGGCGCTTGCCGTCATCGGCGAGATCGGCCCGCCTCCGGTCGTCAGGATGTAGTTAATCAATTGCAGCGCGTCCAACGCGGAGAGCCGCCCGTCGCCCGAGACGTCGACGAAAGGCGGCACGTCGGCTACCGCCGGCAACGGGCCGGCCCCACCTTGCAGCAGCCGATTCACGATCGCCACCAGGTCGCGGCCGCTGATGATGCCGTCGGGCTGGACGTCGAAGCGGTTGTTGGGGTTCTGCCACGAGCTGACGATCGTGTCGGTCAGCTCGATGACGAAGCGCGCCTCGGTCGAACCAACGTTGGGTTGCAGCGTGTTGCCGGCCAGGTCTTTGATGCCGGAAGCTTCGCTGATGTCCATACGGATCGTGTAGACGCCGTTGATCCACAGGCCGTCGGCCGGAATCAGGCGCGCGATCTTGTTGTTGGCGTCGTACGCCAAGGCATAGTCCACGCCCGGATCGAGCACCTCGGTTTGACCGTCGATCGTCCGCTCGATGATGTACTGAGAGACGTCGCTGGCCGTCGTGTCGTCGATGCCGGCGCCCGTCCCGTCGAGCAATTGAACCGCAAATTCGGTGAGCAAGGCGTTGACGAGCAAGACTTGCGAGGCCTGGGGGTTGCGGTCCAGGCCGCCGGAGTCGTTGTCCACCGGGTTGACCAGGGCCACGGTGGGGCCGACGAAGTCGGCACGCTCGATGGCGCCGCGATCCTTGAACACGTCGCTACCCAGTCCCGGCGGCGAGTCGACCGAGGGGTCGTCCACGCGGAACTGCCCCAACTGATCGCGAAGCGGAGCCTGAATCGGCGACTCGGGAATTCCGATAGGCCCGGTGACCACCGTCATCGGCAGGCGATCCTGCAGCGAGTTGATCGAGCTATCGATCGCCCGGGAATTACTTTCAAGGTAGAAGTTGTCGTTTTCGGCATCGACGAACAGGGGATCGTTCGGTTGCAAAACAATCGCGTTGGATCCCGCGGATCCGATGGTGACGTTGTTTTTGTAGAGTCCGGTGCCGACCACGGTGCCGCCAGAGCTGCCATCAACATAGACCGCAAGGCCGGCAAACCCACCGGAGTCTTCGAGCGGCTGGATCCGCGAACTGGCGGCCAAACCAGCGTTGGCCACGATGTTGTTGAGAATTGAGGGGCTAGCTCCGTTCACCGCAGCGATGCCCGTGATCGCGTCGTAGACCGTGTTGTTCAACACGCGCACGAAGGGCACATACGGCGTGAACTCGTCGCCGAACCCGCCCCCGTAGGAATCGGGTGCATTGGGGCTGCCGCTGACCTGAATACCCGTTCGGCGGGAGTGTGCCACGACGTTGTTCTTGATCGTCACGCCCGGGATCCAGCGTTGGCCGTTGAGCACGGGCAACACGGCGAAGCTTCCAGTGCGACCGGGGACGCCAAGGGGCCAGTCACTGAAGGTGCTAAAAGCCAGGTTGGAGTCGTTAATCTGGCGATAGTCGGCGAGGACCTTGATGCCGACCTTCTGCGAGTGCGACATCACGGAGTTCTGGATGATCGTTTGTCCCGTCGCCTCCCAGGTTCGCGCGTCGCCTTTCCCCTGAAACACCATGACATCGGCAAGTGCATTGCCCGAGACGTTGAAGGCGTCGAACGCATCGAACAAGTCGACACGCACTCCGGCCGGCTCGGTCGAGGCACGCACCAACAAGCCACGAGACTGCACGGCGATATTAATCGCGTTACGAATCTTGACGGCGACGGTTGCTGCGGAGTCGCTACTGGTGAAGTTTACCGCGATGTTGTTTCCAGCCACGCCTCCGCTGCTGTTGAACTCAAAAGTGAAGACTGCCCGGCCGTCGTCGATCCGGAACGTGTTGCCATCGGCGATTTGCGATCCCGGGCGAGCGACCAGCGTAATCGCTTCTGTGAACCGATCGTTGGCGTTGAAGACCCTTCGCAGGTCCAGGTAGCCGGCCGGATCCTCAACCACGGTGGCGTAGTGTTCCGCAGGCCGAATCTGCAATTGATAGGGGCCCTGGACAATCTGCTCGGCATCGTCGGGCAATGGCACTCGGTCGAAACGCACAAGTTCCGGAAAAGTCCCCAAGCTGCTGTCCCCGGTGACCATTTCGCCGCGTGAGGCGAACCCAACCACGATGTCGTCGATGTAGACGCCCTCGAAGAATTGATTGTCGCGAGACCGCCCTGCGGAATTGAATTGATCGCTGGATTCTCCCGGCAGCGTACCCGAGAACGAGGGCAGGGGACCGGACGAGTCAATCGCATGCCCGAACAGGCGCACTTCGTCGCGGACCACCTTGGCCGCCTGCGCCAGATTGACGATGTCGTTGGACACGAACACGCGGTCGATCGCCGCTGCGATTTGGCGGGCGACTTCGGCCGAGGACATTGCCGACGAGAAAGATACGTCCGCCGGGTCTGCCGGGTTCAGACGGAACGTAAAAGTCTGGCCGTCGATGACGAATTGTTGACCATCGGAAAGTTGCGATCCCGGCAGCGCCTTGAGGGTTTCGCCGAATCCGAAAAGCGTCTCACCCGAGCCCATCGATCCTGCGGTCGTGAACTGGAACCGCAACCGCAGGTCGCTCAGTCCGGCATAGTCGCCCAAGTCGACTCGGACCTGCCGCCAGTACTGCACATCATCCGCCGGAGTGTTGTCGAACGCCACCTGAACGCGCGATTCATCCGACAGCCCGCGGTAGTTGCCGCCGGAGTACGTCAGCGTGTCCGCCCGTTCGCTGATCGAGTTGTTACTCGTGGTCAACAAATCCCAATTGGCACCGTCGTTCGAAATCATCACGCGGAAAATGTCGGTCGCTTCATCGAACGAATTGTTATCCGGGGTTTCGAGGAAGTAGTTGAAGTACAGGGTCGGCAGATCGAAACTGTCGTAGCCTTCCAGGCTGAACGTGTTCGACGTCAACGTGCCGTAGGCGCCGCCGGGCAAGGCGTACGAGTCGAACATATCCGGATTCGAGTTGTAGGCGGATGCTCCCGGCTGACCAGGCTCGAGTCCGAAATAAAAGCTCGCGCCGCCCTCTCGCGGCAGAAAGCGTTCAATGTTGTTCGACGCGGTGATGCCGTGCCCAACGTCGTCGAAGCGGTTGGTCGTCGCGTGCCAGAGGTTGTAGTCCAGGGTCGAAAAAGCGAGTCCGCGCGCATCTTCGATCCCCGTGTCGACGCTGGTAGCGCCATCGAGGAACACCGGAGCCGGATTTGCCACTTGATTTAAGCCCGTTCCCTGGATCGTGAAGGCATACATCCTGCCGGTATCATCGATCGCAAACAACGTATTGCTATAGGCCCCGTTCTCCACGGTCGGCGGCCCGACCGTCAGGGCTTGCAACCTGCCGGCGTCGAAGTTGAGCGTCACCGGCCGCTCGCCGAGCGACCACACAGCACTTTCGGGCGTTGGATTGTTCCAGCCGAGGATCTCGTAGAGTTGGGTCCCGCCCGAGAGCGGATTGGCGTCGGTAACGACGTACATCCTGTTGTTCAAGATCACCATGCCGGTGATGGTGCCGTCGACTTCCGCCTCGCCGAACGGCTCGGCGTCGGTGCCGGCCAACGCCTGGCCCGGAGTTCTCAAGATTGGCGGCATTACGGTGTTGTCGTTCATTGTGAAGAACGTCGAACGGGAAGGCTGGTCGTCGTCGTGCAGCGCCGCCCCGGTGTCTGGATCCAGCTCGTAGAGCAGGTTCTTCCTGAACGTAGGGTATTCAGGGTGGCCGCCCTGGTCGTCGTCGGCACGGCGGCCGAACGCAAACAAGCGGCGGCCCGAGGAGCTGTTGAATTGCTGCTGGAACGCCATGGCATCGAACAAAATGCCATTGCCGGAGGGAACGTAGCCAATCGTCGCCGGCGCCCCTGGCTGCATGTCCTCGATCTGGACGCTGGCGACGTCGAACGTTCGAATGCCGTCGTCGGTCGAGGAAATGATGCCGCCGGTGCCGGTGTTGAGGTGGACGTAGTTTCCGGTGTTGCCGGCGTTGGTGCCCTGCGAAAGGGTGTACAACTTGCCGTCGTTTCGCATGGCCAGGTCGAAGTAACCGAATCCCGTCTCGGTGACGAACGTGTCCGTCATCGCCGCTCCGGTAAACGGATTCAACTGTCGCAACCTACCGGAACGGGTCTCGGAATCCTGATTGACGAACAGCACGACGTCGCCGAAGTGATAGGGCTCGGCGAACGCGTTCAACTGAGCCGCGGTGCCGCCGGGAAAGATCGTGCCCGAATTGCCGCCGGTGGTGATTCCGCTTCCGCTCGCTCCGATGCGGTCGTCCACGATGCGGCCGATCGAGTGAAGCGGTTCCAACCGCACCAGCGGGTCACGAAGCTCAGAGTCTCCGTACAACTTGGCGGAAAGCGCCTCGGGTATCCATTCGTTGGAGTAGACAGCCAGATAGTAGGCTTGGGTCCCCCCCGGAGAGCCGGCGATCAACTGATACGGGCCGAGCGTCGGATCCAGCGCACCGAACGAACCGTGGTCCAGGTTGGAGCTGTCGACACCGGCGTTGGGCCGCGGCAGCGAATCGACGATTTCGCCGTCGTGAGCAACCATCAGCAAGTCGCCCACCAGGTTGCCCTGCGCCTCGAACAATGCCATTGACGTATCCGGTCGTCCCAGACCATCGGCATAGTTGACCTGGAACATGGCGGCGAATGATCTCAGCCCGTCGTTAAGACCCGCGATCGATTGGATCTGTTCGTAGTTGAGCTCGAATCGATACCAATCCACCGAGAAGGAGTTCTCTCCCGCAAACAACTCGCCGCCGGCATTGAGCGTGGCGCGGTCGCTCTCCAACAAGTTGCCGAGGTCGGTAACCGTGACGTTCCGCAAGAACGTGTCATCCAACGGATCGGGGGTGGCAATCGGGTCGTCGAAGTCGGCGAAGCTTACGAAACTCGACGAGGTCGCACTCGAGTACAAGGGCGAGTGCTCTGGCTTGCCGATCACCTCGACCGCGTTTTCGGCGTAGCGAATGTCGGCATAACGCACGGTCGATCCGGCAAACTCGTCGACCTCCTTGAGCCGCACCTGCATGACGTAGGAGCCCTTGGTCTCTCCGCCAGCGAGATTCGTAAGGTTGTCGCTGTGGGAACGCACTCGCACGTAGTACGTGTTGACTCCCGTGCCCGGCAGAAACACCCGCATGCCCGCGTCTTTGGGATTGCTGCTGTAGAAGTCGGGTGAGGAATACGGGCTCGGGTCATTGCTGACCGCAGCGACCTGCAGGGGTCTTGCGGTTCCCACCAACTTCGAGTTGTCGAAGGTCTCGGCGATGGAGTTGTCGCTACGTGCGATCACGCCGCCATTGAAGTCGACCAGCTCGACGACGGTATCCAGCGCCGAGGCCGTGCGATCGAGATCGATCCAGACTTCGGTGCCGCCGGTCCCGCGGAAGCTGTACACGTCGACGTCGGCCCCGCCCGGGCTGTCGGCCGCCTGGCTCAGGTTGCCGTAGATCTCGAATCCCAGCCGCACGACATCGTCGCCGCTGACGAGGTCCTTGGCCAGTTGGCCCAATTCCTGCGCCTTGGAGGGCAAATTGTTGGTATCACCCGTGGCGGGAAAGCCTTGCTCGACCTCGTTGACGGCGTCAACGTTCCGATCGTTGCTCAGCACGTCGAGGCGCAGTGAACCCCAATCGCCCGGCCTGACGACGTCGCGCGGCGGACCGATGCCGGGCCCCCCGGCAGCCAAGCCCAATACAGTCACATCGCCGGTGATGGGGTCCATGGCCCAGGGTTCGAGCCGTCGGAAACCATCGGGCCCGTCGAAAGTCGTGAGATACGGGACGCCTTCCTCCAGGTAGTCGAACGTCAAGAAGTCGCTGGGCGCCAGCGTCGTGCCCTGCATCACGTTGCCGCCCACTTCCTTGAGCACGAATGGCTCCGCGTCGCCATCCAGAAACTCGTAGGGATTCGGGGCTCCGTCCTGCGCCATGACCAGCAAACCGACCCCCGCGTTGTTAATGGCGGATAGTAGATTCGCTTCCTCCCGCTCCAATTCCGCGAGCATAAAGTCCGAAACACCGCCCCACCACATCGTACCCTCGTAGCGATCGGAGCGGCCATTTGGCAGGGCATAGCTTTCGTGAGACGGCACGTACACCATGCGATAGGCGGTGAAATTGCCGATCTCTGAGGGCGTGTCCGCATACGTTACCGGGATTGCCAGCTGCTGAGTTACCCAATCGATGGCCTCGCGGCTATAGGGAATCCCCAAGGTGTCTCCCTCCTCCCAGCCGATGTACAGCAGCCCGTCCTGGTCGACATTCAAGGAGTTGTTGTACACGTACGCGACTTCGCGTAGCAGCGCGTCCCAGCCGTCCTGTCCTACAAAGTCGGAACCGTGCACGTCGCGGGCCGTGGTGTCCAGAACGACGGGGCCCTGCGTCGGCATGTTCGGCGGTTCCGGCGCTATGACGCCCTTGCGGTTGAGGGTGTCTCTTTGCGAGAGACCCTCGGGCGTCAACCCGGCTCCAACCGTGTCGTCCTTGGCCGAAGTGATGACGACCTCATGGCCCGGCGTGCCCACGACCTGCAGCGTGCCGCCGATGCGGTCATCGATCTCGAGAGCCTCGCCGGTGGCGACAAAGCTGACATTGTTGCCCAACACCTTAACCACCAGGCTTTCGGTCGGGCTGCTTTGCAGCCGCAGCGTGCTGGTCAGCGATTGCTGATTCTCCATCGTGATCGTATTGAACACGACGTGCACGATGTCGGTATCGTCCCAGATGCCGTTGACGGTGATCCGCCCGCCCCGCACGACCATGCCGTTGATCGTGTTGTTGCCGATGACGTTGCCGCGAATCAGCGGACCGTAGTTGGTCGGATACGAGCCGGCCAGTTGGATCGCTCCGCGGCTGCGTCCCCAGTCGTCGACGCGGCGCGAGTTGAGCGAGTTGACGTTGGCGCTGATGACCGCGCCGCCGTCGTTGTTCTTGAAGAGGTTGTTAAGAATAACCGGCTGCGCCCCGCGAACGTAGATGACGGCGCCGTCGGCTGCGCCGCGCCCGCTGCGATTGCCGCCGCCGGGCAGGTCGTTTTGGTCGAACGTCGAGTTCGTCACCCGCACGGCCGCCTGGTGGATTTCGATGGGGTTCATCGTATCGAAACCACCCTCGATGGCGATCGTGCCGCCGGCAAAGCCGACGAACGCTCGATCGATGCTGCCGGTGGACAAGGGGCCGAACAGCAGTCCGCCCCAATCCCCCTGGCTGGGCGCAGTCGTGGCACTGTCGTTGGTCGTGTCGAACGTGCTGTTGGCGCCGTACCGGTCATCGAAGACCGAGGTGAAAATGATCGGCCGATTCAGCGTGCCTTCGGCGATGAACTGCGCGTTGATCTCGGTCTCGATCCGACCGCCGCGCGCTTTCATCACGATGCCCGGATCGATCGCCAGCCGCGCGCTGGGCCGCGCACGCAACCCGTCGGGACCGCGCACCAGGCCGCCCGGTTGGCCGTCGACCAGCAAGGTCTCTTGCAGCACGTGCACGATATCGGTGTTGGCCATCCGGGCTTGCACCGTCAGCGGGATCAACTGCTGACTATTTGGGGTCAGCACGCGAATGAACAGTCCGTTGATCGAATTGGCCGAAAGGCGGTTGCCGTAGATCCGGGGGCCGACGCGCGTGTAGTCGGCGTGGTAGTCGACCCCGATAAACTCCGATTCCTCGAAGCTGTTCGGGTCAGCCGACATCGCGGAGTCGGAACTGTTGGTGATGTTGTTGAAGATGACCGTGGGCCGCGCCGTGACCATGTGAATGGGGTTGAAGATAACCGGCGCCGACTCGGTCTGAACGGTTCCGCCGCCATAGCTGATCTGCGCATGGCTGACGTAGTTCAGAAAGATGCCGTCCTCTTCGAGATCGGAATCGTCGTGGAAAGCCAGTCCGCCCCAATTCCCCTTGGCCAAGATGCCCTTGTTGACGCCCGGATCCGTGCCGATCGCGTTGTTGTAGTACGACGTGAAGTAGACGGGTCCGTTCTGGGCGTTCGTGGCGGGAGTTCCCAGCACCTGCAGCGCGCCGTCGGCCCGCGAGATGCCCTGGGAGAACAATCCGGCGTCGACGTTCGCTCCACGGAGTTTGAAAATGGCGCCGGCGTCGACCATGACCGTGACGCCGGCGGGGATGTACATCGTCGATCCGTCGGAGAGCGCGCCCCCCAGGGAATCGAATCCGATGTTGTACGAGAGATTGTCTCCGGTGGTCGCCAGATTGCCGTCGGCACCGCCGTTGCCCACGATCCGCACGATCGTGCCTGGGTTAGCGGCGGCCAGCGCAGTGGAGATCTTCGTGTAGGGGTTCGCCAGCGAGCCGAGTTGTCCCGCGCCGCCGACCGCGGCCTTATCCACGTAGATGGTGTGGGCCTCGTCCACCTTGAACCAGAAGTTCGACACGCCGCCCTCGACGCCGTCGCGGTCGCCGTCGAGCCGGTTGCCCGTCGTGTCACGAATGCTGTCGGCCGGTTCGGGCGTGGGGCGAAACGACATCCGCAACTCGTAGTCGCCCTGGGTGCGACCGCCAAACCCTGAATTCTCCACCGTCGGGTCGAATTCGGTGTTGCCCGTGCTGGTGATGGCGACGTAGTACGTGCCGGCCTCGAGGTTCAGCTCGACCAGCGAGTCGGTGCCGTCGTAGTCGTCGTTGCGGGCAACGATTTCGCCGGCGTCGTCGTAGAGCGTGATGACGGTATCGAGTTGGCTGGGTTCGGCGCCCAACCCGGTCGCGCGCAGCCGCTCGGCGTAGGTCTCGATCTTGAGTTGTCCGTCGTCGGCGAGGCTGAACCGATACATGTTGATATCGTTGCCCAGCGCCGGCCACAGGTACTGCCCGTACAAAATGTCGTAGTCGCCGGGGAAGACTCCGTCCTGGACGCCGGGGCCTTGCACCGAAGGCGACTCATAGTTGTGGCCCAGCCCCAGCAAGTGGCCGATCTCATGCATGGCCGTGTTGAAGTACGAGCCCCGCTTTTCGCTCGTCCCCCAATCCACCACGGAGTTCATGATGGCCAAGTTGCCGCCGGCGACGCCGCCTACGTTAAGCGTAGCTCCGAGCACGCGGGGATCGCCCGTGGCGATGGTCCACCCGGCGCTTGCCGTTTCGACGAACTGCGCGCCCAGATAGTAGGCGTAGTACGAGAACACCTCGCGGACGCGCTCTTTTTGGACCTCGGTGATCAGGTTGAATTGGGGCAGTCCGTTGATCGAGCCATAGTTGCTCTTGAAGTTGTAGCTGATGACCGGGATATCGCCGGTGTTGCTGCCTCCGTTGACGTGGCTTTGGAGCGGAGTGAACAAGTCGACCAACGCGTCGCGTTCGCCCGGCCCAAGAGGCGAACCCGGCCACACCACAGTAGGCGAGCTGGGGTTGCTCGGATCGAGACTGGGGCGGACGCTCGTGATCGTGTCGCTGAGCGTGATCGTCTGCGTGCCCAGGTCCGCCATGAAGGGATTGTCCGAGGCGCCGAGGCCCGCGGCCGTATCGAAGCTGGTGCCGGGCCCCGTGAATCCGTCGGCGTAGACGATCTGCGGCGTCGATGGTTCGAGCGCGAGCGGCTCGCTGGTGCCGATTCGCAGCCGATAGGTACCTTTGGTCTGAAGCACCCCGCTGCCAAAGGTGAGCTGCACGCGACCCTGCGCAGCGTTGTAGTTCACGCTGGTAGGATTAATCAGCACGTCGTCCTGGGGGGTTGCCGTGCCTTGGGTGCGGATCAGTTGATAGTTCTGCGGGTTTTGTGCCGTATTGGTCTGCAACGGATCGTTGACGTTGAAGTAGACCTCGATCAGGTTGGGGGACCGCGACAACACCCCGTCTACTCGTTTGATCGGCTGCGGCACGACGGCCAAGACCTGCGGTGCAAGATCCAGCGAGAAGTTGCGCGTCAGATTCGTGCCGGCGTTAAACGCCAGTCCATCGGTGTCGCGCAGCGGATTCTGGCCGGCCCCGACGAGGGTCATCTGATACATGTCGTCGGGCAGATTCTCGGCGAAGCGAACGATGACTTCGTTGGGCCGTTCCCCAATGCCCACGAAGCCCGGGGTGACGACGAGGTCGTTGCCGTTGCCAAAGATGTCGTCGACGCTGCGGCGGAACTGGATCGTGCTATTGCTGATCGAGGCGGCGTCGATCTCGTTGTCGAAACGCAGCAGAATTTCGCGGGGGGCTACCTTCAGGGTGGTGCCCTGCTCGATCACGGTACCGGTGGACGGGATGGCTGCCAGGAGCCGCGGTCCATCGATCGCCAGGAGGATCCGGTCCTCAAACACCTCGAGGTTGAGCTTGCGGCGAGCTGACTCTCGCAACGATTTTTCCAGCTTGACGTTGCGTCGTCTTCCGCTCGAACCCCGTCTTCGGGGTGACCTCTGCCAGATCGCCATAAGGGATCTTCCCGTTCTTGGAGCCTATTTCTCTGCGAAAATCCGGAACAATCGGATTATGATCGCGCACCTTGGATAAAACAATCCAAGTTACCCATTTTTTCTATATTAACAAAAGAACCAGCCCGTGCTTCCGGTGGCAGGGTGGGTCGAGAGTGCCAATGAAGAAGGTTGTGCCTGTTCCTAGGGCAAAGCTGGCCGAAGGGCCAATCTTTTCCATATGCGCACAAGCCACTTCACGATTCAAGTCCCGGCAACCTCAATTATCCGGAAAATCCGGAAATACTCCCCGACGCGAGCCGCGTCCAAAGAAAAGGGGGAGCCGAACCCATGAAGCTACGAGATGGGATACGCACCGGCGCTCGAGCGAGCGTTCGATGGTTACGAGTCTCATGCCCCTAAGTGAATCGACCCGGCCTCTACTTCTCTGTCTAGCAGTTCGCGCAGTTCCGTTAAGCGCTCACGGCTGATTCGTGAATCAGTATAAAAGATATTCCCGGAATTCATAGCCTCGCCGGCATGAAGGCAACTGGCGGAACGACTAACCTGACCGAAACAGCGCGCGGAACGGGGCGGTACAAGAACGCCGCGAGCGAGGCACGTGGAACTTACGCGCTCGGCTGCACGCCGACGAGGAAGCCTCGCGCCACCCAGGATGAGAACCAGGCGGCCAGGTTGGTCTCAAGCGGGTCACCTGCCGACGGCACGGCGGCCAGCGCCGCAGGAATCGCTTTGGAAAGCGGAGCCCCCCCGGCGATCTCGCGCAGTAGCTCGAACTCGAGCTGCGACAACGCGTGTCGCTCCACAACGTAGTCGCGCCGGTTGATGGCGACCCAGGTGGGGGCCGGATCACACGGCTCGGGCGTCGTTCCCTCGCCGCTGCCCTCCCAATAGTCGTTCACGGGGTGCGAAAACGCCAGCAGCCTGAGGCAGGGGGCTGCAATGAGCCGTACGTCGCCTTCGGACGCGGCAGCGAGCGGGGCTACGTCGAAGCCCTGCTGATCTTCCGTGCCCGTCCCGTCGTATACCTCGTAGAGCGTCCGCTCGAAGGTCGCCAGTTCGATCACAAACTCCCCCCACGTCGGCCCCGCCTGCGGCGGCGGTTCCGAGGCGTGCAAACGCGACTCGGCCAGGTAGCGGGGGAAATGGGCGCCCAGTTGATTCAACGTGTAGCTCCGCGAGGGGTAGCTCTGCAGGTAGCCGAAGGTCACCGCCGCGAAGAGGTCGTCGCCCAACGTCCAGCGAGTGACGGAAAACTCCTCCTCCAGGCACTCCATCAACCGCGCATAATACGCGTTGACGTAGATCTCCAGCCGGTCGGCGCTGGATAGCGCCCGCGAACGCAGAATCACCCGGCCCAACTCCGACAGCGAAAGGTTGATATGCTCGCGGGCCTCGGGCGACTCGACTCCTTCGGCCACCCCGCCGCGATGCATGATGACGCTTTGCATCCAGCGCTGCACCTGCTCGAGACGAGGCTCCGCACCGCTCATCGGATCTCCGGCACGATGTAGGCAATGGGGTTCGACACGCCCGGGGTGCGGCTCTCGTCCGTGGCGGCAACCGGCTCGCTCGCAACCGGGGCATCGCCATCAAGCTGCTCGCCCATGTAGTGCTTGGCCTTGAGCACTTCGGCGTGCACGACGGGAAACTCCGGAATGCGCGCGTCCCACTCCAGCAGCGTCGACACGCCGCCGGTGAGCTCGTGCGCCAGCCGGTATAGCTCCCACACCGGGTCGATGACGTGATCGTCGTGCGTGTCGATGATGTGCGTGCGGCAGTTCGTATGCCCGGCCAGGTGAAACTGCACGACCCGATCGTGCGGCACGTTTTCGATGTACTCCCGCGGGTCGAAATCGTGGTTGACGCTCGATACGTAAACGTTGTTAACGTCTAACAACAACCCGCAACCTGTTTCGTGGGTCAGGTGAGAAAGAAACTCCCATTCGGTGAGATTCGACTGGGCGAACGTGACGTAGGTGCTGGGATTCTCCAGCACCAGCGGCCTTTCCAGATACTCCTGCACGGCGCGGACCCGATTGGCGACGTGCGCGAGCGTCTCGTCGTTGAGCGGAATGGGGAGCAGGTCGTGGGCGTTGAGGCCCAGCACACCGGTCCAGCACAGGTGGTCCGAGACCCAGTGCGGCCCGATAGCGTCGGCCAGCCGTTTGAGTCTTTGCAGATAATCGTAGTTGAGCGGATCGGTGCTGCCGATCGACAGCGACACGCCGTGCATCACGGTCGGATAGCGCTCGGCGATCTGGTCGAGCACGTAGCGCGGTCGCCCGCGCGAGTCCATGAAGTTCTCGGAGATGACCTCGAACCAGTCGACCGCCGGATGATGCTCGAGAATGTGGGGAAAGTGGACGCTGCGCAGCCCGAGCCCCAGGCCGAGGTTCGGGTGCCCCAATCGCGCCTCTGCCATAGCGGGCCGCCTTCCTGCTTTGCCAGACTCCAGAAAAGGAGCACGGGTGGATGGCTCCACCCGTGGCTCCTGAATCGAACGTCGCGTGTCGTCGGGCCTAGGCCTTCTTGGGCGGCGCCGGACCGACCTCTTTGCCTTCCTTTTTCATCAGCTCTTCGAAGCGCTTGCGGGCCTTCTTCCAGGCGCCGCTGGAGAGGGGCACGCCGCATTCGCCCTTGCCCTTGCATTCGTTCTCGCCCGGCTTGGCGCCGCAACCGCCTTGTCCGCGGCACTCGTTCTTGTAGTGGCACAGGTGCTCTTTGGCGGTGGCACAAGTGCCTTGGCCTGCGCAGGCGTTATCTTTGCTCGCGCCGAGGCCTTTGCACATGTTGATGCCGCGGCAGATATGCGGCTCGCCGAGCATCGGATTCTTCTTGGGGTCTTTCTTGGGAACCTTCTTTTCGTCTGCACCCAGAGCTGCGTTGCCCAGCGAGGCGCCCGCCAGCAGCCCGCCCACGGCCGCCGCCGAGAGACGTTGAAAATCACGCCGATTGAGTCCCGATTGTTCCATTGCCTGGTCCTATCGCTTGAAGGGTCGGTTGTAGTTCTGACGACGCGGCCTCGGCAAAGGTCCCGCACTCGCCCCAAATTAACGTACCATTTGCTTCCGGCCGCTGCCAAGCGGTAATCGTGCACAACGCGTGCCGGAAACGACAACACGCGTTGAGATCACTCGAAAGCGGGTGAGGCAGGTTATCTGCAACGTCGGCAGCCCGATCGGCCATTGAGGGCACGAAGTTCGGCCTGGAGGTCGCCTACACCAATCCGCTCAAGCGTCCGTCGCTGTCGCCGAGCTCTTCGACGGAGGAATCCACGCGGTCGAGCATGGACAGGAACAGGTTGTTCAGCGGCGTCTCTTCCTTGTAGCGCATGTGGCGGTCAGTCTTGATTGTGCCGCCGCCGGCGCCCGCCAACAGGATCGGCAGGTCGTGGTGGTTGTGCCGATTTCCGTCGCCGATACCGCTGCCGTAGAGAATCATCGAATTGTCCAACAGCGTCCGTTCGCCCTCGGACACGGCGGCCAGCTTCTCCAGGAAGTAGGCGAACTGCTGGGCGTGGAAGCGATTGATCTCGCGGATCTTCATCTGCTTCTCTTCGTCGCCGCCGTGGTGCGACAGATGGTGATGGCCCTCGGACACTCCAATCGACTTGTACGTGCGGTTGCTCCCCTCGTTGGCCACGACGAACGTCGCCACGCGGGTCAAGTCGCCCTGGAACGCTAGCGCCATCACGTCGTACATCAGTCGAATGTGCTCGGCGTAGTCCTTGGGAATGCCGTCCGGCTTGGGATACTCGGGCAGCTCTCGGTCTTCCTCCTGACCCGCCACGGCGATCCGCGTTTCCAACTCGCGGACCGAGTTCAGATACTCGTCGAGCTTGCGCTGGTCCTTCATCCCCAGCTTCGACTTCAAGTCACGCGCATCTTCCAGCACGTGGTCGAGCACGCTCTGGCGGTACTTCGTGCGACGCGACTTGGGATCGCCGTCGGCAAACAGCCGCTCGAAGGCCAGCTTGGGGTCGATCTCTTTGGCTTGCGGCGTGGTTGCGCTGCGCCACGAGATATTGGTCGAATAGGCGCAGCTATAGCCCGAGTCGCAACTTCCGGCCTGCGCGCCGCGGTCGCATCCCAACTCGAGCGAAGGGAACCGGGTTTGCCGACCGATCTTGGCAGCCGCAACCTGGTCGACCGACACGCCCACCTTGATGTCGGCCCCATGCGTCTTGAACGGCTGGGCACCGGTTAGAAACGCGGAAAGAGCACGAGCGTGGTCGCCGGGACCATCGCCGTTGGCGCGGGCGTGGTGCTGGGCCAAACCGGTCAGCACCAAAAGGCGGTCTTTCACGCTGGCGAACGGCTCCATGATGTAGGGCAATTCCCAGCCGGGGCCGTCGGCTTTGGGCGTCCAGTCCGGCATGTGCTGGCCGTTGGGCACGTAGACGAACGCCATCCGCACCGGGCCACGTTTCTTGCCGCCGGCTGCCCAGGCCGCGGCGGGCAACATGGCGTCCAACATCGGCAACGCCACTGCCGTGCCCAGCCCGCGCAAGACGGTACGTCGAGAAATCTGCCAGCTCTTGTTCATGATTCGCTCCCTTTGCCGCGCCGTTTTCCAAACGCGTCGCTGCGTACGATCGCGATGATCAAACTCGAAAACTTGTAGTCGTTCGCTTTGACCGCGGCCACGATGTCGTCCACCGTGCAGCGGTCACTATACTCGACGCCCCGGCCCAACCCATAGGTAAGCATCTTCTCCGACAGGCAGCGTACGAATTCGTCGCTTTGCGCCTTGAGGATTTGCTTGAGCTCCTGGGGGCCGGCAAACGTTTGCCCGCCGGGCAATTCGCCGGAGGGGTCGATCTCGTAGGGCCCGTCCTGGGTGCGCCAAGCACCGATGCCGTCATAATTCTCCAAACCGAATCCCAGCGGGTCCATGCGCTTGTGGCACACCGCGCAGGCGGCGTTTTCTCGGTGCTGCTCCAGCCGTTCGCGGAGCGAGCCGGTCAGTTCCTCGGCCTCCTCGAGCTCCGGAACGTCGGGCGGCGGCGGAGGAGGAGGAGTGCCCAGCAGGACCTCCAGCACCCACTTGCCGCGTTTCACCGGCGAGGTCCGCGTCGGGTTCGACGTCACGGTCAGCACGCTGCCGTGCGTCAACACGCCGCCGCGTCGCTGGGGCTCGAGCGATACGCGGCGAAACTCCTCTCCTTTGACATCGTCCATTCCGTAGTGCCGCGCCAGCCGCTCGTCGACGAAGGTGAAGTCGCCGTCGATAAAGTCCAGCACGCTGCGGTCTTCGCGCATGACGCTGGCGAAAAACAACTCGGTTTCCCGCCGCATGGATCGCCTGAGCGACTCGTCAAAGCCTGGAAACTCTTCCGCGTCCGGCGAGGCGATGGCCAGGTTGCGCAGTTGCAGCCACTGGACGCCGAAGTTCTCCACCAGCGCGTCCGCCTTCGGATCGGCCAGCATCCGCCGCACTTGCCGTTCGAGATGTTCGCCCTTGCGCAACAGGCCCAACCGAGCCAGCGTGAACAGCTCGTCGTCGGGCATGCTGCTCCACAGGAAATAGCTCAGCCGCGTGGCCAGCTCGTAGTCGTTGAGCTCGCGGATGACGTCGGGATTGTTCGGCTCGGGATCCAGTTCGACGCGAAACAGGAAATGCGGCGAGACGAGAATCGCCTGCACGCCCAGTCCGATGGCCACGTTGAAACTCTCGCCCCCATCGTCGGCCAGCTTCACCAACTGCATGACGCGGGCTACTTCTTCGTCGGTGACCGGCCGGCGGTAGGCTCGGCTCATCACGTCGACGATGATCTCGCGCGCCAGGGCCAGCTTGTCTTGCGGCATGTGTTCGCGCGGGATCGTGCGTCGCATCTCGGCAGGGTAGGGGCCCATCACTTCGATCGCCCCCACCAACAGATTGCGATCGTTGGGCTCCGGCCCGCCCTCGTTGTAGTAGTCATTCTCGAACTTCACCTTCACCGTGTGGCGTCCGCCCCGGGTCGAAATCCAGCCCTCGTACCAGGGCGCCGCGACGCGCTCGTCGGCCGCGACTTCGAAGCGGCGAACGAGCTCGTCATCGAGATACACGGCCATCCGCACCACCTCGTCGCCGGCCTGCTGTCCCCAGGCCTTCACGCGAACCATGTACAACCCGGTACCGAACAGCCGCGCTTGGACCTGCACGACGTTGCTCGTCGAAACCGCCTTGCGGCCCCCGCCTTCGATCTCGCTTCCGCCGCTCAGCCCGTCTTCGGCCAGGTTCGCCAACTCGGTACCGAGCGCCCGGGCGGTGACCTTTTCGGCGGCGGCCAGGTACTTTTCCAACAGGATCGTCGGCATGGAAAGCACGTCGCCGATGTTGTCGAAGCCGTAGCCCACGTCGTCGGACGGAAAATCGTCCGCGGGGTGAAAGTCGACGCCGAACAAGTCGCGGATCGTGTTGTTGTATTCGTTGCGGTTCAGCCGGCGGATCGTCACCCGCCCCGGATCGCGCTGGTCGCCGCATCCAAAGCGCACCAACTGGCCGTCGATCCAACCGGTCATCGTCGTCAGGCCGGCCTCGTCGGGCTGGTCCGCGTCCTCGGGCGGCATCTCACCGTTGTGGAGCTTGCGGCCGATCGTCTCCCAGGCCTGGCGGTCTTTCTCGACGTCGGCGCGGGCAACCAGCTCGTCGATCGCCAAGTCGCCCATCGGCTCCTCGCCGCTGTGGCAATCGCTGCAGTACCGACTCAACAGCGGTCCGACCGACCCACGGAATTCGGCCAGCATCTCGGCCGACTCAGTCTCAACAGGCTCGTCGGCGGTCGCCCTCGACGCGTAAAGCGCCGCGCAGGCGATTACGAGAAACCACAGTATGAGCCGGGCGGGCCGCGGCATGACGAAATCCAAGGCAGGATGTCTTAGGCGGGACAAACAACAGCGAGGTGGAGTAGGCCCGGCTCGCAAGCCGCAGCGAATGCTCCAAGCGACATCATATCAAAATTGGAGCATGCGTCCAAGCTTTCCTGCCGCGCGAGGGGAAACGAGCAGCGACAAACCGTTAGTTCGCCTGGAGATCAACGTCCTCGTCACCGGGAAACCAGTCCGGCGGCACTTCGAGCGACCAGACTTCGCTGGAAAGGGGTTGGGCGTGGCCGCCGGCAATCCAGATCTTGTCGCGCCAGACGAAGGCCGAGTGCTCGTGGCGGGCCTTCCAGATCTTGCTCGACACGAGCTGCCGCCAATCGCGGCCGTCGCGCGAGTACCAGACGTCGTTCCAGTTGCGCGAAGGATCGTTCGACCACCCACCGAGAATCCACATCCTGTCGCGATACACCACCGCCGGAAACCACAGCCGGGCATGCCACGGCGCGGCATCGGTAAGCTGCTCCCAGTGCACACCGTCGGAACTCGACCAGACGTCGTGGTGAGCCTCGTACGTCGGCACGTAGTTTCCGCCGCCGAATACATAGATCCTGTCGCCCAGCACGACGGCCTGATGATAGGCCCGCGGAGCCCAGGGGGCATGCTCGCACTCGAGCCGCCAATGCTTGCCGTCGGCACTGGACCAGACGTCGTTCTTCAGGCTCGACGCATCGCCGAAGTAATAGTCTTCGCTGCCGCCGAGGATCCACATCCGGTCCTTGAACACGACGGCGGCCGCCGCCAGACGCGCGCTCCACGCGGCCGCCGAGGTCGCCTGGTCCCAGGCTCTGCCGTCGCGGCTCGACCAGACTTCGTGGCCCGCCTCGTGCTCCGGCATCCGTCCGCCGTACCACCCGCCCAGCATCCACATCCGATCGTCGAACACCAGGCTCATCGCCAGGTCGCTATGCCGCCAGGGGGCTTCGGCCGTCACGCGTTGCCAGTGTTCTCCGTCGGCCGAGTTCCACACGTCGCGCGGCGCGTGCTGAAAGGAATCGAACCAGCCGCCCAGAATCCACAGGCGGTCGCGGTAGACGACCTCTCCCTGCGAATCGCGCGCTTGCCACGGAGCCTTGGGGGTCACCTCAACCCAATCGGGCGCCTGCTGCTGAGCCTGCGCGGAAGCCCCGGCCACGACCGCAAAGGCGCAGACGAGCATCGCTCTTGCAAGGAAGCCGTTGCTCGATGCGCGCGGCTGCTGCAATCTACTTCTCTTTGTTGAGCAGGTGCCGCAGCGCTTCCTGAAGCTGCGGGTAGCGAAATTGATAGTCGGACTTCAGCAAGCGCGTGGGCACCACGCGTTGGCCGGCCAGCAACAACTCGTCGGCCATCTCGCCAAACGCCAGCCGCGCGGCGAAGGCCGGCATCGGAAACACCGTGGGCCGCGACAAGACGTGGCCCAGCGTTTTCGCGTAGGTGTAGTTGGTCACCGGCTCGGGGGCGACCACGTTGACGGGTCCGGAAAGTTCGTCGTCGGTGAGGCAATGGACGATTGCCCCGACCACGTCGTCGATGGCAATCCAACTCATGTACTGGCGCCCGCTGCCGATCGGACCTCCCAGGCCGAGCTTGAACGGCGTGAGCATTTTGGCCAACGCCCCGCCCCGCGCGCTGAGGATGACGCCGAATCGCGTATGCACGACGCGGATGCCGGCGGCGCTGGCCGCGGCGGTGGCCGCCTCCCAGTCGCGGCACACCCCGGAAAGAAAGTCGCCGGAGCCGGTGTCGCTCGACTCATCGAGCACTTCATCACCGCGCGTCCCGTAGTAGCCGACCGCCGAGGCGCTGATTAGTACGCTGGGGGTGGGCTCCACCGAGGACAAGGCCTTGGCCAGCGAGGTGGTTGCATCGACCCGGCTGTCGTGGATCGCCCGTTTGCGTTCGGCGGTCCAACGTCCGTCGGCGATGCTCACGCCGCCGAGGTTGATGGCCGCCTCGCAGCCGGCAAGCGCAGCGGCGTCGATTTCGCCCGATTGGGGGTCCCAGTACGCGGCATCGGCCGAAACCTGCGCCTTGTCGCGAACCAGCCGCACGACGTTGTGTCCCAGTTGCGCAAGCGCCGGCACCAGTCGGCTGCCAACCAGGCCCGAGGAGCCAGAAACGAGAATCTTCATTGATCTGCCGGGAACTGCAAGCCACAGAAGGATCGGTTTGCGCGGCGAGCGCAGAATTATAGCAGGAACCGCAGTTGTGAGTTGAGCGTCACTTGCGATAATTCCGCTCGGCCGTTCCCCGTGCCGATTCTCGATTCGACAGCTCCTCCCAACCGAGTAACCCGTATGTCCAGCCGTGTGTTCAATTTCTCTGCCGGGCCGGCCGTCTTGCCGGTCAAGGTGCTCAAGCAGGCCCAAGAGGCCGTCCTCGAACTCCCCGGCGTCGGAGCTTCGATTCTCGAAATCAGTCACCGCTCGCCGGCCTTCGACGAAGTGCTCAGCGACGCCACGTCGATGGTGAGCGAGCTGCTTGGCGTGCCCAGCGGCTACACGATCCTGTTCTTGCAGGGCGGGTCCAGCCTGCAATTCTCGATGGTGCCCATGAACCTGTTGCGCGACTCGGGCAAGACGGCCGACTACCTGCTCACCGGCTCGTGGGGCAAGAAAGCCCTCACCGAAGCCAAGCGGCAAGGCGAGACCAACGTCGTCTGGGACGGCAAGTCGGAGAACTACTCGCGCATCCCGGCGGCCGACGAGTTCACCTGGAGCAAGGATGCCGCCTACGCGCACATCACGTCGAACGAGACCATTCAGGGAATCGAGTTCGCGACCGACCCCGATAGCGGCTCGGTCCCGCTGGTGTGCGATGCCTCGAGCGACTTTCTCTCGCGCCCGGTCGACGTGGGACGATACGGGTTGATCTATGCGTGTGCCCAGAAGAATGCCGGCATCGCGGGCTGCACGGTCGTCATCATCCGCGACGATCTGCTGGAACGCGTCCCGCAGAATCTGCCGTCGATGCTCGACTACCGCCTGCAAGCCTCGGGCGGATCGCGCTACAACACGCCGCCCGTGTTCGGCGTGTACGTGATGATGCTGGTGGGGCGCTGGCTGCGCGACGACGTTGGCGGACTCGAAGCGATGGCCAAACTCAACCGCGAAAAGGCGAAGCTGCTCTACGACGTGCTCGACGCGAATCCCGACTTCTATCGCGGCCACGCGCATCCGGCGAGCCGCTCGGTGATGAACGTCACGTGGCGACTACCCAGCGAGGAACTCGAGGCCGAGTTCGTCAAGGCCGCCAAGGCCCGTAAGCTCACCGACCTGAAGGGGCACCGCAGCGTCGGCGGCATTCGGGCGAGCATCTACAACGCCATGCCCCGCGAAGGCGTCGAGGCGCTGCGCGATTTGATGCTTGAGTTTCAGAAGCAGCACGGCGGCTAGTAGACCAACGACGTCAATTTGTCGGGGTGACCTGCTTGCGCCAAGCAAGCATGCTCGCGCGCTTGGTGAGCATGGCGCCCACGATCGCACGTTTCTTGTAGCCGACGACTCAGCGTAGTTGGTCGACCAGGTTCGACGGGGCCGAGCGGGCGGCTGCTGGAAACGGGCCGTCGATTCCAGTATCCTGCGGCGTGTTCGCTTGCAAACGCCCCGCCGCCGGAGTTCCCGCCCCGTGACTCGCCCGCAGGAAGACATCCTCGTCCGCCGTGGCCGGCGCGAGGCCGCGATCGCCGTCGGTCTGTGGCTCGTGGCCATGATCTACACGATCGGCTACTGCTACTTCAACGGCTACGACCGCGAAGCCGACAGCCTGTCGTTTGTGCTGTGGTTTCCCGATTGGGTGTTCTGGGGCGTGATCGCGCCCTGGGGCCTTTGCCTGCTGTTTTCGCTGGTGTTCGCCTTCCGCATCATGGGCGACGAACCGCTGGGCGAGGAAGTCGACGCTTATCCCGACGACGAGAGTGGCCTACCCGGCGAGGTGAGCGATGCCCCCTGAAGCAGACGCCGGCATCTCGGCCGGCTACGGTCCGATCGCGATGCTGCTGGTGATGATGGCCGTCTCGGTCTGGCTGGGCACGCAAGCCCAGAAGGCCGTCGAACGGGGCGGCTTCATGAAAGGCTACTTCCTGGGCAACCGCGGACTGGGAGCCTGGGCCCTGGCACTCACCGCCACCGTGCAAAGCGGCGGCACATTCATGGGTTTTCCCTCGCTGGTCTACACCCACGGTTGGATCGTGGCCCTGTGGATCGCCAGCTACATGGTCGTGCCGATCACGGGCTTCGCCGTGTTGGGCAAGCGCTTCGCCCAGCTCTCGCGGCGCACCGGAGCGATCACCGTGCCCGACTTGTTCGACGCCCGCTACGGCGACCAGCGCGTGGGCATTGTCGCCTCGCTGGCGATTCTGGCCTTCATGACGTTCTTGATGATCGCCCAGTTCAAGGCCGGCGCGCTGGTCATGAAGCTCACGTGGCCCGAAGGGCTGTCACTGGGCGAATCGTTTCTCGCGACGACCGACCCCGGCGGCGTCGACGGCCGCTATCTGGTCGGGCTGGCCGTCTTCGCGATCACGGTGGTGGGCTACACGCTGATCGGCGGCTTCCTGGCCTCGGTCTGGACCGACTTGTTTCAAAGCGTGTTGATGCTGATCGGCGTCGTGCTGTTGTTCATGCTCGTCGTGCCGTTTGCCAGTCAGAACGGCATGCACACGCCGACGCTCGAGGCGGTGGCCGCGACCGACAACGCCTACGCCTTCGGCCCCGGCTACTCGCCGAGCGGGCTGGCCTTCCTGCCCTTGGGCGTGGCGATTTCGTTCTTCTTCATCTGGCCCGTGGGCGGCATTGGCTCGCCGGCCGGCATGGTCCGCCTAATGGCCTGCAACAGCACCGACACGCTGCGCCGTTCGATCGTGCTGCTGTCGTTCTACAACGTCTTGATCTACATTCCGCTGATCGTGATCTGCATTTGCGGCCGGGCGCTGATGCCCGACGTGCAAACGTCCGACGAGATCATTCCTCGATTGGCCATTTGGGCCGCGCCCGACTTCGCCGGCGGCTCGCTGGTGAGCGGGCTGATCCTGGCCGCGCCGTTTGGCGCGGTAATGGCCACGGTGAGCACGTTTCTGGTGGTGATCGCCTCGGGCGTGGTACGCGACGTTTATCAACGCTTTCTGCGGCCCAACGCCGGCGAAACGGAAATCCGCCGCCTGACGCACGTCGTGATGGTCGTCCTGGGGGTGATTGGCGTGGTGTCCAACATCAGCCCGGTAGAGTTTCTCCAAAAGCTCGTGGTGTTCAGCGCCAGCGCCACGGCTTCGACGTTCGTGGCTCCGGCCCTGGTACTCGCCTACTGGCGGAGAGCCACGGCCGTGGGTTCGATGGCCGGCATGATCGGCGGCGCCGCCGCCGTGCTGACGTTGTTCACGTGCGGACCGCTGGTGGAGGGCAAGAACTTGTTTGATCCCTACCAGCTCTTCGGTGTCGATCCGGTCGTGTGGGGTCTGGCCGCCTCGGCGGTGCTGTGCGTGGTGGTCAGCCTCGTGACATCGCCCCCGCCGGAAGAACACGTTTCGCGGCTGTTCGACGCCGTGCCGCCCACCTCTGGGGCCGAGGGTGTGCCCGCTTAGCCGACAGCCAACCGCAGGGGGTAACCATGAGCACGCCGACACCACATCAGTCGCTTGAGCCTCAACCCATCTCGCGCGGCGCGCGGATGATGACACTCGTGGCGGCTTTCCTCGGCTGGATGTTCGATGGGCTCGAGATGGGTCTGTTCCCGCTGGTCGCCCGACCGGCGCTGCGCGAACTGATGGGCGCCGAAGCCGACACCAGCATCGGCGTCTGGATGGGCTGGATCACCGCCGGCTTTCTCGTCGGCGCCGCGTGTGGCGGCATCCTCTTCGGCTGGCTCGGCGATCGCATCGGTCGCGTGCGTGCCATGGTCTGGAGCGTGCTCACCTACGCGATCTTTTCCGGCCTGTGCGGCTTTTCGGAATCGCCGCTGCAATTGGCCATTCTGCGGTTCATGGCCGCGCTGGGCATGGGGGGCGAGTGGTCGCTCGGCGTGGCTTTGGTCATGGAAGTCTGGCCCGGCAAAAGTCGACCGCTGCTGGCCGGCCTGATCGGTTCGGCCGCGAACGTCGGCTTCTTGCTGATTGCCGTGGTGGGCCTGGGCCTGACGCAATTCATCGAGGGCGCCGAGAGCATACTGCGCGCCTCGGGCATGTCCGAGGATTGGGTCGCCAAACTCATCGGCGGAGACAAGTCCGCCTGGCGGTTGTTGATGTTTATCGGTGCCACGCCTGCCCTGCTCACGATTTTCGTACGGTTCTTCGTACCCGAGTCGCGGCTCTGGCAGCACGCCGCCGCCCATGCGCCCAAGACCAGGGTGCGCGACATTTTCGCCCGCAACGTCGTCACTCGAACCGTGCTGGGCACGTCGCTGGCCGGCATGGCGCTCATCGGCACGTGGGCTTCCATCCAATGGGTCACTCCCTGGGCGAACAAGCTGGCCGCCGACACGGACAGCGCCGCGACGGCTTCGAGCACTACGCAGATCAGTCTGGCCATCGGCGCGATCATCGGCACGATGGCTGCCGCGCTATCGGCCGAGTGGTTCAGCCGGCGGAAGGCGTACTTCGCGCTGTGCCTCGCCTCGCTGCTAGTCTGCGCGTACTTGTTTCGTTCGCCCGTGCAGTGGAGCGTCACGGCCGGCTGGTTCGAACGCGTCGACCCCAACCAATCGTTCTTCGGGGGCGAGAGGGCCTTCAATTGGTACTTCGTGCTCATCGCCGGGCTGGCCGGCGGCGTGACGGCCGGCTTCTATGGCTGGCTGCCGCTCTACCTCCCGGAGTTGTTCCCCACGCGGATCCGCGCCACGGCCCAGGGCTTTGCCTTCAACTTCGGTCGCGTGTTGGCCGCCATCGGTGCCTTGCAGGGCGGCCGGCTGCTCGATTACTTCAACCAGGACTATGCCCGCATGGGGGCGATCATGAGCCTGGTGTACCTGGCGGGCATGGTGCTGATCTGGTTCTGCCCGGAGACCAAGGGCCAGCCGTTGCCGGATTAGCCGGATCGCGCAGCGCGTGCCTGTCATCCACAACCCGTTGCTGGCAGAAGCCTTACAACTTATCCATCACCGGCAATTCGTCTTTACCCCCTGGCAGGGCCCCGTTACAATGCCGCTCCCTTTGACGCGGCACAGGGACGTGGCCGCTTCAGCACGCAACTCGAAGCGACTGACCACGACAGGGAGGCTGAGTCGGTGTCCAAGGAAGGACCCTCGAGCGAGGAAACGCTGTTTCTGGCCCGCCCCTTTGTGCTCGCCACGCGATTGGTGATTGCCTTTCCCGTGACGACGCTCGCCGTCATGCTCGCGCTGGCATTGGGGGCCTGCTATCTCACCGCCACGCGCTTGGGCTATCAAACCAGCCGCATGGATCTGCTCGATCCCAAGAGCAACTACAACCAGCTCTGGACCGAGTACATCGAGGAGTTCGGCGACGAGGACGATGCGGTCGTCGTCGTCGAGGGCGCCGACCGCGAGCAGGTCGTTCCCGTGCTCGAAGAAATCTCGGCCACGCTCGCCCGCGAAGACCGGCTGTTTCACGCCGTGCTGCACGAAGTCGACCTGGGCAAGATCCGCTCCAAGGGCCTGCACTACCTTTCGCCCGAGGAACTGGCCGGCATCGAACATTTCTTGCACGAGGTGGGCCCGCTGCTCGCGGGCGACTGGTCGTCGCTCTCGGTCAGCCACATGGCTTCCGGCTTGTTGCACGAGATCGAGACCTCCGGCAGCGACGTCCAGCGCAGCGCCGCGGCGCGCGACAAGCTGCGCCGGCTGGCCAATAGCCTTGGCGCCGCGTTCGGCCAGCGCGGGCGCTATCTCTCTCCGTGGCCCGAGATGCCCTCGGGTTTCTCGGTCTTGAGCGAGTTGAACTCCGAGTACCTGCTGGCCAATGAAGGCAAGCTCGGCTTCGTGCTGCTGCGGCTGGCCCGCGGCGAAGACAGCTTCAATCACTGCACTGAAGCCTGCGACGCGCTGCGCGACTTGATCGCTCAGGCCCGGGTGCGACATCCGGATGTCGAGATCGGACTGACCGGTCTGCCGATCATGGAAAACGACGAGATGCGCTCGAGCCAGAGCTCGATGTTCTGGGCCAGCATGGTCTCGATGGTCGGCGTGGGCTTTCTGTTCGTGGCCGGATTCGGCGGCGCCAGGCACGCGCTGCTAGCCAACGCGATTCTGCTGGTCGGCATGGCCTTGGCGTTCGGCTATACGACGTTGGCGGTCGGGCATCTGAACATCCTCAGCGTCACCTTTACCGTCACGCTGATCGGCATCGGCATCGATTACGGCATCTACTACGTGGCCCGCTACCTGCAGATGCGGGGCGAGAACGCCGACTGCCGCACGGCCCTGTTGGAGACCTCGCGCCACGCCGGTCCGGCCATTGCCACCGGAGCGGTCACCACGGCGATCGCCTTCTTCGCCGCCGGGCTCACCAGCTTCAAGGGCGTGGCCGAGTTGGGGGTCATCGCCGGCGGCGGCATCCTGCTGTGCGCTTTTGCCGAGTTGACGCTGCTGCCCGCGTGCATCTGGCTAGTCGATCGCGGCGGGCTGGGCGTGCGGATGCCCAAGCCGCTGGGCGTGCACCGCTGGATTTCGCCGCTCACGCGTTTGCCGCGCGTCACGCTCGTGGTTTGCGTCGGCGGTACGCTGTTCGTCTCGCTCGGCATCGGGCGCCTGTGGTACGACAACAACCTGCTCAACATGCAAGCCGAAGGCATGGAAAGCGTCGAGCTCGAGCGCAAGTTGCTCTCGGAAGCCAACCGCAGCGTCTGGTATGCACTCTCGATCGCCGACAGCCGCGAGGAATTGCTGCAGCGCAAGCAAGAGTTTCTCAAGCTGGCCTCGGTCGAACGAACCGATGAAATCGTTTCGCGATTGCCGCTCGACGAAGAGGTCAAGAAGCCGATCATCGGCCGCATTGGCCAGCGGCTCTCGCAGCTTCCCGAGCGCCCGCCGCTGATCACGGTCGACACGCCCGATCGGCTGGGCCAAGTCCTGGGTCGCGTGCAGAACCTGCTGGCCCAGTCGCGCTACGACGAGAAATGCGTGCGGCAGCTCGAGACCGTGCGCGACTTGTTGCGCCGCCTGCCGGCCGCCGACTGCTACGCGCTCTTGACGCGATTCCAGCAGGAGATGGCCGGCGACCTGCTCAGCCGGTTGCACATCCTGCGGAGCATCGCCAATCCGCAGCCGCCCACGCTCACCGACCTGCCCGCCAGCCTGGTCGACCGATTCGTCGGCCATAACGGCAAGCACCTGCTGAAGATCTACGGCCGCGGCGACATCTGGGACTCGGCGGCCCTGCGCCGCTTCGTCACCGAAGTACGCAGCGTCGACCCCCACGTGACGGGCAACCCACTGCAGGCACACGAAGCGTCGATCGAGATGAAGGAGAGCTACCAGGAGGCCGCCATCTACGCGATGCTGGTGATCATCAGCGTGCTGGTGCTCGACTTCAAGAACCTGCAACACGCGCTGCTGGCCGCGGTGCCGCTGGGCGTGGGCGTGTTGCAGATGTTCGGCCTGCTGGGGCTGCTCGACATCCCGCTCAATCCGGCCAACCTGATCGCGTTGCCCTTGATTCTGGGCATCGGTGTCGACTACGGCGTGCACATCGTGCACGAATTCCGTGAAACGAAGGGGCCCTACCGCATGTCGCCCGGCACGGCCGTGGCCGTGCTGGTCGATGCGCTGACGACGCTGGTGGGCTTTGGCTCGCTGATGATCGCCTCGCACCAGGGGCTGCAAAGCCTCGGCCGCGTACTCACCCTGGGCGTGACCTGCTGCCTGTTCACGTCGCTGGTGATGCTGCCCGCGGCGCTCACCTGGCTCACGCGCAATCGCAAAACGCCCCTTCCGATCGAACCGCAGCGCGTGACCGAGACGATCGAGATTCCGCCGCAGCCAACGCGATTGGCGGCGTAGGACAATCCACATCTCGGACGTGGTGGTTCTTAGTTTGCTGCGTGTTCGGCGAACAGTGTGGCCCACTGCCGAGTTGCGGTCTGGTAGACTCGCGAAAAAAGCCTCTCGGCCTTACGCCGCACGACGGAGTCTTTGCCACCTCTCTCTAGCTTCACCAGCAGTGCGTAGAACGCTTCGCACTCTATCGTCGCCGCGCTTGCGTCGGCCTGGCTGCCCGCCTGTTCCAGGCAAGCTGCCAGAGAAATCTCGCCGGTCGTGTAGCGCTGCCAAATATGTCCCAGACCGCATCATCATCTTCTTCTTCCGCGGAATTTGGGAGCTCTTGTTCGAACCGAGGTTGCAATGCTCGACGAAGCTCCTCCCACGAGTTTGCCAAACTCAGGTTGACCAGCCAATTGTCTGGTACGTCCGATGCTGCAATGAATCGGTCGGCCCACGCTTTCCAGTCGTCGGGAGTCGCTCTGCCCGCCCGGGCCGCGGCCAGCCAATAGTGGGCATAGGGCGTCTGTTCATCCAGCATTCGATCGTCACTCGCCATTGCCGACGGAGGCCAAAGTTTCACTCCGACTCTTCGCCTCGCTGTTCCGCCTTGCGCTGTTGATAGTCGGCCAGCACGCCGGCGGGGTCTTCTTCGAACAGTTCTTTGCAGCCGCCGCAACAGACGTAGTACGTCTTGCCTTCGTGCTCGACGGCTATCGTGCCCAAGCCGCCGGTGACCACGCACTCGGGCCCGGCCGCGGCGTTCTTGGCAAATGAACTGCCCTTGCGCGTCGAGCCGACTTCCGCCAGGCGAGCATAGGCGTCGTCGCCGACCCGTTTCTCGTACAGCACCAGCATCCGATCGCCCCCGGCCACGAGGCGCACCGAGATCCGCGCCGGCTCCTCGCCTTCAGCGTCGTCCGCCGTGACCACGAAGCCATCATCTCCCATCGTACCGGTGAAGCGCTGCGGGGCCGCTTCGCCATCGCCCTCGTCGGCCGTCGGGTACGCCAGTAGGACAAACCGGTCGGATTCTTCCCCCGGTTTAACGACCAGCGACTCGTAAAACCTGCCGTCGTCGAGCGTACATTCCAGCGACGCCCGCCCGCCCTCGAACTTCCAGGACCACTCGGCCCCTTCGGTCCAGGCTCCGCGGTTCGACCCGCGCTTGGGCAGCCCCACGCCCCGCCAGGCGCCCACGTAGGCCTGTAGTGCGGCCAGCGCCTGCTTGTCTTTCGCCAGCGCGGGAGCTTCGTCTCCGGCAAGCACCGCGTGGGGCAACAAGAACAAAGCGGCCATCACAGCCAGCAACGTGCGCGTTTCGCTCATGTGAACCTCTCCGGCGTGTGGGACTTCCTTGTCAATATAACACCGCTCGCGCCGGAACCGACCGCCAGCACCCTTCCGCCGGCCGCGTGCGCCTTTTAAACTGACGGATTCTCCGCGACCGTCCCTTGTGTCCCATGATCCACAATCTGCCCGTCAAGACGCTGGTCCACAAGGACCTCACCATCGAGGGCTACTCCCGCGCGGCCGTGCAAACGTACTGGCGGGTGCCGGAGCTGAAGATCGGCTTCGACCTGGGCGGCCAGCCCTGGTCGTTCATGGGAACGGCCACCTGGTTCATCTCGCACGGGCACCTCGACCACATCGCGGCGTTGCCGGTCTATATCGCCCGGCGGCGGATGATGAAGATGGAGCCGCCCAAGATCTACATGCCGGCGATCACGATCGAGCCGGTGCAGAAGATCCTGCGGATGTTCACGCGGCTCGACCGCGGCCGCATGCCGTGCGAACTGATCCCGGTCGAGCCGGGCGACGAAATCGAGCTCTCGCGCGAGCACGTGGTGACCGTGTCGGCCACGACGCATACCGTGCCCTCGCTGGGGTTTGTAGTCTGGGAACGGCGACGCAAGCTCAAGGCGGAGTATCAGAAGCTAACCGGCCCGCAGATTCGCGACCTGCGTCTGGGCGGCACCGAAGTCACCGAGGAGCGCCGCGTGGCCCGCTTCGCCTATCTGGGCGACAGTTCGCCGCAGGGGCTCGACAATTGCCCGGCGATGTACGAGGCCCACGTGTTGGTGATGGAAGTGACCTTCGTGGCCCCCTCGCACCGCAAGGACAAGATCCACAAGTTCGGCCACATCCACCTCGACGACCTGAAGGAACGCCGCGAGCGGTTCAACAACGAGCTGATCATCGCCTCGCACTTCAGCACCCGCTACGGCGGCAAGCGCATCCGCGATTTGACCGCCCGGGCCCTGCCCGACATGCTCGACGACCGCCTGCACCTGTGGCTCTGATCGGCGTACGATGGGAGTAGCCGTCAAACGCGTTCGCGGTTCTGATGGCGTGCTCTGGCTTGCATGAGCATGGCCAATGCGGTCGACTCCGAGAATCGCATGCTCACGCAAGCGTGAGCATGGCACCCACGAGATCCGAGTCGTCGTTAATGATGTTCGCTAACCATTCCCCGCCGCGTGCCGCTTACGTTCACGTGCCGTTTTGCCGGCATCGGTGCGGGTACTGCAACTTCACGCTGGTCGCCGGCCGCGATGATTTGATCGACGACTACCTGACGGCCATCGATCTCGAACTGCAAACGCTCGGCAAACCCCGCGAGGTCGACACCCTGTTCTTCGGCGGCGGCACTCCCACGCACTTGCCCCAGAAGCAACTCGAGCAGTTGCTGGCCTGCGTCCGCCGCTGGTTCCCGCTGGCCGAGGGGCACGAGCTCAGCGTCGAAGCCAACCCGGCCGATCTGAGTGAAGAAAGAATCGATTTGCTCGCCGCGGCGGGCACCAACCGCCTCAGCCTCGGCGGCCAATCCTTTCACGCCGAGAAGCTCGTTCTGCTCGAACGCGACCACGATGCCGAACAACTGCATGAAGCAATCGAGCGCACGAAGCAGCGCATCGGCTCGCTGTCGCTCGATCTCATTTTTGGCACGCCGGGCGAAACCCTCGACGTGTGGCAAGCCGACCTGCGGCAAGCCCTCGACATGAATCCGCAGCACCTGTCGACCTACGGGCTCACGTTCGAACGCGGCACGGCCTTCTGGAACCGCTTGCAGTCCGGGGCGCTTGAGCAACTCGGCGAAGAAACCGAGCGGGCGATGTACGCGGCGGCCATCGACGGCCTCACGGCGGCAGGCTTCGAACACTACGAGGTTTCCAACTTCGCCCGGCCGGGCCATCGCTGTCGGCACAACGAAGTCTACTGGCAGGGCGGGGCCTACTATGCCGTCGGCCCCGGCGCCTCGCGCTATGTCGACGGTCGCCGCGAGACGAACCATCGCAGCACGACCACCTGGCTGAAGCGCGTGCTATCCGGCCAATCGCCCGTGGCCGAAAGCGAAACCCTCGAGCCCGAGGATCGCGCGCGCGAGCTGCTGGTCTTCGCCCTGCGTCGGCTGGAGGGAATTGAGCGGGAGGACTTCAGCTCGCGAACGGGCTTCGACCTGGACGCGCTGGTGGGAAAGCCGCTTGAACGGATGACGGAGCTGCGCTTGCTCGACGACGACGGTCGCCGCGTGAGGCTCACGCGCGAGGGGCTGTTTGTCAGCGACGCGATCTGGCCGGAGTTTCTCCGCGGCTAGCGCATCGCCGCCGGTCCCGCGTTATGCTGGAAGCACAGCCAGCCCTCCCGCTCTCCAGCCACCAGGAGCCGCGAACGTGACCCGCCAGGCCTCGTCGTCCGCCATCGATCGCCGCCGCTTCCTCCAAACGGCCGCCGCCTGCACGGCCGGTCTGGGTCTCGCCGGCCGAGCCCACGCCGCCGATGAAAACTTTCCGCCCACGCGCGTGATCACCCACGGGCCGAAGCACCACTGGTTCGGCTATTACGACAAGCTGCAGTTCGATCCCACCGATCGCGGCGTGCTCTCCATGGAGGTCGACTTCGAGCACCGCCCGCCGCGGCCGGATGACGTGATCAAGATCGGCCTCGTCGATTTGGGCAACGACGACCGCTGGTTCGAGATCGGCAAGAGCACGGCCTGGGGCTGGCAACAGGGTTGCATGCTGCAGTGGGTGCCCGGCCGCGAATCCACCGTGCTGTGGAACGACCGCGAAGACGACCACTACGTGTGCCGCATGGTCGACATCAAGTCGGGCGACGAGCGCACGATCGACTCGCCCATTTACACGCTCAGCCCCGACGGACATACGGCCGTGACCGCGGACTTTCGCCGCATCAACGACGTCCGCCCCGGCTACGGCTACGTCGGCCTCCCCGATCCCTACGCCGACGATCTGGCGCCCCAGGACTCCGGCGTGTGGCGGGTGGACCTCGACACGGGGCAAAGCGACCTGATCGTGTCCATCGCCGAGATTGCCAAGCTCGGCGAGATCCCGCGCAATCGGCCCGGCGTGAAGCACTACTTCAACCACCTGCTGTTCAACCCCGACGGCTCGCGGTTCATCTTTCTGCACCGCTGGCGCTATCCCAACGGCAGCCGCCTGACGCGCATGCTCACTGCCGCGCCCGACGGGTCCGACCTCCGCGTGGTCGACGACAACGGGCTCACGTCGCACTTCATTTGGCGCGACCCCGAGCACATCCTGGCCTATTCGCGGCAGCCGTCACACGGGCAGGGCTTCTATCTCTTCGAAGACCGGGACGGCGGGGCCATCGACGTCGTGGGCGGCGACCAGCTCAAGGTCGACGGCCACTGTTCTTACCTGCCCGGCAACGAGTGGATCCTGAACGACACCTACCCGGACAAGAACCGCAACCAGAAGCCGCACCTGTATCACGTGGCGACCGGGCGCGTCGTGCCGCTGGGCGAGTTCCATTCGCCCAAGGAGTACACCGGCGAATGGCGCTGCGACACGCACCCGCGCTTCAGCCGCGACGGCAAGCTGGTGGTGATCGATTCGCCGCACGAGGATCAGGGGCGGCAAATGCACCTGATCGATATCAGCGACATCGTGGGCTAGTCTAAGGTACTGGGCGCGAAGTGCGAGCGAAAGTCGCGGCCTGCGCGCACGGGGGCCTACGACCCTCGCTCGCGTTTCGGGTTAGTTTCTTCTGGCAAAGCCGGGTTGCTAGGCCGTTGGTTCGCCGGAGATGCGTTTCAGGTCGCCGATGCGCTCGTTGAGGACTTCGACCTGGCGCTCCAGCGAGTTGCGCGTTTTTCGCACGCGTTCCAGGACACGGTCGGCGCCGGACTTGATCGTTTCGGCGCTCTTGGTCACGTCGCCCAGGTAGCCCGATTGCTTTTCGATCTCGAGCACGGCCTGGGCGATCGCTTCGAAGTCCGCGGTCTGCGACTCTTGCCGCTTCTCCACGCGAATGCACAGCGCGCGGGCCAGGGCCATGGCGATCTTGAGATGCAGGTCCGTGCCGGAATCCTGCGGATCCCACACGACGAACACATCGTTGCCGCTACGTGAGAGCTCTTCCAAACTGTCCGGCGCCGTGTGTTTGGAGAATACGAACACGCCCACCTGCGCGTCGCGATTCTTGCGGGCCGTTTCGATCTCTTCGCGGGCCCGGGCCAGGTTGTAGTCGGTCTTCTCCTTGGCCTCGACGACGATCTTCGCCCCCGCGGCCACGCAGTCGGGCCCCAGTTCGAGCACGCAATCGCCGACCTTGCAGTTCTTGATTAGCCCCGTGGTGTGGCCGCTACGGGTGGCGACGTCGCCCCGCCGGGCAGCGTCGAACTCCAGATACTCGCAAACGGCCTCCTCGAACTGCAAGCCGTGACGCGTCGAGCGCTGCGCTTCCTCGCGGCGGGCCATCATCTTGCCCAGCGCCACCTTCACCTCTTCCTGAAATTCGGCATTGGTGCGGCCCTGCTGTTCCAGCAACCCGAACAGTTCGCGCCGCAATCGCGCCAGGGCCGATTGCTCTTCGTCGAGCGAGAACTCGCGGGTAATCGTCGTCTGCGCCCGATCGACGTTGCGCACCAGGCGATTCAGGGCCGAATCCTCCTTGTCCAGCGAGAACTCCTCGACCACGGCGCCGATCTTCTTCTCGAGTGCTTCGGTCAGTTGACCGTGGCTGTTGGTCAACTCGCCGACCATGCGGGCCAGGGCACCTTCCTTGTTGTCGAGCGAAAACTCGCGGAGCACGTGGTCGCGCTGCGCGGTGAGCTGACCCTCGACCGTCTTGCGCAAGGCGGCCAGCAGCCCTTCCGACTCGTGCGGGCTGAGCAACTTCAACAGCGGGCTCTGCGCTCCGACATGTGCCACCAGCGTCTTGCAAAGCTGGGAGTCGTCGCCGCCGATCTGGCGCCTGAGCAGTTGCTCGAGCTCTCCGTCGGGCTTGAGTAGCTGCTGCACGCGCTCGTGAAAGCGCCCGCTTTCGGGATCGAAGTATTCCTTGAGCGAACCGGCCAGCTTGCCGTTGATTTCCGTGGCGTGGGCGGCCAAGTGGCTCTCGAGCCCGGTGAGCATCCGCTGGGTTTCGCGCTGGATCAGGTCGGCATCGACCCGGCCGCGGGCCTGCCGCAGGGCCAGCACGCCGATCCGCAGCGCGTTGAGCGCGAATTGCTCGCGCTCTTCGCCGTCTTCGTAGTGGAGCAACTCCTCGACGGTGTCGCGATCGACGACCGTCAGGGCCAACTCCAGAAAGCCCGCCGCGTCTTCCTCGCGAAACAGCGAGGGCTGAAACCGACGATCCACCGCGCCCGACATGCTCGACTCCTTCTGTGCGCGCCCGCTAGAAACGGATCCCACCGTACTAGATGGATGTACACCCAATATGGCAGCAGGGCCGAAATGGATCAAGACGTGCTAGCACGAGGATTTACGTCGCGACCAGGCTACCGCCCGATGCAGATCAGGTGCTCTTCGCCGCGAAAGAACAGGTGGCCCTGGCTCGCCGCGGGCGAGGCGTAGCATGGCTCGCCGAGGTCGCTCTCGGCCACGATGTCGAGCTTTTCCCCCGGCCGAATCACGCTGGTGTGGCCTTCGTCGGACGTGAAATAGGCCAGTCCCTCGGCGGCGATGGGCGAACTGCTGAAGTGCGTTCCCAGGCGCTCCATCCACAAGCGTTTGCCGGAGCGAGCCTCGAAACAACTGGCGATCCCGCCGTCGGAGACAACCAGGAAGTAGTCGCCCACGGCGATCGGCGAGGGCACGTAGCTGGCGGCTTTCCGCGTACGCCAAGCGATGTGCGTGTCGGTGACGTTGCCGTGGCCGTTGGGCCGGATGGCCATCATGTGCAACTCGGGAAACCCGGCCGTCAGAAACAACAGCTCGCCGTTGTACACCAGCGAGGCCACGAACTGCTCGGTCGGGCCGTCGATGATCCAGTGCCGCGAGCCGTCGTGTGGGTCGTAGCTGGCCACGCACTTCGAACCTGAGAGAATCATCTGCGTGCGCCCGTCAATCTCTCGAATGATTGGCGTGACGTAGCTACGGGTCTTGTTCTCGCGGTCGGTTTTCCACACGGTCCGGCCCGTCGCGTTATCCAGAGCCACGAGGTAGGCGTCGCCGTCGTGATCGCCGTTGACGATCACCTGGTCTTCGAACAGCACCGGGCAACTGCAGTATCCGTGCACGCTGGAGAACGTGCCTGGGCGAACCTGCCAGACTTCGTTGCCGTCGTAGTCGTAGGCGGCCACGACCATCCGGTCGCGATCAAGAAACGTGACGTACACACGCTTGCCGTCGGTGGCGGGCGTGCTGGAGGCGAAGCTGTTGAGCCGGTGCTTCTTCTCCAGCGGCGACTCGAGCACCACCTGCCGCCAGACGAGCTTGCCGCTCGTGCGATCGTAGCGCAGCAGGATCCGCTGGCGAGCGTCTTCGTCGCAGGTGGCTACAAAGACCGCGTCGTTCCAGACGATCGGCGAGGCATGCCCCCGGCCGGGCACACTCGCTTTCCAGGCCACGTTTGCTTCGCGACCCCAGCTCAGCGGCAGATGCTTCTCCCGGCTCGTGCCGTCGCCCCGTGGTCCGCGCCAGCCGGGCCAATTTTCGCCCGTGGCGACGCTTGCCACCGCCCAGCAGATTGCCAGCGACCCGAACGTACGAAAAAGGCTCATCGCGGGGAACTTCCATGGGCAGGGCAGATGGCGGGAGGACGGAGAGTCCGATTCTAGCACGCCCGGGACGGGCAAACACCCAAAACTCTCGGCATCGGTTCGGTGTGCTCTTTGCACGTCAGCGAACCAGGGTTAATATTCCGGCATCGTACCTGACACGGCAGTTTGTGATCTCCGCTCCCGATGGCGATCGTGAGTTGTCGCCGCTGTGAGTTACCAGGTGGCGATTTGCGTCCTTCCGCTTGCCCGCGCACGAACGGTCCATGTTGTTGCTCGCTCTTTCCTGGGCCGATAGCCCCATCACGCCCGCACAATTCACGCTGGGTGTCGTTGCGCTGGTCTTTGGGCTGTTAATTTTCACTCGCCTGACGCCCGACGTGATTCTGATCGGTGGCGTCATGCTGCTATTGGTCTTTGGCATTCTGGACGCGGGAGAAGCACTCGGAGGCCTCTCGAACGAAGGTCCGATCACGATCGGCGTGTTGTTCGTGGTCGGAGCTGCCGTGCGCGAAACGGGGGCCGTCGACTTCATCACCGGGCGGCTCTTCGGCCGACCTCGCTCGGCCGAGCGAGCCATTGTCCGGATGATGATCCCGACGATGGCCTTTAGCGCCGTGATGAACAACACGCCGCTGGTGGCGATGATGATTCCGGCCGTCGGCGATTGGGCCCGCACGAATCGGATCGCGGTTTCGAAACTGCTGATTCCGCTGAGCTATGCGGCCATCCTGGGCGGCACCTGCTCGCTGATCGGTACCAGCACGAATCTCGTCGTTCAAGGCATGTTGCTTAACGAGATCGACAAAGGCACGGTCACCGGTCCGGGATTGGCAATGTTCGACATCTCCTGGATCGGCGTGCCGGCGGCAATCATTGGCGGGGCGTTCATCATCGCTACCAGCCGCTGGCTGCTGCCCGACCGCAGACCGGCCCTGAGCATGATCGACGACGTGCGTGAGTATACCGTCGAGATGCAAGTCGCTCCCGACAGCCCGTTGGTGGGCAAAAGTATCGAGGCGGCCGGCTTGCGTCACCTGCCGGGTGTGTTCCTGGCCGAAATCGATCGCGACGGCCACGCCATTCCGGCCGTCTCCCCCCAGGAGGTCTTGCGGGGCGGCGACCGCTTGCTCTTCGTGGGCATCGTCGAATCGGTCGTCGATCTGCAGCGCATCCGGGGCCTCGTGCCGGCCACCGACCAGGTAGCCAAGCTCGCTTCGCCGCGGCCGCAGCGGTGCCTCATCGAGGCCGTGGTGTCGAACAGTTGTCCGTTAGTGGGCAAGACGATCCGCGACGGCCGGTTTCGCAACGTGTACAACGCCGTCGTCGTGGCCGTGGCCCGCAACGGCGAGCGGCTGCACAAGAAGATCGGCGACGTCGTGCTTCATCCTGGTGACACGCTGTTGGTCGAGGCACATCCCTCGTTTGCCGATCAGCAGCGCAACAGCCGGGATTTCTTGCTGGTCAGCCGACTGGAAGGCTCGAACCCGCGCCGTCACGATCGGGCCTGGATCGCGATGACGATCCTCGTGGCAATGATCACGGCGGTCACCCTGCAGTGGCTGCCATTCTTGCAGGCCGCTTTGATCGCGGCGGCACTGATGATGCTGACCCGCTCGGTAAGCATCGAAGCGGCCCGCCGCAGCATCGACTGGGAGGTACTGCTGGCGATCGCCGCATCGTTTGCGATCGGCACGGCACTCGAGAAAACGGGCGCTGCCTCCGACGTATCGCAACAAATGATCCACCTGGCCGGCGGGCAAGCTTGGTTTGCGCTGGCGATCCTGTACTTGATCACGCTAGTGGCGACGGAACTAATCACAAACAATGCCGCCGCCGCGCTGATGTTTCCTTTTGCGCTGGTCACGGCGCGGAGCCTCGGCGTCAACCACATGCCGTTCGTGATCGCCGTGATGATGGCTTCGAGCGCCGGCTTTGCCACGCCGATCGGATATCAGACGAACCTGATGGTCTACGGCCCCGGCGGCTATCGCTTCATGGACTACGTGCGTATCGGCGTGCCGCTCGATATCCTGGTCGGGATCGTCACGGTGCTGCTCGCGCCGCTGGTGTGGCCGTTTTAGCCGGCCCGATCTATCTGGGCATGCCCATGCTGGGCGGACGAATCAGGTAGGCAAACAGCGCCAGCACGGCGAACACGGCCACCAGTGCCACGCCATACCAGCCGATGTTGGCCCAGATCGACATGCCGGCGCCAACGCTAGCTACGACGATGGCCAGGAGCATGGCCAGGTTCATCGCCACGCGACTCCCGCCGGTGAGCATCGATGCGCCCATCAGCGAACGGCTGTTCATCATCAGGAAGAACGTCACGTAGGCAATCGGCAGCAGCACCATGCCGAAATTGCTGGTGGGCACGGCTAGCCAGAACTTGGCCTCGGCGTTGGACCACAGGAAGAGAAATCCCAGCGCTCCGGTCACTCCCGGCAGAAACGCCCCGATGCGGTGCAACCTGCCGCCGGAAGGCGCGTCGAGCATTTCGGTCACGCAGAAGCCGTTGATCAACATCAACGTGATGATCGTCGAGATCGCCATGCCCAGCACGCCCACGCCGAATACCAGTTGCGTAGCGCCGCCGCTGCCGAACAGACGCTCGAGCGATCCGGCCAAGGCAAAGGCATCGCGGGTGACGAGCATCGCGGCCAGTTGCTTGTCGGCCTGCGGGAGAGCGTCGATCGCCGCGTTCTTTTGCGCGGTGTCCATCTCGTCGAACTCGGTCGCGCCGACTTCGGCCACTACGCGGGCTTCGAGGTTCTTGCGATAACCGCCGGTCGTCTCGGCCGCAGGCGTGTCGATTTCGGCGTCGTCGTATTGGGCGTGGAACTGCGTTGCCGCGGCGATCACCACGCAGCTCGTGGCCAGCAGAAACGGAATGAACAGACCGGTCGAGAGATCGAATACGGCCAGCCCGCGGAACGTCTTGTCCCAGCCCTTTCGGAGCATCGAGTAAGGCAACAGAAAGGTCATGTTGATGCCCACGGCCGTGGCCGCGGCCGCGATCATCCGTTCGCGCTGGGTGCTGAGCACGGCATCGGTCCAGTAAGCGGAATCGCCCGAGGCCTCGATAAACGGCTGCAAGCCGTCGGCCGGGCGCGTCAGCAGCGAGAAATCGGGCACGAAGCCGGCAAAGATCGCGCCCCAGTCGAGCCCGTCTTTGGATGCCATGGCGGCCACGACGCCGAAGAAGCTCAGCACGATGATGCCGACCATGATCTTGACGACCCACTCGAACACCCGCACGCCCTTTCCGCCGGAGTCGTAGAACCAAATGATGACGCTGGCCACGACCAGCAGCACGCCGGCACAGAGCCATTCGCCGCCGCGGCCGTCGATCACGCCGGGCAGCAGGTTTTGTTGAATGGCCGCCGTGCCGAGCGAGAACTGCGGCATGGCCCACACCAGGTTGGCCATCATGGCCGCGATGAGCCATCCCCAACCCAACACCGGATTGACGTGCCGGTTGATGGCCCCGAAGGGACGCTCGCCGGTGGAAAGCGTGACGTAGCTGATCGCCGAGAGCATGACGATGCCCAAAATCATCATCAGCGGCTGCAGCCACATGAACTGGTAGCCGCCGATCACGCCGAGGTAGAGCGAGCCGGCCAGGGAGCCACCGCCCAGTGTAATGGCCGATTGCAGCCAGCCGGGTCCGGACAGCTTGACGAAGGCGGCCAGCGTGGCACCGCGGCCTTTGGCGTGAGCCTCTTGCAGGGTCTTGCGGTCGGCCAGCACGCCGGCCGGCGTGGCGTCGTCGGATACGTGTTGGTTGGTTTCGACTTCGCTGGTGGACATGAAAGCTGCTTTCGGATTGCTGGGTTTCACGAAATAGGCAGGGCGGGCGGGATTAGACGCGGAGGCGCTCGGACTCCAAGCGCTCGACCATGAAGCCCACCGCGGCCTCGGCCATGCGGCTATAGTACTCGAAGCCGTGTCCGCCGCCGCTGGTTTCCAGATCGCACTCGTGCGGCACGCCCAGGGCGGCCAGTTTCATCCGCAGCCGCTCGGCGCTCTCGTGCCAGCGATAATCGATCGGATCGCAGGCGAAAAACGTGTTTCGCGGCCAGTTGAGCGGATGCACGTGTAGCGTGGCCGTGTCCTGCCGCGCGGCCTCCTTATCCGGATACATCGCCGGCAGGGTCTCGTCGCCCTCTTCCATCCGCAGATGATAGTCGATCGCCGGCGAGATGGCCGCCACGACGGGAAACGTATTGGGATGCTTGAAGGCCATTCGCAGCGCCCCCTGCCCTCCCATGCTCGTGCCCAGCAGCGCGATCCGCGGCGGCTCCACGCTGTATTGCTCGCGAATCCAACCGAGCGTGTGCTCCACCACGTACCGCTCGGCCGTGATCTGCGGGTCGAACTCTGGGCAAATCTTATCGGTCCACCAACTGCGTGCCGTCCGCGGGCAGACCACCCGCAATCCGTGGCGATCGAACTGCTCGATGAACGCCGGCTTGTCGTTCAACCGATTGAGATGCACGCCATGCAAGTAGATCACGACGTAGCCATGCTCGCCGACGCGCGGCGGCTGGTACACCTCGCACGCGTGGCCGGCGACTTCGACTTCAGACCAGGTTCCCTCAGAAGGCATGGGCATTCCGCCGAGTGTCGAAAACGCAGAGAGCGTCAAGTGTATCGCCTGCGGGCAGACGAAGAAAGCGCCGCGGCACAGAATCTGTTTCGGCTCTCTCCCTCCGCCACAGAACAACGATCAAGGCGAGGCGGGCTCGCTCGGCTTCGCGGCCCGCAGCACCGGATAGTATTGAGTGAACACGTAGTCCTCGTTGGCGGTGGCGTGGCAGGTATTGCAGCTTGTCGTCGCCTGGGCCTGCGCCGTGTGCGCCAAGGGGTAAGCGTGTCCGAAACTGAAATAGGCCCAGTTGCCCGGCTCGTCGGCAAAGCGAGTCTGGTCTTTGATCGCCACTTCGAGGCCCGTGAACTCGCCCATGAAGTAGCCGTTGCCGCTCGACGCCTGCTTTGAACCTACGCTAGCCAATTCTTTCACGATTGCGGTCCTGTCGGGAAACGCTCCGGTCTTGCGGTAAGCACGATACGCGTCGGGGTGAATGTACACCGAGTGAAACTCGGGAAAGGCGGCCTGCGGGTGGTTCATGTCATTGGGTGTCAGGGGCGTGCCGACGTAGATCCACTCCCGGTACCCGGTCGGTCGCAGCAAGTGTCCTTCACTGTCGAAACCTAGTGCGGACCCGGGCTGTGTCGGGCGGGACTCGGCGGCAGCCGGCCGCTCGTGCATGGCGTCGACGGCGATCGACGTGACCAGGGCGAGCACGGCGGCCGCAACCAACAAGCGGCGAACGAACTGCGACATGCGTGATCGTAAGAACATGGCGATTCTCCTTCGTTGAGGGACGAGGAACACGGGACTGCCCGTTCGATGCACTTAGGGCACATGGTCTTACGGCGCAACCTGGCATCGTCGCCCAACTTGATCGCTGGGGCGTAAGATCTCGCCGGGGCGCGGCATCAAAAGGGAAACGATCCAGTCCCTCGGCATAGGAGAATCTAAATGTCGCGTCTGCAACCCGTTACTCGCAATGCTGCCACACCCGCGGCCGCCGAACTGCTCGACGCGGTCTCCAAGAAGCTGGGCAGCATCCCCAACCTCATCGCCACGATGGCCCACTCGCCTGCCGTGGCCCGTGGCTACCTCGACTTCAGCCAGGCCCTGAGCACTGGCACCCTGCCCGCTCGGCTGCGTGAGCAACTGGCGCTGGCGGTGGGCGAAGCGAACACCTGCCAGTATTGCGTCGCCGCTCATACCTTTCTCGGTCGCAGGGCGGGACTCTCCGAGCACGAGACCCGCGACGCTCGGCGTGGCGTCGTCCCGGACAAGAAGGAGCACGCCGCCCTCGCGTTCGCCAAGGAACTCGTCGAGAGTCGCGGCCACGTCGGAGACGAACAGGTGCAGCAACTACGCCTGGCAGGGTACACTGACGGCGAAATCGCTGAGATCGTGGCGCACGTAGCGTTGAACGTCTTCACGAACTACTTCAATCTCGTGGCAGATACCGAACTTGATTTTCCGGCGGTGCCCGAATTGGCTGCCGCATAACCCGACGATCCGCTCGGCCGGTTCGAGCTGAACCGGCCGAGCGTGTACTTCTTCGAAAGCAACGTTCCTCGGCGCAAGACATGATCCGAGACAACGCCACCTGGGTCGCACAGTTGCGAGCGCGGCACGAGCCCGCGGTGGCAGATCTCCGCGAGGCGCTGGTCGGCAACCTTCGCCGCGCCCTGGTCGATCGCCCTGCAGCCAACGACGCACTCCAGGAAGATGCCGTGCAAGAGGCGCTCTTGCGCATCCTCGATCGGCTCGACCAGTTTGCCGGTCGGAGCCAGTTTTTGACCTGGGCCACGTCCATCGCCATTCATATGGCGCTTGGGCAATTGCGGCGACGGCGGTGGAGCGACGTCTCCCTGGAAGAGATCGCCTCGCAGGCTCACCTGCCACAACACATCGACAACGCTGCCGCGGCGCCCGACGACCTGGCGCACCGCCAGGCGCTGCTATCCGCGCTGGCTCAGGCGATCGAAACGGAACTCACGGAGCGGCAGCGGACAGCGCTGCTGGCCGAACTCAAGGGCATGCCGCAAGATGAGATCGCTCGGCAACTGGGAAGCAACCGCAACGCCGTTTACAAGTTGACGCACGACGCCCGCAAGAAGCTCAAGAGGCGCCTCGAAGCGGCCGGCTACTCGGCCGCCGATGTCGCGCCGGCCAGCATCTCCTGAGAGCCCCCGCCATGCCCTTGTCGCCACGAGAAATCGACCAACTGTTGCGACTGATCGCCCAAACCGCCGATCGCGAGCTCAACTGCGAGGAGTGCTTGGCGCTGGTGGCCGAGTTCGCCGAGCGGCAGCTTTCCGGCAAGAACCTCGCGGCCGGTCTGCAGGCCGTCGAGCAGCACTTGTCGGTCTGCAACGAATGCCGCGAAGAATACGAAGCACTGCGAGAAACTCTGCGCGCCATGGACGACACGCCGGAATCCTGATCGGGAGTGCGTCCTCAGAGCCCAATGACCGCACGCTGCCGTGGTCGTCCTGAAGCGCATACAAAAAAGGGGACACCGGGTGATGCCGATGTCCCCTTCGCATTACTGCAATTCGGCGCGCTAGATCTTCCCGCGCGGAGCGAACAGCCGGGCGCGCTTCGGCGGCGGCGGTTGTTGCCGCGGCTGCCGCTGGGGCGGGACGGCTTGTCCCGGGTTGGAATACCGCGGCGGCGGAAGCCGGCCACTCTGCCCTTGCATGATTCCACCGGCGGGCTGGGCATAGCCGGGGCCGGGAGCGGCAGGTTGCTGATAGATGGCCCGTTCGGCTTCCGGCGGCTTCGGCCCCAAGCCAAACCGCTCGCCCACGGCGGTGCGCTGGATTTCGCTGTCTTCGATCTCTTCGGGCGTCTTGAATGAGGTCACCGCGCGGTCGCGGAAGGCGATCTGGCGCTGGTAGAGCGACATCATCTTCTCGCCTGTGGCGACGTCTTCTTCCGCCGCGGCTGAGATCGCCTTGTCCTGCGAGGCAAGCGCTTCGTCGAACTTGCCGGCGCTGGCCTGAGCGGCCGCCAGCGTCGTCAGGTTGCGATACGTTTCTCCGCCCAATTCGACGGCGCGCGTCGCGGCGTCGATGGCCAGTTGATCATCTCGGTAATGGGCATCGGGACACGTGGCCATCAGCCAGGCGGCGGCCTGGTAGGCCCGGGCGTTCTCCGGGGCGATCTTCACGGCATTGCGGTAATCCTCGGCCGCTTCGCCATATTGGCCCAGATCGCTGTAGGCGTCGCCGCGATTGATGAGCGGATCGGGATTCTTGGGATCCAGTTCGACAGCGGCGCCGTAGTCGCGCAGCGCGTCGCCAAACCGCTTCATCCGATAGTAGGCGTGTCCCCGGCTGTTGAAGGTGGCCGCATCCGGCGAACCCAGCTCCAGCGAACGCGTGTAGTCTTCGATCGCCCCGGCGTCGTCTCCCTGGCGGTAACGCAGCTCGCCGCGATTGAAGAAGGCGTTGGAATAGCTGGGATTGAGCTTGATCGCTCGATCGAAGTCGGCCATCGCCTCTTCGATGCGTCCCAGGGCCGCGTAGCTAACGCCGCGATTGTGCAGCGCCCGCCACGCTCCGCTCAGCTCGACGGCCTTCTCGAAGTCGGCCAGCGCGTCGGCATCGCTTCCCGCCTCGGCACGCGCCTCGCCGCGACGATTGTAGGCCCAGCCCAGAAGTTGCTTGGCGTACTTCGCATAGGCCGGGCTGAGCTCCGCCTCCTGGCCGCGACGGCAGAGGTCGATAATGGCCGTGTAATCCGCTTCGCTCTCGGCCGTCTTGCTGCGAGCAAAGGCATCCTGCAGGGCAGCCTTGCCCGAAAGTTGCTCCGCCGCGGGCGTGGGCACCAGCAGCTCGGGCCCTTCGGCCTTCGCGGATGGTTCCGCGGGCTTCTCGGCAGGTGTCGGCTGCAGCGCTTCGGCCTGCTCGGGTTCTTCGCTTTCGGCCGGGGTGACTTCGCCGGCCGGTTCCAGGTGCTGCGCCTGAATCACATTGGGGGAGCGAAAGCGCGGCTGAAAAGCCGGCTTGGGCTTGGTCGGCTGGGCCGGCGCGGAGTTGGCGGCCGGATCGGCTGCATCCTCGGGAAACGGCACCAGCTTGGCCGGAGCATCGGCGCGGCTTACCGCCGGCGTCAAGAACAACGCGGCAGCCCAAAGCGCCGCGGCAAACGCCAACTTCCTATCGGTCATCATCGTGAACCTCCATGTTCGCGAGAATCGTTCCGAAAATCGTGAAACCGCGGTTAGCTCCGCGGCTTGTTTGGTTCCATCCCCCCCGGAAAAATCTAACCTAGTGCGGCTCCGTCATGCTGTACGGATCGAGCGCCTTTTCCAGCACGTCGTCGGGCAGGATCTTCTGCTCCTGGCAAAGTTCCCGGATCGTCTTGCCCGTCTTGAAGGCCTCTTTGGCCACGGCCGCGGCACGTTCGTAACCGATGTGCGGGTTCAGGCTCGTGACCATCGCCAGGCTCTTCTCGACGGCCGCCTGGCACGCCTCGGCGTTGGCTTCCATCTCGAGTGCGCAGAAGTCGACGAAGGCTCCCGTCGCGCCGCTCAGGATGTGCACGCTCTCGAGGATCGTGGCGCCCATCATCGGCATCATAATGTTCAGCTCGAAGTTCCCCCCCGTGGCACCGGCAAACGCGAGTGCCTGGTCATTGCCGATCACCCGGGCACAAACCTGCATCATGCTTTCGCACATCACGGGATTCACTTTGCCCGGCATGATCGAGGAGCCCGGCTGCCGGTCGGGCAGCTTGATTTCGTAGAAGCCGCAGCGCGGTCCGCTCCCCAGCCAGCGGATGTTGTTGGCCACCGAGAACAGCGTCACGGCGATGGCACGCAGTTGGCCGCTGCATTCAACGAGGCCGTCGCGGTTGGCGTTGGCTTCGAAATGGTTCTCGGCTTCGACGAATGCCAGCCCGGTCTCCTTGGCCAGCGTCTGGGCGAGCTTGCCGCCGAACTCCGGATGCGTATTAATTCCCGTGCCCACGGCGGTGCCGCCCGCCGGCAACTCGAAGAGAGCCGCCAGCGCGCGCTTGCCGCGCTCGATCGACAGTTCCAACTGCCGGGCATAGCCGCTGAACTCCTGCCCGAGCCGCAACGGCGTGGCATCGGCCAGATGCGTGCGGCCGATCTTGATGATCTTGTCCCACTGTTGCGCCTTGTCGGCCAACACGTCGGCCAAACGCTTCAACTGCGGCAACAGCTTCCCATCGATCGCGCTGGCCGCGGCCACGTGAATGGCCGTGGGAAACATGTCGTTGGTGCTCTGCCCCATGTTGACGTGGTCGTTGGGATGGATCGGCTTGTCGGGCGCAAACCGATCTCCGCCGACGATCTCGATCGCCCGATTGGCGATCACTTCGTTGGCGTTCATGTTGCTCGAAGTGCCCGAGCCGGTCTGGTAGACGTCGATCGGAAACTGATCGTCGAACTTGCCGGAGGCCACCTCGCGGCACGCCGAGAGCAGCGCTTCAACTTGGGCGTCGTCCAGCGGGTTTTTGCCGGTGCCGGTCAGCTTGCCCAAATCGCGGTTCACGACGGCGGCGGCAAACTTCACCAGGCCCAGAGCATGGATCAGTTCCGGCGGCAAAGGTTGGTCGGAGACGGGGAAATTTTCGCTAGCGCGCTGGGTCTGCGCACCGTAGTAGGCCTGCGCGGGGACGCGCACCTCGCCCATCGAATCGCGTTCGGTACGAAACTCACTCATGAGGTGTTCCTGCCCGGCCGCCTAGACATGGATATACACGACCCGGGCTGCCTCGTGCACCGTGTGAGGGTCGTGATAGCGGCCGCATTATGGACCGCCCCCAATGATAGCGGCAAAGGCCCAATTCCAAAAGGCCGACCGAACCGTCCTACAGCCCTGAATTGCCGAAAAAAGTGGGCGATTTCTCCCCGGCCCCATGGGCGAGCGAGGGTGTCCCCCGGCGTGCTTTTCAGTGTGATCGAGGGTTGTTGTCGCTTGGCGCGATCTTTCTGAATTGCCGCTGGCCGGCGCGGGGCCTAGAATTGCGCGCCGACGAAAAAGCCGGCTGCCGGTTGGGCGAGTCGATTGCCCCGGCGGCCGCCAACTGCCCCAAAACACTTCCCGCTCATTCTGTATGTCGCCATTCGAATCGAACTGCGAATTCGCCAAGCTCGTTGCCGGGC
>ERZ869936.304-NODE-304-length-50239-cov-5.962319_pt1 | contig 50239 bp, 41 predicted proteins | sample MGYA00520876_ERZ869936 | MGnify/ENA primary metagenome ERZ869936 (study PRJEB32218, sample SAMN09650985) | biofilter metagenome | isolation source: enrty point of leading RO module | place: Saudi Arabia: Thuwal, RO plant located on Red Sea | collected 2016-02-17 ... | reverse complement strand
TATGTTTAAGAAAATTCTTATTGCCAACAGAGGTGAAATAGCTCTTAGAATTATACGCTCTTGCAAAGAGATGGGAATAAAAACTGTAGCAGTTTACTCTACAGCAGATAAAGATAGTTTACATGTTCGCTTTGCGGATGAAGCTGTTTGTATAGGTCCGCCTCAAAGTTCGGAGTCTTATTTAAACATGCCCAGAATAATTGCAGCGGCTGAAATCACAAATGCCGATGCCATTCATCCTGGTTACGGTTTTTTATCTGAAAACGCTAAATTTTCAAAAATATGCCAAGAAAATGGCATTAAGTTTATTGGTGCTTCTCCAAAGATGATTAATGCCATGGGAGATAAAGCATCTGCCAAAGCTACCATGTTAAAAGCTGGAGTTCCTTGCGTTCCTGGTTCTCCGGGTCTATTAAAGGATTTAGCCGATGCAAAAAAAGTAGCTATCAAAATAGGCTATCCTGTAATGATGAAAGCAACTGCCGGTGGTGGCGGTAAAGGAATGAGAGTTCTTTGGAAAGAGGAAGAATTGGAAGAGGCATGGGAAAGTGCTCGTAAAGAAGCAAAGGCGGCTTTTGGCAATGACGGAATGTACATGGAAAAGTTTATTGAAGAGCCAAGACACATTGAAATTCAGATTGCCGGAGACGGAAAAAAAGCTTGCCATCTTTCAGAAAGAGATTGCTCTATTCAAAGGCGTCATCAAAAATTAGTAGAGGAAACACCATCTCCTTTTATGACAGACAAACTTCGTAAAGAAATGGGAGAAGCAGCCATTAAAGGCGCCATGGCAATAAAATATGAAGGAGTAGGTACTATTGAGTTTTTAGTAGATAAACATAGAAACTTCTACTTTATGGAGATGAATACTCGTATTCAGGTTGAGCATACCATTACTGAAGAAGTAATTGATTATGATTTGGTAAAAGAGCAAATTAAAATTGCTGCCGGAGAAAAAATATCCGGAAAAAACTATACCCCAAATATGCACTCCATTCAGTGTAGAATTAACGCAGAAGACCCTTACAGAAATTTTGCTCCTAGTCCTGGAAAAATCACTTCATATCACTCACCCGGAGGTCATGGTATTCGAATAGATACTCACGTTTATTCAGGCTATACTATTCCGCCAAACTACGATTCTATGATTGGTAAGCTTATCACCGTTGCTCAAACCAGAGAGGAAGCCATTACCAAAATGGAAAGAGCTTTAGATGAATACATCATAGAGGGAATTAAAACTACAATTCCTTTTCATCAAAAATTGATGAAAGATAAAAACTTCAGAAAAGGGAATTACAACACTAAGTTTTTAGAAGACTTTAAAATGGAGTAAATAGCATTGTAATAATGCGTTTTTAATTCTTCCATTCCCGAAAACCATAGTTGTACTTTAGTGGCTTAATTGTCAGTCATGAGGTATATATTATTTGTTTTTTCTTTACTACTTATTTTTCAAATCGATGTTTATGCTGGTGTTGGATACATAACTACTTTCAGGTCTCACAATGAAGAGCATTGGAATTGGTATGGCACAAAAGACAATTGGGTTGTTTTTCCTTCCGATAGTCTTTCTTACAGAAAAATCCAGCTAAGATATAAGTTAGGCTGCCCTTCTACGGGATGTAGTGGATGGGATTATACTACGAAAATTGAAATACTTCACAGAAATGGAGAAACGGATTCTACCTTAAAACAAGCTCCTTCATTTACTGTAAACGCTGTAAATAAAGACTCCGTCCTTTTTACACTTGACACAACCTACTGTAGATTTTTTAATGCTACTACAAAACTCACAGACTCATCTATTTGTGTGCAAAGCAAAATCATGATTTATGGCGATACCAATAATCCTTTAATACCAACTGATTCACTTTGGGTATGGGAAACAAATTTTTATAATTATACCTATGATACTTTAGGTAAAGTTATCGATTCAACTTTCATTACCTCTGATTCTACTTGTTATTTGACATATATAAACTTTTACGATTATTTTTGAAAAATAATTGTTTTTTAGTTAGTCTTAGTTATGATGTTTTACTCCGGAAATAAAAACAATGGCTGGTATTGGACATGGTATTTTGATGTAACAGACTATGAGCCTTTACTTCATGACTCAGTTCAAATAAGGGCATTTTATGGAGGCTGGCAAGATGGCTTTACCATTACGTTAGACTTTGATTTTATAGAAGGAACTCCACCAAGAGATGTAATTGATGTGCAAAATGTTTATTCTAGCGGAATGGGTGGGTTTCATTATGGTAATACTTCTAACCCAATCAATAGTATTTTAAAATATAAAAAGCTTAATTTTACTATCCCTCCTTCTCAGGCAATGTTTAGAGTAGTACCTTCAGGGCATAGCTTTGGTGGGGCTCAAAACTGTGCTGAATTTTGTCCGAAAAATTATTATGTCAAAGTTAATGGCACTCAAACTCACTCGCAATTAGTATTTAGATATGACTGCGGAATGAATGCGGTTTATCCACAAACAGGAACTTGGCTTTACGACCGATCTGCATGGTGTCCGGGAGATAGAACACTTGCTTTTGACCATGATTTAACACCTTATTTATCCACTGGATTAGATAGTATTAAGTTAGACTTTGACCCATACACTTATTCAGGAGGTGCAAGTTTTCATCCCAATTATATAATAGAAGCACAATTATTCACTTATAATTTACCAAACTTTGTAAATGATGCAGGTGTAGAAGAAATAATTACACCAAACAACGATGAAAGATATAACAGATATAACCCTATTTGCGGACAACCCATTATTGTAATTAAGAATTATGGTTCAGACACCCTTAAATCATTAAATATAGCTTATGGTGTTTCAGGAAATACACTATCAAATTATAGCTGGACCGGAAACCTAAAATTTTTAGAGGTAGATACAGTTTATTTACCTGGTTTAGGCATTATTTCCGGCCCTGCTCAAAACACGAAATTTGAAGTAAAGCTTAGCCAGCCAAATGGTGTTGCTGATCAAAATATCTGGAATGATGAGATGCATTCATCCTTTGATTTGCCTCCGGTTTATATGAATAATTTAATAGTATTTTATAGGCCAAACCTTGCTTATTGGGAAAATAAAGTAACTATTACTAACTCAAGCGGAATAGTTGTTTATAGTAAAGACTGGAGTTCTCTTGCCGCAAATACTTTTTACAGAGATACGCTTCAACTACCGGATGATTGTTACGAGCTAAGACTTACCGATACCGATAAAGACGGACTTTCCTTTTTTGCAAACAATGACGGAAGTGGTTTTCTCAGGCTCTCAAAAGTAACCGGTGGAGATTTCAAAGTGTTTTCTTCAGATTTTGGAACTCAGATTATTCACCAATTTAATATAGGTAATACGTTATCAGTAAATAGTATTTCCAAAACCTCAGAAGTTTATCTATATCCAAACCCTACTTCAGGAAAAATTAATATTGATGTTAATCTTGAAAACGATGACAACATAGAAATCTATTTATACGACCTAACAGGTAAACTGCTTGAGAAAACTCAAACTAAAAGCAATAGAACTCAAATACATAGTTTAGACATTTCAAGCTTTAATGATGGTCTTTACTTTATTAAAGTTATTGCAGAAAACAAAGAGCACTTTTTTAAAGTAATTAAAAAATAATGATGTAAAGCCCTTTCAATTTTTTAGTTTTGAGCTTTATATTTAATTTATGAAAAACGTTTTAGTAATTGGAGCTGGTCGCTCTTCTGTATCATTAATCAAATATTTATGTGATAATGCTGAAAACGAAGGCTGGAAAGTTAAAGTTGTTGACCAGGACTTAAAGTCTGCCGAAAAAGCAATTGATTACTATGAAGATGTAGCTTCAGCAGAACAATTTGATGCAACGAATGAATTTCAAATGGAACTTTTCGTGAGAGAAGCTGACTATGTTATTTCAATGCTTCCTGCACACATGCATGTTCCGGTTGCAAAAGCATGTTTAAAGCACTGCAAACACTTACTCACTGCCTCATATATTTCTGATGAAATGAGAGAGCTTTCTGATGATGCAAAATCCTCAGGAGTAATCTTTTTAAATGAAATGGGAGTTGACCCGGGAATTGACCACATGTCTGCTATGAAAGTTATTCACGACATCAAAGAAGAAGGCGGAGTAATGAGGGATTTTGAAAGCTTTACGGGAGGTTTAGTAGCTCCGGAATCAGATAACAATCCATGGAATTATAAATTTACATGGAACCCAAGAAACGTAATTATAGCCGGACAAGGAGGTGCGGTAAAGTTTATTCAGGAGGGACAGTATAAGTTTATTCCTTACCACAAACTATTCAGACGAACCGAAATTATTTCTATTGATGGATATGGAAAATTTGAGGGCTATGCAAACAGAGATTCATTAAAATACCGTTCAGTATATGGGCTAGATAATGTTAAAACAATGTTTAGGGGAACGTTAAGACGACCGGGATTTTGTAAAGCCTGGAACTTATTTGTTCAACTTGGGGTAACAGATGATACTTATATTTTGCCCAATACAGAAGAAATGACTCATCGTGAATTTATTAATACCTTTTTGGCTTACAACCCTAATGATTCTGTAGAAATAAAGTTAAGACAGTATTTAAAAATTGACCAAGATGATGTGGATTTATGGGAAAAATTAGAATGGCTTGGCTTATTTGAGAAAACAAAAATAGGTTTAAAAGAGGCTACTCCTGCTCAAGTTTTACAACATATTTTAGAAAAGAAGTGGAAGCTGGAACAAAGGGACAAAGATATGATTGTAATGTGGCACAAGTTTGTTTACGAAAAAGATGGAGAGCGAAAAGAAAGACATTCTTCTATGGTTTGCATAGGCGAAGAAAGACCTTACACCGCAATGGCAAAAACAGTTGGCTTACCATTAGGCATAGCCTTAAAAATGGTTCATAGAGGAGAAATAAAAACACCTGGAGTTCATTTGCCAATTACACCGGAAATTTATTTACCAATTTTAAGCGAGCTAGAAAGTTTCGGAATTAAATTTGAAGAGAAAGAAATCAATTAATCTATGAAAGCAAAAACACCGAAAGACTCATTTACCATTAAAACAGAGTTAGTTCTTCCAAATGATACTAACATGTTAGACAATCTAATGGGAGGTAAGTTACTCCATTGGATAGATATTGCCGCAGCAATATGCGCCCATCGTCATTCCAATAGAATTTGTGTTACTGCTTCCGTGAACAATGTGCATTTTGGAGATCCTATTCGCTTAGGAGATTTAGTGATATTAGAAGCAAGAGTTTCCAGAGCATTTACTTCTTCAATGGAGATTTTTGTAGATGTTTTTATTGAAACAAATGGAAAAAGAAAACAATCAAATAGTGCAATTTATACTTTTGTAGCCGTTGACCAAAGAGGCAATCCTATTGAGGTTCCGGAGCTAGTTCCCGAAACTGAAGAAGAGAAGCAACGTTATGATGGAGCGCTAAGAAGAAGGCAACTGAGTTTAGTTTTAGCGGGTAAAATGAAAGCTAACGATGCTACTGAACTAAAAGCTTTATTTACTTAAAAGTCGGTTTACAGAATTCACCACTTCTTGGGTTGAAATTCTTTCCGAACAACTTGGGTTATTCTTACACTTATCGCCCAATTTACTACAAGGTTGAGGTTTTACATCTTCAGGTAAAATCATTACCGAATCAGGGTGTGGCTGATAAGGATACATCCCTAAAACAGGGCGAGTACAACACCAAACAGAAATTATTTTTTTCTTAAATGCTGAAGCGATATGCATTAAACCTGTATCATGACAAATAACTAATTCACTTTGCTGAATAACAGAAGCTGACTGGTTTAAATTTAATTTACCACATAAATTTATAACTCTACTTCCCAACTTTTCTTCTATTTGTTTTGCTGCCTCACTATCTTCATTTCCACCCAATAAAACAGCTTTCATTTCAATTTTTTCTAAAATTTCAATCCATTGTTTTGGAGAAATCTTTTTTCCGGTTTGTTTTGCTCCAACGGTAATGGCAATGTATTTTTCATTTACTCCAAACTGAGAAAGTTCTAATTCGTCTTCTTTGGGAATAAAAAAGTCTAAGCCTTTATTGTCATTTGTAACATCAAGTGGCTGAATAGCTTCAAAATACCTATCTACAATATGATTATCAGGAAGTTTGTTTATGCCAAAATTCACCAACAACCATTTTTCTACGTTTCTTTTATTATAAGTAAAATCTACTAGCTTTAATTTCCTTTTTACTTGAGAAGAACGTATGTTTTTATGTAAATCTACAATGTAATCGTATTGTTCTTTTTTCAATTCTTCTATTACTTCGGCTGTACTTTTCTCAATAGTATCAACCTTAGAAATATATGGGTTTGAAGATAAAATAGACTCATATTGTTTTTTGGTTAAGTAGTGGATTTCTACTTCAGCATCTTCTTTGTTTTTTAAACACCTAACAATAGGAGTTGTTAAAACAATATCTCCGATAGAACTAAATCGAATAATTAATATTTTAATCTTTACCTTCAATCACACAAAAGTAAAGGTATTTTGTAATTTCGCACCTTAGAAAGAAGATATCTTGAATTTAATAGATACACATACGCATCTTTTTTTAGAACAGTTTGAAAATGATTGGCAAGAGGTTATTCAAAGGGCAATTGACCAAAATGTAACCAAGATGCTGCTTCCGGCCATTGAAAGTAAATCATATCCTGCTATCAAAAAGCTTTGTGAAACTTTTCCTGAAAACTGTTTTCCGATGACAGGATTACATCCTTGTTCAGTAGGTGATAACTTTGAAAAGGAGTTAGACTTAGTTTATGCTAATCTAAAGAATAAAGTGATGAATTGGGTGGCTGTTGGAGAAATAGGAACTGATTTATACTGGGATAAAACATTTATTAATCAACAAAAAGAAGCATTAGCCCAGCAAATAGAGTGGGCTAAAGAATTTCAACTTCCAATTGTAATTCATGTAAGAGATTCTTTTGATGAGACTTTTGAGGTAATAGATAAGTTAAATGACAATAATTTAACAGGAGTTTTTCATTGTTTTACCGGAACTAAAGAACATGCCGACCATATTCTTTCTTATGGAGGATTTAAACTTGGAATAGGCGGTGTCGTTACTTTTAAAAACTCAGGAGTAGACAAAATAATTGAACAAATAGATGTAGAGCATTTAATTTTAGAAACCGACTCTCCGTATTTAACGCCTGCTCCTCACAGAGGGCAAAGGAATGAAAGCGCTTATGTAAATCTGGTTGCTAAAAAGCTTTCGGAAATTTACGATTTGCCTTTGGCTAAAATAGCTGAAATAACTACAAAAAATGCCAATAACTTATTTAAGTTAAGCTGATGTCTTTCAAATCTTTTATAGGAAAAATTTTTGCAAAAATCGTTTATAAGCGAATTCAAAAAGCATCGCTTAACGCTATAGAAGAACAACAAAAAGTTTTTCAAAGTTTAGTTTCTTCAGCAAAGCTAACTCAGTTTGGTAAAGACCATAATTTTCCGGGAATAACATCGTATGAAGATTTTAAAAAGCAAGTACCAATAAGAGATTACGAAGGACTCAAAGACTATGTTGAAGAAATAAAAAAAGGGAAAGAAAATATTCTGTGGCCCGGTTTACCCATTTATTTCTGTAAAACATCAGGAACTACTTCAGGTGTGAAATATATTCCCATATCTAAAGAATCGATTGGTTATCATATCTCGGGTGCTAGAAATGCTATTTTATCTTACATGGCAGAAACAGGAAAATCTGATTTTGTGGATGGAAAGATGATTTTTTTACAAGGTTCTCCTGAATTAGATAATTCAGGCAAAATTCCTTTAGGACGCTTATCAGGAATAGTTGCGCATCATGTTCCGGGATATTTGCAAAAAAATAGAATGCCTTCTTATGAAGTAAACTGTATTGAAGATTGGGAAGAAAAAGTAAATGCAATTGCAGATGAAACTCTCTCTAAGAAAATGACATTAATAAGCGGAATTCCTCCTTGGGTTCAAATGTATTTTGATGTTTTATTGGAAAAGGCAGATAAAAAGACTATCCAAGAAATTTTCCCACATTTTTCTCTTTTTATTTACGGAGGGGTAAACTTTGAGCCTTACAGAAAAAAATTTGAAGAAACTATTGGAAAAAAAGTAGATTCAATTGAAGTATATCCTGCATCGGAAGGTTTTATTGCTTATCAAGACTCTCAAAAACAAGAGGGACTAATGTTAATTCCTGATGGGGGAATTTTTTATGAATTTATTCCGGCTAATGAATTCTTTGATGAAAACCCAACCCGAATTTCTTTAAAAGATGTTGAGCTGAATACCAACTATGTTATAATACTAAATACAAATGCCGGGCTTTGGGGTTATAACATTGGAGATACTGTAAAATTTGTCTCAAAAAAACCATATAGAATAGTTGTAACCGGCAGAATAAAACATTTTACATCGGCCTTTGGCGAACATGTGATAGCAGAGGAAGTAGATGCCGTAATGAAATTAGCTACAGAAAAATTTGGATTGAAAGTGAAAGAATTTCATGTAGCACCACAAGTAAACCCAGAAGGAGAAGAATTACCATATCATGAATGGTTTATTGAGTTTTCGGAACAACCAAATGAATTGGAAAAAATTGCACTTTACCTTGATGAGCAACTCCAACTAAAAAACACTTATTATAAAGATTTAATTACCGGAAATATATTGCAACCGCTTAAAATAAAACCTCTTTCAAAGAATGCTTTTCAGAGTTATATGAAAAGTATAGGTAAATTAGGTGGCCAAAATAAAGTTCCCAGACTAGCTAATGACCGAATAATAGCCGACAAATTACTTTAACAAGTTTACATGACCATACCTGAAAAACTCTTTGCCAATTAAGTCTGTATATCTAATTTTCCAAACGTAGGTATCTGTTTTTGCCATATTACCTTTGTATCTTCCGTCCCAGCCAATAGTTATATTATCAGTATAAAAAATTTCTTCTCCCCACCGGTTGAATATCCACATTTCAAACTCACCAACCTCTTCGCTTACTGGCGCAAAAAATTCGTTTTTCCCATCTTCATCAGGAGTAAACGTATTTGGAACGTATAAGTCTGTATTAATGTAAATGGTAATAGTGTCATAAGCATAGCAACCGTTTTTATCAAAAACGCCAACATAATAGGTGGTAGTTTCTTTCGGGTTTGCCTTTGGATTAATACATCTTACACAGCTTAAAAAACTTCCGGGTGTCCAAAGAATAGAGTCGGTATTGCTTGTTGCAAAAAGCTGAATATTAGAACCATAATCAATAATTTGATCAGGACCAACATCAACAAACAATGGAGGATACAACTTTGCAACAACAGTTGCATTCCATACACAACCAAATGAATCTGTAATTTGCACATTAAAGTTTACATTTTTGTCTATTGTTGCTGTTGGGTTTGAAATGGTAGCATCATCTAAATAACTTGAAGGAGACCATAAATAACTTCTTACTGCATTTGCGCTGGCATACATTTCAAAAGGAATATTTTTACACACCCATAAGGTATCAGGAACAGAGATGTTCATATTTCTTACTGTAACAACAACGCTATCATATCTTGTTCCACATCCGTTAGTAGCACCTACAACATAAGTTGTAGTTGAAGTTGGTGATGCAATAGGTGTAGCAGAAAAAGGATTGTCCAGTGAGCCGGCAGGTGACCATTGATAAATATTTCCTCCACTAACAGTTAATTGAGTTGATGTTAATGGGCAAATTGTAGTATCGTTTGAAACAATTGGAATAGGCAAAAGTGTGTCAACGGTTATTTTAATGTTTTTAACCCATGTACATCCATTGGCATCAGTAATACTAACAACATAAGTTATGCTATTAAAAGGAGTGCTTTGTGGATTTGAAATGTTAGGATTGTTTAAATATGTAGAAGGAGCCCAACTGTATGAAACTCCACCGGAAGCACTTAACGTAACGGATTGACCTCTACAAATAGTTGTGTCTGAACTAACAGATGTCCCATCGGTATGTACCACAACGTTTAGTTGTGCCGTATCTGCACCACAGCTATCGGTTACAATAACTTGATAGGTAGTAGATGCAGCGGGAGATGCTTTTGGGTTTGGAATATTTGGATTGCTTAACCCGGTAGATGGTATCCATTGGTATGTAGTGCCGCCTGAAGCATTTAATTGTACAGAGTCTCCCGGACAAATTGCATTTACAGGATTTGCTCCTGCAACAGGGGGTGCAACAACATGAATACTCATATAAGCAGTATCAGTTTTAACACATGAAAGAGAGTCACTAACGATAAGTGATACTTGATAAGTTCCCGGATTGGTATAAGTATGTGTGGGCTGAAATAAGGTAGAAGTATTACCATCACCAAAGTTCCAAAAGTAATTAGTTCCTCCATTTGAAGTATTGGTAAATGTAATAGTAGATGGTGAACAATAATAGGGAGATGCAGTAAAACCAATATCTGCGGTTAGCTGAGATAAATCAAATTTAATGGCATATAAATTACAATTACTGCTTCCTTTGCTAACAGCATAGGAACCGGTAGAACCAGTTAAGTTAGATGTTCCGCAACCACCGCAAACGGCTTGGTAAACAATTCCTTTTTTATCAAATCTACTGGTTCCGCCATCTACATGTTCGGCTCCATTTGTGCTTCCGAAAAAAGTTCCGTAGAGCAGCGTATCACAATCTTGCCCTAAAACCATCAAATAGAAATCACTTCCGTTGGTACTTGTTTGATGCGCTCCGGGAGTGGTAGGTAATCCGGCTGTAGTACTTGATGTTGCTTGGCTATATTGTGAATTAACGGTTCCACCCCAACCGGAAATATATATTTGGTCGCACTGATTAACCAAAAAAGCGGAGATTGAAATATCTACATTATTTGAGCTTCTGCCAATAGAAGTAGAAAGCAACGAAGTAGTAAGGGTATTATTAAACTTTTGAATAAATTGTCCACTGTTTGGGTTGCTGTAAATTTTATTTGTGGGGCCTGCAACAATGGGATAAGTCCCTCTGGTTTGCCCTACCACAAAAGCATCATCATTATTATCTAATTGAACAAAAAAGTTTTGATCATAAGAAGAAGTTCCGTTGTATGTAGATGCAAGTAAAACACTTCCGGAAAGATGAATTTTGGAAACAAAGCCATCTGTTCCGCCTGTTAAAGTGGTTTTGTGTGCTCCTGGTGTAGTAGGAAAATTATTGCTAGCTGTTCCTCCTGCAATAAATACATTTCCGGCATTATCCCTTTCAACTGAATAGGCAGCATCGTTTCCACTCCCACCAATATAGCTGCTAAATACTAATGTAGTTAAATTAGAAGAGAGCTTAAAGACACAGCCATCAAGGTTTCCGCCATTAGCTGCTTGAAATGGCAAAGCAGTAGGGAAATTATTTGAAAATGTACAAGAAGAAATATAACAATCACCGGCATTATCAACTATGATTTCTCCTCTATAAGAATCACCATAGTTATACTCAGTTTGCGGACTTATGTTCAGTCCGTCATTGCCGCTCCCTCCAATGTATGTTGAGCCTATAAGTGTATTTCCTGCAGCACTAAATTTAGTAACAAAAATATCGCTTCCGTTAGGGTAGTTAACGGTAGTTCCGGTTGTTGTAATGTTAACGCCACCGTTAAACGTATTGTCAAAACAACCTACTGTAGTAGGAAAATTATTTGACGAAGTAGTACCCAATACATATAGCTCATCTGTAGATTGATTCACCACTAAGCTGTGTGGGCTGTCAGCACTATTTCCTCCTAGTAAGGTAGAATAAATCAGTCCATTGCCTTGAGTGTTAAATTTTGTTATACCAATATCAATAGTTCCTCCTCCAAACGTAGTTTGATAAGCACCTGTGGTTTTAGGATATCCTGTTCCAAAGACAATTCCTCCGGCATAAGTATTTCCTGCATTATCGTAAGTTGCTGTAAAGCCCCAATTATCTGAAGTAGCTCCTGTAAAAGTGGAAAAGATTAGTTGTGGGTCTATAACAAGTTCAAGGTTTTGGTTATATCCTTTAGGGAAGGAAAAACTAACCGAATTTCCTTTAATTTGAAACTTACATTTTACTTCTTTTTCTACTCCATCTATTAGTTGATAAGCATAAGGCTTTAGTTCAACAATATCTCCAATAGAAGTTTTTATAACCAAGTTTCCTTTTGATATAGAAAGTTTATCAACTCCTTCATAAAGCATATTAATGGCAAATGCGTTAGCTAAAGGCTTTACAATGTAATCGTATTTTAAAGAGTTTTGTGAGCTATAATAAATGAGGTCTATGCCGGGATAAATATTTTGATATTTTATTTCAGCAAACTGTTCAACGCCTCCCGCCCATTTGCTTTCATCATTTCCTAAAAAGTAATTAACGTAGTCTTCAAATTTTTCAGAACCAATTGCCACAGGATTTTGGTTAGCATTCAAAAAATAGGTTTTAAAGGCATGACCTCTTATTACCACATCATTTAAATTTTCATTAGGAAAATATCCGTGCCTGACATCATGGAGGTGCGCTAAATCTTCCGCTTTGAGTAAATCGTAAGTAACACAGTTTTTTTCAAAGTATGCTTTACCAGAAACAATATTGGTTTTAAAAAGAATGTTCTCATCCCATTGTCCTTTATTTTGTTCAAACTTTAAGTTATGGTCATGAGAATGCCCATAGCCCACTGAAATAGACAGGACAAAAAATAATATGTTTGCGAATTTGATCACAATTAAGAGAACTAAATTACCATTTTATCGACAAATTACACCATATAGACGAAAATCAATGGGTTAAGGTTGTGTTAAAATGTTTAAAACATTAACTTATTTATTGTAAAGGTTTATTTAATAGTTCTAAAAATAAAACTATTTTTACACTCCTTTTACAAAAAGGCAACATGAATGAGTGATAACATCAAACATGAGTGCGGAATCGCAATGATTCGCCTTCTAAAACCCCTTCAATACTACATAGATAAATATGGAAGCTTCGCTTACGGGCTGAATAAATTGTACTTGTTAATGCAAAAGGAGCATAATAGAGGGCAAGATGGAGCAGGTGTTGGGAATATTAAATTAAAAGTTCAACCCGGAAAAAAATACATTAGTCGTTATCGTTCAAACCGAAGTAATGCCATAAAAGATATTTTTGAAAAAATCGGTCAAAAGTTTGACAGAGAAGAGGTTCAGCAAAACATTAAGAATGCAGAATGGCTGCAAGAAAATGTTGCTTTTACCGGAGAAGTTTTATTGGGACATTTACGTTATGGAACTTATGGAGGAAATAGCATAGAGCAGTGTCATCCATTTTTGAGACAAAATAACTGGCGAACAAGAAATTTAGTGGTTGCGGGTAATTTTAACCTTACTAATGTTGATGAGCTTTTTGATTTATTGGTTAATATTGTTTAATATCCGAAAGAAATAGCAGATATTGTTACAGTAATGGAAAAAATAGGTCATTTTTTGGATGTAGAAAATGAAAACTTATTTCAAAAATATAAAGCGCTAGGCTATAATAACATTGAAATTTCAGATTTGATAGCGGAAAATATTGATGTCCAAAACATTCTTCAAAATGCCGCAGAATCTTGGGACGGAGGTTATGCAATGGCAGGTATCATGGGGCATGGAGATGCTTTTGTGTTAAGAGACCCATCAGGAATTCGTCCGGCCTTTTATTATGCCGATGATGAAATTGTGGTTGTTGCTTCTGAACGACCTGCAATACAAACGGCCTTTAATGTAAAGTCAGGACAGGTAAAAGAGATTAATCCTGGAAGTGCTTTAATTATTAAACGTGATGGCTCATGGTCTGAAGAACAAGTTAGAGAACCATTACCGAAAACATCTTGCTCATTTGAACGAATTTATTTTAGCAGGGGTAGCGATGTTGATATATATACCGAAAGAAAAAAACTAGGCTTTCAACTAACACCGGTTATTCTAAACGCAATAGATGCGGATATTAAAAACTCTGTATTTTCTTATATTCCTAATACTGCCGAAGTTGCCTTTTATGGATTAATAGAAGGGATGACGAATCACCTTAAAGAGGTTCAAATCAAAAAAATCAAAAAATTAGGTAATGATTTAACAGATGAAAGTCTTAAAGAGATTTTAAACATAAGACCCAGATTTGAAAAAGTAGCAATTAAAGATGCTAAACTCAGAACTTTTATAACGCAAGATAGCAATAGAGATGATTTGGTAGCACATGTTTATGATATTACATACGGTTCGGTTAAATCAACTGACAATCTTGTAGTGATAGACGATTCAATTGTGAGGGGAACCACTTTGAAAAATTCTATCATTAGAATTTTAGATAGGCTCGAACCTAAAAAAATAGTTATTGCCTCATCTGCTCCACAAATTCGCTATCCTGATTGTTATGGAATCGATATGGCTAAACTAGGAGATTTTATTGCTTTTCAAGCGGCCATTTCTTTATTAAAAGAAACCGGAAAAGAAAAATTGATAACGGAAGTTTACGAAAAATGCAAGGCTCAACAAGGGTTGCCAAACAATCAAATAAGAAACTTTGTAAAAGAAATTTATGAACCTTTTAGTGCAGATGAAATTTCTTCAAAAATCACCCAACTGCTTACTCCAAAGGATGTTAATGCAGAAGTGAAAATAGTTTATCAGACAATAGAAGGACTACATAATGCATGTCCAGACCATATAGGCGACTGGTATTTTACCGGAAATTATCCAACACCGGGAGGAAATAAAGTAGTTAATACTTCCTACATAAATTATATAGAAGGAAAAAATGAGCGAGCTTACTAAGGCACATTTTTTGTTTATATTTGCTAAACTCTAAAAATGAGAAGCTTATTTTTAATTATACTGTCTGTTTTTCTTTTTTCTTTTTCATTAGGGGAAAAAGAATTTCCAATGGGTTTAATTTATACCGTTGAAATTGGTTCTTATCAAGGAGGTATTTTAGTTACAAAAAATATGCAGGCTGTTGGGGAAGTATATGTAGAAAAGGAAAAAGGTGGTTTAGATACTTACCGAATAGGAGCATACAAAAAATATAGTGAAGCTGAATCAGCGCAAAAGAAACTTGCTAAAATGGGTTATAAGCTTTCAGAAATAAAAGCATTTTATAACAGAGAGCCGTTAAACGTCACTGCTGCTGTTGAAGTTCAGGATATAATAGAAAAGGTTGAAAAGAGAACTGTTGAAAGCATAAGTGTTGAAGAAATGAACCTTTTAATAGAGTCTTTAGGTCAATAATTTTTATATCGAATTCTAGTAAAGTAGAGCTATTCTAAGATTACAATCTTTTTATTTACGCTAATCGTTTTGCTAACAATGCTTAACACATAATTTCCCTTTTCTAAGTTTAGGTTAAAGTGTTTAGAAATGTTTCCCGATTTTTCACTTTCCGAAGAGTGATAGACAATTTCTCCTAATACGTTATATATTCTGTATTCAACCAACTCATCATTAGCTAAAACATATTTTAAATCAAACTCACCTGTTTTCGATGGATTTGGAAATACGGAAACAAAATCTTCATTAGTTTCTATTTTATTAATGGAAAGCGGATGACCTCCTATATTTATATTATCAATATATAAGTAGTTATCGTTTCCTTGAGCTGTTAGTTCAAACTTAAAACGTAAGTTATCGCTGCCGATATAGTTTGCAACATTACACTGTACTTCACTCCATTCCCATTGACCTGCCGGAATAAAAGGGTGATTTCTAAAAGAGCTTACACTTGCCAGATATTTTGCTAATTTCCCGTATCTTAAATACCAAGTATTTCCACAGTCTGTGGAAACATAAACTCTAAAAATACATTTTGAGTTAGTGTCTTTTTGAGCATAAGCATACTTAAAAATCAAGTAGCCATTATTTGGATTCGTAAAATCAATACTAGGGGAAATAAAAGAATGAACACTTCCATCAGGAAGAGGGTCAGGAAAAATCCTAAATGAAGCAGCGCTATCATAAGAAGCAACTGTGGTTCGATGCCAAGATGTGCTAACAGAACTTTCTATAATCCAATCTTTATCAGAATCAGATGGGTGTAATGGAAAAGTACTTGATTCTATACCATTCCAAAAAGGTGCTACATGCCCGTTTCCATCGGCAAGAACTTCAATAATTTGATTTCTTGTATAGCTGTCTGAGCCATTGGAATTACTAACAAGAAGTGTTACATTATATTTTCAAGGAGATGGGTAAATAACTTTTGGATTTTGAAGAGAAGAAGATGAAGGGCTTGCTCCAGGAAAGCTCCAAGACCATGTCCAAGTACTATCAATAGAGGCATTGTAACTCATATCAAAAAACTGAACGCTGTCATTTGCACATGTAGTACTTCTATCTGATTTAAAATCGGCTATTGGCTGACAGCTAGCAATAAATCCATTATTAGTACCGGTGGCAATTAGATTTGAATTTGTCCAAAGCTGATTTCTAGAACCCGCACTAGAGTTAAGTGCTGCGTGCATTCTATTTTTTTGACCATTTGTAAACATTTTAGAGCAAGTGGTATAGTCCATATAATTTTGAACGTTATCCAAAGACCCACATGAAACTCTGTTTAAATCACAAGTCTGACAGTTTCCTAACGTATTGGGAGTATCGCCTACACCATCATCCGAACCACAATTACCGGAAGCACCGCAGCTATTAGAACTACCCCATGTATGAGGCAAATTAAGCCAGTGGCCGGTTTCATGTGTCATTGTTCTTTTAGCAAAATTACTTCCACCGGATTGACCAATTCCACCAAATTGAGTGTTAAGACATACAACTCCTTCAAAGCTTTGTTGAGGCGCAGAACCCGGATAATAAGCATATCCACCCGCACCAAAGGAAATTTTTGATACCACCCAAATATTATAGTATTTATTAGTAGGCCAACTGATTAAGCTTTTAACATTGTCGTCAGCATTAAATGTTAATTCTGATGCAGTTCGGGTTATACCCTCAGTACAAAGGCCGTTAGGGTCTTTTCTTGCTAATCGGAATTCTACTTCACTATCAGCAATAATATTCTTAAAAGAAGAAACTACCTGATTTGTATCTGCATTTAATCTTTGAAAGTCTTCATTTAAAATACTAATGGCATTATCCACCTGAGCTTTAGAAATGTTCTCTGGGCCGTAGTTATGAATAACATGAACCACAACAGGGATAATATATGTAACTCCTTGCTTTTCAGCATTCGGATTGTTTTTTATATACTCAGCAGTAAATTTTTCTAAGTTTTCTAATATTATTTTTTTTGAAGGATCAAGCTGAAGCGACCTATCTACCATCTCATCAGTTCCACACAAATGCTGCGAAAAACCAAATGAGTTGATGGCAATAAAAGCAATAAAAAATATTTTTTTCATATAAGAAAGTAAGTTAGCAAAGGTACTAATCATTTATAGAATTATCGACTAATTTGTTTGTGCTATTGAACTCCTAATTTATACCATTCAGTTTATCTTATAGCCTTTTATATTCATATCTTACCATTTAATTAAACAGTTAGTTTATTTTATATTAGGCTGTTATCTTTGCAGCGTGAAAATCTCTGCATTGAAAAAAAAGAGTCTTTTATTTTTATTAATGGTAATTCCTTTTTTGGGAATTGGCCAAGCAGAGTGGACATTGCAGAAATGTATTGATTATGCTTTAGAGAACAATCTCACTCTGAAGCAAACTGTTCTTGCAGGGGATATTTCTAAAGAAAATTTTTCAAGGTCTAAAGCTGTTTTATTGCCAAGTGTAAATGGATTTGCTTCTCATACGTACAATTTTGGACAGACCATAGACCCATTTACCAATCAATTTGCCTCCTCCCGAGTTCAGTCAAATAATTTTGCTCTTCAAGCTAATTGGATTCTTTTTAATGGCTTTCAAAACCTTAATAACCTAAAACAAAATCAATATAATTACCTGGCATCAATGTATGATATTGAGAAAATGAAGAATGACATTTCTATGAATATTGTAATTTCTTATATGAATGTATTGTTTGCAGAGGAACAGCTAGGCCTTAGCAAACAGCAGGTGGAGTTGTCAAAAAAGCAGGTAGAACGGACAATTGAGTTAGTTGCGGTTGGAACTTTGGCTAAAGGAGAATTACTTAATGTAGAAGCTCAGCTCGCCAATGATGAAGTAAACCTCATTAATGCTGAAAACCAACTAAACTTAGCTTATTTAGATTTAATTCAGCTTTTACAGTTAGAAAGTGGAAATGAATTTAAAATAGCCAGCCCTAACTTTGAGTTGATAGAAGTTAACTTTGAATCTATATCAACTACAAAAATTTATGAAAATGCATTGGTTAGCTTGCCGCAAATTAAAAGTTCAGAAAATAAGTTGGCTGCTTCAGAAAAAGCTATGCAGTCGGCAAAAGGAGGGTTTGCCCCCAGAATTAGCTTAAATGCATCAGTTGGTACCGGTTATTCGGGCCTGGCAAAAGAAATAGAAAGTATTACATTTAATGGATACGATACTATTGGGTTTACTCAAACAACTTTTGAATCTGTGGTAACACCTTCTTATGATGTTGTACAAAGAAATATTGCATTTCAAGACCAGTTAGACAATAATTTTAATCAATCTATAGGAGTAACTTTAAACCTCCCTATTTTTAATGGCTGGCAAACAAAAACAAATTATAAAATAGCTAAAATAAATACAGAAATAAGAGCACTGGAACTACAGCAAGCAAAAAACCAGTTACAACAGGATATTCAAAAGGCTTATAATGATGCTATGGCATCCTTAAAAAAATATAAAGCCACACAGAAATCAATTAACGCATCTGAAGAAGCATTTAAATACACCGAGATTAGATTTCAGGAAGGCTTGGTTAATGCTGTTGATTATGCGAATGCGTTGAATCAATTAAACATGGCTAAAAGCGAACGTTTACAATCTAAGTATGATTTTATTTTTAAAACCAAAATACTAGAATTTTACCAAGGTAAAGAGTTAAAGTTTTAAAACTATGAAAGGAAAAAAAGTTATATGGATTTTGGTTGGAGTAGTTGCCTTGCTAATTCTAATTTCCATAATTAAGAAAAGTACTTCTAAAGAAAAAATACCTGTTTATACAGAAAAAGTAAACAAGAGAAGCATTACAGAAACCATTTCTGCTAGCGGTAAAATAGAACCTGTAACAGAAGTAAAAATTAGTTCAGATGTTTCCGGAGAAGTAATAGAAATTCATGTAAAGGAAGGGCAAAAAGTAAAAAAAGGTGATTTGTTGCTTAAAATTAGACCGGATGTTTATGAGTCAGCAGTGGAAAGAGCAGAGGCAAACTTAAATAACATTAAAGCTAATTTAGCTAACAGTAAGGCAAGACTGATTCAGGTAAAAGCTCAATACGACAATGCAAAAAAGTCATTTGATAGAAACAAAGTACTTCATGAAAAAAAGGCTATTTCCGATGCCGAATTTGATAATGCGTTAGCTAGTTTTAATTCTTCAAAAGCAGAATTTGAAGCAGCGGAGCAAACGGTTATTGCAGCAGAATATAGTGTGCAAAGTGCCTATGCAACGCTAAAGGAGGCAAAAGAGAATCTTGGTAAAACGGTTATTTATGCCCCAAGTGATGGAACTATTTCAAAACTAGATATTGAAGTGGGTGAAAGAGTAGTAGGAACATTGCAAATGGCAGGAACTGAACTATTGCGAATTGCCGATTTACAAAACATGGAGTCTAATGTTGAGGTAAATGAAAATGATATTGTAAAAGTTTCTATTGGTGATACAGCAATTATTGAGGTAGATGCATATTTAAGCAGACAGTTTTTTGGTGTAGTTACAGAAATTGCAAACTCTGCTAAAACAGATGGAATGAATATGGATCAAGTGACCAACTTTGAAGTAAAAATTAGTGTTTTACCTTCTTCTTATGAAGATTTAATTGATAAAGAAAAGCCTCACCTGTCACCATTCAGACCCGGAATGTCAGCAACTGTTGATATAAAAACAGATTTTAAAAAGGGTATTCCATCTATCCCTATTCAGGCGGTTACCATGCGAGTAGATACTGCTGTAGAAAAATCAAAACAAAATGAAGCGGAGATGAAAGAATGTATTTTTGTGGTAGAAGACGGAATGGCAAAAATCAGATATATCAAAACAGGTATTCAGGATACGGAATATATTGAAGTAATAGAGGGAGTAGAAGAAGGAGAGGAAATTATAGCCGGACCGTATGCTGCGGTATCAAAAAAGATAGAACACAGCAAGCATCTTGAAGTCAGAGAAAAAGATAAGTTTTACGATAAGGAAGATTAACTCATTTTTTTGTCACGAATTCTTCACATAGAAACTGCCACCCAAAACTGTTCTGTTAGCCTATCGGAAAATGGAAAGCTACTAGCTTTTAAAGAACAAACGGGAAACTATACTCATGCAGAAAACCTCACCGTTTTTATACAACAAACTTTGGAAGAAGCTAACCTTAATTTTAACCAGCTAGATGCGGTTTCTGTGAGTAAAGGGCCGGGTTCTTATACAGGTCTTAGAATAGGAGTTTCAACGGCTAAAGGAATTTGTTTTGCATTAGAAATTCCATTAATTGCTGTTGATACACTCAAGAGCATGACGAAAGGAGTATTATTAAATCAAATTGAGGCTGACCTCTTTTGCCCCATGATTGATGCCAGAAGAATGGAGGTTTATGCAGAAATAGTTGATAAAAAATTAAATGTAGTTAGGTCGGTAAATGCAGACATTGTAGATGAAAATACGTATAGTGAGTTTTTAAGAGAAAATACTGTTTGTTTTTTTGGAAATGGAATGATAAAGTGTAAAGAAATCTTATCTACTTTTAATAATTCAATCTTTGTTGAAGGCATTGAGCCTTCAGCAAAAGGCATGGTAGAAATAGCTACAGAAAAATTTCTAAAAAAAGAGTTTGAAGATGTAGCTTATTTTGAACCTCACTACTTAAAAGATTTTATAGTAGGAAAACCTAAAAAATTACTTTAGCTTTGTGTATGCTATTTCGTAAATCATTTAGAATCAACTTTTTTTTATTGCTTTTAATAAGCCTATTTTTTTCTTGTGACTCAGAACCGTTGGAAAAAAATATGCCTAAAGACGAAGACATTGTTTCGGAAGAAAAAATGACAGAAATAATAATTGACTTAAATCTAATTGACGGAGCAATAAAAGCAAACCGTCATAATATTGATTCAATAAAAACCAATGCTTTTTTTGAATCAGTTTTGGAAAAGCATCATCTTACCGAAGAGCTGTTGGATAAAAACTTGAAATACTACACACAACGACCTGAGGAAATGGAATTGATTTATGAAAAGGCCATAGCTCAGATGACCGAAGCACAAGCTAAACTAAACGAAAACCCTATACTAGAAAATGTTGATTAAAAACTACCCACCCGAAAAAGATGGGTAGTAAAAACCAAAAAGAGATACTACATTTTTTCTATTTTAATAACCACAGTTTTTCCGGAAAAACCTAATGTGGATGTAGATTTAAATTCCATACTTTTTTTCTTAGCAGAAACCACTTCATAAACACCGCTAAAGTTATAGGCTTGTTCAGCAACCTCTTCGTCAGCATGGTTATGTGAGTGCGAATGTGAATGACCTCCACTATCTTCTTCTTTTTGATAAGAAATTTCAAAGGTTTTTCCTTTATCTCTATATTGCCATATAAAAGTTGCTTTGCCTCCTTCTTCATTTTCCCAATGTGCTTTGCATGATTCTTTGTATATATTGCAGTCTTCAACGTGCCAGTGAGGTAATTCGTCTTCATTTGTTCCGTCAACAGAAAGTTCAGTTACTTTCCATTCACCGGCTTTCATAAAACATTTAGAGTTCACTTTACTTTTATTACAAGCACCTACTAATATAATAGTAAGCACTACAATCGAATTATAGATAATCTTTTTCATAATTTAATCTTTATTGAATTAATACTTCAAAATGTGCTACTAGGTCTGTTTCTCCTGGAGTGCAACTTCCGTCTTTTATCTCAGGTTGGTGTTTTAGGGTTATGTGAGTGTGCCCCATTCCGGTTGTTGTTCCTATTATCCAGTCAGTAGTTATTCCTACTTCAAGATTATTCCCATCTTTATCTGTTCTGTTAATTGTAATAGCTCCTGAGGCAACAGTATAACAAACAATATGATCGTTTTTTTCCTGTAAAATTTCTGGGGTTAAATCTTCTTCAGGGTTTTTTGATTGGTCTAAAAACAGTGCTTCTACATTATATGTTTTTCCGTTTACCACTTTTATAGTATCAGATGTGGGTGGGTTGCCACCTGCTCCGTCAGGGTCGGCATAGTTTACAGTAAAAGTATTGCTAGTACCTTGCTCTGTAAATTTCAATCGTAATGTAGTAATGTTTTCTTGCTCATTCACTGCCGGAGGCGGAACCGGAACAAGATCTTTATCTTTTTTACATGACACAAAAAATATGGTGGATGTAATTATTATTAAATTAAAACTCAGTTTTCTCATTTTTTTACGTTTTTTTGTTTTATACTAAAGTTAATTGAGCTGCTAAGCAGCTTAAGTTTGCTTTTTTGGAGGCCGGCTCGTCAAAGTCGGCTTCCTTTTTATGGAGGTATTTTTTTCATTTTCTTTTTTATTGATTAATAGGGATTTTTAATTTCACGGATATATTTCTTCCTATTTCATCTGAATAGTATCTGAATCTGTTTAGATAATTTCTATATACAGCATTAGTAAGGTTTTCAACTCCAACTCCTAGCTCTACTTTTTTAATTTTTGTAAATGCTTCCACACCAATTAAAGTATATGCGCCTGGAGGGTCAACATAGTCTGAATTTTCAGGAACTCTTATTTGTTTGGTTACATGACTTAGTGTTAAGGAGAGGTAACTGTTATTAAATACTTTCCATGAATTAAAATCATACTCTAACGAGAAAGATGTTCGGTCTGAAGGCATTTGAACTAAGTATTCGTTTGTAGTTATGTTTAAAGCGCGCAATAAAGCAGTTTTATTTACTAAAGAAAGTTTACCGATGACATTCCATTTTAGGTATAAATCGCTTCCGTACAATAAGGCATCGGTTTGTGTGTATTCAAAGCCGGGAAATGCTCCTCTTATGGTTAACACAGGTTGAAGCGTTGGTTTTAAGTAAATAAAGTTTTTGATGTAGTTTACGTATGGAGATACTTCCAGTTGGATTTTTTTCTTGTCTACAAGTAGTGTTGAATTGATGTTATAAGCATTTTCAGAAACCAGGTTTCCGTTTCCAATCTCAAAACTTGCGGCTCCATGATGTACTCCATAACTATATAATTCATTTACGGATGGGGAACGCCATGCAGTTGAAAGGTTAAATTTGAGGGTAAAATCTTCCTTAAAATTTGAAGAAAAGCCAATGCTTCCCGAAAAGTTGTTAAATTGTTTAATTGGACTTAATAAAACATCCTTTTCATAATAAAATGACTGTAAGTATCTATAGTCAAACCTCACTCCGCCTTCAAAAATTAAATTTTCTAAAGAATACTTTTCTATTAAACAAAGCCCGATAGTATTGCTTTTATAATTTGGAATAAAAAACCTACCTTCATAAGTGTTTCCTTGTTGCATGAGGGAGGCCCCAATTTCCCCACTTAATTTTTTGTGTTTAAAATGCTCCCAGTTAACCTCAGTTATATGTGTAGTTATTTCTAGCTGAAGCTCAGGTAAGTCCAATGCTGCCAAAGAATCATTGTATGGTTTTCTTCTGTCGTATTCACTTCTTAAATTATATTGTCTGGAATAAGAAACATTTAGTTTTCCACTTTCTCCGGTAAAATAAAACGCTTTAATATTAAAAAGCTCATGTTCTACATGTTGAAAAGGTCTATTTATATCATAGCTAAAACCACTTGAATCAAAAGGAGTTGCTGCATTAAATGCAATTTGTAAGTCGGTTAGATTTCCGATGTGTGAGCCTGAAAAAACAGCTAAATTTGTGTTAAATTGGCTGTAATAAACTTCAGCTCCGTATTTGGTTTTATTGTAATTTAATATTCCCGAAAAATTGTACTCCTCTATTCCGGTGTTTTTCATATAGTAGTTAGGAGTATTGATATTTCCTGCTTTTTTTCCGCTTCCTTGTATTCTCCATTTTAACCCACTTAATTTTTTAGAATTTCCCTGTAACTCTGCTGAGCCTGCTCCCTGTTTTCCATTGGAGTGTGCAGATAAGTTTATTTCTCCGTCTATTCCCACACTATCTCGTAACTCTTTTGGGTCAATTAAAATAACACCTCCAATTGCATCGGCACCGTATTTTACGCTATTAGCTCCTTTTATTACTCTTAATTTATTTGCTGTGAAAGGATCAATTTCAGGAGCATGTTCAACTCCCCATTGTTGCCCTTCTTGTCTTACACCATTATTAATAATTAATACCCTATTGCTATGTAGCCCATGAATGACGGGTTTAGAAACGCCATTACCTGTGTTAAGGGTTGTAACTCCAGGTATTCTTTCCAGTGTTTGTCCTAAATTTTTACCTTTTAACTGACTTAATTCTCTTTTGCTCAATTTCGAAACGTTTTGAGTAATTTGAGTAGTCTCATCCTGTTCTGTGCTTACCTCATAAAGTTTTAATTCTTCGGTGTGATGCTCCGGATAGAAATTTTTAATTGTATTTCCTTTAATTTCAATTTTTTGTATTACTGGTTCACAGCCAACATGAGTAATGGTTACTTTATATTTTCCATCACAAAGATTGTCAATACGGTAGTTGCCTTCTACATCGGAAGCTGTTCCAATCTTTAATTCTTCTAAATAGATGGTAGCATAAGCAAGAGGTTCGCTGTTGTGCTCATCTAATACTTTTCCGCTTAAAGAAGACTTACAATTATTTTGTTTTTGTGCTGTAATTAGAAAGCTAACTAGCATCAAAAACAACGTTAAAAAACGTTTCATTAGTTTTTGGATTTAGTTTAATAACAAAGGAAACACTCAGAGTGAGTGAAAATCTATTAAACTAAAGGTGGTGCACGTAAACTTTTATAAGAATAAATTTTTTGTTGGGGAAAGGAAATTACCTTGGCAGAAGGCAAGGAGGAAATAATTTTTTTAGAATTTTTTTGGTTAGAAAAGTCTATTGAAAACGTTTCAAAATGAAAATTACAAATATCACAATCTTAATCTTCCGCATTTTGAAAACCACTTTCATAATCACTGTGAACTTCCGCATGTTCATGATGATGTAAAGACTTTACAGGTAGTATTACCAATGAAAAGACGCTTAACAGAAAGACTGAAAAAATAATCCTATATGTATTATTAATTTTCATTGAAACGCAAATATACTAATCATTTCTGACTTTTATAATAAGAAGCTGTTTGAGCAATGCTTTCTCTTACAGGAATAAAATTATAATCTAGCGTAGATTTAATTTTTTTATTGGAATAAACATCTTTTGCGTGTGCAATTTTAGCGGTTTCTTTGGTTATTACAGGTTCTTGTCCGGTAATCATGGTCTTTATTTTTTCTGTAATCCAGGCAATTTTTGTTGCAGTTTTACCCGCCAGGTTAGCTGGGGGTTTTACATTAAGTTCTTTCGCAATGATTTCAAAATAATCTTTAAATGAAATGTTTTCTGAAACAAGGCAAAACTTTTCATTGCAGATATCTTTTTTCATTAAACTAAGCATGATATCAGTAACATCTCTTACGTCAATTACTCCTGTTGTTCCATTGGTATAATACTTTAAGCCTTGTTTGATTCTTTTAAAAACAGCTAAGCTGCCCTTATCAAAATTACCGGCTCCTATCACCATACTAGGAGCAACAATAATAGATTTAAGCCCTTCTTGAGTTCCTCTCCATACTTCTTGTTCGGCATAATATTTACTAATAGAATAATTGCTAGGTTTCTTTTTTTCTTTCCAGTTACTTTTTTCGTCTATAACACCATTTATATTAGGCGTTCCAAGTGTAGTTACTGAGCTTACATAACAAAGTTTATCAACTGTATTTTCAATGCAAGCATTTACAATATTGGCCGTTCCTTCAATGTTTACTTTAAATAGTTTTTTTCTATGATTTGGATTAAAAGAAACTATGGCAGCACAATGAAATACGTTGCTACACCCTTTGATTTGTTCATGCGTTAAGTTGACATCTAAAATATCTCCTTCAACCCATTCAATTTTTTCAAAAAGTTCAGGTTTTTGATAGTAGTTAAAAATTTTTTGAGTGTCATTGAGAGATTGCTTTGAGCGATATAAAGCGCGAACATTTTGCCCATCATTTACTAACTTAAAAAGCAAATGACTTCCAATTAAACCGGTTCCTCCTGTAACAAAATTCACGATGTAAAAGTAGTGTTTTAAACGATTTAAAATATATTATCAAATGGCTTCTTATCTTTACCCAAAATTGATTAATAATGAAGAATTTTATTGAGGAACTGAAGTGGCGAAACATGTTACATGATTCTATGCCGGGTACAGAAGAATATCTTTCTAATGGCATGGCTAAAGGATATATCGGTTTTGACCCAACTGCAGATTCTTTGGGGGTTGGAAACATGGTGCAGGTAATGACTTTAGTTCATTTTCAACAATGCGGTCACAAACCAATTGCTCTTGTTGGCGGTGCTACCGGAATGGTAGGAGATCCCTCCGGAAAAAGTGCGGAAAGAAATTTACTCTCGGAAGAAGAATTACATCACAATCTGGATTGTCAAAAAGCCCAACTTGAAAAGTTTTTAGATTTTAATTGTGGTGAAAACTCTGCTCAAATTGTAAATAATTACGATTGGTTTAAAGACTTTAAATTTTTAGATTTTATTAGAGATGTAGGGAAGCATATTACGATTAATTATATGTTGGCAAAAGATTCTGTGCAAAAAAGATTAGATAGCGGCATGTCTTTTACAGAGTTTAGTTACCAACTGGTACAGGGCTATGATTTTTACCATTTGTATAAAACCATGAATTGTAAACTTCAAATGGGAGGCTCTGACCAATGGGGAAATATTGTTACCGGAACAGAATTTATAAGAAGAAAAGATAGCGGAGAGGCTTATGCTTTAACTACTCCACTGATTAAAAAAGCTGACGGAACTAAGTTTGGAAAAACAGAGGGAGGAAATATTTGGCTTGATGCTAAACGAACTTCACCTTATAAGTTTTATCAGTTTTGGCTAAATGCTTCTGATGATGATGTGAAAAATTATATCAGAATATTTACCGTAAAATCAAAAGAAGAAATTGAATCTATTGAAGCGGAACATAATCAAACACCTCATTTAAGGCTATTGCAAAAAGCTTTAGCGGAGGATATTACAGCAAGAGTTCATGGGCAGGAGCAGTTGGAAAATGCTATTGCTGCTAGTAATATTTTGTTCGGAAATTCCACTTCCGGAGATTTAAAAAACTTATCTGAGGACGATTTTTTATCTGTTTTTGAAGGAGTTCCGCAGGCTTCTGTTGCTATTTCAAAAATTCAAAACGGTATAAATATTGTTGATGCCTTGGTTACTGAAGGTTCTTTCTTAAAATCGAACGGAGAAGCAAGAAGAGCATTAAAGGAAAACTCAATAAGTGTGAATAAGGAAAAAGTGGCTGAAGAAAAAAGCATAAATACGGATGATTTAATCAACGGAAAATACATTTTACTTCAAAGAGGAAAAAAGAATTATTTTATATTAAAAGCAGAGTAATATAGTTGAGGTTTTTTACAACATACTTGTTTATTTTTCTATCACTTAGCTTGTGTGCTCAACACGAAATGTTGGCCAGTGATATTAAAAAGAAAAAAATAATACTCATTCCGTATAGTCGCTTTGAACTACATTCTGACGTTGCCATAGAAACCATTGCTTCAATAAATGACGTAAACCCTAATGATGTCTATGGACTATACGCCAGCACACTTCAAAATGCATTTTGGAATCTAAAAAATGATAGCATAATGTTCATTACCTTATCAGAAGAAGATTTTTCAACTTTTTCCAAAAGGGTTTTTTATGAATATCAAAAACAAAAACCACCGCATTATGCTGTTGATTTAAGTAGAGTTGACAATACATATTTTAATTCAATCCTCACTAAATATGATGCAGCTGAATTTGTTTTTATAAATATGTACCAAATTAAAAAAGCTAAAAAAAGTGCTCCGGTAGCCGGAAAAAAGACGAGTTATAAATATTCAAACCATATAATTCATTTTGATGTAATAGGAAAAGACAGAAAGCAAATTTATGGCGAAGGAAACCTTTATATTAATCTTGAAAACCCTGATGTGCTTGATATTAAAACCATGCATCTGAAAAAAGAAACGCTACTGAAAGCCTATACAAAACTAGCTATTTACATAGTCGGTAAACTTTAGACTATTCTTCAAAGTATTCTAACATAGCGGTTCTAATCAGCTTATCTTGTTCTTTTTTATCTAAACTAGGAATCTTTTTTAACCTTTCCCAATGAGGCCAACCATCTGCATCAATTCCTTTGTATTCATAAAAGCCATAAGGCTCCAGCAACTTGCAAACGGCAATGTGCATAATATCTAACTTTTGATTTTTATCAGGGTTAATCCTTGTTTTACCTAGCTCTTGCAAGCCAATCAAAAATAAAAGCCCTTCAAAATCTACTTCAAAATCTATTTGTTTAGATTTTTCTACAAGCAAATTTCCCCATCTTTTTTCGAAGTTATCCTCATCTAACATGTTAACAAAAATACAATTTGAATCTATCCAAAGCTTAAATGCACTTTATTTTTACAAACACAAATGAATGCAATAGATATTATATTAGTTGTGCCATTGGCATGGGGAGCTGTAAGAGGGTTTAAAAAAGGGCTTGTAACTGAAATTGCTTCTTTTGCGGCTTTGGGGCTTGGTGTTTGGGGAGCATTTAAGTTTTCAGATGTCTTAGGAAAGTATTTAGAAACAGCATTTAATCTTGAACAAAATTGGATTGAATTCATCTCTTTTGTCGTATTATTTATATGTATTGTGTTGCTTGTGTTTATGCTTGGTAAATTTATTCAAGGGGTGTTAAAAAAAGCAAGCTTGGGTTTTGTAAATAAATTGGCCGGCTTACTTTTTGGCTTGATGTTTTTTGGATTTATTTTAAGCGTTGTGCTCTTTATTTTTGACCGACTAGACCAACATTATTCTATTATGAATAAAGAGTATAAAGAATCTTCTTTATTATACAAACCAGTTGCAAGTTTTGCTGTTGTATTGGTTCCGGGACTTAACGATTTAACATTAGACCCGGATTGGGAGAAAATAATTCCGGATGATAAAAAGGTGAGTATTGAGCTAAAGGATAAAGAAGAGTAATTACTCAAGAATAATTTTCTCTACTTTTTTTCTACCATCAACATCAATTTCTAAAAAGTAAACTCCACTGGCAAATGTATTATCAATACTATAGTTATGTGAGCCATTGTTTAATTGTTGAGTTGCTAGTAAAGTGCTTACATTTTGACCTAAATTGTTTTTTAGAGTAATACTTACCTTGGCTTCATTAGCTAAAGAAAAATTGACATTAATTCTTTCTTTAACCGGATTAGGGAATACTTTAATGTACTCTAAAGTATTTGCCAAGTCGTCAAGTCCAGTAATCATTTTAAGCTGTGAAGTTACCCATTTGGTGGAGCTTCCATTAATATTGGTTTCATAGAAAGCAACCAACGGAAATTTTTTGTTAGCTGTGGTTGTACTTGAGCTAGTTGCATAAAAAAAGATATTGGTTCTGTTTATAGTTGTTGTTCCTAAAGTGGAAGTAGCAGTATAGCTTTCGTTCCTTAAAACACGAATAACATCTTTAATAGTATCTCCATACGGCATTAATAAAGTACCATAGCCGTCAGCAACAGTATTTGCGTTTCCGCTTATTGATGCAGTTTGTGGTCCTACAAAAAAGAAATACGCTGTACCGGTTATAGTAGCATCGGCTACATTAGAACCTTGAGTGAAAGGATAAGTCATGATTAATTCATTGTCAGCGTTAATATCAACTAAAACGCTTCCTAATCCGCTAACAGTAATAGTAAATCCATCCATATAAACGTTATTACCACTTGTTTTATAATATGTAGTTCCTCCTTTATTGCTTGGATATGATTCTGCAACTGTTGACGTAGGAAAATAGCTTGCATCAGGGGTAGAAGAAGGCGTAACATAGTTTACGGTATAATCATAAGCTTGGCCATAGCCGTTTAAACTTCTAAAGTCCCAAGTCATATTGGCAGAGCCTCCAATTCCGGGAGAATAAGCCGAATCTGCTTGATAAACATTATAAATATCTCCTACAACCGGAGTAATTTCACCTAAGCTAAGCTGTGGCTGTGCAGTAATTGTAAGTGAGATAAAAGCTGAAATGAAGAGTGTAAAAATTGATTTCATAATTTATTTTTTTAAAAATTCTTGGTAGGGTGAAAGATTTGCTTTTACTTGAAAGTCAAGGTATGTTTTATGGTAAACCGATTCATCGGTAATTTTTTTAAGGGTATTTAATCTTAAGTTGTCAAAAGTTTTAATGGCTTCTAGCTGTTCATTGCTCAGTGAAGAAGGGGCTTTGTAAAATATTTCTTTTAGGTCATTTATACAAAGAGTCTTTCCTCCCTGAATGGTTTTATTTGATATGTTATAATCTGTAGTCAAAAACTATCAATAGTTATAGTAAAAAGCAAAGTTAATAGATTAAAGATAAGATAAAAAAGTGGTGTTTATTCTAGTATCAACAGTATTGTTAACATTTATCTAGTGATAGCTGGGGCACCTAACTTTATCACTTGCCCTTCTGGGCTTGGCAGGACGACATTTTTTTCTATCAAAAATGGTTATCTTAAGGTTAAAATAAATGTCAGCCCTATACGTATCTATTGGCAAGATATATGGAATGAGCCTATCAGTGCCGATAACAATACTGTTTAGCCTAACAGCAAAACCAATGGAAGGATATTTATAATCCCACAAAGTTATGGGTAAAGATGCTTCAAATCTTTTTCTTTCATATCTGGGAGTAAATGCAAATAGAGGAGGGCGCTGAATTCCTATTTTTCCTGAACCTCTTAGCGGATGAATAGCAGTTGCATTTAAGTAAATGTTGTATCCAAAATTATAGTCGTACTGAACAGATAAAGCCAATGGTAATTTTGCTTTAAACGTATTGGTAGTGTTATCAAAATTATTGTTTTGTAAATTATAAATAACATCATTTTCGTTTAAACCTTCTGTAGAGTTTTCGGTATGAGGCTCCTCTGAAATGTCAATGGTATTTAAAAGTGCATTATCAGTAAATTTAATACTTCCCCAATCCAATAACGAAACTCCGATTTTATGATAATAATCCATTTTTCTGCAAAGTTTATTATGTGGAGTATATGACATTACAGGGTCAGTAGTGTATTTGTATGTAAAGCCTAAATCTATTCCCCAGCCTGTTCCGGAACCAAACCCGGAAGCTGTTGCATATTGAGATTCAAAATCATGAACGGTTACTACTTGTGGGTCAACAAGAGTATATTCTATGGTGTTGAATATAGAAGAAAAGGAAGCTAACCCCCACATTCTTTTAACGGTAATACCTCCTTGCCATATTTCTCTATCAAATTTTTTAACTAAGTAAGCGTAACTAAATCCTACTTCCATCCAGCTAAGAGAGTTTAATGAAATATTATTGTATGATTTTTTAACACCATATTCAGGGTCGTATTCTAATTCTCTAAACAATAAATCCATTAACTCTCCCAGAATTTTTTTGGCTCTTTGATAGTTTCTTAAAGAAGTACTTAATGCAAACCCATGGTCACCAATAGATAAAGAGGCAGAAGGGCCATGAATTCCGGCATCTACATATAAACTTTTTTTGTTTCCTTCAAGGTTAAAAGATAAACTTTGAAAAGCACTGGCAGAATAGGGCATTCCACCTTTCACATAAGCCAAATTATTTCCCATAAAAGCTGAAGCGCCTGCAATATTGATATCTAAAAATGCTTTGTTGTCAGCAATTGAAGACGGGTTTAGCCAAAGAGAATTAGTGGGAGCATAATTACTATTTTCAATGCCCATATTTTCTTGAGAAATAAGCGGAACAGAAAAAGAAATAAGGATGATATAGATTAATAAATTACGCACAAGACAAAGTTAAACAAAAACGGTGGCTAAAATTAACCACCGTTTTTAAGAAAATATTGTAAAAAAGAGTATTTATTTTTGCTCCTCCTCTTTGAAGTAAACTTCGCTAAGGTCTCTATATTCCATTGCGTTTGCAGGGAAGTTTTTAACCTTTACCTGAATCAACCTAGTATTCTCATCATAAAAAATAGGCATACAAGCTGCTTCGTCTACAATAATTTGATCTGCCTGAGCAAATAACTCATAACGTTCTTTTGTATCTACTATTCTTAAAGCAACTTCAAAAATAGAATCAAACTTTGCATTTTGGAATCTCACAGAGTTAATGAAAGAACGGTCACTCATTTCAGCAGGAACATGTTTTCCGTAAAACAAGTTTAGGAAGTTTTCCGGGTCCGGATAATCGGCAATCCATCCTGTTCTCCAAAATACAGACTTTCCGGTTTCGTAATTATCTAAGTGCTGAGCCCATTGTAAAATCTCAATTTCAACATCTACATTGATGTTTTCTTTCAACATTTTTTGAATAACTTCAGCTGTGTGAACGTTTCTGTCACCACCACCACTATTAATATGCAATGTAATTTTACCCAATCCTTTCCCTCCAGGGAAACCGGCTTCTCCTAATAATTTCCTAGCTAGTTCAGGGTTGAATTCAAATCCTTTAACAGTTTCATAAGGATATCCTTTAAATGGTGGAACAACTCCATGAATAGCCGCTTCTCCTTCTCCTTGCAAAGTATAAGTTACAATAGCATCTCTATCAATAGCATAATTTAATGCTTGACGAAGTTTTTTATTATCAAAAGGAGCGCTCTTATTTTGGAATCCGTAGTAAAATAAACTCATTGCAGGAACAACTTGCATTACAAAAGGTTTGTTTCCACCTTTTTTTGCCTCATCTAACTCTCCAACCACATCTTCAATCATTTCTAGAGGTAATCTAAAAATCATATCTAAATTACCCTTTCTGAATTCCATTAATTCAGTTTTCTTTTCCTTGATAAATGTTACTTTAATACCATCTAAGTAAGGCAGTTTGTTACCATACTGGTCAATTCCCCAGTAATCAGGGTTTTTTTCTAAAACTACAGCCTCTCCTTGCTTTACCGCTTTTACTCTGAAAGCTCCTGTACCAACAGCATGTCTGCTAAGTTCAATACCATATTTATCATAGGCTTCTTTAGGATAAATCCATCCCGCAGAGTGACTTAGAATATTTAGGAACCCGGCAAATGGGTATATTAAATCAATCTGAATGGTATAATCGTCAATAATTTTAATTCCTTCAACACCGTTGGCAGGTAAAGTGCCTGATTTACTGGCTTCATAGTAATCAACAGCTCCTTTTACTTTATCTTTAAATAGCCAAAACATTTGGTTTTGTGGGTGTGACTCACAAATTTTGTCTAAGCAATATTTAATGTCTTGTGCTTTAACCTCTCTTCCCTTTCCTTCAGGAAAACAAGGATCATCATGAAACTTTATACCTTTTCTTAAATAGAAAGTAAATTGAGTAGCATCTTCATTTACATCCCATTTTTCAGCTAAACAAGGCTCAACAGATAAATCTTCTTGATTTAATTTTACGATTCCTTCATAAACCTGATTACCGATTCGGTGGCTTCCAACCTCTGTAATATCAAGTGGGTAAAGACTTTTAAAGTCTTCAACTTCATTCATTTTAAATACACCACCGTAAACAACTCCGCCTTTTCCTTCTTTGGTTTCTCCACCTCCAGACTTTCCGTTACCACCACATCCTGAAAGTAAACCTAAACCAACAAGTGCGCTAATTACAAAGATTCTTTTCATCACAACTAAGTTAGGGTTAAAAATTTAAGTAATGACAAATATAAATAAATACCAATACAATCAATCTCTAAATATCATTTATTTCAATTCTAGAACAACAGGGCAGTGGTCTGAGTGTTTTGCGTTGGGTAAAATTGTTGCAAATTTAAGCCTGTTTTCAAGGTTTTTACTAGCCATATTATAGTCAATCCTCCAGCCTTTGTTATTATTTCTGGCATTTGCTCTATAGCTCCACCAGCTATAATTATGTGGATTTTGGTTAAAATGCCTAAAAGTGTCTATAAAGCCGCTTTCAATAAATTCAGTCATCCATTCTCGCTCTTCGGGCAGGAAACCGGAAACGGTTGCATTTCGTATCGGGTCATGTATGTCAATGGCTTTATGGCAAATATTATAATCACCGGATATTACTAGGTTTGGAATGTTCTTTTTTAGATTGTCAATGTATTCTTGAAAGTCATTTAGCCACTTCATTTTAAAGGCTTGTCTGTCATCTCCGCTGGACCCTGAAGGCATGTACACGCTAATTACTGAAACATCATCAAAATCTGTTCGAAGAACTCGTCCTTCATTGTCGTACCTGTCAATTCCACAGCCATATTCAATATTTAAAGGTTTGTTTTTGCACCAAATACTAACTCCGCTGTACCCTTTTTTTTGTGCAGAAAACCAATAATGGTGATATCCTAAGCTTTCAATTGAGATAATATCTACCTGGTCTTTAGTAGCTTTTGTTTCTTGAATACAAAAAACATCGGGATTGGCAGCTTTTATCCAGTCTAATAAACCTTTACTCATGGCGGCTCTAATGCCATTTACATTGTAAGAGATGATTTTCATGACCCAAAAGTATTAATTCAAACAAAATAAAAAGCATCGTTTAAAGTTTCTAAGGATGTTTACCTTTGAGAGTTTCATACTACTTAGTGCAACAGCAGACTAAATATATATTTCTTTTTGTAGTAATGTTATTTATTACATCAACGTCTTTTGCCCAGCATAATTTTCGTTCGTTGGAAATAATAGCATCGCAAGACACTATTCAGTTAGACTCATTGAGCATTGTTCCTGAGTCGGAAATTATTATGATAGAGGGTGTTTTTGCGGACACAGGAGACTATAATATTGACTATGCTAAATCCACAATTATATTTTCTAAGAAAAATTTTGGAAAAAAGAGTTTCATAAAATTTAGAGTTTTCCCACTTAGTTTTTCAAGGCAATACTCTCATAAAAATGCTAAATTATTAGAACAACAGGATGTTGGACTTTACAATCAATTTAGCTACACGCCTACCAATAATACCACCGATGAAATATTTAGTTTAGGTGAAGTGAATAGAAGTGGAACAATTTCCAGAGGATTGACGGTTGGAAATAATCAAAACTTGTCGGTAAACTCTAACTTAAATCTACAATTATCAGGAAAAGTAACGGAGAAAATCAATGTTTTGGCATCAATTACGGATGATAATATACCTATTCAGCCGGAGGGAAACACCCAACAATTACAAGACTTTGACCAGGTTTATATTCAATTATATGACGATAAATCAAAACTTGTGGCAGGAGATTTTCAAATGCAAAATGGAGATTCTTATTTTTTAAAATATTACAAAAGAGCTCAGGGAGGAAATTTTTCCAGTCGATTTGCTCTTAATAATTTAGATTCAAACAGCGTAATAGCTGATGTTTCTGTTGGGATGGCGGTTTCAAAAGGAAAATTCTCAAGAAATGTAATTTTAGGTGTAGAGGGAAATCAAGGTCCTTACCGTTTAACAGGCTCAGAAAATGAAACTTTCATTATTGTTTTATCTGGAACGGAGAAAGTGTTTTTAGATGGTGAACAAATGGAAAGAGGTCAGGATTTTGACTATATTATTGACTACAACACTGCTGAAATTACTTTTACCGCAAATAGAATTATTACTCAATACTCCAGAATTGTGGTTGAATTTCAGTACTCGGATAAAAACTACGCTCGTTCTGTACTGCAAGCTTCTACCGGTTTTGAAAAAAATAAATGGAAGTTAGACTTAAACATGTATTCAGAGCAAGATGCAAAAAACCAGCCGTTACAACAAGAGCTGGATGATGAGCAAAAAAAGTTTTTAGGAACGGTGGGCGACAGTATTCAAGAGGCACTCTATTATAGCATTGATAGCGTTCCATTTGAAAATGATAGGGTGCTCTACAAAAAAATAGACACTTTGGTTGGAAGTGTTTTATATGATTCGGTATTCGTGTATTCTACTAATCCGGATAGCGCATTTTACAGTTTAGCCTTTTCCTTAGTTGGAAACAATAATGGTAATTACATTCAAGTAAATTCTACCGCAAACGGAAAAGTATATCAATGGGTAGCTCCTGTTTCCGGGATTCCACAAGGAAATTATGAACCGGTAATTTTATTGGTCACTCCAAAAAAGCGTCAACTTTTTACAGTTGGAGGAGAATATAATTTTTCTAAACTCTCTAAATTGTATATCGAAGGAGCTGTAAGTAATTATGATGCCAATACTTTTTCTAAAATAAGCAACGGTGATAATGCCGGTTATGGTTTTAAATTAATATCAGATAATGCTATTCCGTTTTCTAAGCAAAAAAATGCCTGGCGAATATTAGGAGGCGGAAAGTTTGAATATATTACAAAGCAATTTAAAGAAATAGAAAGATATCGTTCCGTAGAATTTTATAGAGACTGGAGTGTGAGAACTATTGATTTTGTTGATGACCAGCAATGGATGGAAGCTTATGCAGGTCTAGCAAAACCAAATGAATTTTTACTAAAATATACACTAGCCACTTTTATTAGCGGAAGTGTTTATGATGGACTACGACATGAAGCAAACGCAGGATTTACTAAAAAAGGATTTAATTTCAAGGCAAACGGAAGTTACTTAGAAACAGACGGAACAGCTTTATCTAAAACTACCTTTTATAAACACAACGCCTTGTTGAGTAAAGATATATCTTGGCTGCAAGTGGGTGTAATGGAAGAAGAAGAAAGTAATACTCTACAGCTAAATAGTAACCAGGGAATTTCGAATAATAGTTTTAATTATACATTGTGGAAAGCCTATTTAAAAACACAAGACTCATTACAAAATGGCTTTAACCTTAGCTATCAGCAAAGAGAAGATAAAGCCCCATTAAACAATGAATTAATTAAATCAACTTTAGGAGAAGATATTGAAGTTGGCTTTAAAGTAAACCAATTTAAATGGCAAAAACTAAGCGGAAACGCCACTTACAGAAGAGTAAGTGTGTTGGACTCGGCTTTTGTTAATTTAAAGCCGGAAGATAATGTTGTAGGTAAAATTAACTATGGTTTAAACTTAATAAAAGGAACCATTACTTCAAATACATATTATGAAGTAGGAAGTGGTCTGGAGTTGAAGAGAGATTTCGTGTTTTTAGAAGTAAATCCGGGACAAGGGTACTATCAATGGATAGACTATAACGACAATGGAATTAAAGAATTAAACGAATTTGAGTTAGCAGCTTTTCAAGACCAGGCCAATTATATTAAAGTTTTTGTGCCTACGTCAGAATATGTAAAAACATTTACCAATCAATTTAATCAAGTGGTTTTTGTCCGACCGGATGTAGTCTGGTCAAACAAAAAGGGAATTCGAAAATTCATTTCGTTATTTAGTAATAAACTGGGTTTTCAAACCAACAGAAAAACCGGATTAGAAAAAGATAGATATAATCCGTTTATATTAAATATAGATGATTCTGCGCTAGTTTCACAATCTTCCGGAATTCAAAACACCTTTTATTTTAACAGGATAAGCAGTAAGTACGGTGCGGAAATTGACTATTACAACAACTCAAATAAAACACTTTTAACAAACGGGTTTGAAACCAGAACACAAGAATTTTATGCGGCTCGTTTGCGATGGAATATGACCAGAAAACTATTTTGGAATTTCCTATACAAAGAAGGAGTTAAATCAAATCTTTCTGGCTTTTTTACACAACGTAATTATGAGTTTGATTTTATTGAAGTTGAACCAAAAATTACTTTTCAACCCAATGTAAAATTCAGGGTAAATTTATTTTTCAATTATCAGGAAAAATTAAATGATGAAAATTATGGCTCAGAAACTTCTTATAATTCAAAGATAGGAACTGAAATGCGACTTAATCAGGCAAATAAAGGAAGCTTTAATTTAACGTTTAATTACGTTGAGATTAAATTTAATGGTAACCCAAATTCTTCTGTAGGTTTTGAAATGTTAGAGGGATTGATAAATGGAAAAAATTATACATGGACAGTAGGTTATCAAAGGCTGTTGTCAAATCATCTTCAGTTATCATTAAATTATAATGGAAGAGCTGCTTTAAATTCAAAAACTATTCACACTGGCGGTGTTCAGTTGAGAGCATTTTTCTAAAATTATTCTTCTATAAACTTTCTATAAATACGGTGTGAAAGCCTAGAAAGAATTTCATAAGGAATGGTATTTTGCAACTTTGCCAATTCTTCTATGGTTGGGTTATTTCCAAATATTTCAACAACATCTCCCTCATGACAATTTATATCACTAACGTCAACCATAAACATATCCATACATATATTACCAACGGTTTTACATAGCTTACCGTTAATATTTACTTTGCCAATTCCGTTACTTAAAATACGGCTGTAGCCATCTGCATAACCCAAAGGAATTATTGCAATTGTTATATCGTTCTGTGATATAAAACTTCTTCCATAACCCACACTTTCTCCTTTTTTTACCTTTTTTATTTGAGAAATTTTTGAGTAAAGTTTTGCAATGGGAGAAATGTTATTTTCGTTATCAATGGGAGAAACGCCATAGATGCCAAGCCCTAAGCGAACCATTTCAAATTGCTTTTCCGGAAAACGAAGGATGCCGGATGTGTTTAAAATATGCCTATCAAATTCATAAGGAAGTACTTTTGATATCTTATTACATATTTCTTCAAACAACAAAAATTGGGAGTTGGTAAAATCATCTTGAGAAGCACCATCAGCAGTTGCAAGGTGAGAAAAAACAGAAGTAATTTTTATTTCCGGTTGTGATAAAAAGTACTGAGTAAGTTGGTTAATTTGTGATTGAGCAAATCCTAGCCGATTCATTCCTGAATCTATTTTTATATGAATGGGATAAGATTGTCGCTTATTTAAAATTAAAAACCTTGTCCAATCATCTAATAATTTAAAACTGTAAACAGAAGGTTCTAAATTATAAATTAAGATATCGTTGAAGGCTTGTGGCTCAGGATTCATAACTATAATCCTGCCTTCAATTCCTGCTTTTCGTAGTTCAACTCCCTCATCAGCGTAAGCAACTCCAAAATTATTTACTCCAATGCTTTCAGCTTTTTTTGCTATTTCAATTGCTCCGGATCCGTAACCCGAAGCCTTTATCATTAGTAATAATTTGGTGTTTTGTTGAAGAAGTGTTTTAAAATAAGTGATATTTCTTTCAACCTGTTTAAGGTTAATCTCTAAATAAGTGATATGACTTTTTTCTGATAAATAATTACCAATTTTTTCAAACTTGAAATTGCGTGAGCCCTTTATTAAAATAGCTTCATTTTTAAACTCCAGAATTTCCATGCAATCTAATAAACCTTCAGTATCATCATAAGAATAAACTTCTCCATCAAAAAACTGAGTTAGTTTTACCATTGATTTTCCAACCGTAATTAGCTTATTAATATTATGATTTTGAAGTAAAGCCGCTATTTGTTCTATGTATTGATTTGTGGTATTGTCTGCAAAATCAGATATAATAAGTGTTTTGTTTTTTAACTTTTGCTCACTGAGTTTATTTAATGCTATTTGAAGTGATTCAATATCGGAAGTATAATAATCATGAAGTAAGCTACAATTATTTATACCATTTGTTATTTCAAGGCGCAAGGCAATTGGGTGAAGATTAAATACTTTTTCTTTAAGCTCTTCAAGTTCTAGCCCAAACATTAAAGAAGCAGTTACGGAAGTTAGACAATTTTGAATGGAAGCATCATCAGTATAAGGAATTTCAAGCTCATCTCTAATTCCTTTAAATTCAATTTTACAAACACTAAATGAGTCTAACTTTTGAACTTCTATTAGTTTTAAAAAACTAGCATTTTTCCCGTAGCTATATGTACTTTTTTTAATTGTCGAAAGTGGAGTTATATCCTGATTGTATATGAAATCTATTCCTTCAAACAATTTTAGTTTTTCTGATAATTTTTCTTCAGGAGAGTTAAAATTTTGCTGATGAGCTTCGCCAAAAGAAGTAAAAATACCATGAGTTGGAAGTATCATTTCTTTTAATTTTTCCATTTCATTTGGCATAGAAATCCCTGCTTCAAAAATGGCAAGATTATGTTCCTCACTTAATTGTAAAATTGATAATGCAACTCCAATTTGTGAGTTGTAGCTTTTAGGAGAACGAATGATGTTATAGTTATCCTTTAAAAGCTCATACATCCACTCCTTTACAATGGTTTTGCCATAAGAACCCGCAATTGCAACAACAGGTAGTGTAAATTTTTTTCGATGAAAAGCAGCTATTTTTTGCAGCGCATCCAACGTATTTTCGACTAGTATAAAGGAGCAATTCGGATAATCATTAAAATTAAAATGCTCATTGGAAACTAAAAAAGTGAGGCAGTTGAGTTTGCTCAATTTGTCAATGAAATGATGACCGTCATGATGTTCGCCTTTAATAGCTATAAAAAGACTTTTGCTTGGCTTAAAAGCATTTCTGCTATCAATAAAAATATGCTCAATCGCTTTAGTTGAATCATGAATAATTTTACCTGAAGTAATAGTTGCTATTTCATTTAGGGTAAAATTCATTCTTTGGAAAATTTCGATTTTTCTTTCATAGCAGCTAAGTAAGCTTCACGAGAAAGAGGTTCGTATATATTTTTTTCACCCAACTCAACAAGTTTTTCACTATTTAATTTTTTAAAAGAAAACTGAGCGGGTTTTCCGGTTCTCATGCAAACAGCATGAACTTTTGTGACATATTCTGCAATAGCCATTAAGTTAGGCATAGGACCAAATGGTTTTCCTTTAAAATCCATATCCAAACCGGCTACAATTACTCTAATTCCTCTATTTGCTAATTCATTACATACATCTACAATGTTATCATCAAAAAACTGTGCTTCATCAATTCCCACTACATCCACATCATTGGCAAGTAATAAAATGGTTTCTGATGACTCTACGGGTGTGGAAGAAATTTCATTTTTGTCATGAGAAACTACACTTTCTTCATCATACCTAATATCAACTAAAGGCTTAAATATTTCAACTTTTTGATTGGCGAATTGTGCTCGTTTTATTCTACGAATTAATTCTTCTGTTTTTCCTGAAAACATAGAGCCACAAACAACTTCAATCCAGCCGCTTCCCGGTTTTTTTTCTAAAGGATTTTCAGGAATCATTTTTTTAGTAATTTAGGCACAGTTATTGACCGTAAATGTAATAAATAATAGTAGTTTGAAGTTAAATTTTCGATTATGATAGATAGCAAGGAAATCAAAAAACTAAGAGAGGCTCTCACGGAACTTACCGATAATATTAAAGAACATTCCGATAGATTAACGGATTGGGATAGGATACCTGTTCTTGAAATGAATGTGGTAATTGGTAAAATAAGTAAGCTTTATGAAAAAGCAATTGTTTTACGAGAAATGATAGAGCGGTCAGAAAATGCAGGTATTCCGCAAAAAGATACTTCAAAATCAAAAGTCATTATCGAAAAAATTCAGGAGACTAAAGATGAAGAGTTAGCACTTCCTCCTGCTGTAGAAGAAGCAAAAAAGTCTGTTCTAACTAAAGAAGAACAAAAGAAGGATATGGACGATGATAACAGTTTAGCTGCTAAGCTCAAATATCGACCGATATCAGACTTAACAAAATCATTGGGGATAAATGAAAAATACCTTTTTAGCAATGAATTATTTAACGGCAATTCATCTGAAATGGCAGAAACCTTAAAAACTTTAAATAATTTTAATTCGTTTAGTGATGCCCAACAAAAGCTTAATGATTTATCAAAAAAATATAATTGGGACAAGAAAAATAGTTTTTACAAAGAATTTGAATTACTCGTAAAAAGGAGGTTTTCTTAGTTAGCATGAGGAACTTACTGTTTATACTTTTTTCATCCTTAGTTTTTTTAGGTAATGGTCAATCAGATATATCTTATGCCAAAAAGGTAGTAGATACGCTAGCATCAAAACACATGTACGGTAGAGGGTACGTAGCTAAAGGAGATATGCTTGCTGCTACATATATTGCTAATGAATTTGAGCAACTTGGAGTAAAGACACTAACCGAAAATTACTTTCAAAAATTTTCATTTCCTGTTAATACATTTCCGGGAAGAATGGAAGTTAGAATTGATGGAAAACTACTAATTCCGGGAAAAGATTATATTGTTAAACCATCCTCAAAAGGCTTAACGGGCAAGTTTTCCGTGATAAGATATACCGAAACAAATTTACCAAGTGAAAAGAGTTTGATGAAAGCAGCTAAGCGCAACTTTTTTCACGATAAAGCAGTAGTCATTGATGAGTCTGTTTTAGCTAATGATAAAGCATTTGAAGGAATTAAATACAATCACTTTGGAATACCGTTGCTAGTTAGCCTGGAACCGGAAAAATTAACTTGGTCTGTATCTACAAAACTGGATGAATACACAACCATCCAAATCTTAAAAGAAAACTTTATTAACGATGCAAAGGAGATTTTTGTAGATATAGAGCAGGTTTTCAACTATGACCATCAAACACAAAATGTATTGGGCTATGTTTTAGGGAAAAAGCAACCGGATAGTTCAATTGTTTTTATGGGACATTACGACCATTTGGGCATGATGGGAGAAGAAGCGTGTTTTTATGGTGCTAATGACAATGCTAGCGGAATAGCAATGTTATTACATTTAGCTAATTACTACACTAAAAATCCGCCTGACTATACAGTTGTTTTTATAGCTTTTGCAGGTGAAGAAGCAGGTTTATTAGGTTCGGCTTATCTTGCTAAAAACCCATTGTTGGATGTAAGAAATACAAAGTTCTTTTTAAATTTTGACATTCTTGGGACAGGAGATGAAGGAATAAAAGTAGTGAACGGAGCTGTTTTTGAAAAAGAATTTGCTCAACTTCAAAAAATAAATTCAACACTTAATTTATTACCCAAAATTGAAAAGAGAGGAAAGGCGGCCATTTCAGACCATTACTTTTTTACTGAACAAGGAGTTCCAGGTTTTTATATTTATACTTTGGGAGGCATTAAGGCATATCACGATATTTACGACAAGCCCGAAACACTTCCTCTTACTGAATTTGAAGATTTGTCTAAGCTGATTGTTAAATTTATTGAGGAACTTTAACCTTTTTATTTTTAGGAACTACCAGTTTTACTCTTTTCTTAAAGTCTTTATTTAACCAATGTTTAATACCCACCGAAAAAGTAAAGGCAAATGGGAAACCCGGAGTAAAGTCAACAGATAAATCGGTTTTATCAGATAGCTTATAGTCATATTCAAACTCACAACCATACGGAATAAAAGTATATTGAATTTCACCATATTTTTTAGAGGTATAGGTTTTCCAGAAACCTGAATCTTCATATACTTCAAATCTTTTCCATGATTCTCTGTAAATAAATGTTGGGCCTATTCCAAAACTTAATCTATTTTTTTTGTTTTCTAATAACTTTAATTGAGCCCCAAAATGTGAAACTCCCATCATGCCGGCAGAACAATCGGTAAAAATTCCTTGCTTTAATTTTACAGAAATAAAGTCGTACCATACAAATTTTTCATAGCTGGCATAGCCACCAAAGTTCAAAACAAAAAATGCATTTTTATCAAGCTTATTAGGCTGAATAGAGGCAGAATAATCTCCAAACGGATGTACGGTTAAACCAAAATATTTTAGAGACAAATTGCTTTGTGAAAAGCTACTGGAAGCCACTATCACAAAGCCAAACATTAAGAAAAATATGTAAAAGCGTTTAAACACCTTGTTTTAATTGGAAAGAAGTTTTACAAACTGATTCAGCAGAAACCGAATTGGTTTATGAACGTTTTCGTGATTTTGAAATCTCTCCACAAAATGAGGAGAATATTTGTAATATGTCTTGATAAATAGTCTACCTAAATAAAACCTTTGTAAAAAATTATCGCGAAACCTTCTGAGAACTAAAACCTCTGGTGCATCGTAACTTCCATAAACCATTGTTGCAACATAGCAGGAACCACCACTATTACTGCTCCCACTATTACTATTTGAATTTCCGCTGGAATTTGCACTAGCATTGGCACTACTGTTTCCGGCTTGATTTAACAAAACAATCATCAGCCAGATTAATAGGCCTAAAGCAATAAAGCAAAGTATAATATAAAGTGCTATAATACCAATTACCTTTTCATCATTAGCATACATTTCTACTTTTTCAATATCATCTGCTTTAATTTCAATTCTATTCGTAGGATTGTAATCTAAAACTATTTCATTACCACTTTGAGCAACACCATCATTTTCTATAATAGGTTTTTTGGTGTGGAGAGTTAAATTATATTTATTAATGTCTTTACCTTTAACGTTGTTGGTGTCCGTTATTTCGCTAAGCTGTTGTTGATTGGTAATTTTTTTAGGAGTTCCGGCTATCAATTTTTCTCCTATCTCAGGGTTTTGGAGTTCATAAATCCCATTATCATCATGAATATATATATTATAGTTCTGAAAATTTTCTCTGATGTCATGATTGGTAAATGGCTCTGCATTTCCTACACTAATTTTTTTATAGGACATGCACCCAATCAATGAAAGAAAAAGCAGACCTACAAGTAATACAGTTACTTTAGATTTTTTCATAGTTATTAGTTTTAGGTAAAGCTAATATACTAAGAAATACTTTGTTAATAAAGTGTAATTGTTTATCTAGTCAGATTGATAGTAATTCTTTCCGGTTTAGCAGGATAACCATCAAAGCCAGTGGCTTTAATTAACATAAAGTAAACGCCAGATTCGCAAATATTACCTATCATATTTTTGCCGTTCCACTTGGCGCCTTCAATAGTATTAAATTTATATACTTCATTTCCTTTTAAGTCCCATACTACACCTTCTACTTCTGCTGCATCTTCAAACTCAACATTAAACTTATTATTACCATTGGCGTAGAATTGACGAACTCCACTGTTTCCAACAGGTTTAGGTAATTTAATGAGTGCTGTCGGTAAAACATTTATAGTAATTTCATTGATTGCTGTTTTTCCTTTGCTATCAGTAGCTTTAACCTTAACGGTATGCTTTCCAAGCTTTTCAAATGTATGGTTAAGTTCAGTAGAAGATATTTCTTTTTCACCAGGCAATGTCCAAATTACATGATTAACTTGTTTGTCTAACTTTAATGAAACCTCAAAAGGAATTTTTCCTTCTGTTTCATTAGCTATAATTTCAACCGCTAAAGGAGTTTCTACTTCTTTAGATTTTTCAGGAGTTGGGTTATTATTGGTTGACGTTTCGTTCTTTTTATTGTTGTCGTTAGCACTAATGTTATTATCGTTTTTTTCTCCTGAATTATTGTTAGAGGTATTATTTTCAGTAGAAGTAGGAATATATGTATTAGGCTTGTTAATATGATTTTTAGGGTAAGTTTTTGTGTCTGAAGATTTTTCTGTTTCTCCTGCTTTCTCAGTTGCTTCAGTGGTGAAGTTAAGGTTGTCACTATTATTAGGCGGAGTGTTATTTTCGTCAGAACTGATTTCTTCGGTTATATTTAAGTTATTCTCATTAGTAACAGGGCTAACCTCTGTTATGTTTTCATTATTACTGGTTGAATTGGTAAAATGATAAATTCCATAGCTAATAGCTCCAACACTAATTACGCCTATGGCTACTTTAGTTAAAAGAGATTTAGTAATGCCGGTTGTTGCAGAAGCTCCACCTGAAGCAGGTAAATTTGACTCAATTCCGGCCCACACATCGGTAGGAACAGGCGATTCAAGGTTTTCTAACCCTGATTTAAAAAGTTCTTCTATGTTATTGTTATTCAACATTTTCTTCAATTTGTTCAAGCATTTTTTGTAAGTGAGCCCTGGCTCTAGAATATTGTGATTTAGAAGTGTTTTCTGAAATGTTTAGCATTTCTCCAATTTCAGCGTGAGTATAACCTTCAATAGCAAATAGATTAAAAACGGTTTTATATCCACCGGGTAAGCTATTTACCAAGGCCATTAGGTCTTTAGCTGCTAGTTTTGAAGTGGTGCTTTCTGCTTTGCCAAGCATAAAGCTAACATCATCAATAGACGCTTTATTTTGTTCGTGTTTATACTTCCTAATTCGGTCAAGGGCAGTGTTAACCATTATTTTTCTTATCCACCCTTCTAAAGAACCACTACCTGAATACATTTCAATTTTTTCAAAAACTTTAATGAATCCCTCTTGTAAAACATCTTTTGCATCATCGCTACTGTTTGTGTAGCGAATACAAACACTCATCATTCTAGGGGCATACTTGTCAAATAACGCTTTTTGTCCGATGCGATCATTTTTTCTGCATTTTTCTAAGATTTCTTTCTCATCTCTCATAATTGCATCGACAGCTTATAGATGTTTATTTGTATTAAAAGGTTGCACGCAGCTAAAAAATTTAGATAAAATTAACAATTTAGCTGCTCAAAAGCTATTTTTGGCAGATGTCTAAACTAGTAATTATACCCACTCCAATTGGCAACTTAGAAGATATAACGCTAAGAGCTATAAGAATATTGAAAGAATGTGATTTTGTTTTAGCTGAAGATACTCGCCAATCAGGTAAATTAATGAAGCATTTAGATATTAAAACACCTTTAGTGTCTTTTCATCAACATAATGAGCATAAGGTATTGGATAATATTGTTGAAAGGATAAAGTCCTCTGCTATAGTTGGTTTAATTAGTGATGCCGGAACTCCTGCAATATCCGATCCAGGCTTTTTATTGGTGAGAGCATGTATTGCTCAAGACATTAAGGTAGAATGCCTACCGGGCGCAACAGCATTTGTTCCCGCACTGGTAAACTCAGGTTTTCCTTGCGATAAATTTTGTTTTGAAGGTTTTTTACCTCATAAAAAAGGAAGAAATAAACGCCTAAATGAATTGAAAGAAGAGCAAAGAACTATCGTTTTTTATGAATCTCCTTATAGAATTAAGAAGTTAATGGAGGAATTAGTTGAAATTTTTGGTGCTGACAGAAAGGTTTCAGTATCAAGAGAGTTAACTAAAATTTATGAAGAGACACTAAGGGGAACAGCACAAGAATTGCTATCACATTTTACCGAAAAAGAGCCTAAAGGAGAATTTGTAGTAGTAGTAGATGGTTTTTCTAAAACGTAAACATTTTTTTAAACTGTTGTAGTTCTTCTACTAAAGTCATAGGATTTTCTCCTAATAACGTTTTGGTTTGTTCGTCAGCCTTTACTTTTAGTTCTTTCATTTTCATGTGGTGATTCACAAAAATCATTTCGGTAGCAGGGTAAATTTCTTTGATAGCTTCAACAATATCCAACACGCTCATATTTCTATCTACTAAATTGAAGTAGGCAGAGTCTAAGTTGCTTTCTAAAAGCTTTTCTAAAAAGTCAGTTACTCTATTAATGTAGATAAATGAACGAGATTGATTTCCGTCACCGTTAATTTTTATTCTTCCTTCATAATGAGCCTCTAACATAAATTTATTAATTACAGCATCTACTCTTAGGTTTTTGCTATAACCGTAAACATTGGCACATCTTACGATATACGTGTTGAGTTTATCAAACATTCTAGCAACATGTTCTTCTCCTCTCATTTTTGAGATGCCATAATGTGTTCTGGGATTTAGGAGGGTGGTAATTTCAGCTTCATTTTCTCTAGCTCCATAAACAGACGCACTACTCATATAAACTAAATTCTTTACATCACTTTCTTCAATTGCGTAAACTAATTCAGCAGTTCCCCAATGATTTACCTGCTCTAAATAATGAGGGTTATTATCCGAAAACGGAGTAGTTACATTGGCAGCTAGATGAATTACTGTATCTATTCCATGAAGAGACTTTCGTAGTAATCTACTGTCTAATATATCTCCATGTATAAATTTAATATTGTTTTTTGGGACTTTTCTTAGGCCTGTAAATAGATTGTAATTTCCTTTATGTAAGTTGTCATAAATTACAATTTGCTCTATGTTTTTGTTTACGGCTAATTTATAAACAACTTCATTTCCTATATAACCTGCTCCACCGGTAATTAATACTTTCATAAACTTCTTTTGTCTTACTATTTAGTTACTAAATCAGTATGTAACCCACATTCTGTTTTATTAAGGCCAAACCACCTTGCAGACCTGTCGTCCCCCTGAATAAATTTTCTGGTACAAGGCTCGCAACCTATACTTAAATAACCTTTTGCTTCCAAAGGATGTGATGGAAGCTTGTTTTCATGAATATAGGTATATATCATTTTATTATCCCAATTTAACATAGGATGGTAGCGCAAACAACCAAAGGGAGCGGGTTGTTCTTCTTTCATGTTTTTTCTAACAGAACTTTGGTCAGCTCTTATGCCATTTATCCAAACATCAAACTCTGCAAGTATTGGCTCAAGGGGTTGTATTTTGTTAATATGGCAGCAGTAGTCAGGGTCTGATGTGAAAAGCAGATTTCCATTAATGTCTTTTTGTTGGCTTTTTGGAACCGATGGGTTTAAGCCGATAATAGTTAATCCAAAGTCTTTTGCCAGTTGGTCTTTAAAGGCTAAAGTTTCTGGGAATAAAAAACCGGTATTGGTATAATAAACGGGTATGCTATTATCTATTTTACTAATGATGTGAAGCATTGGTAAACTATGTGTTTGAAAAGAAGAAGTTGCAAATAATTTTTTCCCTTCAGACTTATATTGTTGTATTTTATCTTTTATTGGTGAAATATCCATGTTGCAAAACTAAAATTTATAGGCTTTCATTTAAAGAAAAAAGAAAAGGGTACGAATACTTCGCACCCTTTTAACAGATATGTTTAATTACTTACTTTATAAGCTTAGAGCTAAATAGGTTTTCTTCATTTTGAAGTTGAATGACATAAATTCCTTTAGCTACATTATTAACTAAAGAAACTGTCTGAATTCCTTCATTGATAAAAATATTTTCGTTAAGAATCATTTTGCCAGAAGCGTCAAATAATCTAATAGTGTAATTTCCATTTACGCCATTAGAATTAATGATTAATCCTTGGTTAGCAAACGATAAAGTAACATTAGACTCTTTTCCTATTTCATTAACTCCAACACTACAGTTTATAACAGTAAGAGATTGGGTAGTAGAATCAGTAAAGCATTGATTGGATGCTTTAAGTTTAACATTATATACCCCTGGAGTAGTCCATGTTGCTATTGGATTAGCAACTGTTGGGCTTGGATTAGATGAACTAGGAATTGTCCACTGATAAGTTGTAGCATTAGATGAAGTAGAAGTAAAGTTAATCACCGAATTTATACAAAGTGTGCTTGGAGAATAGTTATAACCGGCAGTAACTGCCAAAGGTACAGTTAATGTTTTTGTGGCGGTATCTTTACATCCAAAAGAGTTTGTAGCAACTAACTGATAATTTGTAGTGGATGTAGGAGATACGACTACCGTTTGGTTAGTATTTCCTGTTGCACCACCTCCAATCCATAAATAGGTTCCGCCTCCGGCTCCAACAAGTGTAGCAGAATTACCTGGACATACAAAAGTTGGCCCAGTAATGGCAGAAGTGGGTTTAGGATTTACGGTAATCTGCCCTACATAAGCATTAGCCATGCCGCATTGATTGTATGCTCTGTATTGGTAGGAATGAATACCAGGGGTGTTATACAAAACATTCATATTTGCAGTTGTGCCACTTCCCGGACTACCTTGGGTAAATACCCACTGATAGCTTGATACGTTTGTAGTATTCAGAGAGCTATAAGCAATAATATCACCTTGGCAAATAGTATCAGTTAGGGGAGTGGGTCTAGCATTAATAGGAAACTGAGTCACACCCACTCTTGTAAATCCGTTTAACCAAACAGGATTGTTGTTTTGGTCAATAAAAATTGAACTTACCTGATTCCAAGTTCCTGCAATATTTGTCCAAACTTTGTTAGATCTACCAGGAACATTAAATAAGTTATTGGTGTATGCCATAGCTAAAGTATCAGGGACAAAGGTGTCACACTCAACACCTACAAAGAAAGTAGGGTCTAATGAGATATTGATTGGGTTATTAAATGATAACGTAACTCTAACAGCTCCTTGAAATTGCTTAATCCAGTTTTCAATTGTTT
>ERZ869936.303-NODE-303-length-50511-cov-17.421655_pt1 | contig 50511 bp, 23 predicted proteins | sample MGYA00520876_ERZ869936 | MGnify/ENA primary metagenome ERZ869936 (study PRJEB32218, sample SAMN09650985) | biofilter metagenome | isolation source: enrty point of leading RO module | place: Saudi Arabia: Thuwal, RO plant located on Red Sea | collected 2016-02-17 ... | reverse complement strand
GGTAAGTAAGAAAGCGATTCAGGCAGGATTGGTCTGTCGTCTGCGCGAACTCCGCTACCAAAAACCACATGACAGCATTGCCTCTACAACCCGTTGAGGTCAGCCACCGTCAGGCCACACAACATATGCCGCTTGCTAGCTGAAGAGACAGCGAAACTGGACTTGAAACGCAGAAATGCAAAACCTCAGAATTAAGTTTCCTGAAGAACCAAAAAGTGAAATGCAAACCCAACCATACAAGGTTTAGCGCATTTTCACCTTTCTCACCAGTGCAGATAGGGTAAGCGGACGGACTCCTAGGTTAGACATCGCAAAATCCTCGGCGACTCGTTGTCACCAGACACGCCGGCGCAGGAACTCGTACAGGTCGCCAAACAGCACGTAAGCGAAACACTTGCGGCCGCAGTCGATACGGGCGGAGACCTCCGCACCGACGGCCGGCGCGTCGATCTGGGAGTCGTCCACCGACATGTTGAGGGGAATTACTGTGGCGCCATCTTCACCGACGACGGCCCGCGTCGACATCTCGGTCAGCGTGCCCTCCAAGGTGCGCTCCGGCAGCGTGGCCAACACGTAGCGCACCGGCAGCGCTTCCTCGCCCAGCGTGTCCCGGGCCCGCTGAAGATGCCCGAGCCGATGGGCGGGGACGTCGACTTCCAACCGCCAAGGTCCGCTCTCGTCCATCACCTCGAGCAACAGCTCACCTCGACCGACCGGTCGGCCAGCCAGCAAGCGGGCCGGTTCGAACGTGGCCAGCGTCCCCGAGATAGGCGCGTCGATCGTCAAGTCGTCCTGCTGTTGCTCGAGCGCGGCCAGGCGGAGACGCAGACCTTCGATTTCGAGGCTGGTGTGCGAAATGCGACCGCGTTGCCGAATTTCAGCCTCGCGGGAGAGGGAGCCTCGGCCTTCATCGCTCTCGGCTTGCAGGGCGGCCAGGGCCTGCTCCTGCTCCTGGAGTTCGTTCCGCACCAGGAGCAGCCGCATGGCGAGATCGTCATCATGCAGTCGCAGCAAGGGTTGGCCCGCCTCTACACGCTGACCACCACGACAGTAGACCTCCACCACTTCTGCGTCCCGAGTGGCGAACACGCGACGTTGCTGCGCGGGCACGAGACGCCCCTCACCCTCGACCCGGTAAGGAACCGGCAAGAGGCCCACGAAGGTCACGGCGGCTAGCGCCAAGGCCGCCAGCCAACCGACGCGACTCGATTCCGAGTTTTCTTTCGAACCAAGTTGGCTGCCGAGGGCGCGCCACAGCGGCAGCAAGAAAATCTGCTCTTGTTGCCGCGCCTTGGCCAGCGCCTGGGCCACATGTTTGCCAAGTCGTTCGAGGGCTGCCGGCGCGGCGGTGGGTTGGGATTCGGTCAGCTGCTCCACGACCAGGACGCCGAGCGGCGGAGATCCTGAATCTTCGTCCCGTTTCGATCGGCTGTCTGCGGTCGGCGGGCGCAAAGGGATCACCTCGAGACTCCGCGCGCCACTCTCGGCAAGATATTCGACGAGAGCGGCTTCCTGTGCGGGGGGCAGACCGTCCAACACTCCGGCGTAGCGCAACGGTCTGCCCGAATGGAGCACGTGACTCGCGATCTCCGTGAGCGCGCGGACGAGATTCGAGCGACGCTGGACACGCTCCTGGCCGCTGACGGCCAAGAGTTGAGCGGACTTGCCACGGCGGACGGCCAGGCTAACGCGATCGCAACCAAGAATCCGGCGGCCCTCGTTCACGGCGGTCGTCGCCACTTCCAGCGACGAGGTGTCCCGGGCTAACCGCAAGGCAAAGGCCTCCAGCTGCCCTGTCGGCTCTGCGGCGTGGTCGGGGGATGGCTGCCGCACCTGGCGTGCCATGAACTCGGCCACGAAGAACGACAACTCTTTGGCAATCGGCAACGTCTGCTGGGCGTCGGGGCCACTGGTCGCTTCCGGGAATAATAATTCCAGCACGCCAATGCACGATCGCTCCTGAAGCACGGGCACGAACAGTCGCGGAGTTTGGAACTGCGGTTGGCCACTGTGCAGCACGGCCAGCAGCTGGTGGACGAGTTGCCGCTGCTCCGTCTGCCCGCCGCTATCTGGACGACTGCCGGCTGCGCCCAACTGGACCAGCACGCCTTCGCGGCTCAGTCCCCAGGCGCCAGCCCCGACCGCACCGGTGGATTCGCAGAGCAGCCCGAGATAGTTCCTGAAGAAGGCGTCGGGGCCCAAATCCGAGGCCACCAACGTTGCCAGCTCCGCGCGAATCTCGCCCAGCGTACGTCGGTTTGCTTCTGCGGTGGTTCCTGGCATGATCGGCTCCCGCCACGTCTCGTTAAGCGGCTTCCAAGATTTCCAAGAGGGGATCCAGACCCAAGTCCCCACAGACGCGCTCGCGTCGTTGCTCCTGCTTCAGCAACTGCTTCCGCTCCCGTTCATGACGTTTTTCCAGCTTGGTTTGAGCCGCGGTGAAGAGCCGATACCAACGCGCCGGTAGTTCTCCCTCCGCATTAGCCGCTGCCGAGAGCCGCAGCCGGCAGGGATCTCGACCGGAAACGGCGAGCAGCTCGTCTTCCAGGGAGAGCAGGAACTGGTAGGAACCAGGCGCGCCCTGCCGCGCTGTCCGGCCGATGAGCTGGCGGTCGATGCGGGCACTGGCGTGCATTTCCGTGGCGATCACGTGCAGACCACCCGCCCGCTGGACCTCCTCGTCGACTCGGATATCGGTGCCGCGGCCCGCCATGTTGGTGGCGATCGTCACGCGACCTCGCCGTCCGGCGCCGGCAACGATACGGGCTTCCTGCTCATGCCGGCGACAGTTCAACACGTCGTGAGCAATCCCGGCCTCGTCGAACACGGCCGAGAGTGTTTCGGACGTCGCGATCGAGGAAGTGCCCACGAGGACCGCCCGGCCCGCGCGGACACGTGCTTGGACCTCCTGGGTCACCGCTCGATGTTTCGTCGCCTCCGACACGAAGATCCGGGGACGAAGGCCGCGTAGCTGACACGGCCGTCGCGTGGGAATCTCCACGACGCCGAGTCCGAATACGTCGCGAAACTCCCTCTGTGCGCTGTAAGCCGTGCCGGTCAGTCCCACCAAGTGGGTGTAGCGGCGAAAGTAGTTTTGGACCGTCATCCGGGCGGCCGTCCGGGTCGCTTCGGAAAGCGGAACACCCGCGCTGAGCTCCACTGCTTGCTGGAGGCCATCTTGCCACTGCCGTCCAGAGGTGACGCGTCCGGTCGATCCGTCGACGATCGACACCTTTTCGTCTCGAACCAGGTAATCGCGATCATTCTGAAGAAGATATCGGGCGATCAGGGAGTGTTCGACCTGACGGTAGATCTGCAGCAGGTCACAGTCGTCCAGGGCGCGAGTCTTGCCCAGCGCGACGACGCGTCGGCAGCCGTGATGGGTGAGCGTGGCCTGACGGGTCCGCAGTTCAAGCTGATAGTCCAAGTCGGCGGTCAACTCCCCCGCCGCCTCGTGGCACCAGTGATAGAGACGCGTGGTCGTCCCGTCCTGCGCTTCGGAGGTCGCGATGAGCAGTGGTGTGCGAGCGTCGTCAATCAGCACGTTATCCGCTTCGTCGACGAGGGCGAAGTACTGGCCACGCTGGACGAATCGCTGCTCGCCACGTTCTTCACGCAGTCGATCGCGGAGAAAGTCAAAACCGAATTCCCGGGCCGTACCGTACGTGACATCACAGGCGTACTCCGGTCCTCGCTCCTCCGGGGGCAAGTCGCTATGGACACAGCCCGCACGCAGGCCGAGCAACTCCAGCACGCCCCGTGCGAAATCGGCGTCGCGACGGGCCAGATAGTCGTTGGCGGTAATCACGTGCGCTCCCCGTCCTGCTAAGGCGTGCCAGACGGTCGGCAGCAGCGCCGTGAGGGTTTTGCCTTCACCGGTCTGCATCTCCGCGACACCGCCTTCCGTCAGGGCCAGGCCGGCCAGGAGTTGCACGTCGAAGTGGGCCTGACCATGCACGCGTCGACAGGCTTCCCGCACCAAGGCGTAGACGCTTAACAGGAGCGCGTCCTGCCCGGCTTCGGCGTCCGCCCTCCACGGCAAGGCCAGCGCTTCGTTTCGCAAGGCGGCGTCCGATTGGGACCGCCAATCATCGGACAGCGCTACAATGCGGCGTGCCAGACGCTGCCAGCGACGGCGAACGCCCGGTCGACGATGCGTTGCAAACAACAAGGAGGCCAGCACGGTTGATGGTTCCAGCGCGCTAGAGGTAAAAGTTAAAGGTCATCCGCAAGTACCGCCACAACCAGTCGGCGGCCGTGCGGCGCACGACGACAATCCGCATGCGACCGGTCATGCCGGGGAGAAACTCTCCGCCGCGGCCCTCCAGAAAGACCGTGGCCTGGAATCCGCCGCGGTCGGCGGGAAGGGGCTCGGCGGCGACCAGGCTGCGGAGACCGGCGTCGAGGCGGTTCTCAGCTGGGCCGGCAGCAGGATGCGCGTGTGCTGTGGCGATTTCCGCAATCGATCCGTGGAAGGTCTGGCCCGGCAAGTGGTCGAGCTTCATGCGGACCTCACTCTGCACGTCAAAGTCGTGACGGTCCGACTGACGAATCAAGGCGACCGCCTGATACCCGGCTTGCGGTGCGATGCTCAACAGATGCGTGCCCGCCGGGAGGAAGCAACCGGTGTTGGATCGATCGAGTGGCGTGCCGTGCCATCCTGGCAAGGTCGTGCTACGGGAGGTGTCTCGGGGCTCCGCGACGGGGGGAGCCGCGATGACCGTGCCGTCGCAGGGTGCCACGATCGTCAGCCGGGCAAGTTGTCGCCGGTAGTCTTCGACCTCGGTAGTGATCGCCTGGAGCGACTGCGCCGCCACGGCCTCCTGAGCCGCATCTCCCAGTAACTGTTGAACCCGCAGCTCGACCCGTTGTATCTCCAGCGCCGTGCGGAGCTTCTCGTAATGCTCTTGACGCTCCCCGTTCGTCAGACGCAGCAGCACCTGCCCCCGACGCACCCGGTCTCCCGGGCGTACCCCGACTTCGGCCAGCAGTCCCGGGGTGCCGTTGTAGACCCGACGCGCATCACGCGGCTCCACGACGAGGGGCGCGTCGACGTGGAGCGGAAAGGGAATCACCAGCGCCGCCCCCAACAGCAGCAGGGCGCTGAGCCCGCAGAGGGCCGGTCGTCGCCAACCGCTCATCTCGCCGCGATGGGCGCGGAAGAGTTGCGTAAGGCGTCGTCCTCCACCGCTGATCGCCACCGCAGCGGAGACGATGCCGAGCAGCAGGCCAACGTGTTGCAGGTGGTACGGCCTCAGCGTCTGGTAAAGGATCAGGCAGATCATGAACACCAGCAACCAACGGTAGCCTGCCGAAGCGATTGCATAGGCGATGAACCAACCGCGCCGCCGCCGTGGGAGCGTGGGGTCCGCCTGCGGTCGCACCGCGAGACAGCCGCGGGCCACGGTCTGCCAGAACAAGCGGTTCGACTTGTCACGCAGGTTGGGGATCTCCAACCAGTCACCAAAGAGGTAATAGCCGTCGAGTCGCAGCAGGGGATTCAAGTTGAAGAGGATGCTGGAGATGTTGGTCACCAAGAATACATTCAACAGCACATGGCTCAGCCAGCCCTCATGGGTTTGCCACCAGAGCAACAGGGCGACGGCGGAGAGAGTCAATTCCACTGCCATACCTGCCGCGCCGATGGCCATCCGCCGCCATTTACTGGGCAACATCCAGGCATCCGAGACGTCGCAGTAGAGACAGGGGCTGAAGACCAGAAACGCGATGCCAATCTCGTGACTCTCCCCCTCGAAATGGCGCAACGCCAGGGCGTGTCCCAACTCGTGCAGCATCTTGCAGAATCCCAACGTCAACCAGAACAGCAGCAGGGATTCCCAGCCGAACCAGGCCCCCACGTCCGGCAAGCGGCGCTGGAATTCCGCGAAGTGCGTTAACAGCAGCAACCAGGCGGAGAGGATCGTCACCGTGGCGAGCGCGAGGGCCAGGGGGTGAAAGGCCCAGCGGACGGCAGGATAAAGACGGTCAATCAGGGGCTGCGGATCCCAACCGGGCAGGCGAATGAACAGAAGACTGCCGAAGACTCGACGCCAACGCTGACGGGCCTCATCACGTCGGCGACGGTCGAGGGCTTCCCCCTGCCCCGGACGATTCGACCAGGCCAGTCCTTTCTTATGGAGGTCCGCAATCAGCTCAAAGAGCCGCGCCGACGTGGGACGACAGGTGGGGAAGCGGCGGGTCAGAGCCGTGCCGATTTCGCGCAGGCTGCGGCGACCGTCGAGCAGTTGCAGGATGCCGTACTGTTCGGGCCGCAGGCGAAAGTAGGCCAGGCTGAGCGGATCTTTGACGACCCAGTACGTCTCGCCCTGGTAGTCGACCGCCTCCGCGGCGACGTCTCGGCGCGCGATCAAAGGAATCGGACGCGCACTTTCGTCATGGACGGCTGGCATGGGCGCAGGCGGGAGCGAGTCCCGTCACCGAGATGCGGACTTGGCTCGGCGATTTGTAGCGGCCTGCGGGGCCCCCGTAAAGGCGATCTCGCCACTGGGCCGCTAGCACTACTGGCACGATCGCCAGGTCCGCTCGGCCGACGGGCTGCGGGCCCGGCCGGCTCCGCGCACCATCCAGACGCAGGCCTACGCACCCACAAGCGTCGACGAGGGACTTACTCCCCGCCGCCTGCCGCCACGAGACGCGCTCGAATCAAGCGGAATTGCTGCTGGAAGGCGGACGGATCGTAGCTCGCAATCGCCGGCAGGATCTGCGTCAGATCTGCCGGAAAGACCTCGCGTTTCGTTCCCGCGAGTTGGAGAGTTGCCGGCTCTTCCTGCTCTCCAGCGCGTAGTTCCAGCAACAGGATCTGGTCCAAGTCGGCCAGCGCCGCTTCGACCGGATCCAAGTCGTCCAGCCGCTTCCCTTCCGCGTCGCGATACCAGCGAAGGACCTCCCGCGTGCCGTGGCCGTGCGTCCGGCCCGTCAACTCTCGGTAGACAATTGCAAAGGCCCAGGCCAGTTGGCGCGCCGATTCATAATCGACCGGCTCCGCCGTTGCCACCTCGCAGATCACCCGCAGCAGGGGTCGGCCATCACCGCGAACGAAGTGACGCGCCGCCAACTTCTCCGCGTGCTGCTCGAGCCAACGCGAGAAACGGGCGGTTGTCCCGGCGAGACGCGCTGGTTCACCAAACGGTTGGGCACTGAGGGCCGCCACACTCGGGGCCAACTGTTCCGACAAGTCTTTCGGATCAACCTGGAGAAACTGCAGGGCAACCGAGGTCAACACGCCCGGCCACTCATGCAACACGGGTCGGCCTGGAGTCAAACGGAACCCCCGCGCCTGACGCCAGGAGTCGCGGCGGAGTTCATGATGACACGCGTAGCACGCGAACTGCGACAGCTCGGGCCAGTCGGGCTTGGGGATCGTATCGGGACAGCCGTGCCGCTCGTCGCTCAGGGCGGAGACGAGGCGAAAGGACTCGCTCTGCGTCACCAAGGCGGCGATCAACATGGCCTTCGTCTTGGGTAACTCCGAGGTGTCATAGTCCTTACCGCGGGCCCGGATGATCGCCTCCCGTACCGCTTCCGTTTTCTCGGACAATTCCTGCCAGTGCTGCGGCTGTTGGAGGAGAAAGCTGGCAACTTCCAAGCCGGGCAAAGGGGGATGTCCGGCCGCAAACATCTCGTGGGTGACGATTTTTCCCTGCTCGACATTTCCCACATGGCAAGAGACACAGAGGCGCGTTCTGGCGATGGGCGAGCGAAGATCGTAGAAACCATACTGCTCCTGCTTCTCGACCGCCGACAACCCGCGCCAGCGGTCTCCCGCGTAATGGGGTTTCAGCCAGCCAGGCTGCACCGTTACGCCATTGGCATCGAGTTGGGGACTATCGGCGGCCGGACCGTGGCAACCTTCACAGCCCACGCCGGTCGTCAGTTTGAAATTTGTGGTCAAGGCGTCATCCACCAAGGACGCGTCGACCGGTTCGAGCAGATGCACCGGCACCCCCGAGTGGCACGCCAAACAACGTTTATCTCGGTGAATCTGGGATTGTCCATCCTGGAAGACATCCTGCCACGACTCGGATCGGCTCAGGAGCCGCGCCATGGCCTCCGCTTTCTCCAACTTGAGCACGGCGTATGCCTGGAAATGCTTGTCTTTCTGAGCGTAGGTGAGGACCTCGTTCAGCTGCACCCAGAGGTCTTCGGCTGCCTGGGGAAACCCGGGCACCGGGGTAGCGTTACCGTTGACGTGACACCGCTGGCAGGCGCGGTCGGCCCCGGCCATCCCGCGGGTATTCTGCGCGCCAAAGATCGCACAGCCCGTCGCCATCTCGTTGCGGTTCGGGGCGTCTGACGGCGCGGCGACCTCAGGCTCGCCACCGACCACGCCGACTTGCAGGGCCGCCCAGGTTACCAGCGGCCCGGCGAGCAGGATCGCCAGCTTCATCGTGCGGTACATCATCATCCGTATTCCAGCTGGGAAGTCGTAACGCGGCGGGGAGCCAGCACACCGCTCTGCCTCAACGCGCTTCGAGTAACTCTCCAATGGCCGCCAAAGAAGTTGCGAGGGCCTCGAGTTGCTGGGCACTCCGTCCCCGGGGACTGAGGTAACCCTGGGGAAAAACGAGTCGTTGGCGAAGCTGCACCAGCTCACGACCGACCGGCTCGAGCCACGGCGGCCGGAGTTCGGGCTGCGCGGCCGCCACATCGATGACCGCCTGTCGCAGGGCAACGACGCCCAAGTAGCGCTGCGTACTGTCGGACCAACGTGCCGTCGCGTCCGGCGAATCGACTTGGACGAGTCGACGCAGCTGTTCGCTCAGCGCCGCGGGCGAGGCTTCGTGGTCGCCAACCTCGTTCGCCAGTCGGGCCAGGTGCCGGCGGACCCGCTGGACCGCAGCCCGCACCGTCTCCCGGCGCGGGAGCGATTCGTGCATCGCCGCTCGTAACAACCCCAGCTCTCGACGCAGCGCGTGGTCCTCCTCGCCGGGGATCACCGCCGCCAACAGTTCGGCATAGGGCGCCTCCCAGACCAGGGAGCCGGGGCGACCAACGCCGTGCGCCGGATCGCGTCGCCAACTCGGCTCCGCGAGTTCGTGATGGCAGGAATAACAGTTGTACTCGGCCAACTCGGGCCAGGCCGCGTCTTGATCGGTGGCGAACTGCTCGAGCCTGCCCAAGGCCGCGTCGGCCGCCGCGAACTGCCCGCGTAACCAAAGCTGCGCCTCGAAAGTCTCGCCGTGCCGACGCTTGTCCTCGTCTCGCCGCCAGTGCTTCGGCAACAAGGTGTGATAGGCGGACATCTCGAAAGCGAGGGGAGGATGACCGGCCGCGTACAGATCATGATTGACCGCGCGGTCCGACGACCCCACGTGACAATCGCTGCACATCTTGGCCCGCACTCGCAGGTCGTCCGTGTTGATGAAGCCGGTCCGCTGCTTTTCGGCCTGCGAAGCCGCCCACCACGCTCCCCCAACATGAAGGTCCAACCACTCGGACGCGGCACCGTGACACGATTCGCAGCCGACACCCTCGGCCAAGCGGTGAGGAATCGCGCGTATTGCTTGATCGTCCCCGGTGGCGTGACATACGAGGCAACCCTCGGCCAGGTGCGCCGGCTGCGACCAGCGCAACCGCGCCACGATGGCCTGGGAGTCTTTACCCAACAGCGTGTAGTAGGCGCGGGAGTGGGGATCCTGCGCCCACCAGGAATACTCGCTACCTTGCTTGCGTCCCTCGCCGGTGGGACCGCCGTGACAGTTCGAGGTCGCACACGAAGCGGAGCCGACGAAGTAGGGTCGGCCAGGCGGAGGATCCGCCGCGCCACGGGGACCGAGCGCCGAGGCGGGTAGCGGTGGCAGCCCGTACGACTCCGCGGAGATCGTTGTATTCGGTGGTTCTTGCGAACAGACCACCTGCCAAGCGGTTCCCCCCACCGAGATCAACGCGGTCGCCAACACAAGCAGAGATGGCACGCTTGCCCGGGGCATAGGCGTTCATTCAATGACGAGCAACATCGCGAGAAGGAGCTAGCAGTATAGACCGAACGGGGGGTGCTGTCACTCAGATTTCGCGCCAGCGCGACCTGGCCGCTTGCGCACGCGGACGACTCGTGAGCGATCGAGCTATGGGGCGCCAGCAGGCCCGCCCCAGGGCGTGGGCGTGCTGGCGGTTTCTGACCTTGTTGCAGGTACGAGGCCCCAGTACGCTTCGCGTCCATTTCTGCGCGCGACTTCCGTTCCAAATCCGCGCCGTTCGGCGCCGGGCCGTTGGCCCATCCATCTCGCATGGGTTTCCTCATGACGACGCAGCGGCGATCTATCTCGAGCCGTCCACACTTGCTGTGTGCGCTGGGCTTTGCCCTGCTCCTCCTGACCGGCGCGGGGATCGCCGCTGCCGACACGGTAGTCAGCACTCCGCTGAACGTGCCGAACTGCCGCATCCGCGTCGTCTACGACGTCGAGTTAGCGAGCGAACGGAGCGGCATCCTGGCGGAGGTGGTGCCAGCCGGCTCCCAGGTCCGCGCTGGGGAACCGGTAGCCGGGTTGCGGAATGCGCTGGAGCGAGCGCGGTTGGCCATGGCCGAACGGGAAGCCGCCAACGATATCGAAATTCGTTTTGCGCGGAAGGCGGCCGAACTGGCCCAGATCCGTTACGAGCGCATGCGGGAGGCGAATCGCGCCCTCTCGGGAACGGTCACGGAGTTGGAGCTCCGGGAGGCCCGCCTGGCCGCGGAGAAGGCGCTCTTGCAGCTCGAGCAGGCGGAGCACCAGTTCCAGATGGCCGCGCTCCGCTATCGGGAGCAGCAGGAAACGTTCCGAACGTATCAGATCACCGCGCCCTTCAATGGGTTCGTGCGGTTGACCCATAAACTACCTGGCGAAGTGGTTCGTGAAGGCGAGGTCGTACTGGAAATGGTCAACACGGAACGACTGCGGGTCGAAGGCTTCATCGAGGCCCGGCATTCCCGGAACGTCCAACCGGGGACTCGCGTCCAGGTCCACCTCGAGTCCGCGGCCGCAGGGACCGAGGGCCGACTAACGTTCGAGGGGCAAATCACGTTCGTCGACGTCAAGGTGGAACCGGTTTCCCAACGCGTGCGGGTATGGGCGGAGGTGATGAATCGACAGCAACGACTGCGGGACGGCCTGCTGGCTACCATGCGGATCTTTCCCGGCAGTCAGGCGGTGGGGGAAGGGGCGGGCCCGCGTACCGCCGAGCGCGGCGCGCCGCGCCGCGAATAACCTTGAATCGAGCTGGAAGTTTCGATGACGCGAGGCAACCCTGCCGCCGCCCCCGGCTTCCCGCTGGCCGCCAACTTCCGGCAGGCGCGGCTCCCGCTGAGCCCCGGCCTGCTGGTGACCTGTCTCTTGCTGGCCGGCTGTTTCGGCCCCCGGGAACGGTTGCCAGGCCTCGCGGCCTTTGCGGAGTTGCCCGCCACCTCCGCGGCGGCGGGAATGGTACCCGCGGCTGCCTCCCGCCCCACGCCCGACGTCACCCCGGTCGGTTACGTCGCGGCGCCGCCGGCGCAGGCCTTGCGGCGACTGGCCCACATCACCGACCTCACGCAACTGGGTGAAGAGCAATTCCGCGGTCTCCACCTGGCGACCGCGGTCCGTCACGCCCTGGAGAAGAACGTCATCATCAAAGATGATCGCCAGTTTCTCTCGCCCAGCAACGCCTTCCTCGCCAGCCCGGAAACCTCGCCGTCGACCCTCGACAGTCTGATTCAGGAGTCGAGCGACGGAGGTGTGGAAGCGGCGGAATCGGCCTTCGACTTGCAGGCGGCAGCGGGCGCCCAGTGGGGCGAGAACTCGCTGATCCAGTCGAACGGCTTCCTCAATGGCAACACCTCCCAGTCCGATATCCTCGTCAGCGATGCCGGCTCGATCTTCGCGCGGCTCGACAAGCCGATGGGCACCGGCGGAACGCTCTCCTTGGTGCACAACTGGAACTACACCTTCAACAATCTCCCGAGTCTTTCCGCGTCGCCGCGCTACGCGGGCTTCCTGCGGGGCGAGTTCCGTCAGCCGCTCTGGGCAGGCAGTGGCGAGGAGTTCACCGCGGTGTTCGGTCCCCTCAACTCCCGCACCGGGCGACTGGGTCGGGGTATGGTCGTGGCCCGTATCGACCAGAACCTGTCGCTGGCCGACTTCGAAGCGCGTCTGCACACTCTGCTCAAGCAGACGATGGACCTCTACTGGGACCTCTGGTTGGGATACCGGCGTCATCGCACGCAGGTCGCCGCCCGCGACAGTGCCTACCAGCTGTGGCAACACATTCGTGGCCGCGCCGAGGCCGGACTACCGGGTGGCGAGGCGGCCGATGAAGCCCAGGCGGCCGAGAATTTTTTCCGCCGCCAGGAACTCGCCGAGACCTCCCTCGCCGAGGCCCTCGATGCCGAGCGCCGACTGCGGCGACTGATCGGCCTGCCAGCCGCGGAAGGACGTCTGCTCTGGCCGCGGGATGAGCCGGACCGCCGCCACCACACCTTTGCCTGGCAACCCGCGCTCACCGAGGCCCTCCACCAACGTATCGAATTGCGGCAGCAGAAACTTCGCGTGGAGAGCCTGGAACTGCAGGCCCGCGCGGCGGGGAATCTGCTCCGACCCCAACTCGACTTTGTTTCGGGAGTCCAGGTGAACGGTCTAGGGGATTCGCTCTATTCCGGCACCACGACGCCATCCGCTTACGATTCCCTGCTCGACGCCGACGACGTGGGCTGGAACGCCGGCTTCGAGATGTCCCTGCCTTTCGGCTTCCGCTTGGAGAAGGCCCGCATCCGCAACCTCGAACTGCAACTCTCCAAGGCCCGCGCCGTCCATGACGCCTTGGAAACCGAGATCAGTCTCGAGCTGGACGCAGCGTTGCGGGACTTGGATCGCTGGCACGCCACACTTGAATCGAGCCGGCAACGATATGAGGCCGCCTTGCGGCAACTCCGGGCGGTGGAAGCCGACTATCAAGCGGGCCGCGCCTCGGTCGATCGCCTGGTGCGGAGCCAGATCACCGTCGCCGAGGCGGAACTGTCACGAGCCGGTAGTGAAGCGGCATACAACAAGGCGCTCACGAACGTGCTGTATCGCCAGGGAGCGCTGCTGGCCCATCACCACATTATCGTCGAGCAGCCGGCGGCGGAGGCTCCGCTGCCCGGGCCGCCGCGTTAGTTGGCGCGGGACCTAGTGTTGTCGGCGGCCGACGAAGTCGCCGAAAGGCCGGACGTGGTGATTCTGCTCGTACTGTCCGCGACCCCCCTGGTACAGGCGGCCGTGCGTCCATTGCAGCCGTACCCGGGAGTACCACGGCATGTAGTCCGTTCCCCAGGTGCCCTCGTCGAGGTAACGACCTTCGCCCGGATGACGGACGCTAAGCGGTTTGCGACCACCGCCCACGTAGTATCCGCTGTACTTGGGACCATAAGCACAGCGGGCCCAGGGCGCAATGGACTGGGGATTGCCGGCTCGTTGATGCCGATCGACACCGCATCCTCCGTGGCACGCACCGGCTGCGGGAATCGCGTCGGCTTCCGCCTCCGTCAGCTGAACCTCGGAGAACGTCGGCTCGTCTTCGCGAACACTCGCGGCAGCGATCACGGGCGGCACCTGGCGGCGAGAACTTACCGCCGCAGCTGACCGCGGCGAGGTCAGCAAAGAAGGACCGGCGGCGGCGGCTACCCGCCGCCCGCCACTGGCCAGGACCAACACCAGGACGAAAAGAAGAAGCTGTGTGCGCATCACCACCCCAACTCGACGCGGGAACCGAGCCGCGGCATCAATCGGCCGCTCTGGAAACCATCGGTTCATTCGCCCGACGAGTTCAGCAGAAGCAACCGCTCCGCAGGGTTCGGGTAAGAATCGAAGGAGCGCGGCCGTGGGGAAACGAGCAGCACCGCTGGCAGTGCTCGTTTCGCAAGCGCCCCGCTAGGGAGTTCGCCACCTGCTGCTGGGAGTCACCGCGCGGCGGCTAGCCCCAAGGATTGCGGAGGAAGTGTTGGAAAGGCAGTCGCACGCCCGCCAGGAACGTCTCGTCGGCGCGGGTGGCATTGCCGGCCGCCTGGAATCCCGTGGCACCCACCGACGTCACCACGTCGTCCTGGTCAACGCCGTCACCACTGACTCCAAAGCCTCCGATCAGTTTGCCATCCTTGTAGAGCGGCGTGGAACCGGGGAAGAACACGATGCCGTTCTGATTGGCCAGCGGTTCCGCGCCCGCGGCCGCCGTCACCGTCGGATCGCCCGGATCGCGAAAGTTCGTCATCGGGAAGAAAGCGTCGTGGCCAAGCACACTGTCGAACTCGCTGACGGTCGCCGGCCCACCCGTGTTCTCGGCGGTCAGGTTGTCGATCGAGTCATCGTTCAAGATAGAAAATGGCGGTGGATGGGCGCCATCAATCCCGGAAGGAAATCGCGGTTGTGCCAGGAACCGGAAGGTCCGATTCGTAAAGGCCGTGCCAGCCGGCACGGACGCACCGATTCGATCGATCGGTTCCAGATCGGTGGGGTCGGAGTAATAGGCGACGTTGCGGGCCTTTGCCACGGCTACGTCAATCGAGAAGGTCGTGGCATCCTGCATCCGATAGAGACCCAGTACCTCGCCCGTCGAGTCGGTGACCGCAAAGACCATCCGCGTGCGACTGTTCAGCGGCAGGCGGACCGCAGCGCGGACCTCCTCCGCGGCCAGAATCCCCTGCATGATGATCTGCTCGACATCCGCGGCCGTAATGTCGTCCACGGCCGAAGCGTGCGGCGTCACCAGCCAACCCTCCGGCACAATCAGTCCGTCGCGTGTAACGTCCCCATTGTCGAAGCCCTGATCGGCACCACTGTCGGGATCGCCGACACCGAGGCTCTGACCCTTCTCCAGCAGTTTCGCCACGCCCCACTTGCCCGCCATGGGACCGTAAACTTCCAGCGTAATCCCCACCAAGTCCAAACGTCCGAAGGGCAAGTCGAGATCGGTGACCGGAGCCACCCCGTTGATCGCTCCGATCTTGGCGCCCGCAATGCCGAATTGTTCCTGGGCGGCCAGACTGCCACCGGCCGCCGCGAAGGCAATGTACTCCGCCTCCAGCACGCGCGCGGCGTTGGTACGCTCCAGGGTCGTCTGCCCGATACCCGGCACGAAGCCTTGTTCATGCGTGGCGAAGCCGTCCGTTCCTGGGAAGAAGACCCCGATGCCGCCGATCAAGGCATCGCCATTGCCGTCGCTCGTCGTGTCACGGAACAAGGGGATCCCGCCGGGCAGTGTGGCGATGCCGCGGGACTGAGCGTCCGGCAAGAGGCCCGAGTTCTGGGCATTGCCCCACGACTCCGGCGCAAACAACCCCTGCCCCGCCGGCACGAACGCCGGGTCGATGTTGAAGCGACCCCGTTCGTCTTCGGGGCTCGCCCCGTCGGTGCGGAGCTTGAAGTCGTCGGCCGTGCCGCGAATGCCATCGGCACCCGGGTGCGTGTTGCTGTCGCGGTTGGTGTGTTCGATGGCGAACAGGTCGACCAGCGGCGTATTGGGAATGTCGGGCGGGAAGTGACCGCCGACACCGATCGGCGCCACAAAACCCGGACCACGTGTCGTCGAGGCGGCCGCCGTGGCGGCGCTGGCCCCGTCCGCGTTGGGATTCGATTCGACCTCCCGCTGCGTCACCGTCGATTGGCTGATGAATCGGACCGTGCGCGAGGTGAGAGGGGCCACCGTGCCGTTGTCCGGATCGCCGTTGGAGAACAGCGCGGCCGTGCGGGCCTTGGCAATCGCCCCGTCGATGGCGAACACGAGGGTCGCCGGATCGGGAATGGCCGCCAAAGCATCCGCTTCGACCCGGACTCCCAACACGCGGCCATTGCGGTCGACAACCGCGATGATCGCATCTTCACTGGCGGACGCGGCAGCGGCCCGATCCAAGAGCTGCTCCACCTCGGCCGCCGACAATTGGTCGGCGGGCGAGATCAGCGGTAGCGTCTCGAAGTCTTGGCCGGCGTGGGCCGCCGGTTCGACGGTCCGGTAATGGAAGCCGTGCTGCACGGCGTAATCAATCGACGCCAGACTCCGCTCGCCCGTGTAGTTCCGGGTCATGATGTCGTTGGTGTTGGCTGCGTTCGTGTCGCCATAGCCCAGCGCATGCCCCAGCTCGTGAGAAACGGCGGTCGTGAAATCGACCGTGTTGGCAACGTCGCCGTTACCCACCCGGGTGTCCCAGGTTTCCGCCTCGTCGAGCCAAGCCGCGCCAGTCGCCACAAACTCGCCCTGCTCATTGAGCACGACGCGGCCGCCACCGAGTCCCAGCACACCGCCGACGCCGCTGACATGTCCGAAGGCCTTAAGATCGCCCGTACCGATGTTGATAATCTGACTTGCCGGGGCGTTCGTATCGTGCTCGAAGACGAGCTGACCCCCGGTGGCTTGCGACCAGCGCTGGAGGGCCTGCACGGCCAACTCTTTCTGGGTGTCGGTGATCGTGTTGGCAAACCCGTCCTGGTCGCGGAAGTCATAGCGAATCACCACCGGCTCGTCGGCGGCACTCCACCAGGCCTCGTATCCGGAGCTGGTCGCCGTCTCACTGGGCAACAAGCCGGTGGCTTGACCGTGTTCGTCGAGCACGAGACCGAGCTGACCGAGCGTCTCCGCATTCCAAACGGTGGCGTTACCACGCGCCGGGGCGACGGGGGCCTCTTGGGCTCCCGACACGTTGGCCGACGCCGGCCGCGCCGGGGCGGTGAAGGCCGGGTCATGACTAGCGCCGGTCGCCGGGCCCACCGCTTCGCGAGGACTCGTACCGGGTTCGGCCAGCGGACCCGCCGTGGCCGTGAATCGTGACCCCGTGGTGCGCAGCAGGTCGGAGCCGCTCGCCAAGGCCGTCTCCAGGGTCGGAGAGGTTTGCGAAGGAGTGGTGACCACCGCTGGCGCTGCCGCCTCGAGTGGCACCGCTGGCGGCGGGTCTACCGCTTCGACGGCAGTCGGTTCGGCGGGCGGTTCCTCCGGCACCCGACGTACTTCCTGGACGTAATCGTCCTCGTGAAAGATCTCGACCGCCTGCGAGAGGTCGGTCTGTGGCTGGGCGGTCCACTCCGCCAGACTCGCGGTCGCCATGCTGCCCAGACAGAATCGCGATTCGAGCGGCTCGATGGGCGGCAGGTCCTGCGCCGGTGCGCGGCGCTGCCCACCGTTACGCGGCGAGATCGTCTTGGTCTTTTTTTTCCAGCGCGAGAATAGCCACGACATTGGATCAGCAACTCCGGCGAACGCCCCCTGCGACGACGAGCCGGCCGGGCAGCGGGAGCGCGCGTCCCGGTCTACCTGTGCTAGCACTGCCAGTCTCGTATACCCAGTCGATTTACTCGCCTTAATCGGAACAATCGTTACAAATTGTGAACTTAAACATTGTCAAAAGCCGACAACTTCTCTGCGGAATCAATCTGGCTAGACCTGCCAAAATTTACCGGTTACGCTGACCCCCTTATCTCGGGGTCTACTCCCCCGTTCGGTGATTCTTGACTGCCTGGATCGCAGTACCGCGCACGCGCGCGGGGATCATCGAATCGCACCCGGAAAATGGAATGGCTCGGGAAATCGGAAGCGACCGCCGAGAGGATCGCGGTACGGCTACCGTTAGGTGGTTCTTGGGCCTCCGCGCGCCACTGGTGGTCGCTATCGCCAGCATCGGCGTTGCTCTTGCGGCGCGGCCGATCTTGGCCCAGCACCCCGAACCCGGTCTGTTAAGCGACAGCCCCGCCTTCCGCGACGCCGCCGTTCACGAAATGCCGTTGTCGCGCGCGGCGAACGCGAGCGGGAACCCGCTTGGTGAACGAGAGGCCTTGATTCAGTCGCTCGCCGCGGTCGATCCGCCGCAACGCAAGCAACGACTCTACGAGCTTTCCTTCGCGCCCGAGCGAAGCCGCCGTCTGTTGGCCCTGGAACTGTTGGCCCGCGAGGAGCCCGACCCCGCACTCCGCGCGCGGGTCTCGGCGCTTGCCGCCACCGATGCCGACCCGATCGTGCGGGGCCACGCGCGACTGCTCGCCTCCGACTGGGATCTGTTCGCGGTGCCGCCTGCACACGCAGCACCATCCTGGCAACCACCGGTCCCGACCACCCCTCAGTTCCCAGTGGCTCCGGCGAGTTTCGAGAGTGCCGCCGACGTCGCCGCGGCACCAACGCCGCCCTGGCAACCCAAATTCGAACCGGCTTCGTTACTACTCGACTTCCAGCCACCAGCCGACGCCTTCGCGGCGGTGCCCCCGTTCTGGGAAGCGGCCGCGGGTGACGCGGACAGTCTGCCCGCGGACGTCACCGCGCCGGAACGATCCCCCTTCCGCTCCGCGAGCCAAGCCCAGCCCGGCATCCTGGACCGCCCGCTCGAGGTGCCGACTGAGCAGCCGTCCCAGGTAATCGATGAGTGGGCCGACACGATCTTGGTGCAGCCCTTTGACGCGCCCCTGGGTTACAGCGGGCCCTCGGGAATCCTCCCGTCGGAGACCCAATGGAACAGCCACTTCGTCCCGGTCGAAGATCGCTGGCGGCAGGGCTTTCCCGATTGGGACCGCTACGACCGCGGCTTCCCACTCGGCGAAGACTATCCCTACAAGCTGGGGCGACTCCTGGACCCCTACAACCAAAACGTCCTCAAAGGCGACTACCCCATCCTCGGCCAGCACACGTTTCTCAACCTCACCGCGATCAGTCTGCAGAACACCGAGTACCGGCAGGTCCCGACCGCCACCACGCCCTTCGAGAGTACCGACAACCCGTTTGAGGAACCGTTCTTTGGTACGCCCGACCAGTTCTTCTACACGCACTACGTCAAATTCATCGTCGACTTATTCCACGGCAACGAGGCCTTCAAGCCGGTCGACTGGCGCGTCCTCATCGAACCGGTTTTCAACGTGAACCATTTGCAGGTCGCCGAGTTGGCCGTCGTCAACCCGGACGTCCGCCGAGGCAAGCAGCGAACCAGGACCGACTACGCGTTGGAACAGTGGTTTGTCGAGCTCAAGCTGGCCGATCTCGGTCCCGACTACGATTTTCTCTCCGCCCGGGCAGGCCAACAGTTGTTTGTCAGCGATTTTCGGGGCTTCGTCTTTAAGGACATCAACCGGGGTGTCCGCCTGTTCGGCACCCGCTTCTCCAACCGTGACCAGTTCAACGTGATCTGGTTGGACCAGGTCGAAAAGGAAACGAACAGCGAACTGAACACCTTCGATGACCGACATCAGAATACGGTCATCGCCAACTACTTCCGCCAGGATTTCATCTTTCCCGGTTACACCGGCCTGCTGAGCTTCCACTACAACCGAGACCAACCCAGCTTTCTCTTCGATCGCAACGACTTTCTCGTGCGACCCGATCCGGCGGGCGTCGCCCTGCCCCATGAAGTGGAGGCCTACTATCTCGGTCTCGGCGGGGACGGCCACATCGGTCGCATCAATGTTTCCAACCAGTTCTACTTCGTGTTTGGCGAGGACAGCATCAACCCGATCGCCACCGAAGCGCAAGATATCTTCGCCTCCATGGCGGCCGTCGAGTTGTCGTACGACCGCGACTGGATTCGTTTCCGCACCTCCTACTTCTACGCCTCGGGCGACGACAATCCAGACGACACGAGAGCCGGCGGCTTCGACACGATCCTGGACGATCCGATTTTCGCCGGGGGCGAGTTCAGTTACTGGCAGCGGCAAGCGGTCCGCCTGTTCGGCGTCAATCTGGTGCAGCGGAAGAGCATCGTGCCGAACCTCCGCTCCAGCAAAATCCAAGGACAAAGCAATTTCGTAAATCCCGGCCTGCAATTGATCAATTTTGGCATGGACTTCGAGGTCACGCCTGAATTAAGAGTGATTACCAACGCCAACTACATGTGGTTTGACAACGTGGCGGTCCTGAGGAATTTCACCTTTCAAGGCGACATCGGTCGCGACATCGGTACCGACTTGAGCGTCGGACTCGAGTGGCGGCCGCTGCTCAACGACAACATCATCATCGTGGCCGGTTCGGCGGTCCTCATTCCTGCCCGCGGACTGAAGGACATTTACGGCTCGGAAGTCCCCGAGGCGGTCGCCGATCTGACCGGCATGGAATCGGAAATCCCCCACTTCCAGTCACATTTTGTTGAGCTGGCGCTGACTTACTAGCGACGATCCATCCGACGACGACCCAGAACTCGGATACGTATGAAATCGAGGCTCCCTCCCCGCACCTGGCGGTTCGCCATACCGTTTCTGCTACTGCTCGCGGTGGCCGGCTCCGCGCTGGCCCAAGACCCGCCGCGGGCGGCGGATCCCCCGCTCCCCTTGCCCGACCGCGGCGAGGCAGTGCCTCCGGCCGGCGTTCCCAACGGGACCTCCGAAGAGGTACCAGTCCCCTTTCCGATTCCCGAACACCTGCGGCATTTTGACTTTTCGCAGCAGACGGCCGAAGAGGCCGCCGCCAAGAGTCACGGCTGCGTCAACTGCCACCAGTCGGTCGTCGACCCGCACATGCGGCGGACCGTACAGCTCGGTTGTATCGACTGTCATGGGGGGGACCCGCACGCCACGGAGAAGCATGCCGCGCATGTGCCGCCCCGGCATCCCGACGCCTGGACCAGTTCCGGCAATCCGGTGCGTTCCTACACCCTGCTGAATCGTGAGAGCCCGGAGTTCATTCGCTTCGTCAACCCGGGCGACCTCCGCGTAGCGCACATCAGTTGTGGGCAGTGCCACCAGCGGGACACCCTCGCGGTCAAGAAGAGCATGATGACCCACGGCTGCATGCTGTGGGGCGCCGCTCTCTATAACAATGGCGCCGTGCCGTTTAAATGGCCGCGATTCGGCGAGAGTTACAGCATGCACGGCACGCCGCAGCGTCTGCAGACGGTGCCTCCGCCAACGCCCGAAGAGACCGCCAAGAAGGGCATTCTCCCCTTCCTTGATCCGCTGCCAAGGTACCAGGTCTCCCAACCGGGCAACGTCCTCCGCGTGTTTGAGCGGGGCGGTCGTTTCAAACTGGAAATCGGCATCCCCGAGACCCGGGAGGAACCGGGCCGGCCGCGGTCCCGCCTGAGCAACCGCGGTCTGGGAACGCTCAGTCGCACGGATCCCACCATGCTGGGCCTGCAGAAGACCCGTTTGCTCGACCCGACCCTGAACTTCTTGGGCACGAACGACCATCCGGGTGACTACCGCTCCAGTGGTTGCACCGCCTGCCACATGATCTATGCCAATGATCGATCCCCGGTGCATGCCGGTCCGTACGCCAAGTACGGCAATCTGGGCCGCGCCGCGGCCGAACCGGACGCCTGGGTGCGGTCCATCGACCCCATGATTCCCAAGCACGAATCGGGGCACCCGATTCAGCACCGCTTCACGAATGCGATCCCGACCAGCCAGTGCATCAGCTGCCATATCCACCCCGGCACCAACGTGATGAACAGCTACCTCGGGTATATGTGGTGGGATCAGGAGACCGAAGGCCAGCACATGTACCCCAAGGAGGCCAAACACCTCACGGCGGAAGAATTCACCCAAGCCAAGATGAGCAACCCCAACGAGGGCGCTGCCCGGGGGAACTGGTCCGATCCCGAATTTTTGCTCCGCACGCCGGAGCTCAATCCGCTGCTGACCAAGACCCAGTTCGCGGATTTCCATGGTCACGGTTGGGTGTTTCGCGCGGTCTTCAAGAAGGACCGCGAGGGCTTTCTGCTAGATCGCCAGGGCCGCCGCGTCAAGCCCGTCGATAGTGCCAAGCTGATGCAGGCGGTCGCCTTGCCGCAACAGGTCAAGAAGCTCCATCGCAATCGCGATTGGGATAGCCAGGAAGACATGCAGCGGCTCAAAGAGCTTTCCCAGCAACTGGAAGAGAAATACAAGAATGTGCCCGTGCACATGCTCGACATCCACCTGGAAAAAGGGATGCACTGCATCGATTGCCACTTCATTCAGGACGTCCACGGCAATACGAAGCTCTATGGCGAGGTGCGGGCGGCCATTGAAATCACCTGTCGGGATTGCCATGGGGATGTCGATCGGCGGGCCGTGACCGTCGATGAAACGGGTCGTCCGGTGATGCGGACCACCGGGCCGGCGGCCAATTCCGAGGTGCCGCGGCGACGGGGACTCGATCTCTTGGCCCTCACCACACCTTCCGGCAAGCGTCGCTTCGAACTGCACGGGGATCGGATCATCCAGAACTCGATGGTCGAGCAGGGCGTCAGCTGGGAGGTGAGTCAGGTCGCCGATACCCTCAACCCGCAACACGACGATTACAACCCGCTCTCGGCGATCGCCAAGACGGTCCGCTTCGAACGGGACGTCCAGACCCGAGAAGATCGCCTCGCCTGGGGTGACGTACCGCCGGACAGTCGCGTCTGTGCGCATTCGAGTGAGCGGGTATCGTGCATCGCCTGCCACTCTTCCTGGAATCAGAGCTGCTACGGCTGCCACCTGCCCCAAAAAGCCAACCGCAAGGTGCCCGATTTGCATAACGAAGGAGACATTACCCGCAACGAGATTGCCTACAACTTCCAGACCTTGCGGGATGAGGTCTACATGCTGGCCAAGGACGGGACGGTCACGGGCCAGCGGATCGGACCGGCGCGGTCCTCGTGCGCGATTCATGTCAGCTCGTACAACCAGAACCGGGAGTCGATCTACATCCAACAACAGACGATCTCCGCGGACGGTCTCAGCGGGATCGCCTTCAGTACCAACGTGCCCCACACGGTGCGGGGCAGTGGCGAAACGAAGGGTTGCACGGACTGCCATCTCTCGGCCGACAACGACAACAATGCCATCCTGGCCCAGCTCCTGATGCACGGGACGAACTACCTCAACTTCATCGGCCACTACTGCTGGGTCGCCACCGGTGAGCACGGGCTGTTCGGGGTGCCCGTGACCGAGGCGGAAGAGCCGCAGGCCGTGCTGGGCAGTACCCTCCACCAACTTGCTTTTCCCGACAAGTTCCACGAGCACCTGGAGAATCAGGGTTTTCTGGAGGAAGCCCACGAACATCCCGGCGTCGATATTGGCGATCAGCTGCGTCATCCGTTCACCAAACACGAGGTGCTCAGTGCCCAGCTCCGCGGGGAGTTTCTCTACGCGGCCTGCGGGGAGGCGGGCGTGCGGGTGTACGACGTGGCCAACATCGACAACAAGGCCTTCTCCGAGCGTATTGTCACGGCACCCTTCTCACCGGCCGGGCAGCGGAATTACGTCCGCACCAAGAACGCCCTCGCGGTCGCCGCGCCGACCACCATCGCCCCGGATCCGACCCGCAAACAACATCCTGAAAACGAAGAGCCGGCGATCCATGCCATCTACGCGTACATCTATGTGGCGGATGCCGAGGAGGGTCTGATTCTGATCAACGTCGGCACCCTGCTCGATGGCCTGCCGACGAACAACTTCCTGGAACGCGCGCTGACCTTCAATCCAGACGGTTTGCTGCACGGCGCCCGCGCCGTGACCATCGTGGGCACGTACGCCTACGTCTGCTGCGACGTGGGACTCGTGGTCATTTCGCTGGAGGATCCCCTCCACCCGGTCGTGACCAGCGTGCTGGACGAAACCGTGCTCCGCAAGCCAACCGACGTGCAGGTGCAGTTCCGCTACGCCTTCGTCTGCCACAAAGACGGCGTGACGGTCTTGGACGTGACCGAGCTGGGTCAGCCGCGTCCTCTCGGCAGAGACGCGACCGTCCCGCTGCCGGAAGCGAAGCGGATCTACGTGGCCCGCACCTACGCCTACGTCGCGGCCGGTCATCAGGGCTTGGTGATTCTGGATGTCAAGAATCCCGAGCGGCCGAAGATGGATCAGATCTACGATGCCAACGGCTGCATCAACGACTTGCACGATGTGAAACTGGGCATTACCTACGTCAGCGAATTCGCCTATCTGGCCGACGGTCACAACGGCTTGCGGATTGTCCAGCTCACCTCGCCGGAGACCCCGGGCAATTACGGCTTCAGCCCCCGTCCCACGCCCCGCCTGATCGCCACCTACAAGATTCCCGACGAGGGCGAGGCCCTGGCAATTTCCGAAGGCGTCGATCGGGACCGCGCCGTCGATGAAGCGGGTAATCAAATCGCCGTGTTCGGACGGGTCGGCGCGCGGCCCTTGAATTTTCAGGAACAACGTCGGCTCTACCAGCGGCCGGGGACCGGCCAGGTCTGGAAGGTACCCAACCTGGACGCCTATCATCAGCTGCCCAAGGCGGCGCGGCACCAGTGGCTGCTCGAGCAGTTCCGGCAACTGACCGCCCAGCCAGCGCCCGTTCAGCCACGTCCGCGGCGATATCCCCCCGGCGACAACCGTCGCTAGTCACGTCGAGACCGCGCTCGCGCAATCAACTCTTCGACATGCCGACCTCCGCGCCGCCGACGCGTCGCACGCGCGTCTGCGCCGATCACGGTGACGGTGAGAAGTTCGTGGCCCGCTCGACCAGCTCGAACAGATCGTGGCCGCTCATGCGGAAGGCGGCATTGTGCGGACAAGCGTAGACGCAGCTGGGATCCTCGTGGGGACCGACCACGTCGCGGCACAGATCGCACGTCGTCGCCTTGCGAGGCGCCTGGGCGATTCGCTCTGTCTCGGGACCGCTTCCCTGAGCAGAAAACTCATGCATGTTGATATTGCCGTAGGGGCAGTTGTCCGCGCAGAGTCCACAGCCGATGCAATGACTGTCGATCGTGATCTCCAACGACCCGGCACGATGAATCGCGTCGACCGGGCAGCCAACCAGGCAATAAGGATCCAGACAGGAGCGACAAGAGCTGGCGACGAGGAACTTGTCGTAGCGGAGGCCGTCGCGGATCAAGCGGGTTACGCCGTCGTGCGTGTCCGCGCAGGCCTTGGTGCATTCATCACAGCGGGTGCAGCTTTCCAAGTCGAGGACGAGGAGTCGCTGGGCATTGAAGAGCCCCTGATCGAGGAAGTTGCTCAGCGGCCGGTCCGTTACCGCTTGCACCTGAGCCTCGCGCTCCAACAGGTGCACCGCGTAGTCGAGCAGCTGCTGGGCCAGCGTCGGAAACCGCTTCATCAACTGGCGGAAGTGGTCCCCCTTGATGCGGACCAGTTCGACGTCGTCTAGCGCGCGGCAGGTGGCGGTCCGCAGGCCCTGGTAGCCCGGGGCGACTCGATCGGCAATCAGATCCGAGAGCTCGGAGAGCAGCCCCATCTCCCCAAAATGTTTGCCGGGACCGAGGTAGTCGAGCACCCGATCTTCATGGACAAAGTGCTGCAAGACCTTCACGAAGCCGAGCCGCACCAGATAGAAGTGGTCGGCCCGGTCGCCCTGGCGAAAGACGACCTGTCCGGGCGCCACACGAATCAGGTCGACCCGGTCGCGCAGATACGCCACGATCTCATCGCGCTCCTCGTCCGCCACGTCCCGCAAGAAGGGAACCTGCCGGAGCTGACTCGTGAGCGATCGCTCCCGGTAGACCCGATCCAGTAATTCCCGGGCGACCTCGTTCCGCATCAGCATGTAGAGGACATTGCGGCGGATCTCCAGGACTTCGCCCTCGGTTTCCCCCACCACGGTGGCCGCCCGCGGATAGTGATTCAAACAGGTCATCTCGCCGAAGATGAGGTCGGCAGGCGTCATCGTGAAGCAAGCCGCCTTGGCCGCAGCCTCCTGCTCGGCGAACAAGCTGCTGGAAACTTTTCCCAACAGGCGACGTAGTCCGCGGGCGCGGGACTTGTGAGGAGCCGCGATCGGCGTGCGGACACTGCCGCTGAAGGTGCCCTTCAAGATGATAAAGGCGGTGGTGCCGAACTCCCCCTCGCGGCACAGCACCTCGCCGGCATGGACGTGCCGTCGCACCACCGATCCCGAGTTCCACTGCAGGAACTTGTGGGGGATACCGGCAAACAGCCGCTGCTGCTTCAGCCAGGCGGCGGAGACCCGCGTGTCGCCCGGCTCCAAGGGCGTGATCTCGCCGACATCCTGCCGGAACTTCAGCGCGTCGGTCGGGCAGTAGACCATGCACTCGCCACAGGCGACACAACTCGACTGGCCCATCGGTTGGTCCAGATCAAAACCAATCTGGGCGGCGTAGCCCTTGCCGACGCGACCGATGACGTAATTCTTCTTCACCTCATCGCAAGAACGCACACAGCGATCGCAGAGGATGCAGGCGTTGGGGTCGACGTCGATCAATGAGGAGGAGTGGTCCTCCGGGAGTCGCTGTTGCGGCGGGGCGAATCGCGACTTGCCGATGCCCAACCGCTCGGCCAGGTCGCGGAGTTCGTTGGGCGTCGTCCCGCTCACTCCCACCTCACCCTCCGGCAAGTGGTCGGCAACCAACAAGTCCGTGAGCATCGTCACCGCACGCCGCACTCTTTGTCCCGCCTCTGGATCGTTCGGGGATTCGATCGTTTGTACTTCCATGCCCGCTTTCACGGGGTGATGGCAGGCCGGTACCAAGGAGCGACCGGGGATTCGCTTGCCGTTCATGCGGCGGTAGAGTTCCACGACACAGATCCGACAGACGCCAGCGGGCGACATGTGTTCCTGGTGGCATAGCGTCGGGATCGGATTCACGTCGCCGGGCTGGCGGACGAACAACTCGTTCGCCGCGTCGTAGATCGTCGTCAGCCGGGGGATCGTATCGCCATCCCGATCCCGGAGGATGTTGCCCTGGGAATCCGTGGAGGGCACCGCCGCCTTGACGGTAATCTCTTGTCCGTCGATGGTCAGCGTGACGTCCCGGTCGTAGTCACGCGCCTTGGCGGCCTCCAGCCGCACGAGTTGGCCATCGATGTCCCGTGAAAAGAGGCCCTCTTCCTCGTAGATCACCGCATCGGTGTCGATCGCCCGCGGCGCAGCGGAAACTCGACCAGCGCCGTTGCCGGCCTGAGCAGGATCCTTTGCATCGCGATCATTGGGGGTCGCCATCGTCTCTCGCTCAAACCTCGCGTTGGGGACGGGTGTCGCTCACGGCGGCGCCATTGGTTCGCAGGGCGTCGGGAAAGTACTGTAACAAGGTCCGCAGCGGATTCGAGGCGACCTGCCCCAACCCGCAGATCGACGTCAACTCCATCGTTTCTCCCAGCTCGGCCACTAGGCTGCCCGTGGCTTGCAGCGTCGCTTCGCTCGGTTGCGTGGCCTCCAGCTGCCCGGCAATCTGCCAGAGCCGCTGTGAGCCCTTCCGGCAGGGAACGCACTTGCCGCACGACTCGTCCCGGTAGAAGCGTTGGCAGGTAACGGCCTGGGCGACCAGATCCGCCTCCTCACCAAACACCACGATCCCCGCGCCAAGCATGAGCCCCATCGTCCGGAAGGTGCGAATGTCGAGCCGCGCGTCGCGCAGCGGAAAATGCGTGGCCCCGGTCTCCAGTTCGGCTTCCACAAACCGAGGACTGAGAGCACTCACGGGAACTTCCGCGGGCAGGAAACCACCCGAGGGACCGGAGAGCGCCACCGCCTGCAACTTCTGGCCGTCCCGCATCCCGCCGGCAAAGTTGTCGATGAGGTCCCCGAGGCGAGTTCCATTGGGAACCTCGTAGGCACCCGGTCGCGCCACGTCGCCGCTGATCGAGAAGAAACGACGACCCTTACAGCCATCGAGTCCCTCGGCGGCAAACCAGTTGCCCGCCTCCTTGAGCAGGATGACCGGAACCCAGGCGAAGGTTTCTACATTGTTGAGCAAGGTCGGCTTGTCCCACAGCCCGTTCGTCTGCAGTTCGGGGGGGCGATTGCGAGGTTCGGCCCGCTTGTCCTCGAGGGCTTCGATGAGCGCCGTCTGCTCACCACAGATATAGCCCCCGGGACTGACGAAGACTTCCAGCTCGAAGGGCCGGCCCGTTCCCAAGACATCGCTTCCGCAAATCTGCAGCCGCCGCGCCTCGTCGATGGCCTCCCGCATCACCTCGATCTGCTCGTGGTATTCGTGGCGGATGTAGACGTAGCCCTGGGTGGCGCCGACCACGAGGCCGCCCAGCACCATGCCCTCGATCACTAGGTGCGGGGCTCGCAGCAACAGCTCGCGATCCTTGAACGTGCCGGGCTCACTCTCATCAGCATTGCAGACGACATATTTCTGCTTGCCTTCCGCCCGCCGCACGTCGGCCCATTTCTTGTAGGAGCGGCCACCGGCGCCTCCCATGCCCAGCAGATCGGCTGTCTCCAACGCCGCGATGACGTGATCGGCGTGACCGTCTTTCACAGACGCCTGCACGGCCGCATAGCTGCGTTGGTCCTGGTATGGGTCGATCGTCCAGTGGTCCGGCAGCACTTCCGCCAGTTCCGAGTCGAGATCAGCCGGCGGCTGCTCTCCGGCACACGTTTGACCGACGACACGACGCAGGTCTTCGACCGAGCGGGCCGCATAGATGCGATCATTGACGGCGGTCACCGGCGCCCGGTCGCACCTTCCCAGACACGAAACCCCTTCGATCAACACGTCCCCGTGGCCGTCCGGCCAGACGGACTGCAGCGCAGCCAGCTGTCCACCGGCACCACGCAGCAGGCAACTCATGTCCTGACAAACCTGCACGCGGACTTGCGGCGGAGGTTGGCGACGAAAGTGGGGGAAGAAACTCGCCACCTCATGGATGCGATAGAGCGGAACCGTGAGTCGATCCGCCAGGCGGACGAGCGCCTCATCAGACAAGTAACCATCGCGCTGCTGCAGCTTCGTGAGTTCTTGGACAATCATAATCATGACGTCGATGGCGGTACGCGCGACTTACCGGGTCGCCAGTTTCCTTAACCAGGTGCGAATTTCCTCCAGTTCGAATGAGCCCGGGTCGTAGTGACGCGGGCTATCGTACACGGGGAAATCGATCCCCTCAAACAACTTGGCCAATTGCGGCGGCCGCGCTTCCGCGTCGCTGGTGAATGCCAACACCGCCAGGTACCACTGGGCCAGCAAATCCCAGTCGGGGTCGTCCGGCAGCGCGTCGGCCAATTCGCTTAACTGGGCTTGGTGATCGAGCGGCGTGTGCTCCGCTTGCGCGATCGCTTGAAGGAGCGCGTCGCGGGCCGCGGTACACGAGGCGCCGAGTTGGGAGGAAGACGTGGCCAGCTGTTCGAGTTCGGCGGTCAGGCGGTCCGTCTCCGTTTGAATTTCCACAGCGAAGCCGCATGCGGCCAGCGGGGCAAAGGGGAGCTGCCAGCTACCCGCGGGAAGGCGTCCCGGCTGAGGATCCCGGGCCGCGGAGGCGAGACGCTGCGGTCGTTGCCGGTAGCTATCGGCCGCCAGGGCGTGATGACATGCGTGGCAATCGTAATACGCAAACTCCGGCCAGGTGGCGTCCCCCGCGGCCGCATCCTCGATCCGCGCGTGCACCTGGGAGACGAGCGCCTCGGCGGCCACCAGTTGTCCGATGGACCACGCCTGTGCGTCGAACCGCTCGGTGCTTTGTCGATCTTTGGCGGTATCCCAATGGGCGGGCAGGTTGGCCAGGTAGGCCGCGAATTCAAAATTGAGCCGCGGATGCCCGGCGGCAATCAGGTCATGATCCACTTCACGTGCCGGTTGGGTGGCGGTGGCCGGAGCGCCCACGTGACACTCGGCACAGACCTTGGCTTGCGTGACCAGGTCCTGGGTGTGGCGCATCCGCGCCGGCTCGGCGGTCAGACGCCAATCGAGGTGCTCGCCGACCGGTTCGACACGCCAAGCGGCATACTTCTCGCCCGCCGGCAGCGCCTCCCAGGCGTGCGTGGCGTGCCGCGCTAACCAGGCGTCCGCCGGCCCATGACACGAGTCGCACCGCACGCCGTACGCCAAGAGTTCGGCGGATTCACCGACGGCGGTCGTCGCATGGCAGCTCGCGCAGTGCTCCTGGCGGAATCGCTCCACAGAGACGCGCTCTCCGGCGGCCCCACCGTTCAAGCGCTCGATGATGGCAAGGGAGCGCTCGGTGTAGAGCACGTCGTAGGCCCCGGAATGCGGGTCCGCTTCCAGCCAGACCGCATAGGAACTCTGCCAGGGAAACTCGGCCGTCTGGGGCGGGCGGCCATGACAACCAACCGCGGCGCAGGACGCGAGCGGGGCGGCCAGACCGCGACCGACGATCACCGCCGAACTTCCCGGTCGCGAAGCCGGTCGGGTGTGGCGGGATTGCCACGGCGGCTGCGGCTCGCTGCAGGCAGTGAGGAAGACCGCCAAGCAAGCGGCAAGCAGAGGCCACGCCCTTGCGCCTGCGGAAGTCTGGCATGCCGGGAACCCACTGCACCTCGCTCGCACGCTCACCTCGCTTGGTCGGCCGCCGCGGCGTTGAAAAATTCTTGAATCAGGAATTCGTGTTCTCCGTCCCGCAACGGACTACCGCGCCCGTGAACGGCCTGGTCGGCCGCATGATAGCGATGGCATTCCACGCAGTCGTGCCGGGCGCCACCCACCTGCAGCGCGCTGGTGGCCTCTTGTTGGGCTGGCTGGTGACACTCGAGACACACGTCGCGGTTGGCGATCAGGACGTCCGTCTCGTGTACGGACGCGTCCGCGGCGTCGCTAAAGGCGCGCGGATGACACGCCCGACAACTCACGGCCCGATGGGCCGCGTGATCGAAGACGGCCTTCTTCATCCAGACTTGGGGAATGGCGGCCGCTTGCACGGCCAGTGAGGTCGGCGCCTCCTCCTCGAAATAGTGACACTGACCGCAGCGGTTGCTAAGGTGCTTCTGCGCTTGGCGCACCTTGGCATCGATAAACTCCCGGCCCCGAGGCGCAGCGGGGCGGACCGCCCTGCCCGGCACGGCCCTGGGGAGCGTCTCTTCCAAGGTCGCCGGATTCTCCTCCAAGAATTCCCGCCGGTAGGCGTCCTGCAAGAAGACGTCGATCTGCGCGGCCGTCAGACCGTGGGGAACCGGCTTGGCAGTGCCCGCCTCGTAGGACAGTTCGTGACAGGCCTGACAATGCTGGTCGAACGAAATCGGCAGGTAGTAGGCGCCGGAACCGTGGGCCGCCCAAGACGCATCCCCCGCGGTCGCGGTCGCGTCGGCCGGGTCGAGGCGATGGCAGGAGTGGCAATCGAGTTGCACCAGATCCTGGTCGGATTGGCCCTGCTGGCGGTAGCGATCGCGCACCGCCGGGTCCAGGTCGGCCAATTTCTTTTGCACCATGTCGTCCGGATGGAGTACACAGCCGGCGGCGTGGTGACGTTTGTGGGTGAATTTGATGCGGCCGGGATCGGTCTTCAGCGAACGGAACTCCGGATGCCCGTCCGCCGAAAAACTCGTCACGGCCAGCAAGTCCGGCTTCCGCTGCGAGTGGTCGGCCGGCAGGCGGTGACACGCCAGACAATGTTGATCGGCGACGCGGCGGATATCCGCTTGGCGGCCGCGGTGGTCCTGGTGACAACTGGCGCAGGTGCCGACTTCGGCCGGAATCTGGGCCGCATGGTGGGCCGGCCCGGCATGACAACGGCGACAGCCCCGATCCAGATCGGCCCGGTCAGCGGCACTCTTATACCAGGCGACCGCCCAGGCATCGGCACGGATCGGCTGGAAGTCGACGTGGCAGGCATCGCACTGGGTATCCCAGGTCGCGTGCGCCTGGCAGAGGGGACCATGCGACACGCGGGCCGCGCCTTCGTCCGGCACCAGGGCTCCGTAGGCTACCCAACCCAGGGCGGCGCACAGCGCCAAGCCCGCCGCCGCGACCTTCCAGAGCGTTAGCGCATCCGGCTTCGAGTAGTACGTCAGGGCAATCCGCGAAGCCCGCTGCTTGGCCGGTGTGGGAGGGGGTGGCATCGTGTTACCAGTACTTCACCGCGTAATAGACATGGGCCAGGAGCAGGACCACCAAGGCGATCGAGAGTGGCAAGTGGATCGCCAGCCAACCGTGCAACCAGTGATGCAGACGGGACTGCAAATCAAACTGACGCCGCGCATCGGACCACTGCTGCAGTTTTTCCACGAGCGGGTGAATCTCGAGATCGAGTCGGCGGCGCATGCCCTCGTAGAAAGCCGTCGCTCGCGTCGCGTCGGTCAAACGCGAGTCGGCCCGGTGGCCCAACTCGAGATACGGTTTGATGTCGTCGAAGAACGACTGCCTCAAATAAAGTGCGACCGTGGGATCTTCGACGGTGGCAAAGGCGGCATCCGTGCCCAGTGACTTGCCCTGCGTGCGGCCTACCGAGCGGACCGTCGTGGCGATCGCATAGCTGCGGGCGGTGACCAGCTCACGATCCTCCGCGTCGAGTTCGTCCGCATCCCCCCACGTGGACTCGGCACCGCACGCCTTGAGCACGAGATCTTCGGCGTCCCGCGCGTTCTGCCGCGCCACATGCCCGACCTGGGAATAGATGGTCTCCGCCGGCAGCGCGTCGAACATCATTCGCGGAATCACCTGTTGCAGTGCGAGTCCGAAGATTCCGCTCGCGATGACACACCAGAAGAGCACCATCAACATCACGGTGAGCTGACCGCCCCAGTGAAAATCGAGACCGTGGTGATAGATCACCAGGGGAACCGTCAACAGGCCGAGCCAGATGTGGGCCCGCAGCCAGACTTGCGTCCTGCCAATCCGCCAGGCCCGCACGCGCGGCCACTTCCGCGGCCAGAGAAAAAACTCGAAGAGGATGATCCCACCCGCCAGGACTCCACAGACAAAGCCCGGCAGACTGCTGCCACCCGGCCACCGCGCCGTGCTCGAGGTGAAGGCGTGAATCAGGTAGCCGAGAGAAGCCGCCAGCGTGCCCACCAGGAAGACCACGATCCATCGCGTGTGCAGACCCAGCCCCTTGCGTGGCAATAGCAGCATCGAAACTTGCTCCCTCGACCGTTTCGCGAGACCCCCAATGTGGACCATCTGGGGGGCTCTTGCAAGTATTTTCCCCAACGCAGATCCCTTCACCCCCAACGGGACGCAGACGATCGGCACGCAGTCGGGGGCCATTTCAACGCGGTCGACCTCAATCCGCCTGTTGCCGCGACCGCCACGGCACGCGCCCGGTAGCGCCGCGCCGGCCGTGTGCGCAGTTGACCACGACGACTGCTGCTGCTATTCGCTGATGTAAGCGCCCCCTATACTCATATAGTCACGGCCGTGTGCGCATCGGCGAGTCCACCTGGTGAAGACTTTGGTTCAGCAACACGGGCATTCTCGCGGTTTCCGAATGAGCGCGTCCTTTCAAGATCGGTTGCTTCGCTTCTCCCAGGAAACGGATGAGCACCGCCGTCAGGCACTGGAGTCGGAAATTTGGGACGAGTTTGGCGTGACGGCGAGCGTACTCGTGGTGGATATGGCGGGCTTCACGCGTCTGGCCGCGAGACACGGGATCGTCCATTACCTCTCCATGGTGCGCCGCATGTAGCTGACGGCGGAGCCGATTGTGGAGAGCTACGGAGGCCGTATCGTACAGTTCGAAGCCGACAACGCCTTGGCTCGATTTGACGAACCGGGAAGCGCGGTACGCGGGAGTATAGCCCTGAATCTGGCGTTCGATTCTGCCAACCTGATCACGGACGAGGGACTGGATGTCCATGTCGCCTGCGGCATTGACCACGGTAATTGCTTGGCCCCCACCCCCCACAACCTGTTCGGGCTGGCCGTCAATCGAGCGAGCCGCCTCGGAGAGGATCTGGGCGATCCGGGCGAAATCCTGATTACCGAGGAAGCCCTGGCTCAAGTCCCCGCTTCCTGTAGCATCCAAACCTGCCCTGCCGAAAAGGGAGCCAGGGACGTCCGCTCGGCGATTCATCGCGTCATCTATCGCCCGGCCTGAAACGGTCGCTGTTGATGGCCCGCACCGTCACCAGACCGTGGCGGAAGCTGCCTTGGCCACGGCCCTTGGTTCTGGCAGGCTGCGCGACCAACCCCGTCTTCTGGGTGCGTCTGGAGATCCGATCTCCCACCCGGCGATGCCCACCGCGACGGGCGAACCGAGGGGCGTTGTTGCCTACCGGTCCCCGTGACCAAAATAAGTGAGGCTCCGTGGGGTGGGTGCCCTCGAGGAAGCCGGCTGGCTTCGCGACGCCGGCGTCATTCGACCTCGCCTCGTGGCTGCCCTCGGTCTGGCCAGAGTTGCGGACGCGAAAAGGGTCGGGCAACCCCAGGCACAGTGCTTGCGGACGCCGAATCGGAACCGTTGCGAGTACGAATGCCATACGTGAATTTCGAAGTCCACGTCAGCGTCCTTCACAAGGGGCGGGTCGTCTTCGCGACGCCGCTGGACCGACCTCTGTGCCTTGGTCGACAACTCAAGGACGAGCCGCCACCGTACTCGCGTTGCCCGAGCAGCGATTGCGATCGCGTCGTGATCGCCACTGCGAAGGAAAACACGATCTCACGGCGGCACATCATCCTCACGCAGACACCCGAGGGCCAGCTCACGGTTCGCAATGCCAGCAAAGTCCAAAAACTCGAGGTCAATGGTAAGGGTTTGCTTCCCGGAGAATCCCAATCTCTGCAGCTGCCATCGCGGATCGTCGTCGCTTCCCTGGAACTACGCATCAAGGAAGGTGAGGCGAGTCTTCACGACTACGAAGTCGTGCAAAGCCTGGAGCAGCGCCAGGACCTCCAACTGAGTGTGACCCTTCGGCAAGCCCTCTCGGTCAGCGGGCCCACGGTGGAGTCCAATGAGCTGCTGGCCTGGATGCGCAAAGCGATGACCGTATTTCAAAGTGCCGCGACTTCCGCCGACTTCTTGGAGCTGGCGGCCCAGTCGGCGGCCGATCTCGTGGGACTCGATCAGGTCGTCGCCTTGCTGCGCAGCAACGGCGAGTGGGTGATCGCCGCTACCGCCTCGCGCTCCGGGCAGACCATCTCGCCCGAATGGGAACCCAGCCATTCGATTCTGGCCCGGATGTGCCAAGAGAAACAGACCATCCGCCAGTTGCCGCCAACCTTGTCCGTGCAGCCGATCAGTCTGATCGGCGTGACCGGTCTCGTGTCGGCACCGATTCTCGATGGCCGGGGCGAGGTCATCGGGGCCCTTTATGGCGATCGCCGCTCGTCGGACTTTCTCGAGTCGTGCGAAATCAGTAGCGCCGAGGCGACCTTTGTGGATTTGTTGGCGTCCTCGGCCGCGGCCGGACTGGCCCGACTCGAGGAACAACAAGCGGCTGTCGCGGCCCGTGTGCAATTTGAGCAGTTCTTCACCCCGGCGCTGGCCCAGCAGCTCGAGCAGCAGCCGACGCTGCTCGATGGCCGCGACGTGGAGGTGACGATTCTGTTTGTCGATATCCATGGGTTCAGTCGCATCAGCGAGCGGATGGGACCTGCCGGATCGTTGGGTTGGGTCCGCGATTTCATGGGGACCATGTCCGACTGCATCATCGAGCACGAGGGCGTGTTGGTGGATTACATTGGCGATGAGATCATGGCCATGTGGGGGGCCCCGGTCACCAGTTCCAACCATGCCGCGCGGGCCTGCGCCGCCGCGCTGGACATGACGCGCCGCTCTCCCGCCTTGAGCGAGCGCTGGCAGGCCAAACTCGGTGAGCCGACCGAGATTGGGATCGGCATCGATACGGGCCTGGCCCATGTCGGCAACACCGGTTCGCCCCGTAAGTTCAAGTACGGTCCGCTCGGCCGCACGGTCAATCAGGCCAGTCGCGTCCAAGGGGCGAGCAGTTACTTCCGGTCCCGCATTTTGATTTCGGGGGCGACACGGGCTGGCTTGGGGGACGAGTTTCACGTCCGCCGTCTCCGCCGCGTGCGGGTCGTCAATATCGAGGAGCCGGTCGAACTCTACGAGTTGGTGCTCGAGCCGACCCCCGCCTGGTTCGACCTCAGGGAAAAGTACGAGACGGCCCTCGAGGCCTTCGAGACGGCCGACTTCCAGTCCGCAACGCGGGTGTTGGGCAACCTCACGGCGCAATACCCGGACGACGCGAACACCCTGCAACTCTTGGCGCACACCGTTGACGCCATGGCGGCCCCCTCAGGAACGTTTGATCCGGTTTTCAGAATGCCGAGCAAGTGAACTCCGTCGACCGGTTGCCCGTTGTCAGTGCGCGAGTTTCACGATGGTCTTAGGCGGGCGGATTCGCGCGGAGCGCATTGGGAACATCCTCGAGCGCCTCGTCGGGCAGGACATAGGAACGGCCGGTCAACTCAGCGTCGTCGTTGACCAACTCAGGGAACCGCAGCCCGGGCAAGACCGAAACGGCGAAGACCTCTTGGACCGCGTCTTCAAAGCGGAGAAAGCCTGCCTGTTGACCCGTCGTGATATCGACGACCCAGACGCCGCAGACGCGATCCTGCTCACTCAGGCGATCGGTCAGCTCGATCCCGCTGAACATCGCCGACTCGCGAACCTGCGACAGGCCAATAAAGGCCCAATTTCCTGCAAAATCCAGGCCGCGTGTGAATCCCGGCAAGACAATGATCGGTTCATAGCGGCAGGTATTCATGTCGACGTAGCCAAAGCTGCCGGTGCCCGATTCCAGCATCCACAGACGACCGTCGTACCACCGTGGCGAATGGGGCATGGAAAGGCCGCGGGTGCGGACCTCCCGGGCCTCCATGTCGAGGAGAATGCCTCCCGATTTCTTGTTGTCGCGCCAACCTCCAATCGCACGCGTCTCGCCGAGCGCCGTGACCCAGCGGGGCTTGCCGTCCACCGTGGCGAAACCGTTGAGATGACAACAATCGCCCGGCGTGAGCTGCTCCACAAACCATGGTCGCCACTGAGGCACGAAGCTGTGATTCTCGTCGTACGTGCAGAGGCAGGAGAAGGCGGTGTTGGCAAACCAGAGCTCGTCGCCCCAATAGGCCATCTCGTGAATCTGGATATCGCCCGTGACGTGGATCCGCCGCGGCAGAAAACAAGCGTCGTGCTTCCCCGGCGGATCGAGCTTAGTGGCGACGGCCGGTACGTTGCGAAACTCCCAGATCTCCTGCGCCGTGCCGACCGCCAGGCGACCGTTGCCCAGGGCCAGTCCCATCGGCTTGCTGAATACGCGGAAGTGTGTATTGAGCACACCCTCGTCGGCGCGGACGAAGACGAGCTTGCCCGCTTGGTAGGTGGTCACGGCCAGGGAAATCCCCAGCTGTTCAAAAAGTGGCGGGAGATTCGAAGTGTGCGTACTGCGGAGCGGGTCGCTGCCGGCGCTCTTCTCTTCGGCCATCGGTGCCGTCTCGCAACAACGCGGCGAACTGCAAACCTGCGGTGCGGGCCACCCTAACAAGTCGACGTGGCAAGGTCCAGCGAAGCAGGGCCAACGGACACTGGGACCTCACAACCCTTGAAAAGGCGCTCGATCGGGGCAAGCGAGCCGAGCCCTGGGTGCCCCTCTCAAACGCCAAGTTCCAGACCCTTGCCCGGACCATGGGATTTTCCCTGTCGGTCTTGCCGCCGAGTTTGCCATCGTAAGACGGACGGCCGAGCGATCCTGCCGTGCCCGTTGCAACGGCGGTGGCAGGGTCCCCCAGGCCGCTCTATTTCACCGAAGAGATGCGCGGTGCGGCCTCGCCCCAGGGTGAAACCGCGCCGAAGGGATACCCCTTAAATGAGTGGCATGATACATTGGAATTACCCCATATTCGGGCAAGGCTCCCAAACGGCCCTAGTAGCGGAGGCAATTCGCCGCCAGGGGGTTGGCGGTCTGGCTTGAGCAAGTACGCACGGTGCGATGGGTGTAGCGCATCCGGCGCGGACTCTGCGCATCTCGAGAAGACACCACGAGGTCGCGAACGTTGGCCAGGCTACATCGCTCTATGAAACGGCGTGCTTCTCGATCACGTCGAAAGGCGGCGCGCCAGCGACCTGGGGGTCTCCAGCTTCACTTCGAACAGCTGGAGAGTCGTTGCCTGCTCTCCAGCGTACCGCTGGCGTCTTTCGACTTCACGGTCAACACCACGGCCGATACGGTCGACGTCAACCCAGGTGATGGCATCGCCGAGGACGCGCTCGGAGAAACGAGTTTGCGGGCGGCGATTATCGAGGCCAACGCAAGTGCCGGCGTGCAGTCGATTCGCGTTCCGGCGGGATTGTATGCGCTCACCCGTTCCGGCACGGGAGAGGATGCCGCGGCAACGGGCGACTTGGACATCACGGATGACGTAATCATCTGCGGGGACGGGGCCGCTGAGACGACCATTGATGCGGCCGGTCTTGATCGCGTGTTTGATATTCACGCGAGCACGACCGTGACGATTGAAGGATTGACTATCACCGGCGGCAACGTGACCGGTGAGGGGGGCGGCGTACGCAACGAGGGCGGCAACGTAACGCTCACGGAGAGCACGATCTCGGGGAACACGGCACGTGAAGGTGGCGGCATCTATTCGGAGCGGTATTACTACTACGACCCCTTGTATGCTGCACCGATCGATGAACACGGTCAGATCACGATCACGAATAGCCGGATCACGGATAACACGGCCAGCTCCACGTACGGTGGTGGTATCGTCAACGCCCAGTATTCCACACTTGCGATATCCGATAGCGTTATTTCTGGAAACACGGCTGACGGCTCCTACGGTGGCGTCTTGAACCTCGGCACGGCGGAGATTGAGCGAAGCGAGATTTCGGACAACGAGGCCGAAGTGGGAGGGGGCATTGGAGCCTTTGGAACGACGACTGTCCGCGAGAGCACCGTCTCGGGAAACCGCTCGATATTTCTCAGCGGCGGAGGCATCTGGGCTGGGTCGCTATCGATCTATGGCAGTTCCGTCACGAACAACGTGTCTGAATACCGCGGTGGCGGAATCGACGTTCAAGCCGGCGGCACAGCTACGATTGTGCGTACCACGATCAGCGGCAATATTGCGGGCAATTCCACAAACATTGGAGAGGGTGGTGGAGTTCACACCCGCGGATTGTCGGTCGTCAACATTCTCCAGAGCACAATCTCGGGAAACCGTGGCGAGAGTGGCGGCGGGATCTACAATCTCGGCGATCTCACGATCCGTGGCAGCACCGTTGCCTTCAATGAGGCAACGGCTGGGAATAGTGGTGGAATTGCCAATCAGTCTTCTTCGTTAGAAATTGGCAGCACCATCGTCGCCCGCAATTCGGCGAGCGGCGTCGGCCCGGATGTCGCGGGTTTTGCGGTTTCCTCGCAGGGATTCAACCTCATCGGCGACGGTTCCGGCTCGAGCGGGTTTTCCGCGGCCAGCGACAAGGTAGGATCGAGCGCGAGCCCGATCGATCCGCTCCTGGAAACCCTGCAGGACAATGGCGGTCCGACCTTTACCCACGCTCTGCTTGCAGGAAGCCCGGCGATCGACGCTGGCGTCGCCGCGGGGGAGTCGACGGACCAACGCGGGCAGCCGCGGACGCTGGACGACGCCAGTATGCCAAACGCTGCGGGTAGCCTCGGGACGGATATCGGTGCCTATGAACGGCAACCGCTTCCGGTGGCTTCTGACCCAGTCACCCTCACCGTCGAGGATGTCACGAGTGTCGAGGGCGCTGGGCTTCTCTTCACGGTCTCGGTGGACAATGCCGTCGCTGGCGGTTTCTCGGTCGATGTCTCACTCAGTGACGTGACGGCCACCGGGGGCGCACCATCGCTCGCCTTCCCGGAGGACTACGACAACGGCGTGGGCCAGTTGACGTTTGCTGGCACGGCCGGTGAGACCCAGCAGTTCACCGTGGCCACCAATGACGATGCGGTCGTTGAGGACAGTGAGTCCTTTACCGTCAATCTCACCGCCAGCAGTCCCGACATCTTCGCCTCGGATACCGCCACCGGTACGATCACCGACAACGACGACGCTGCGATCACGGCCGAGGATGTCACCGAGGTTGAAGGCGTGGGCCTCCAATTCACGGTCACCCTCGACAACGCCGTCCAGGGCGGCTTTACGGTCGACGTCACGCTCAAAGACAACACAGCTACCGGTGGCGCGGCTCCGCTCGCCTTCCCGGTGGACTACGACGACGTCGTTGGCCAGTTGACGTTCGCGGGCACGGCTGGTGAGACCCGACAATTCACGGTCGCCACGAACGCCGATGCAGTTGTGGAGCCGAGTGAATCGTTCACCGTAAGTCTCACCGCCAGCACCGCCCTGGTCGAAGCCAGCGACGAGGCCACCGGTACGATCACTGACAATGACGCCGAGTCAATCATTGCTGTCAACAGCACCACCGACGTGCTGGACGGAGACGTCTCGTCCATCGGCAATCTGATTGCCGATCCTGGCACCGACGGCTTCGTTTCACTGCGTGAGGCGATAACGGCAGCGAACAACAAACCGAACGACGCCGCGATCCCGCTCGTGAGCGGAACGGTGGCCGCAGCCCCGGCCCCATCGAGTCAAGTCTTCCACGTGGAAAACTTGATCAGCGGGGCTTCGATCCAGCCGAGCGTTGATGACATCGTCGTGTTTTTAGACGGTCCAAATGCGAGTGCGGATCAGGCCCTTAGGATTGCCGCCTTCAGTCAGGTAGATCTTGTCACCCACAGGATTGAGTTGGATACTGCGGCGCGCAGTTCGCCAATCGCTGGCAATAGTTTCGAAGTCTTCGCGAAATCGTCCACCGTCCCTGACGAGATTCATTTCAACATTCCGGGCAACGGTCCGCACACAATTCGACCGACTTCGGCCTTACCCGAGATTACGGACGCCGTGATCATCGATGGAACAACTGAGCCCGACTACCAGGGCTCGCCCGTCATTGAGCTAAACGGTGAAGACACGCATGATGCGAGCGGCGGAGCCTTCGTTGGTGGGCTGGTATTGCTCGGCTCGGGCGGCTCTACCGTTCGTGGTCTGGCGATCAATCGCTTCCTCGAAGGGATTTACGTTGGCAGCGACAACAATGTCATGGAAGCGAACTACATCGGCACCGACGTGACGGGAACCCTGGACTTAGGAAATCAGCATAGCGGCGTGTTCATTGCTGGGACCCAAGGAAATTCGGTTGGCTTTAGCGGCTTCGGTCTTGGTAATTTGATTTCGGGCAACGGCTTCGCGGGCGTCGAAATCACGTTCGGCGCTAAAAACAACTCAGTCCTGGGAAACCTCATCGGCACGGATGTAACGGGTCAGCAAGCGCTGGCTAATGATGGACCAGGTGTGCACATTGAGAATGCGTCGCTCAACCTTATCGGCAGCACATTCGGTGAATTTATTTCTGAGCCAAACGTGATTGCCTTTAACGGAGGCGACGGGGTCGCGGTCTTGGGCGAAGATTCTGTAGGAAACACCATTGAGAGCAACTCGTTCTTCCAGAACGCGGGGCTGGCAATCGATCTCGATGGGGATGGGGTCACTGCGAATGATCCCGGAGACTTGGATGGCAGTCCCAACGACCTGCAGAATTTTCCCGTGTTAGCTGTGAAACTTGGGGAGACGACGACGGTCGAGGTAACAGTCGATAGCCTTGCCTCGACGGAATACAACGTCGAGTTCTATGTTAATGAGCAGGCCGACCCCTCGGCGCATGGTGAGGGGCAGATGCTCGTTCACACGGAGTCCGTGACCACGCCGGCAGGCGATTTCGGGTTGTTGCGTAAGCTTGGCGGAACAGACTTCTTTCCGGGACAACTCGTGCAGAGTGGTACGACGCTATTCGGCACCTTGACGACCGACGGAGTAGAAGGGAACGGGGCCATCTTTGCAGTCGACATGGACGGCAATAACTTTCGCTTGTTGTACGAATTCGAAGACGGAGTCGTACCCAACGATGAACTCACGTTGGCGGGAACGACCCTGTACGGGACCACTCCAGACCGCGGAGCGAGTGGTGTGGGGACACTCTTTTCGATCGAGACCAGCGGTGATAGTTTCCAAACTCTGTATCAATTCGACAATATTGCCGATGGAAGTGATCCGGTGGGGCAAGTTGCGGTAAGCGATGACGTCGTGTTCGGAACGACGAGACAGGGAGGCGCGAATGGTGCGGGGGCGATCTATTCGATTGACACCAATTCTGGTGGCTATGCCCGGCTCCACAGCTTCTCCAGTTCCATAGCGGCTGCAGTCTTGCCGGTCAGCGGTTTGAGTCTCGGAGACAGTACGCTTTTCGGCGCGACGGAGAGGGGTGGTGCCAATAACCTGGGCTTCATCTTTGCCATCGACACTAGCGGTCTCAATTTTCGGACGCTGCATGATTTCACCGGGTCATTCAATTCCTTTGAAGCTCCATTTCGTTCCGCTCTTATCGTGAGTGGAGACCAGCTTTACGGGACAACCGAAGACGGCGGGTCAGCAGATCTTGGCACGGTCTACACGATCAATACCGACGGGTCTGGCTACGATGTGCTCCACGAGTTCACAGGCGGAGACGACGACGGCGACTCGCCCTTTGCGAGGCTGACACTGCTTGGATCGACTCTCTTCGGCACGACCTTGCGTGGCGGAGATAGCGACGCGGGCAGCATCTTCGCAGTTAACACCCGAGGCACGGGGTTCACACTGCTTCACGAATTTGCGGGCGGCGCTGATGATGGCAGCCGTCCCAGCAACGGGATGGTCCTTACTGGCTCAACGCTCTTCGGCACAACCTTCTTTGGTGGGAATTCGGACCAGGGCACGATCTTTGCGCAAGAATTAAGTTCCACAGAAACTGTGAGTATCCCAAATTTCCCGGCCAGTCCCGGGGATTTCATCACCGCAATCGCCACCGATCCCAGTGGAAATACCTCAGAGTTCAGTGCCGCAGTGCTTGTGGAACTTCCGGTCGTCGCGATCGAGGCGAGCGTTGCGGACGCCAGTGAGCCTGACCAGCACGGTCAATTTACCGTGACTCTCTCGAATCCAAGCACCTCGGACACAACGGTCAGCTACACGGTCGGCGGGGACGCCACGCCGAATTCCGATTACACGGCTCTCTCGGGTACGGTCACTATTGATGCAAATACCACCACGGCCACGATCGACGTTGCAGTGATCGACAATTTGCTGCTCGAGGACGACGAGTCGGTCACGATCACACTCACAGGCGTCACCAGCGGCGATGCCGATATCACGATTGGTGCGGCCGACCGGGCAGCGTTGACCATTCGGGACGAAGACAAGGCTCAGGTTTTCATCGCGGCCAACGATGATGTCGCCTCGGAGGCTGACGACAACGGCGAGTTCATCGTGAGTCTCTCCAATCCAAGCGATTCGGACACGGTAATCCGCTACACGATCTCGGGGAACGCGACGGCGGGAGTGGATTACGCGGCCCTCACGGGAACCGTAACGATCCCCGCCAACTCCAGGGATGCCAGGATCGCGGTGATCGTGCGCGACGATTCGCTGACCGAAGAGAGCGAGACGGTCACGGTCACACTTGACTCGGTCGTTAGTGGGGATCGCGACATTACGATCGGATCGCCTGACGCTCCGTTTAGCAACCAAGCGACCGTCACCATCAGCGACGACGATCCGGCCAAGCTGACGATCGCAGACGTCACGGCGGTCGAGGGTGAGGGCCTCGTGTTTACGGTGACGCTGGATAACGACGTCCAGGATCCGTTTGCTGTGGACGTCATCTTGACCGATGGTGGCACCGGGGACGAGGCTGCCAGCGGCGGTGCGCCTCCCCTGGAACTCCCTGACGACTACGACAATTCCCCGATCACTCTCAACTTCGAAGGCCGCGCGGGTGAGACCCAGTTCTTTACCGTGGCCACGAATGACGACGTCGCCTTTGAAGGCGATGAATCGTTCACGGTCGGCTTGATTGCCAGTTTCGCACCGGTCGACGCCAGCGACACGGCGATCGGCACGATCACCAACAAACCCGTGCCGATTGCCCCGCCAGAGCCGCCGATCCCGGCAGAGCCGCCGATCCCGGCAGAGCCACCGATCCCGGCAGAGCCACCGATCCCGCCGGAGCCGCCAATCAATCCGAATCTGCTGCTCATCGTGACGGAAACGGTGCTCGAGATTGGCAACGATGGCGGCTCCGGTGAACCGACGCCGGACGAGCCGCAGCCTCCGGTCGTTAACCAGGTTCTCAACCAGGTCATTGAGATTCTGGAGTACGGACTCGCCGAGAAGGAAGAGAATCAGATCATCCTGGCCTACCTTGGTGACGCGGGCCAGCTCCGCCTAGTGGGCGTCGAGTTGGGCGATGAGCCAATCTTCCCCGAGCTTCCCAAGAAGAAAGTCGTTACCACGCACTCCGTACGGCGCATCGTTACGCAGCTGACCACCGAAGCACCCCCGGAATCGTCAGGTTGGACGTATATCGCCCTCGTCGTCGTCGGCACCATCGTCGCCGGCGCTCTGGTATCCTGGCCCTATCTACGGAGATTGTTGACCCGTGGGAGTTAGCATCTCCGCGAACGAGGTATCCATCGCACGTCAGGACGAAATGCAAGATTTCCGCTCCGCGAGACGCGTTCGCAGCCGCTGGGCCGCCACCCGGGCGATGATTTGATCCGTCGAGAATGCCATGATCGAGCCAAGACGAGAACAGGACCAGAAGCCGAGCCAGGGCGTCGACGAAACGACATCGCCCGACCAGCCCGAAGCGCAGGAACCGCGCCTGCAAGATGGTTTCGCCACGGTCGCCTCCGCCGCGGGAGCCAATCCCGGGAAGCAGGACGACAATAACCCGTCCTCCGATTCGCACGCCGCGGAAGTTGAAATCCAAACGGTCCGCAGCGACGACACGCCCAACGCCTTCGCGGAGGACTTGGATGCCACGTCGGCCTACGTTTCCACGGCGAGCCAAGACTGGCCGACCACGATTCCGCGCTTTCACTGCCTCCAGCAACTGGGCAAGGGTGCGTTCGGCACCGTCTTCAAGGTCTACGATCCGCAGTTGAAGGTGGAGCGGGCCATCAAGGTCGCCAATCGTGCGGTGCTCGAGAGTGGACACGTGGATGTCGATACCTACCTCGAAGAGGCTCAAAGACTGGCGTCGCTCGGAGCCCCCGGAATCGTGCGCCTCCTGGACGCCAATCGGACCGATGATGGCCTCGTGTACCTCGTGATGGAGTTCATGCCGGGCGGCACGCTCACCCAGCGGATTCGTCAGGCCAAGCCCGGGCACGAGGAAGTTGCCCGTTTAATGGCGCAGGTCGCCGATACGGTCGCTTACCTGCACAAGAGGGGCGTGGTGCATCGCGACCTCAAACCCGACAACATCCTCTTTGACGAGGAAGGTCGGCCGCGGATCGCCGACTTCGGTCTGGCCATGCACGATGAAGAGTTTGGCGAGGGGCCCAAGGTCTGCGGGACCATGAAATACATGGGGCCCGAGCAGTTCGGAGATGCCTCGGTGGTCGACGGCCGGGCCGACATCTACAGCCTGGGGGTGATTCTCTACGAAGCGCTCACCGGGGAGTCGCCGTATCGCGCCACGACGGTGGAGGAACTGAAGGAGGAGGTCCAGACCGTCGAGCCGAAGCCGCTCCGCATGATTGATGAGACGATTCATCCGGAACTGGAGCGGATTTGCCGTAAGGCGATGGCCAAGGACCTCGACGAGCGCTACAGCACGGCGATCGATATGGCCAGGGACCTGCGGCGCATTCGCTGGCATCCAAAGCCCTGGTGGCACACGTTGCTAAAGACGGCAGCCGCGATCGTCCTCGCGGGTATCGTGCTCACGCTGGGAATTGTCACGTATCGAGCGTTCGACCCAGTCAATCCGGATCCGATCGCGCCAGTGCAGGTCGATCCCGATTTGGTGGTTCACGTCCAACGGGCAAAAGACGAGGGCGTGTACAGCGTGGTCATGAACGAACGCGACATGCCGCTCTTTTCCAGGGACAAGATCCGCATCCACGCCATGAACAAGGATCCGGTCTACTTTTACCTCTATTGGATCGACGTGCATGGACAGGCGAGGCGACTGTGGCCACCGGACGAACGATCGCTCGCGGAGCAGACCAGCATGTCGGAACTCTGGAGTCCCTCGGAACCTCCGAAGGACGGGGAATACCCCTGGTGGGAGATGAAGGGCGAGGGAGGTGGTCACGAGATCGCCTTTCTCGGCGTCAGCAAGGAACCGCTCACTCCAGCCCAGTTACGCGCGTTCGAATCGCGAACCTTCTCAGTATCTCGCAGCATTGCGGAAGAGGTACGACTGGCAGAATTCGAGAACCCGGCGCAGGGTCGCAAGTCGATCCAGCGGGGACTGGGTAGCAACCCGGTGTTTGCCACGACCGACGTACTCATCGGGATCGATTCCGAAGCGGATTCCCTGTTCGATGCTTACCATGGATGGGCGATGTACCACGGTCGCGGCAAGCCGACCGGCAACTCCGACTAGTCTCCCCCTAACCAATGGTCCCTTCGCAAAACCCCTCGACTCTGCTCGTACTGCTGGCCTGCGGCGCGTTCGTCAGTTTGGCGGTGACGGGGGCCTCGGCGGCCGACTTGTCGTCGACTTTGCGGGTGGCACGCGCCCACCACGTTCAGGGTCACTACGGCCAAGCGTTCGCGGAGCTAAGTGGCATCCAAGAGGCCGATCTCGCGGGAGTTTCCGGACCGGCGGCGTTGGCGTACTGGGATCTCCTGGCCGATCTCTACACCGATTCGGGCCTCATCGAGGAGGCCCTGCGAGCGTGTCGCGAGCATCAGCGGTTGGCCCGGCGAGTACCGTTATCGAATGTCGATCAAGTCCGCGTTCAGCTCCGCTTGGCCAAAATCACGGACGCGCTGGGCGACACGGGCACCTCGCTTCAGCATCTGCTCTTGGCCATCGGCCTCCTCGAAGGCAACGATGCGGAGAGCATCCTGTCCCTGGCAAAGTCACACCTGCGTGTAGCCCGGATTGTCGAGAAACAAGAGCAGCCGGCGCGGGCCAAACGACACTTCGACGCAGCGGTCGAGACGGCCTTGCGCGCGATTGCCGAAGAGGATCGGGCTCGCTTCCTTACCCAGCAACAGGTCCGCGGCCTCGAAATCGCCACCCAGGTCGAGCTGGCACGCGGCCAGGCCCCACGCGCCATCCGCCGGATCCGAGATCATTTGGAACGCCTCACCGAAGCGGAAACCGATTTGCAGATCCTGCTGGCGGATTGCCATCGCGCCTTGGAGGATTTTGCCGCAGAACGAAGGGCGCTCCAGCGGGCCTCCGAGCTGTCCCAAGAGAAGTTCGATGCCGAGACCGACGCACCCAAGCAAGTGAGGTGGGCCACCGATATCGCGGAATTGGAAGAACAGCTCGCGATGGCGTTTGATGCCGAGGGACTGACGCCTCAGGCGGAAGAGCACTGGGACGTGGCGCAGCAACGGTGGCGTCACCTCTTGCAGGCGGAAGGTGCTGAGCCCGAACCCGACCCGGCCCGCCAGATCCGCTATTGTCAGAGGCTTCAGATGATCTGCAGTCGTCTGGCCGATTGGGAACAGGGAATAGTGTTTACGCAGCAACTCTTGAAGCTGCGTCAACAGGCCTTGTTGCCCGATGACCCGAGTATCTATCGGGCAACGTCCGCCTTGGGAGCTTTCCATGCTCGCAGCGGCCAATTTGAGGAGGCCCAACCCTTTCTGGAAACCGCCCTTACTTACTGGCAACAACGGGGGCCGGCGTATGAACGCGAATTGGCGGCCACGATGAACAACCTGGCCGAGGTGCACCGCAACCTGGGTCAGATCACCGAGGCATATCGGCTGCTGCGACGGCTGGTGCCGGTTTACAAGAGCCTCTATCGGCCGCTTGATCTCGAGCTTGCCGAAGCTCACCTCAATCTGGCCAGCGTGCTGTTGGCTCAGGGCAATTTTCGCGAGGCCCGCGAATACTATCGCCGGGCCGAGATTATCTCCGCTGCGGAGAAGAATCGATCGCGGCTAAGAGCCAAGGAAATCCGCAGTACAGCCTTGCTCAACATGGCGATGCTCTACAAGTCGCAAGGGCAGCTGCTGGACGCAGCGCAGACCTGCAAGGAAGCGCTCGAGGTACGACTGCAGATCACCGCCGAGGGCGATCCGGACCGGCTGCCCTATTATCTGGCGGCGGCAACCCTGTTCGTGGCGCTCACCAGCAACCCCCTCGACGACCTCGAAGTTCTCCTCAGACACTTGAACGAGGCGGAGCAATTCGCCGAGAGTGCGGACAGCCTGATCGAACCGAACGGGCTCCAGGGAACCCCCCCCGCAGCCGAAGTCCAACACATCCTGGCGCTCATTGAGTTTCGTCGTGGCGAGCTAAAGACCGATTCGAAAGCCGCGCAGGAGCACTACAACCAAGCCGAAACGTACTGGCGAGAAGCGGCAGCACTCGCTCGCCAATCCGGCAACAAGATCGTCGAGGTGAAGAGCCTCAGCTACCGCGTCGAGCTGGCAATGATCGACGCGAAACGGCAGCTGGCGCGCGCTGCAGACGCGCAAAGAAGAGCAATCGCCATCAAGAATGAGATCGCTGAAGCGACCAAAGAAACACCCAACAACGACAACGCCGCGGAATCATCGGAAGGAGCCACCGCCAGGCAGGGCGCGATCGACAAGGAGGCCGTCGAGCGCTATCGCCAGGAATTCGATCGCTACCGCCAAGAGTTTGAGCAGGCGATGAGAGACTACGAGCGTGCGTTTGAGAAAGCGAATCACCTGTCCATGCGGGCACAGAATATGATCGAAGACGTGCGGGCCTACCCCACGCTACGGTTCGTGATTCTGCTGAATCGAGCGCGTCTCTTGCGCCGCAATGCGGAAGTCTTGCGAAGGGGCGCCAAGATGGCCGGGCAGGACACGTCTCCCGAGGCCGACGTGAACCATCGGAATGCCATCCAACTCCTGACGGCCGCAATTCGGCTGGTAGAGGCGCCCCGGGCCGCCACGACGGGTGCCGAACGGGAACGGGCGAAGTATTTTGCCCAGTTCTCGCCGGCGTTCGATCTGCTGGTCGATTGGTACGCGAAGGACGAGCAGAACGACCTGGCCTTCGAAGTCGCGGAGCTGCGCCGCAACCGCACCTTCCTGGAGCAGGTCAAGGCGGGCGGCATTGACCTCCGTGAAACGTTGCCGCCAGAGCAACGTAGCTTGATCGAGGAAGAACGCAGGATCAGTGAAGAGTACAGCCAGCTCCGCGAGCAACTGCGACGTGAAGCCCAGGGCGGGCAACCGAGCTCGAGCCGCACCTCGCCGGAGGGAAGTTCGTCCCTACAGCGTCTTCAGGAACTCGAGGACAATTACGCGGCGATTCGCCGAGAAATTCGCGCGGCCAGCCCCCATTATCAGAAGGTGCTCTTCGAGACGCAGCAGGAAGAATTCTCCGCGGCGGCCCTTCAAGCCCGTGAAGGGCTCGTGACCGAGAAGAGCCTGGCTCTGGTCTACTATCTCGGCGTGCGCCGTAGTCACGTGTTCCTTGTTGACGGCAGCGGGGAGATCAAACACATTCCCTTGGAAATCTACCCGGAGCAGGCCCGGGACCTGGGCGAGAAAGTCGCCCCCGGTCCCCTCACTTCCCGCGTGGCCGTCCGGCTCGTCAATCGCACGCTCTTCTACATGGTTCCTCCGGATGCCTTTACCGTGCGACGAGGGCTGGGGAGTGATCCGGTGCGAGTCAAAACGTGGGAAGTAAGTAGCGATCGGGCCTCGGACTTCGCCGAGACGTTTGCCGAGGTCATCCTCCCGACCCAAGTCCGGAACGAGATTCGCCAGCGGCGTCCCGAATACCTGACGATCATTCCCGACGGAGCCTTGCAGCAATTGCCGTTCGAAGCACTTCTGCTCAACGCCAGGGAGAAGACCTACGTCCTGGACGAACTCCCCCCACTGCATTACGCACCCTCCGCTTTGATCATGGACGCCGTACGGCGCCGCGCCGCGAATCGCACCGAGGAAGCGACTGGCACGGACGACTGGTCGCTGCTCACGGTGGCCCCGCGCTACTCCCAGGTCGATTTGGACGAAGCGCAACGCGCGGCGCGCGCGATGCGGAGGCCGTCCGGACCGACAACGAGCCGAGACGGAGCTGGACAGCACCGCAGCCGTACCGGTTTGCCGCGGTCATCGCTCGCGCGGGATCAAATCGAGGACTACTTCGCCCTCGGCGGGTCCCTCGCCTACTTGCCCTCGGCGAGGGCCGAATCGGAAGAGATCTATCGCCACTTTGCAAACCGCGGGGACGGTAATCTGCGTCGCTTGGAGGGGGAGCACGCCACGGAAGCAAATGTGCGTGAGTTTGTTAAAGGCAAACGTTATGTGCACTTCGCCACGCACGGCCTCGTCGACGAGTACGGTGACAACCTGTTCGGGGCCATCGCCTTAACCTTGCCCGATGGGAATGTCACCTCGGCAGAGAACGATGGCTTTCTTTCGCTCTACGAAATTTATCGATTACCTCTGGGAGCGTGCGACCTGGCGATTCTCAGTGCCTGCCAGACCAACTGCGGACCGGAGCGACCGCTCGAGGCGGGCTCCACGCTGGCTCGTGCGTTCATGGCCGCCGGTGCCCGCAGGGTGGTCAGCAGTCACTGGAAAGTTGACGACCAAGCGACGAAGCACTTGGTTACGCGGTTTGTGGAGAATTTTGTGAAGAGTGATGAGGCGGACGAAGCGATCAATTATGCGGTGGCCCTTCATCGGGCCAAGAAGGCCATTCGTAACCAGGAGGAGTGGTCGTCGCCCGAGTACTGGGCCCCGTTCGTCTTACTGGGGCCCGCGGATTAGGTAATGGACGAGGAAGGGATCGCAGCTTCGGGCGGACGGCAAGTGGACCGTCGCGAGACGCGCTTCTCCGTGCTCGGCGGCCAGACCACGTGACTCGAGGTCTCGCCCCCGCGGCGGATCCCGATCGCACGCCTCGCCTAAGAACGTGTCCCGAATAGCGTGAAATGAGAAAAACTGCTACGGCTCCCCCT
>ERZ869936.302-NODE-302-length-50731-cov-18.787098_pt1 | contig 50731 bp, 44 predicted proteins | sample MGYA00520876_ERZ869936 | MGnify/ENA primary metagenome ERZ869936 (study PRJEB32218, sample SAMN09650985) | biofilter metagenome | isolation source: enrty point of leading RO module | place: Saudi Arabia: Thuwal, RO plant located on Red Sea | collected 2016-02-17 ... | reverse complement strand
GCCGGATCTTTTCTGAAGAACCCCGAACCACACGGTTCGGGGTTTTTCGCGTTGTGGCCGGAAGCATCACAAACGTGTCAGTCTGTCGACTCGGTCAACGCCTGGTTCAACCACATCGGCACGACGATCACCCAGAACTCCGGCCCGAATCAGCGTACATTGCACGCCGGGAGACCGTTTGGTCAAATGCCGGTGTACGCAATAAAGCGAGGTGAACCCTGCAACAACCGGACGCCGTTCGGGAATGCTGCACTTGAGATTTTCAGAGGAACTGACTGCATGTATCGATGTGAGTTGTGCCAGAGGATCGTCCCCGCCGGGCGGCGTTCGATCAAGGTCGTCCTGAAGACGAGACCCCGGACCTACGCGCCCCGAGGTTCGGAACGGCAGGAGCGGTACCGGGGATTTCGCGGTCGAAGGCCGCGAAAAACCACCCCTTACGACAAGGGCGGCGTCGGAACAGAGATCGTCCAGGAAGCGATGGTCTGCCAGGCCTGTGCCGAGGAGCAACAGGCCAAACAGCAGGCGGAAGCCGCCGCACAGGCAGACGCAGCGCCGGTCGTCGAGAGCGTCGACGCTCCGGAGTCCTGAGCACAGAGAAGAGTTCGCATGCCAGAGATCAGAAGGCAACGGGGGCAGCCGAATGGCCTGATCTCTGTGGCTCTGACCTCGAACCTCTGTGGCACGCAGGGAAAACGCGACTCACCCAAAGGCAGGCTTCCGATCACGCACCATGCTCCCCGTCGTTCAAATCTCGCTCGACCTGACGACGGCGGCTGAGGCTCTGGCAACGGCGGAAATGGCCCGCCGCGCCGGCGTCGACTGGATCGAAGCCGGCACGCCGCTCATTCTGGCCGAAGGCCTGCACGGAGTCCGTGCGCTGCGGGAACGGTTTCCAGACGTCCCCATCGTGGCTGACCTGAAGACGATGGACGGGGGCTATCTCGAAGCCGAGATGATGGCTGGGGCCGGCGCCACGCACGTCGTCGTCATGGAGCGTGCGCACGAAGAAACCGTTAAATGCGTAGTCAAGGCCGGACGTGACTTCGGCGTCCAGGTGATGGGCGACAACCTCGGCGCGCCCGACATGGTCGAAGCGGCTCGCCGTCTCGAAGACCTCGGCTGCGATTTCATCGTGCATCACATCGGTTATGACGAACGCCGGGGCATCGCGGCCCGTGGGGAGCGTCAACCCAGCCCGCTCGATCAACTTCGGGAAGTGGTCGACGCAGTCGGCATCCCAGTCCAGGCGGTGGGCGGACTCACAATCGAGCAGGCGGTGCAAACCCCCAAATACGGCGCTCCCCTCGTCGTCCTCGGCGCTCCCCTCACGATCGACGCCGACGCCTTCCGAACCGCCGACGGCAATCTGGAAGACTCGCTCCGCATGATCTGCGAGAAAGTCCACGCGTATGGAGACGTGGTTGTCGGTGGTCGGTGATCGGTTGTCGGTCTCCAGCGAGGCGGTCACCATGACAATGGAACACATAGCGCGATCGTTCAAGATCACGTTGATTGTCACGCACCCCAGCATCGATCCGGCCGAGATATCGCGCGCGATTGGACTGACTCCAGTTCGGACAACCCGCGGCGGCGCCCCTCGCACGACTCCGACAGGCCAACCGCTGGCCGGAGAGTATCAGTTCTCCTGCTGGAAGTATGAATTCGACGTGCAGGCGGCTGACGAATTGTCCCACGTACTTGAGACTCTCGTTGATGAACTGCAATGCAATCGACCGTTCTTCCATCGCGTGGTGCAGCAAGGCGGGACGGTCGAACTGTTTTGCGGAGTATTCGCGGATGGCAACTGGGACGAAGTCTTGTCTCATGCGTTAATGCGCGCACTGGCGGCACTTCATGTAGACGTACGACTGGATGTTTATCCAATGGACGACAGTCGTTGACTGATCCCCAATACCGATTGCTGACAGCCCTCCATGAAACAACCCGCCGTAGTGAACTTCGCGAACCGGCACGGTGCCGTTGAACTCCGCGAGGTTCCCCGCCCTGCCCCCGGTCCGGATGACGTGCTGCTTGAAGTGGCGGCCGTCGGTGTCTGCGGCAGCGACCTGCATCAGTGGACGGCCGACCATAGCTGGCCGGTCAACTATCCCGTCATTCTCGGGCACGAGTTCGGCGGCGTGATCGCGGAGGCCGGTCCAGCCGCGACGGGGTGGAAGCAAGGAGACCGGGTCGTCAGCGAGACGGCGGCGATCATCGACCCGTGGAATCCCCTCTCCCGCCAGGGGCTCTACAACCTCGATCCCACCCGCAAGGGATTCGGCTACGGCGTCGACGGCGCCATGACAAAATACGTCCGCGTTCCGGCCCGCTGCCTGCACAAAGTTCCCGACGCCCTCCCCTTCGAGAAAGCCTGCCTCACGGAACCCTGCTCGGTCGCCTACAACGCCGTCGTCAACAACGGCGACATCAAGCCGGGCGACCGCATCATCGTCCTGGGTCCGGGGCCGATCGGCCTGCTTTGCGCCGCAATGGCCAGGCTCCAGGGAGCGATCGTCGCGGTGGTCGGACTGGAACGGGACGCCGATCGGTTCAAGATCGCCAAAGCGTACGGCTGCGAGATCATCGTGGGCGACTGCAAGGAATGGGCGATGGCAGCGGACGGACTGGGGGCGGACGGCGTCATCGACGCGGCCGGTGTCTCGGCAACGCTCAAGGCGGCCATCGACGTTGTCCGGCCGGCCGGCTGGATCAGCAAGGTCGGCTGGGGCCGCGACCCGCTGGACTTTTCGCTCGATCCGCTGGTTCAGAAAAACGTCCGCCTGCAGGGCAGCTTCAGCCACAACTGGCCCGTCTGGGAGCGGGTTCTGCGGCTGCTCTCGACCGGCCTGCTCGACATCGAACCGATCATCGGCGGAACCTGGCCCCTCGAAGACTGGCACGAAGCGTTCGAAACGATGCACTCCGGCAAGATCGCCAAGGCGGTGCTCACGCCGTGAACGAGTTATCAGTTGTCGGTTTTCAGTTTTCAGTGACGGACAATCGGTCTTCCCACCGTTGTCCATCGTCCATCGTCAGTAGACCATCGACTATCGTCCATGCCCCAGCTCGCCGTCTTCCCCAAAGCGTACCTCGACGACCTCTGCATCCACGGGACGATGACGATCCGCCAGTGGGTCGAGTTGGCGGCGACGCTCGACGTCGACGGCCTCGAGTTCTACACGGGTCTGCTCGAACTGAAAGACCCCGCATTCTGGCCGCAGGCGAGAGCGATCGCCGAGGACAACGGCCTGACGATCCCCATGTTGTGCGCATCGCCCGATTTCACACACCCCGACCCGGCCTTCCGGCAGGAGCAGATTGTCTTCGAAAAGAGCTGGATCGACATGACGGCCGCGCTCGGCGGCTCCTACTGCCGGGTTCTCTCCGGCCAGCGCCGGCCGGAGGTCTCTCGCGAAGACGGCATCCGCTACGCGGCCGATTGCATCAAGGCCTGCCTCCCCCACGCCAAAGCCGCCGGCGTCACGCTCATCCTCGAGAACCATTACAAGGACAACTACTGGCAGTTCCCCGAATTCGCCCAGTTCACCGACGTCTTTTGCGACCTCGTCGCCAAGATCGACGACCCCAATTTCGGCGTGAACTACGACCCGTCCAACACAATCCTCGCCGGCGAAGATCCGCTGGAATTGCTCCGGCGAGTCAAACAGCGCGTCGTCACCATGCACGCCAGCGACCGCTATCTCAAGGAGGGGACGATCGAAGACCTCCGCCGCGAGGAAGACAGCGTCGGCTACGCCAAGCGTCTCAGCCACGGCGAAATCGGCAAAGGCATGAACGACTACGACGCCATCTTCTCCGAACTCAAGGGCGTCGGCTTCGACGGCTGGATCAGCATCGAAGACGGCGTCGACGGCTTCGACCAACTGGTGGGCAGCGTCCGCTTTCTTCGCGAGAAGATCGCCGCCCACTGGGGCCCGTCTTGACTCCCGCTGCCGGCGAGCGCCCCCGGCGAGCGGCGCGGCGTCAGCCCGCCGATATGTCGTCTGTCATCGTGCCCCCACGCCCGTACTCCGACCGCGGATTCAACCACACCCACGGCAGCGGAAAAAGTGCGATCAACACGAATACAGCGAACTTCACGCACCTGTCGATTCTCAGCTTCCTTTGTCCTGTCACCTCCCGCCGCTCCGACCGTTCCCAGTCCAATCCGAATTCGTCATCGATTGACAGAATCCCCCGCCAAAATCGTCTATCGATTCCATGCGTGAGGAAATCGACGGACCCATCGCCCAGCAACACATGGCGACCGTAGAATTCCTCGAAGAAAAAGGTTTCATGACTGTGCCCCAACGCAGTCTCCGCATCAAGTGAGGACAGCGTCACAAGCGCTTCGTCGAGTTCCAGATCGCGCGGCTCGGTCCACGGAATTCCCGAATCGCATTCGATCACCAGCACCGTGTTCGTTGTGCCGTCCTTGAAATCGCCGATTCGAGACCCTCCGACGCCGGGCCATGCCGTGCCCTCTCCGACAACAGCGACGTAGTGCGTCGAGGTCTCCTCCTTGACATGTCCATCAGTCGACGAAGGACACGCGAACAGATCCGGCATTTCATTCAAGAGCGGCAGATTCTTCTCGGAATCCCAGGGCTCACTGAGATCGAATCGTGGGTAGAGTATTGAGCTGTCGATGTAGGGGAGGATCAAGACCCGCCAACTGTGCAACGGCCGCCCGGTCTCATCAACCGTGTACGCCGGAGGAAATGAGTCGAAGACGTCGTGGTAGTTGTACAGGGCCACGCCGATCTGCTTGAGGTTGTTCCTGCATTGTGTTCTCCGTGCCGCCTCTCTCGCCCCCTGGACTTTCGGCAGCATCAACGGAACGCAGCACAGCAGGAAGCCCAGGCCGGAGACGATCAGGAACATCCGCGGCCGGTTCTTGCTCTGGAACACAGAAGACCAAGCGAACGCGATGATCGCGGCAGGCACGATTCCCCCGGGGCCGTAGATCGATACGGCCGCCGCGATCAGAGCCGCACAATAAGCCACGTACATCAGCAGCGCGCGGATCGGCAACTGCTGAGGTCGAGATTCATTTGGGGAATCGCCCATTGCCGCGGCCTCAAGAATTGTGGAAGCGATTGTCACTCATTCACTTCTACCGCGGTAGTCCAACAATGCCGGTGCATCTCTCACAGTGACGAGCCACGCGTGCACCAATATTGACCGCGCGCGCGCGCCACCGTATCGTGAGGTTTGTCTCTGAATTCGGGCCGCAAAGTGCGGCGAATCGCAGAGTGAAGGCCGGGTATGCCGCGGAAGATCAGGGAACTCATCAAAGATCTTGAGGCGGCCGGGTTTTCGAATCGGGGCGGGAAGGGTGACCACCGCAACTTCGTGCATCCCAACGTGTCAAGGCCGGTAACGATTGCCGGCAAGTCCGGTGCGGATGCGAAACACTACCAGGAGAAGGCCGTCCGGCTGGCTATTGAGGAGTCCCGGCGATGAAAGAGAGCGCCCGCTACGTCAAGATCGTCGAGTGGTCCGAAGAGGATCAGTCCTTCGTCGGAAGCTGCCCCGGACTGTTCTATGGCGGTTGTCACGGCGACGATGAACGGGCGGTGTTCGCAGAATTGTGTGAAATCGTCGATGAGACCGTCGAACTCTACAAGCAGGATGGAAAACCATTGCCGCCGCCGACGTCCGGTAAAGACTACGCCAACAAGATGGTGGGCGTTGCGTAGGCCCTCCCGCCGACGGGGCCGACGGTCTTACACCGGTCCTGCTTCTTGCCACGGCGTCTCCTGGCCGAACCACACCTCCAGTGTCGTGTACTCCAGGTACTCGACCACCGCCCCGTCCTTGTGGACGAAAGCGACGCGGCCGAAGTCGGCCGGTTCGAAGGGGCCCAGGATCACCTCTTCGCCTTCGATCATCGCATCGAGATCGTCGACCCGGTACGCCACGTGGGGGAGATGCCACAGCTTCCAGAGGCCGATGTCCGTCGGATTGACGTCCGGCGGTTCGGCCGCGCGGAGGTACTCGATGCGAGCCGGATGGACGCGCGGGTTGGTGACCCAGACTTTGCTCTCGGGGACCCAGGACTCGCCGGGTTGCGGTTGATCGGTCCAGATGCCGATGTGGTCGAACTGTTTCATGGGAATGGGGGGGCGAATCGTGACGTGAGAGGCGCGCGTGGGTGACGGCGGGCTGACGCCCGCCGCTCGCCTGGTTAGTCTTCAACGTGATCGGCGGGGACGCAGCGGTTGGCGGCCCAGTGGCGGAGTTCGGCCACCTTCTCCGCGTTCAGCACCGACAGCGGTAGCGTCTCCCGAATCGCCTGGTAGAGATGCCCGTCGCTCAGTTCTTCGCCTTCGGAAAAGGCGTTGAACATCGCGGAGATGACCGCCTGTTCGAGTTCCGATCCGCTGAAGCCCTCGGCCGCCGACGCCAGACCGCGCAGATCATAACCGTCCGGATCGCGGTGGTGACGGCGCAGATGAATGCCGAGCACGTCGGCCCGCACGTCGGCGCGCGGGAGGTCGACGAAAAAGACCTCGTCAAACCGTCCCTTGCGCATCAGTTCGGGAGGGAGCGCCGAGATGTCGTTGGCGGTGGCGATAATAAAGATCGGATGCCGGTGGTCCTGCATCCAGGACAGCAGCGTCCCGAACATCCGCTTGGAGAGTCCGCCGTCCGCCGAAGCCGCAGAGGCCGAAGCGAATGCTTTCTCGATTTCGTCGATCCACATCACACACGGCGCCATCGCTTCCGCCTGCCGCAGCGCCTGCCGCAGTTGGCTCTCCGTCTCGCCGATGAACTTCTGATACAAGACGCCCGGATCGAGCCGCAGCAGCGGCATCCCCCAGTCGGCCGCGACGACCTTCGCGCACAGGCTCTTGCCGCAACCGGGAATGCCAAGCATCAGCAGTCCGCGCGGCGGCTCGAGTCCGAATTCCCTGGCCTCGCGCGAGAATCCTTTGCGGCGCCGTCGCAGCCACTCCTTCAGATTCTCCAGCCCGCCGATGTCGTCGGACGAAAAGTCGGCCGCAATCGACTCCAGACATCCCTGCGATCCCAGCAGCGTTCGCTTGGCCTCCACAATCTGCGGAATGTCGTCCCCGGTCAGCGCGAAGTCGTCCAGGACCGCCGACGCGATCACCCGCTCCGCCTGGGCGCAGGTGAGACCCCGCAGACTCTGCACCAGTTGCTCGATGTCGCGCCGCGTCAATCGGGACGTGACTTCTTCGTAGCTCTCTTTGCGAATCTTCCGGTATGTTTTCTTCACCACCTCTTCGAGTTCGTCCGCTCCGGGCCAGCCGAGTTCGAACCGCACGGTGAATCGCTCGATTTCGTCCGGCAACGGCAGGGCGTCGATCAAAATCATTGTTGATTTCGAGTCGTGGAACTGTGCGATCAGATCGCGCAGCGTGCGATGCACGAGGGCGTCCTTGCAGTGCGGCCCGAGATCCTTGAACACGTAGATCGTTCGCGATTGCGATTTCTCGCGCAAGTGCTGCAAGGCCTTGATCGCGTTTCCCGGTTTGACCAGCGGCTCCTGCGGTGTTTCCGGGACGAGCGCCTTAAGTCCTTCCGACATCGACCAGCAGAAGGCCGGCCGCGGAATCCCGCGGGCTGTTTCCTTCACGAGTTCGAGGGCACGCGCTTCATCGATCGTGGGGATCGCAATCAGCGGATTGCCGGCGCGGATCAGCAGTCGCAGTTTCTCAGGCATCGAGTCGGGCAATCAATAAACAGGGAGGATTTCAGCCGGCGAAGTTGAAGCGGCCGGGAGGCGGCGAAGAACGGAGGCGAAGGCCCGGTGCCGGAATTCTAACCGCCCCCTGCTCCGCTCAGACACCGTAACGCGGGCGCAGCGGTTCCGGACCAGAAAAATACTCGAAATGCCACAGCGCGGGCGATGCCCACAACCCAACCACGTAGCGCACGCAGCCTTGCGTGCGTCCCGCTGATCGAAGAGGCGCTTGACGCACGCTGGCAGCGTGCGCTACGGGCCAGCGCATGAATTTGCGCAGGACGACAAGATTCTGCTCGTCAGTACCGCGGAAGGTGCGCCGAACTTTCTCACACCGTTAGACTGCGATACCATATCACGCCGTCCAAGAACTCCCGGCAAAGACCTATGAGCACACGACTGAGACACCTCGCCATCCGCTGCCGCGACATGGAAAAGGCCAAGAGCTTTTACGAAACGGCGTTCGGATTCGCCTTCATCGGCTACCGACCGAGCGGTCTCGGCCTCGATCTCAGCGACGGGACCAACAACATCACGCTGTTGCAGCAGCCGGCCGACATGCAGCGGCCGTATATCGAAGAAGGGGACGAATACATCCACTTCGGCGTCATCGTCGACGACCTGCACGCCTGCTGGAACCGCTGCCGTGAATGGGGCGCCGAGATCTCCAAGGGGGACGTCAAGGATCGCACGGAAATCGCACAGGAAGATCTGCCGGAGCGGTCGTTCAAAGTCCTCGATCCCGACGGCAACGTCATCGACGTGACGGCCAACACGGAAGAGTGGCGCGGCGTGACCGTTTGAACCGACGAGTGTAGCCGCGACCCGCAGGGGCGCGCTTCACTTCTCAGTCGTCCGATTTTTTCTTCTTCGCCGACTTCTTCCTGGTCTTTTTGGCCGCCGACGCCTTGGACTTTTTCTTTCCCGCCTTCTTCTTGGCGGACTTCTTTTTCGTTGCCTTCTTCTTGGTCGCCTTCTTGCCGCCCCCCTTCCTGGCGGCTTTTTCCTCGATCCATTCCAGCGCCTGTTCGAGGGTGACCGTGTCCGGATCGACGTCCTTCGGGACCGACGCAAGCCGCTTCCCTTTCTCACCGTGCCGGACGTACGGTCCGTAGCGGCCTTCGTACAGGCCGACCGGCTGCTCATCTTCGGGATGTTTGCCCAGCACCTTCAGCGGCGGCGTCGGGCCCCTGCTCTTGCTCTTCGCCAGCATTTCGAGGGCGGCCGGCATGTCGACGGTCAGCACGTCCACAGTTCGCCCGTCCGAGGTCGTAAACGTGCCGGTTTTGCGGTCGAAGTTGCCGTACTTCTTGTCGTGCAGCACATACGGGCCGAACCGGCCGATGCCGACGTTGACCACCTTTTCCGTCTCCGGGTGATGCCCGATCCGCCGCGGCAATTGCAGCAACTGGATCGCCGTCTCGAGGTCGATCTCCGTCGGCTCGTAGTTCGGCGGGATGGAGACCCGCTTCGGCTTGGGCATCTCCTCGGTCACGTCGCCCAATTGCAGGTAGGGGCCGAACGGTCCGCTGAGGATGTACACCGGCAGCCCTTCCTCGGGATGCATGCCAAGCGCTTTAGGCCCCTGCTTCTTGAGTTCGATCAGTTTCTCGGCCAGTTCGTTGTTCACGTCGGCCGGAGCGATGTCGTCCGGGAGCGACGCCGTCACCGTGTCGCCATTCTGATGTTTTTCGAGATAGGGGCCGTAGCGACCGACGCGCACGTCCGATTCCAGCCCATCGAGGTGGAGCGTGCACGCCTTGCGGGCGTCGATCTGTTCTTCCTGCGTCTTGACCTGGACTTCGAGTCCGTCGTCGCCGCTGTAGAACCGGTGCAGGTAGGGACGCCGGTCGGCCTGCCCGTTGGAAATGTCGTCCAGCGACTGTTCCATCTGGGCGGTGAACTGGAAGTCCACCAGATTCGGGAAACGTTCTTCCAGCAGCCGCGTGACGGCCAGTGCCGTAAACGTCGGGATCAACTGGCTGCCCGACTTCCGCGCGTAACCCCGGTCCTGAATCGTCCCGATAATGCTGGCGTAGGTGCTCGGCCGGCCGATTCCCTCCGACTCCAGCTTACGGACGAGCGAGGCTTCGGTATATCGCGCCGGGGGCTTCGTTTCGTGGCCGACCGCTTCGAGTTCCAGACACTTCAGCGTGTCCCCTTCCGCCAGTTCCGGGAGGGAGGCCTCTTCTTCCTCGTGCACCGCGTCCGGGTCGTCACTCCCTTCGACATAGGCGCGGAAGAATCCCGGAAACTCGACATGCCGGCCGACCGCGCGAAACTCCGCGTCAGCCGCGGTAATGGTCACCGTGTCGAAGCGCAGGCGGGCTTCCGGCATCTGTGTCGCCATCGTCCGCTTCCAGATCATGTCGTACAGCTTGAGTTCCCCGCCCGAGAGTCCGATTTCGGACCCGGTCTTCATCTCTTCGCCGGCCGGCCGGATCGCCTCGTGAGCTTCCTGCGCGTTTTTCGTCTTCCCGGTGTACTGCCGCGGCGACTCCAGCATGTAGGCGTCGCCGTAGTCCTGCTGAATCCGCGCCCGCGTGGCGTTGAGCGCCTCGGCCGAGAGCGTGACGCTGTCGGTTCGCATATAGGTGATGTGGCCGTCTTCGTAGAGCCGCTGGGCAGTCTGCATTGCCTGCCGGGCCGACATCCCCAGCTTGCGGTTCGCCTCCTGCTGCAGGGTCGACGTGATGAATGGCGCGGCGGGGCGGCGCATCTGCTCGCGATGCTCGATCGACGTCACAGTCCACTCGGCGTCCTGGAGCCGGTCGTGCAGGGAACGGGCGTCCTCCTCGGAGAGCAGCAGGACGTCGGCGCCTTCCTTGATGCGGCCGGTGTTCTCATCGAAGTCCTTTCCGGCAGCCACTTTCCGACCGCCGACGGTCGTCAGGGCGGCATCGAACGATTCCTCTTTGAGCGTCGCCAGCCGGGCGTCGAGATCCCAGTAGGTGCCGCTTCGGAACGCCAGCCGCTCGAGTTCCCGCTGGACGAGAATCCGTACGGCGACCGACTGCACCCGCCCGGCGGAGAGGCCGCGTGCGATCTTCTTCCACAGCAGCGGACTCAGCGTATACCCATACAGCCGGTCCAGCACGCGCCGCGTCTCCTGAGCCGCGACGAGGTTCTCGTCGACGTCCCGCGTGTTCTCGAGCGCTTCCTGAATGGCCTTGCGGGTGATCTCAGAGAAGACCATCCGTTTGACGGGAACTTTCGGGTCGAGCAACTGCGCGAGATGCCAGCCGATGCTCTCCCCTTCCCGGTCTTCGTCGGTCGCGAGAATCAACTCGTCAGCGTTCTTCAGCAGCGACTTGAGTTCCTTGACGATCTTCTTCTTTTCCGGAGGAACGATGTACAGCGGCTGGAAGTCGTCCTCGACGTTCACGCCGAGATTGCTCCACGGCTCCTTCTTGAACTCGGCGGGGATCTCGGCCGCCTTGGCCGGCAGGTCGCGGACGTGCCCCATGCTGGCGCGCACCTCGTAGTCGCTGCCGAGAAACCCGCCGATCTTCTTCGCCTTGGCGGGCGACTCGACGATCACGAGTCCCTTCTTGTTTTTCTTTGCAGCGGCCACGGGATTGCCTCAGGGGTCACAGCACCGCTGGCGGCGCTTCTTCAATGCGCCGTTCACAGCGCCGCTGGGTCGCGTTACGGTTGAGCTTGTCGGTAATTCGGACGCAACTACAATGCCGACGGGCGTCCGGCTGTTGCGGATGGCATAGAGCATGGCTCAGCCGGTTGTCAAGATAGACGCCGCACAGCGCGACGCCTGTTCGCAATTCGCTTGCTCCCAAAGACGGCTGAGTCGCCGCGTCGTGCCCGTCCTCTCGGAAGCAACGTGAACGGGCCGGCGAAACAGATCACGACGAGAGCAAATTGCTCTACCATGTGTCCGCGACGAACGGTTTTCGGACTGTCGAGCCCGGGATTCCGCGAGACAGATCCCCAACACTGATTCGCAAAGCGCTCTAACAAAGGTCCACGGATGAAGTCTCCCTTTGCCATTTTTCGCGACAATCAGAAGGTGCTGATGGTCGTCCTGGTCGGTCTGTCGATGATCGGCTTCGTCTTTCTCGGCGCCATCAACGATCCGACGAACATTCCCACCGCTTTGATCTTCATCACGATCATCGCCGTGGCGGGAGGCGCGGCCTGGATCCTCGGGATGCCGCAGAAGCGGTCCGCCGAGTACGGAATCTGGGGCGTAGTCTTCGGAGTCGCCATTGCGATCCTCGTCACCCGCACCGGAGGCCCCGCGCAAGCCATGACGGCCCAGGGAGGCGACGTCTCCGTCGAGGAACTTGTCAGCTTGCGACAGAAACGCGATCTGGCCAATCAGTTCGTCGCCCACGTGCTACAGGCGACTCAGGCTGACAATCCCGATGACATGTTCCCGCAGCAGACGATGATGCAGAAACAGCGGCAGTACATGCTCGGTTTCAACCTGCCGCCCGATCGCGATGTCCTGACGACCGAACTCCTCTACCGCGAAGCCGAGGAAATGGGACTTGAGGCCAATGAGGCCACGGTCACCGAGTACCTGAACCAGATCAGTGACGGCAAGCTCTCCCAGGAGAAGCTCAAGGAGATCTGTGGAGAGCTGAAAATCAGTGTCTCACAGCTCTACGAAATCCTGGAGCGCGAACTCCAGGCCCGGATGGCGGCCGAACTCCTCTACGACTACGCCTTCGACGAGATCTACCGCATCTCCCCCACGCTCCCTCCGGAGCAGTACTGGGACTTCTACCGCAAGCTCTACGTCCGGCAGAAAGTCGCCGCCGCAGCGATTCCCGTCGAAAACTTCATCGACGAGGACGCCGAACCGCCGGAGTCCGAGTTGCAGGAACTGTTCGCCGCACACGCCGCCAACTTTCCGAATCGCACCGCCGAAGGTCTGCCCGCTCCCGGCGATCCCGGGTTCCGCCAGCCGCGCCGCGTACGCATCGGTTTCCTCGAAGCGGTTTTTGAAGAGGCGAAGGAGACCATTGAACCGGTCACCGAAGAAGAGGTCCGCGAACGGTATCAGGCGGAATACGTCCGCCCGGCTGAAGAGGCCGCCCAGCGCGCTGCCGAGGAGGCCGAGGAAGAGGCCGCCGCCGAAGAAGCGGCAGACGGGCCGGAATTGCCCGGCGACGATCGGCCTGCTGACGAAGAGCCCGCTGGCGAAGAGCCCGCTGACAACGAGTCCGAGGGAGATGCGTCCGCTCCCGAAACCGAATCCAGTCCGGAGTCGGAGGCGGAGCCCGAAGCGGCAGAGCCGGAAACTTCGGAGAACGATACGTCCAGCTTGCCGATCCCCTCGGGCTCAGCGACCCAACTGACGTCCCTCGAAACGGAATCGCCCGCCATCGAGCAGTCCGGCGAAGAACCACCGGCCGACCCCGGCCCCGCGAAGCAGGACGACGTCACCGAAACCGAGACTGACGAGCCAGCCGATCCTGCGGCGGATGCCGAAGCGGCAGAGAACGAGAACGACTCGGAACCAGAGTCGGAATCAGACCCCGAACCGGCGGCCGAAGGCGACGACGCCCAGTCCGACGACGCAGCCGGCACTCCGGAAGCGACTGATCCGGCCGTGCCGTCCTCCGACGTGCCGCTGCTCGACGAACTCCTCAAAGAAGAGATCCGCATCAAGATCGAAAACGAACGGACGCGCGAGAAGCTGCGCGAGAAAATGGCCGAAGCCGCGCGATGGCTCGAGTCGAACATCGGGGAAGCCATCTTCGCTCCCGAGGAGAGCGAAGAGCACATGTCGGATGAGCGGGCGGCCGAACTCATCCGCGACTACGCCCAGGAGCACAACCTGCATTACGGAGAAACGGAACTGCTCTCCTTCACCGAGTTGATGGAGTCGGAAGAGTACCCCGTCGGCCAAGCAATGACCGTCGTCCCGGCCGGCGCACGGCCCGAAACCGTCCCCAACGCCGTCTTCAACACCGGTAAGGAGGATCGCTACCGCCCCGTCACCGCGGAGGAGCCGGTGTTTTCCAGTTGGTTCGTGTTCTGGAAACTCGAAGACAAGGACGACTACGTTCCGGAATCCATGAACGACGAGCGCGTCCGCGAGCAGGTGGTGGAGGCATGGCGCGAACTCCAGGCCCGGCCGCGGGCCCAGGCCCGTGCCGAAGAACTGGCCGAACTGGTCCGCAACGGGGACGCCCCGATGGACGAAGTCTTCGGCGAGATCACGATCACCGGCGAGGAAGACAGCCTGCTGCTGCAAGTGACCGAAACCGGAGACTTCACATGGCTCACCACCGGCAGCCTGGAACCGCAGTTGTACAGCCGCACCCCGCCCAGGCTGATGTCGCCCGCCGGAATCGAATTGGGCGGCGAGGACTTCATGCAGGTCGTCTTCGACGAACTCGCGCCCGGGGAAGTCGGCGTCGCGCCGAACGCCGATCGTTCGATCTACTACATCGTCTCTCCCAAGGACCGGATTCCGGCGGCCGGCGAAGAGTTCGAAACGTTTCGGCAGAATTTTCTCAAGCAGCAGGTCTTTGAGAAGAACGATATGTTCGCGGGCATGGGATTCGACTCAATCTACCGGCAACTTGCCGTCATGAAGACCCAGGAGACCCGGTCCGATTACTGGGTCGACGACCTCTGGGAACGTCACGGCGCGGAGCAGTTCGTCGGCGGCTGAGCGGTCCCCCTCAGCGCCTCCCGCAGGCTTCTGCGGCCCCCTTTCGACCTCTCTGCGCGCTCAGTCGCTCCCAATTCGGGGACTGGACAGAGCCCCGCCCGTTCGTAAAGATTGCGCATTCGTTCTCGAGGAAAATCGACGAACAGAGCGCGGCCGGAGCGGCCGGCCGATCTCCCGGCGCGGGGTTGTCTCCCGGTACGGGAATGTCGGCGGAACAGGTGGATTCATGACGCAGGGCGAAAGCAACGGCCGGATGATCGAGGCCGAGGGTCTCAGCAAGTTCTACGGGTCATTCGCGGCGACGCGGGACGTCACGTTCTCGGTCCCGAAAGGCCAGGTCGCCGCCTTCCTCGGCCCCAACGGCGCCGGGAAGTCGACAACCATGAAGCTCCTGACAGGGTTTCTCGCCCCCAGCGAAGGCGTGGCCCGCATCGGCGGTCACGACATGTCAGACGACCGGCTCGACGCCGCCGTTCTGATCGGCTACCTCCCCGAGAACGGCCCGCTCTATAACGAGATGACGCCCCAGTCGCTGCTGCGATACTTCGGCCAGGCCCGCGGCATGTCTCCCGGCCGCCTGCACGAACGTACCGAGTACGTCGCCGACAAGTGCTCGCTCGGCGACGTCTGGAACAAGCCGATCAGCAAACTCTCCCGTGGTTACCGGCAGCGCGTCGGCATGGCCCAGGCTCTGCTGCACGACCCGCAAGTCCTCATTCTCGATGAGCCGACCAGCGGACTCGATCCCAATCAGACCCACGAAGTGCGGGAATTGATCCGGGGACTGGGGCAGACCAAGACCATTCTGCTCTCCACGCACATCCTCTCGGAGGTCAAAGCCGTCTGCAGCCGCGTGCTGCTCATCAACCAGGGACGGCTGATCCTCGACGGTTCGGTGGAAGACATGGAAGGGGCCGAGCACGATATGGAAGCCCATTTCCGCAAGCTCACCGCAAGCAAGAATTAGTGCTCTGTCAACGCGAGAGCGAAAATGCTGACTGACAGGGCGTCGCTGGCTCTGCCAGTGCGAAGCACCAACGACATCAAACTGACAAGCCGCCCCCGAAAGCCACCCACTTCATCGATACAAAATCGCAGAACCACCGGGGCGCTCGCGGGAGTCGCAAACGATCATCAGGCATCTTGAATCGCAGGCGGGATAGAACGGAAACCATGCTACGCAGCCACGTCATTCGGGCGGTCTTCAAACGCAACGTCGCCAGCTATTTCTCGGGCGTTCTGGGCTACCTGTTCATCGTCGTGTTCGTCGTCGCCGGCTCCCTGCTGGCGTTCCGGCCCGAGTTCTTTGCCACCAACCTGCCCAACCTCGACCAACTCACCGAGTGGTATCCCGTGCTGCTGGTGTTCATCGTCCCCGCCGTGACGATGACCGCTTGGGCCGACGAGCGCAAGCTCGGCACCGACGAACTCCTCTTCACCCTGCCCGCCACAGACCTCGAGATTCTCCTGGGCAAGTATCTGGCCGTGCTCGCCGTCTACTCGGCGGCACTCGCCTTCTCGCTCACACAGGCGCTCATCCTCGTCTACCTGGGCGACCCCGACGGCTGGCAGATCGCCACCACCTACCTCGGCTACTGGCTCGCCGGCGCCGCGCTGATCGGCGCGGGCCTGTTCGCCTCCGTGCTCACCAACAACGCCACCGTGGCCTTCGTCCTGGGCGCGTTAATTTGCGCCATCCCCGTCGGACTCGAACTGATCCCCGGCCTCCCCGACTGGATTCGCGCGCTCACCATCAGCGCGCAACTCGAGGACTTTACGGTCGGCATGGTTCCAATCAGCGGCCTGATCTATTTCGTCTCGCTGGCCGGTTTCATGCTCTATCTCAACGTCGTCCTCATCGGCCGCCGTCACTGGGGCACCGGCACATCCAGCGTCCCGCTGATCATCGACGTCGCCGTCTGGGCGTTGAGCCTGATTGCATTCGTCATCGTCGCCTGGAAATTCCGGGAGACCACGGCCTTCTTTGTGACCCTGTGCGTCTTCGCCGGCTGTACGCTCTATGCGTCGCTCGCCCTGCTCCTCGGCGCCTGGCCGGGACGTCACTTCGCAGGACGCACCGTGGCGCTCGCGGCGGCGCTGATCAGCGTCAACTTCGTGGCGGCGCAGGCCGCCGGTCGCCTCGACTTGACGCAGGAAGACCTGTTCACGCTGTCTGACACGACCCACGAAGTTCTGGAGAAGGTCGACAGCGAAACGCCCGTGACCATCCTGGCCTACCTCAGCCCCGATGTCCCCGACGAATACGCCGACGTCCACCGCCGCCTCACCGGCCTGCTGCGGCAGATCGATGACGAAGGGGGCGCCGCCATCCAGGTGCAGATCAACCTGGTCGACCCCACCAGCGAAGAGGCCGACATCGCCGAGCAGGCCGGTATCGAAAGCCGGCAGGTGCAATCCGAGCGCGGCGGCAAAATCAGCGTCGAAGAAATCCTGATGGGGGCCGTCATCCAGGGCCCCTACTCGGAAGTGGTCGTCCCGTTCTTCGACCTCGGCACCCCCCTTGAGTATGAACTCACGCGCTCGATCGGCACGGTGATCGACGCCGAGAGACTGAAGATCGGCATTCTGACGACCGACGCCAAACTCTCAGGCGGCCTGAACATGCACTCCTTCCGCCAGGATCCGGAATGGCGGATTGTGCAGGAACTCAAGAAGCAATACGACGTCGTTGAAGTTCTTCCGGATCATCCCATTGATGAAGACGTCGCCGTTCTCGTCGCGGTCTCGCCTTCCTCGCTGACGGAGCCGCAGATGCAGAACTTTGTGGCCTACGTCAAGTCGGGCGAGCCGGTGTTGATCTTCGATGATCCGCTGCCGACGGTGAACTTTTCCCTGGCCGCCTTGCAGCCCAAGCCTCCCCAGGGAGGCGGCATGATGGGCATGCAGCAGCCGTCCGAGCCGAAAGCGGAAGGCGGTCGTCTCGTCTCTCTGATGGCGGCCCTCGGAACCGCGTGGGAAAAGCATCAGCCAGGCGATGCGGACGACACGCCCGGTGAGGAATTCGTCGTCTTCGACGAGTACAACCCCCACGTCGAGTTCGAGGAAGTCTGGCAGCCCGAAATCCTCTTCATCACGCCCAAGAGCGGCACCCGCACGGCCTTCAATCCCGACCACGTCGTCACGTCCGGGCTGCAGGAGATCGTCTCAATATTCTCCGGGACGATTCGCCCGCGCGACAACGAGGAACTTGAGTTTACGCCGCTGTTGCGGACCGGCGCTGAGTCATCGGGATTGCTCGACTGGAGCGATCTGGTCGAACCGAGCTTTTTCGGCGGAATCTCGTTGAATCAGAATCCACGGCGCGTGCGCGACGAGTTTGCCCACGTCATTGCCGCCGAGATCAAGTCAAAGGACGACGCCGACTCGGACATCCACGTGATTTTCGTGGCCGACGTCGACATCGTCTCCGACCAGATGTTCAACCTCGTCGAACGACAGTTTCTCGACGTCACGTTCGACAACGTCACGTTCGTCCTCAACGCCATCGACTATCTCGCCGGCAACAACGAATACCTCGCGCTCCGCAAGCGGCGGCCCAAGCTCCGCACGCTTGAGAGAATCGACCGCGAAAAGGACGTCTTCAAAGAGCAGCTCAATGAAAAAATCGAGCAGGCCGAGGCAGAAGCCCAGGAGCGGCTCGACCAGGCCCAGAAACGCCTGGACGATGCGGTCAAGGAGATCGAAGAGGATGAGTCGCTCGATCCCAGGGCGAAGGAACAACTGATTCGGATCGAACAGCAGCGCGCGCAGCGACGCTTCGACGAAGAACAGCGCGAGATCGAACAGCAGAAAACAGCCGAGATCAAACGGGAACGAGACGCGGCCGATCGGAACATGAGGAAGATCGAGCGGAACGCCTGGCTGGCGGGCGTTTTGTTGCCGCCGATCCCCGCGCTGATTCTGATGGCGATCGTCCTCAGCATCCGCCTCATGAACGAAACGGTCGGCGTGTCCCCCGACAGGCTGGTCCAGAGATAATCGACTCGGGTGGCCGGCGCTGGACCGAGCCCGGCGCAGGCAGCCCCGGAGATCCGCCCGAACCCAACTGCAGAACACACACCACACCGGTGAGGAGTGACGCGATGAGCAGCCACATGTTGCGAACCCTCGTTTTCGCGGGAATCGCCGTCGTCTGCGTGGCCGGCGCCGTGCTGACCAACACGGTCACCCGCGGCAAACCGCTCGACGACACCGCCCTGGTCGGTCAGGAATTTTTCCCCGACCTCGAAGGCGCCGATGTCACCGCCCTGCAGGTCGCCACGTACGACGAGGACTCGGCCGACGTCAATCTCTTCAAAGTCGAATTCAGTGACGGCCTCTGGCGGATCCCGTCGCATCACGACTATCCCGCCGACGGTGAGGAGTTGCTGGCCAAGACCGCCGCTTCGGTCGTCGGGCTGACCCGTGGTGCGTTCGCCGGAAAAACCGAGGCCGACCAGCGGCGCACCAGCACGCTCGATCCGCTCGATGAATCGATCACCGGCACCGAGGGCCGCGGCGACCGCATCACCCTCTTCCGAGGCAACACGCCCGTCGTCGATCTGATCGTGGGAGAACGCACCGACGATGAAGCGGGCGACGTTTACTACGTCCGCGAGGCCGGCGATCCCAAGATCTACCGCACGCGGATGTCGGAACTCAAAGTCTCCACAAAATTCGCCGACTGGATCGAATCCGATCTGCTCCAACTCGACCGCAACAAGCTCGTCGAGATGACGATCGACCGTTACCACATCGACGAACAGCAGGGAGCGATTATCGGGGAAGAGGTCACGGAACTCAAAAAGAATGATGAGAACAAATGGGAGCTGGTAGGCCTCGACGCAGAGACCGAAGAACTGAAAACCTCGGCCGTGACGGCGATGACGTCCGCTCTCGACGACATGAAGATCGTCGGCGTTCGCCCCAAGCCGTCCGGACTGGTGAAGCTGCTCACCTCCGAAGACGGCCGCGTCTCGCTCTCCGACATCGAAATTATTCAGATGCGGAACTCCATGAGCCGCGCCGGGTTCGTCATCGCACAACAGCAGATCTACTCCAACGAAGGCGAATTTCGGGCCGGGACCAATGAGGGCGTCGTCTACCAGCTCCGGTTCGGGGAAGTCTTCACCGGCTCCGACGTCGAAATCGAAGTCGGATCATCCGCCGAACCCGACGCCGAAGAAACGGACGCAGAGTCGGCCGACGAGGGGGCGGACGAAACACAGAACGACGCTGAGTCCCAGGATGATTCCGAATCGTCAGACGACGGCTCGGCCAAACGCAGTCGCTACCTGCTCGTGATGGCTCAGTTCGACGAGTCGCTCCTCGGCGACGCGCCGCAACCCCCCGTCAAACCCGAACCGCCCGGCGAAGAGCCGGAACCGGAAGCCGACGAAGACGAACCGGCCGAGTCGGACACTCCGGCGGACGACGATTCGTCCAACCCGGACGCTGGCGAGAAACCGGCCGAGGAGAGTTCCGAAAACGAGGACGCCCAACCGGAAGAAAACGCCGAACCTGAGAGCGGCGATGAATCGGCTGCCACTGAGGATGAAGAGTCTGAGGACGATCCGCCGGCGGAAGAAACACCGGAGGCTGAAGAGAAGCCGGAGGCCGACTCCAGCGACGGGGACGCTCCCTCGGACGACGCCGGCGACGATCCGGAGGATGCCGCAGAAGACGCCGCAGAGAAACCGGCCGAGGAGCCTGTCGATCCGCAGGAGGCCTACAAGGAGGCCCTCGCTGCGTACGAGGACGATCTCGCGAAGTACGAAGCCGACAAGGCCGCGTTTGACGAGAAGGTCAAGCAGGGCAGAGAGCAGGTTGCCGAACTGAATCGCCGCTTCGCCGCCTGGTACTATGTTATCTCGGCCGAATTGTTCGACGATCTGCACGTCGCAAGGGCAGACCTCGTGGAGGCCAAGGAACCTGCGGAAGGGGAAGAAGGAGCCGCCGAGACGGAGGGTGACGAGACCGGCGACGCGACTCCGGAACCGGATGCGGAGGACGACACGAAATCCGAGGCCGACGCCGACGAATCAGCGGACGATCCACAGCCGGCGTCCGAAGACCAGCCGGCTGACGAGGACAAAGCGGCCGACGAGAGCACTTCGGAAGCAGAGAAAAACGCCGAAGACGGCGGAGACCCGAAGTCCGAGGCTGATTCGCCCTCTGAGGCCGACGACACGGCAGAGTGAGGCCTTGCGGCCTTCCGGCGTTTTCGTTGCGCATCTCCATGAGTGACCTGCGCGGAGTCCGAGGGGTTTTGCGCCTGAGTTCACAGCAGCGGCTCAATTTTCGCGCGTCCGCCGGCGGCGCTCACTCTCTCCAGCTTGCGCGAGCGACGTAGAGCCCCGTCGTCTTCCCGCTCTTCCTGTTTTCGTGGTCGATTGCCCTCTCGGGGCGCCCGACCGGCGGGACCGCCATTTCTTCCGATTTCGGAGGCAATCGCACACAGCGTCCCCCCGCCCCGTTCCGATATTCCTCTCAGAGGACTGTCGGACGCTTTCTCTCCGACGGCCGCCTCAACGACGACCGGCAGAGAGTCACCGGTTGAGTCGATTTCGAGACCGGACGGGAGCGAACACGGATGATCAGCGGGAAGAATCTCTGCGCAGCGGTAATGCTTGTGAGTCTCGGGTTTGGGATGACTGCCGCCGCGCGGGCGGGAGACGCCCAGCCGGAGAGTGCGGCTGAAGACGCCCCCGGCGTGGCCTGGCAAACCGATTTGCGGGCCGCCCATCAGATTTCGGTTCGGCACAACAAGCCGCTGCTTTTGGTCTTTGGAGCCGACTGGTGCACGTTCTGCAAGAAACTCGAGAACGAGACGCTCGGGCACCCGGAATTGGCCAATTACGTCAACCAGACGTTCGTCCCGGTGCATCTCGACTACGATCGCGACGAACGCGCCCGTGAGATCCTCGAAGTCGAGAAGCTCCCCTGCACGATCATCCTCACGCCCGACGCGGATCTGCTCGATCGCTTCGAGGGCTACCAGAAGCCGGCCGGTTACTACAAGAGGCTCTCGAACGCAAAAGACCTGCACAACCGGATGATGCAGCAGACCGGCGCAGTCGGCGGCCGTTAGTGCCAGCGGCACTTGTTCGTGGCGGCATCTGGTCGCGTTTCTGCTCTTGAATGCCGGCCGTTACGCCGTCAGAACCGCCACACTTCACTGGAGTGCGCTCTGAATCGGAACCGGGCAGCGGGAAGCCGCGGGCATCACAATCGCTGCGATCTCTGCGTCTGGCGGTGAAATCGGTCACCACACGCCCCGTCCGGCCAGCCTTGCAACCGGCCCGCGCGAGCGTTAATTTTCGGAGCTATGAACCCCTCCCAATCCCCGGAAAACCGGGACGAAGAAGACCTGGAATCGGCCGCCGAGTCTCTGTTCGGCGTGAAATTCCCGTCCTCCGAATTGACCGATCCACCCCTCGATCTGGACGACGACGACCTGTTCGCCGATGATGACGACTCCGGCGACCTCGTTGCGCAGCCGGTCGCCGCAGCTCCCGATGAGTCTGAGCCGGAGAGCCATCATGACGAATCGGTCCCCGAGGATCTGTTCGCGGCCGTCGACGCCGGCGCGGATGATCTCTTCGGAGGCGGCCTGCTGGATGACGACGAGGATGAGCCCGAGGCGTCGGAACCTGCGAAAGTCGCCGCCGTCGCGCAACCGCGACAGGAGGTCGCAGCCGAAGTCGTCCATTCGGAGGAAGTCGAGGAGCAGGAACCCGCGGCTGGGGTCGACGACGAAGTGAACGGCGAGGACGACGAGGCGGAAGCGTCCGACGAGTCCGGCGACGAAGAGAAAGACGACTTCTGGGACGCCTTGGAAGGCTGGGAATGGGACGATGAAGAGACGTCCTCCAAACGCCGTGACGAAAAACCGCAGCGATCCCGCCGATCATCGCCGTCTGGACGTCGCGGTCCTTCCTCTCGACGGGCCGAACAGCCCGCGCAGCGGCGTTCCCAGCCCGAGCCCGTCAGCGCTGATGCGGACGAGGACGAAGATGACGGCTTCGGGACCGGCCTGCTGGGTGACGGAGGCGAAGAGGCGTCGCGGCAGGATGATGAACAAAAAGGATCCCGGCGCGGCCGCTCGCGCGGGCGAGGACGCGGTCGCCGGCGTCGCGAAGCTGCCGATCAGGATCGGGAAGGCGGACGTCGGCAGGAGGTCGTTGAGGACAAGTCCCGGGAAGCTGCAGATTCCCTCGACGAGAACGACGACGGGGACTTCGGCGCCGGACTTGACGAACAAAAACCGAGGCGCCGTCGCCCGGACGAGGATTCCAGCGACGGCGGACGCCGTCCGGGACGTCGTCGCCGCGGTCGTCGTCGGGAGCGAACTGACAGCGAATCGGAACCGGTCGATGCCGCGAGAGAGGCGGACGATCGAGATGATGATCAGTCCGAAGAGTCGGACGACTCCGAGCGCGAGTCCCGTTACCAGGACGTGCCCACCTGGGCGGAAGCGGTCTCCTATCTGGTGACCTCCGGCGGCCGATCGAACGAACGGCGCGGCAGCGACCGGGACTCCAAGCGATCCTCCGGCGAAGGTCAGCGGGGACGCCGCCGAGGCGGTCGCCGCGGAGGACGGCGTCGCAAAGAGTGACTTCCCGCCAGCACTAAAACTGCAGTCCGCTGTAGAGTTTGGCCCGGAACTCCTGCCATTCCCCCTGCTGCCGCTCCGAGCAGTTGCCCTCAACGAGCTGGCAGGTCCATTCATCCATCCGCCGCAACCGCGTGGACAGGATGTTCACCAGATTGCAGGCGATCTTGTCGGCTGCGGCGGGACAGTTCTTCCGCAAGTCCTCGAACCGCCGGCGCGTCAGTCGCATCGTGGATACGTCCGACAGAGCCCTGACCGACGCCGAGTGGGGCGCCTTTTCGAAGAACGACATCTCACCGAACACGGCCCCCTCTTCCAGTTCCGCAAGCCGGTTCGGCTCCAGGCCGTTGCCGGATTTCACCACTTCGCACCGCCCCGTCACGATAATCCACAGACTCTGATAGGCCAGACCTTCCGTCAGGATCTCCTCTCCCGCCGCGAAATCCTCCGACTCGGTCAGCCGGAAAACCGCGTCGAGTTCGTCACTGTTCATGTCTTGCAGCAGCACACACTTCTTGAGCTGCAGAATCGTGCCGTGTTCGGACATGCTTTCACCGCAGTTTGATCGTCTCGCCGGGGCCGGATTCCCGCATGCAGGATAATCGCATCCTACAGCCCGGCCAACACCGTCGCACGGCCGACGCGGCCGATCCCCAGAATGTACGCGGCCACCCGCAGAGACACCTTCTTCTCTTCGGCGATCGTCACCACGCGATTGAAGCCCGCCGCCAGGATTCTGTCCAGTTCGCTGCGCACCCGGTCCAGTTCCCACCGAAAGTGCTGCCGGTTCTGCACCCACTCGAAGTAACTCACCGTCACTCCCCCGGCATTCGCCAGAATGTCCGGCAACACCAGAATGTTCCGCTGCTCGAAGATTTCGTCGGCCTCCGGTTCGGTCGGATTGTTGGCGGCTTCGATCACGTATTGCGCGCGGACATCGCGCGCGTTTTCCGCATTCAACACGCCTCCGATCGCGGCGGGAATCAGCACATCCACGTCCGCTGTCAGGATCTCCGTATTGCTCACCGCGTCCGCCCCGGGGAAGTCTTTCACCGTCTTGTGCTCGTCGTGATACCGGATCAGCTCGGCGATATCGATGCCCTCTTCATTCACCAGGCCGCCGTGGGCGTCCGACGTCGCCGTCACCTTCGCTCCCATCTCGCACAGGAATTTCGCGGCGAAGCTTCCCACATTGCCGAATCCCTGAATCGCGATCCGCGCGCCCGCCAGATCCCGTTTCTGATGCTCGAACAGCGTCCGCGTCAGAACCGCCACGCCGCGCCCCGTCGCCTCTTCCCGGCCGTCGGCTCCATGCAATTCAACCGGCTTCCCCGTGACGCACGCCGGATTGAAACCGTGGAACTTCTCGTACTGGTTCATGATCCACGCCATCACCTGCGCGTTGGTGCCCATGTCGGGAGCGGGAATGTCTTTGTCCGGCCCGATGACGTCGTGAATCTCGTCGACGAACTTCCGCGTCACCCGTTCCAGTTCTCCCGCGCTGAGCTTGTGCGTGTCGACCGTGATGCCCCCTTTGGCGCCTCCGTAGGGGATGTTGACCACCGCCGTCTTCCAGCTCATCAGCGTCGCCAGGGCCTGCACTTCGTCGTCGTCGACTTCCGGATGAAATCGCAATCCGCCCTTCATCGGACCTCGCGCCTTGTCGTGCTGCACGCGGTAACCGATGAGCGTGCTGATGTGCCCGTCGTCCATCTCCAGCGCCACCTGGACCTTCACTTCGCGGAGCGGCGTCTTGAGCAGTGTCCTCATGTTTGAAGACAAACCCATCACGTCCGCCGCCTGCTCAAAATAAGAATTCGCGGTCTCGAGAGAACTCACGGAGACGTCTCCTGTCGGTCAAACGCGGGATCTGCGGTCGAACGTGAGCGACCGGCCCTGCGATGGTCCGGAAGCGGTGCGGGCGGAGTCCGTCGACCTGCCGTTCCGCAACAGATCGCGTGGCGCCATGCCGACTTCGCTCACGATGAGTTTCACCAAGGTCGGGAATCGTAGTCGAATCATCGCCACGTGCGAAGAAGAAGAATCGCGGCCGTGACCGGCCGTCCCGCGAACTCACACAAGCGCAGACTCTCTCAAGATCTGGACGAGCATTCGCAGCGTTGTCCGCCGCAGGCAGGCGCATCGCCCGTTCCCTTCGCACCCTCCCGGTCACCGGGCGACTCCACAAATCGAAACATGGAGAACTTGAGCAATTTGGGGAGGTGCGTTTCAGTGCCCTTCATCGCCTCCTTGGGGGAAATCTCCGTATGCATCGGGGAATCCCTCACCCCTTCAAGACGGGTTTATCCCGATTTTGCGTTTGACGGCCGTTGATATCTTACGCCCACTTGATTGGCGACTGAACAACGCGGTCGCCAGCAAGACCCCAGGGAAGGAATTGGGGGCAAACCACATCGTCGCGAGGTGCTTCGAAAGAAATCGTTACCCGCAATGATCCGAAGCACCGGCGACCAAGACCCAAATAAGTAAGGAGACGCTAAAATGCTCGTGCTGACCCGCAAAGCGAACGAATCGATCCTCATCGGCGACAACATCGAATTGACCGTCGTGGAGGTTCGCGGCAACCGCGTGAAGCTCGGTATCGTGGCGCCCCGCACAGTCCCCGTACTGCGGCAGGAGGTCGCCCATGAAGTCCACCAGAATCGTCCGGCAGTGGCAACCGGCAGTCCCGGAGGACGGGCCAAGTCGATGGTTCTCAGCTAGAGCAAACTGCTCTACCATGTGTCCGCGTCGAGCGGTGTTGGGACTGTCGAGGACGAGAATCCGCGAGACAGATCGCCAACACTGATTTGCAAAGCGCTATAGTCGCTGACGTTTTCGGGGGCGATCAAGGGGGCTGAGCACCGGAACGGCGCAACGACCGTTGCATCAAGAGGGGCGACGCCGCAGAACTGTAAGGATCTTCCCGCACCGATCCTGAAAAACAACCCGCCTCTGCCACTGTGCCGCATTTCGATCCGGCATGGCGGCAGAGGCGGTTGTTTTTTGAAAGGCGAAACAGTTCACCCGCGTCCTTCGGTGCGTCAGCCGAAAAGACCGTCAATGACCTCGCCCTCCGCGATCCGAGTCGGACGCGGAAGCCGCGGATAGTAGGTCGTGTTCGCGTCGATCCCCAGTGCGTGGTAGATCGAAGCACCGAAATCGGCCGGCGTGTACGGCCGCGTCGCCGGCGCTGTTCCGTTCCGATCGGTCGCTCCAATAACCGCTCCCCCGCGAACTCCGGCCCCCGCCAGCAGGACGCTGCCGGCCTGCGGATAATGGTCGCGACCGGCCGTTTTGTTGATCTTGGGCGTTCGCCCGAATTCTCCCATCGCCACAACCAGCGTCTTCTCGAGCAGGCCGCGCTCTTCCAGATCAGTCAGCAGCGACGTGAGAGACATATCCAGTTGCGGCAGGTTGCCCGGACCGGAGTAGTCATGCCATTTCTTGTCGGCTGGGACGGCATCGGGTTTTGCGGCGAACGACATCATCGAGTCAAACAGCCAGCCGTGATTGTCCCACGTGCCGTTCGTCGTGCCCTTCCCGAAGAGTCCCCCCTGCACGGCGTGGTTGATCGTCACAAACCTCGCCCCGGCTTCGATCAATCGTCGCGCCAATAACACGCGCTGGCCGTAAATGTTCATCCCGTATCGTTCGCGAACATCCAGCGGCTCCTGAGACAGATCCGCCGCGCGCTGCATCGCACCGCTCGTAAGCGTGCTCACCGCCTCATCGAAAAGTCCGTCGTGCACTCCTGACTGCGGAAAGCCAACGTCTGCGAGGCGTCCCAAATCGTCGACCTGATCCAGCAACGTCCGCCGCCCATTGAACCGCGTCTGCGGAAGCTTCAGTCCCTCGATCTGAAAGTCCTCCGCGCTCGGATCGCCGTCCACGTCGTAGGCGGCATAGGCCGGCCCGAGGTATCCCGGCGGGATGGTGTACCGCGCCGCAACGGGCAGGCCGACATAAGGCGCCACGCCCGAAGCGCGAGATTTCAACAGCGCCGATGCGACGCAGCCAAAATTCGGGAAATACTGTTGATTGGTCCCCCGAGGCATCACCCCGCTCATCGCGTAGGACGACGCGTCTCCGTGCCCGCCGCTCACCCCTTTCCACGATCGCACAATCGCGACCTTGTCCATCATCCGCGCCAACAGCGGCATCTTCTCCGTAATGAAGGTCCCGGGAACGTTCGTGCTGGCCGGGTTCCAGGGCCCCCGGATTCCTGACGGAGCCTCCGGCTTCGGATCCCAGGATTCAAAGTGGCTGATCCCCCCCGCCAGGAACAGAAAGATGCAGGAGACGTCGCTCTTCGAAGTGTCGATGCGGCCCGCCCGTGTGGCCTCCAGAAGACCCGGCAGCGAAAGACCGAACATGCCCGCTCCGACCTGCAACGCGCCGCGCCGCGAGACCCGCGCGCCGCGCCCTCCACCGGGCGTCGAATCGTGTTGTGAATTCACTCTCACGGCCCCTCCTTTCGTCCCCCATTGTCTTCGCCTCCCACGGAGACAGCAAGTTGAACCCGGCAACCAAGTGTATTCTTTCCATCGTGGTTCGCGAACTCAACACGTAGCCGAAGTTGCGAGACTTCGGGCGACTGCGCCGCAATTCTCGGAAGCCTCACGATTTCGGCGACCTCACAACTCTCCCGCCGAGAAACCGGACGATCACCGCCGCCATTCATCCCCTGCACCGGGATCGGATCGACTACACTCCACTCAGGGATTCCGAACCCACCACCGCGCGCGATGGCTTCCAATGCATGGCACACACATCATCGAGCAGCAGGCCGAACTGCTCGCATTCCTCGGCGCAACCCATCCGGAGATCAAGCGAAGCAAACTGCAGAAGTGGCTCAAGCACGGATCCGTGTTGGTCAACGGGCAGCCGGTCACTCAGTTCAATCACCGCCTGCAGCCGGGAGACACTGTGGCGGTTCGCACCCGGCAGAATATCCGGAAAGAACAGTTGCTCCCCCGCGGCCTGCAGATCGTCTTCGATGACTCCCACCTGATCATCATCGAAAAGCCGGCCGGACTGCTCAGCATCTCGACGAGCCGCGAACGCGAAAACACAGCCTACGCCCACCTCACAAACTATGTCCGCAGCGGAATTCCGCGCGGCCGGGAGCGCGTGTGGATCGTCCACCGATTAGACCGGGAGACCTCCGGGCTGATGGTGTTCGCCCGCACCGAAGCGGCGAAACGGACGCTGCAGTCGAATTGGCAAGCGACGGAAAAACGCTACCTGGCCGTGGTGGAAGGTCGTCTCCCGCAGCCCGAGGGCGTGCTGGAGTCTCACCTCGATGAAACCGGCCGCTACCAGGTGCACAGCCGCCCCGCCGGGGAAAACACCCGCCCCGCGCTCACGCATTATCGCGTGCTCCGCAGCCACCGCGGCCGCTCGCTGGTCGAACTGAACCCGCTAACTGGCCGCAGAAATCAGATCCGCGTTCACCTGGCCGATGCGGGATGCCCGATCGTCGGCGATCAGAAATACGGCGCGGCGTCCAATCCCGCCAGACGTCTCGCTCTGCACGCCACGCGCCTCAGCTTCCTGCACCCCGACTCGGGGGAACGTCTGCACTTCGAGTCCCCCCTGCCCCACCAACTCGCAACGCTGGTATGACCCGCCCACCGGTGGTGAACCACAACGACACAAAGGACACCAAGCCAACAGCCCAGATCAGTCCTCGAACCCGTCGGCCATTGAAATCCCCCTTCCCTGACTCTTCTTCGTGCCTTTGTGGTCGTCCAATCGAGCACTCGAATGCTAAACGAGTTGGCGAAATCTGCGCACCACGCAAGACTTCCGACCGTTAGTAGCACGATAGGATCCTGCACTCGTCTCGATCGACCAGTCCGGCTTTCATCACCCAACCTGACGAAATTCCTCCGTGTCCCCGCGCCTCCGTGGTGAATTTCTCGCACTAACGATCAATCTCGCCCATCACAACGTCGAGCGAACCGACGATCGCGGGGATGTCCGCCAGCAGAATCCCCTGACACAGCGGACCGGTCACCGACAGATTGCAGAAGCACGAACTCTTCGCCCGTGCGCGGAGCGGCTCGGGCTTGTCGTCGCCCACGAGGAAGAAACCCATCTGACCGCGCGGACATTCCGTTTCGAGGTAAGACTCGCCGCGCGGCAGCTTGGTGTTCATCTTGAACGGAACGCGAAAATCGCCTTCCGTCGACGGGTAGCGGTCCAGCGCCTGACGCACCAGTCGGATCGCCTGAGCGACCTCAAGCATCCGGACGTAGAAACGGCACCAGTTGTCGCCCAGAACGACCTCCGGCGGAATCCCTTCGACTCCCTTGAACGGCGCGACCGGGATCTCGAAGTCATAACCCTCGTACATCCGCGTGTAGATCGGTTCTCCGTCGCGGCGGAGGTCAAAATCGACGCCGCTGCCGCGCAATACCGGCCCGGTGCAACCGTAGTCAATCGCCATCTCCGCCGACATCTCGCCGATCCCGGCCGTCCGGTTGATGAAGATCGAGTTCTTCGTCAACAGCGTGTGATACTCCTGAATCCGCGGCTCCAGCCAGTCGAGAAACATCCGCACGGCGTCGGCCCACTGCAGCTTCATGTTCGGGTCGTTCTCGGTCAGCCCCGCCAGGCCGGGGGGAATGGGAATTGTCGCCGGCAGGTCGTGCGTCGCCCCGCCGATGGTGAGATAGCTGTAAGTCAGCCGGGCCCCGCACGCTTCCTCGAACAGATCGAGGATGATCTCGCGTTCGCGAAAGGCGTAAAGAAACGGGCTGAATGATCCGAGGTCGAGTCCGTACGCCCCCATCCCCACCAGATGGCTTGCGATGCGGCCCATCTCCGCGATGATCACCCGCAGCGTCATCGCCTTCTCCGGCAACTCCATGCCGAGCAGTTTCTCGTAGGCGAGCGCCATGCCGAGATTCATGTTCATCCCGGCCAGGTAGTCCATCCGGTCGGTGTACGGGATCCACTGCGGCCCGGCCAGATTCTCGCCGATCTTCTCGGCACAGCGATGCAGGTAACCGATGTGGGGCGTGCACTCATGCACAACTTCGCCGTCCGTCCGCAGCAGAAGCCTGAGCACGCCGTGCGTACTCGGGTGCTGCGGCCCCATATTGACGAGCATCTCGTCCGTGCGGACGTCGAATTCGATAACGCGCTGATCTTCGATGACGGTGGCCATATCGGTCCTGGTTTGATGCGGTTTCTGCGTAATCGCTCACTTCGGCGCCGGAATATCGAGCTCTCGACAGATGCGGCGGGCAGTGTAATCCGGGATATCGCGGTGTCGTCCCACCGGAGCGCGACGTCCGTTGGCGGGATTCTCGAAAACGCTGTGATTTCCTCAATCCCTGACAAATCGACAACCATGTTTCCGCAGAGGTTTCTCCAGATCGACGCACTCTATGCGGAGATTTCCTGCGGTACGACGGCAGCGCTCGATGCGGCTGAAAAGAGCAGATAGATGGGTTCGTCCAGATCGGCGTCATCATCGAACACGCCCGGGTCCGGCAACGGCAGCGGCTCCCCTTTCAACAAGTGAGTCTCGGCCATCACGACCAGAGCGTCTTGCAGCATGCGGCGGGCTTCATCGAGATCGGCGCCGCTGCTGATGGCGCCGGGGAAATCAAGAACCTCCGCATGGACGCCGTCATCACAAAATACATACATGGCTTTGTAGGTCAGCATAGCGAAACTCCCTCCAACTTCCGCCCGTGACGTCACCCTGACTTCCGTCCTGCGGAACAGGTTACGCGGGCGCTGTCTGCACACCGGCTTCCGATTGCATTGACCGTCGCGTTGCCTCCGGCGGACAGGGCTCCGTCCAGGCGTGAACGATGTCCCCCTCCGGGATGCCGGCCTCGATCAATTCCTGAGTGATGCCGTATCCCAGTCCGTCCCATTCGAGGCGGATTTTTTCATCGACGATCCTGGCAAAGAAAATCATGGAGTGCACGCGCGCTCCGCGCTCCCAGCCGGCGTCAACAAGACAGTAATGATCTCGCTCGGCATCGAGGACCGGGAACACTTCGATCCGGCCGTGCGACGGGGTCAATTTGGCGTGTTTGAGCAGAATCATGCTCAGGACGTCGCGATATTGGGCGGTGGGTTCCATTCGAGGACCTCTTCAAACTCGCAGTCGATGACGACAACGCGAAGTGAAAGCTTCTCAAGAACCAATTCTCCGATCGGTTCCGCGAACAACTGTTGTGATGCCTCCACGGGAATCGCCAGATACAACAACCGATCTGTTTCGAGCGCCTCCAGCAGCAGATTGTACAGAACGAACTGCCCGATCGCCGCTTCCAACTCTGCGATTAGAGATGGTCCGCCGAACGACTTGATTTCTACGGCGATTGCCACCTCGCCCCGCTCGAAGCTGATGATGGCTTCCTCGTGGCTGCGGGCCCCGAGATCGACGTGCAGGTGCCGATCGCCGTAGTACAGTGACAACGGGTCGTCAGTGATCTCCCATCCATCCTTGAGCAGGGCGTTGACGACCGCGTTGTGAATTTAATCTCGCGCCGGCGTGACGCCCCCAACTCCCGTTCATGTCATGCGGCTCACTTCCCCCGAATGCCGTGGTACTCCAGCGGGAACTCGTAATCTTTCCGCAACGCGTGGCCGACCCAGTCGTCGGGGCACAGGATCCGCACCAGGTTGGGATGGCCGAGGAAGTTGATACCCATCAGGTCGTAGGCTTCCCGCTCGTGCCAATCGGCGATGGCCCACACATGCGCGACGGATGGAATCTCCGGGAGTTGCCCCTCGACGTTGTCTTTCCAACGCGGCAGCTTGGCCTTCACCGTGAGCGCATGTTTCTGCGAGTAGCTGTACAGATTGTAAACCACCTCCAGATGCGGATCATGCGCGAACTTTTTCTGCTTTTTCGGATCGGGCTCGCAGTAGTCGACGCCGGTCAGATTGCAGAGATGGTCGAAGGCCAGGTCTGGATCGTGCTTCAGATACTCTGCAACCTCGGCCGCTTCGGCAGCTCGCACTTCGATCCACGGATCGACCGACTCGGTGAACAACTCCACCACAATGTCCGCACTGAATCGGTCCAGAAGGCGTTGATGAATTTCGTTGACGGTCATGCTGCGCACTTGTCTCTGTTCGAACGGCAGTCAGTGGAAAGAGCGAATTCGGTTCCTCTCTTCCCGGAAATCGTTGCGCTTGCGTCAAGTTTCAGCGACCAACGCGAGCGGGTTCCGCTTTCGAGCGGTCGCTCGCATGGCCGGAGGCCCTGCCTCGTTAGACCGGTTGGGCTTCGTGCGTCTCGACGAGGGACGGGGTCGCGCGCCGCGACGGAGCAGCCTGCTTCGCCTGCGCCACCATCGCCCGCACCCAGTCCAGATCGCCGCGCGACCAGACATACGCAAACCCCACCAGCAGCACCCCGAAGAACACCAGAATGTCGGCAAATCCCACCAGGGCCATCGTCTGGGCCGTCTCAGCCGAAATCATCGTTTCTGCTGTCGCCGTGCCGGCGGGAAAATTGGTCAGCTTGTCGGTCAATTCCATGCGGACCGCGTCGGACGTCAGGCTCGCATCGGACAGTTGCGTCGCGCCTCCGAAGATCGTGGCCCAGGGAAAGAAAAACACGACTTCCACGTCGAAAATGATGAACAGCAGCGCGACCACGTAGAACCGCAAATCGAACTGAATGTAGCTCGATCCGATCGTCGGCTCGCCGCACTCGTAAACGGCGTCTTTCTCCGGCGTCGGAATACGGGGACGGACGAATTTCCCGATAATCAGAGGCAGCAGGATCAGTGTCGCCCCGACAATGACGGCCAGCACCAGGTGGAAATTCAGATCAAGCATCGTCTGTTCCGTTGATTCAAAGTCGCCGCTGAGTGCGGTCGGCCGTCACCCTTCAGATGACGTAGTCCCGGAAATTGTCGCCCATCAGCCATGGTTCAGCGACCAACGGGAGCGGGTTTCCAGGCTTCGAGCGACAGCTTGCATGGCCTGAGGCACTGCCTCGTTAGATGATTAAATCGGCTGAATCGTCGTGCGGACCGATCTGCGTCGCGTCGTGCACCGAATGACGGCCCGCGAATCCCGTATCCTGCCGGTGCCAGAAACCGATTTCGTCTTCGCCGAGCTTCCAGCACAAGTAAGCGTCCACGCCGTCGACAACGGTGGGGAAGTCAACCAGCCCGGTGATCGGATCCTTCAGTTCGGCGCCGATCTCTGCCAGTTCGTGGAAGAAATCCCGGAGACGATCCTGGTCCGCATCGAGATCGGCCTGCATCTCGCGGAGTTCGTCGCCTGAGAGGCTGTTTCCCCCGATTGAAATGGAATCCGGATCCCCTTCGATGTCCGACAGTCGCTCGAATCTTTGCTGCACGTCGGCAAAGAGTTCGACGATGTCGCGAACGATCCGCCGCACCAGCGGCAGCGTGCGGTTCGCTTCGTCCAGGGTGAATTGACGAGTTGCCGGAGGAAGTGTAGTCATGAAAACCTGGGGCAGCGGTGCATGGGTGGCCGGCGGAAACTGTTTCGATCGCCGAGTTCCAGCCGTGAAACGTTATTCCTGTTCGGCGAATTCGAAGGGGCTCGGCTCGCCCTTGACCCAGACCGGTTGGTAGAGCACCTTCGACTCGGCGACCGCCGTGGGATTGAGCGTGGCTTGCCCCCAAGAGACTTCAAGAGGCAGCTTGGCGTAGTCCACGATGCAGCCGTCGCGGCTGTAACAACTCAAGTCGTGATTCGATCCCATGAAGATACAGTCGACCGGGCACGGGTCGACGCACAACGCGCAGAACATGCACTTCGTGTAATCGATCGTGAAATTGTCGATCCGGAACCCCTTGCCGACCGGGCTCTTCTCTTTTTCGATGTAGATGCAGTCGACCGGGCAGGCGACGGCGCACTTCTCGCAACCGATGCACGTCGTCAGGTCGAACCGGTGGAAGCCGCGGTAGCGGGCCTTCACCGGCACCGGCACTTCAGGGTATTCGTAGATTTGTGTGAAAGCCTTACGGCGATAGGTGTTACGCATCACTCCCATCGTCACCCACAGTCCCCTCAGGACTGTGGAAACCGCCACCCACACGTTGCGAAACCACTCACGCATTCCGGTTCTCCTCGACAGGCCGCGCTGCCGGCCCGCTTGATTCGTCGGAAGTTCTGTCCATTTCCCGAATTATAGGCGTCGAGCACTGTCTCGCAAGCAACCGCGCAGCAGGTCTCGCGAATGAGAATCCCATGCTCTCACGTTCTCGTCCCGCCGGTGCGACCCGCCGAGTCCTGCACCAGCCGCGATGGACTGGAATTCTCGCGCTCGTGTCGCCAACAATACGCGGGACAGACGAAGACGCAATACAACCCGGGAGTGCCTCTTATGCAGCACACGTTCCGCTTTTCAGTCATTCTCCTGCTTCTGACGGCCGGTCGAACCACGCTCAACGCCGAAGAACTCACGGAAGCAGAGCAGGCCGAAGGTTACGAATCCCTGTTCGACGGCGAGTCGCTGGCGGGCTGGACCGGCGCGCTTGAAGGGTACGTCGTCGAAGACGGCGCCATCACCTGCGATCAGGAACGGGGAGGAAACCTCTTTACCGAACAGGAATTCTCAGACTTCATCCTGCGGTGTGAATTCCGGCTGCCTCCGGGCGGGAACAACGGCATCGGGCTCCGCGTGCCGGAGGGAGGACACGCCTCCTACGACGGCATGGAAATCCAGGTGCTCGACAACACGGCTGACAAGTACGCCAAACTCAAACCCTACCAGTATCACGGCTCGGTCTACGGGATCATCCCGGCCAAGCGGGGTTACCTGAAAGAGGTCGGGGCGTGGAACACGCAGGAGATCCGCTGCATCGGCCGGCGCGTCACCGTCATCCTGAACGGCGAAGTGATTGTCGACGGGAACCTTGACGAAGCGACCGAGAATGGTCCGCTCGACGGCAAGGAGCACCCCGGCGCTCACCGCGAAACGGGTCACATCGTCCTCTGCGGCCACGGCTCGCGGGTGCAGTTCCGCAACATGAGGATACTGGATCTCTCCGACCGATCTGACTCTCAAGCAACGGCAGCGGAGTAGGTCGCCGGCGCGGAGGTTCATCAAGCGCCCGCGCGCAACGCCGCTCGCGGGAAACGGGCGTCTCGCGGATGAGACAGCCTCTATTCGGGAGTCGCCGCGAGAATCTCCGCCATGTCGGCGACCAGATGCCAGTAGAGGACGTCCTCCGCAGCGACACGGAGATCATCTGCGTTCTGCTGCCGACGGTGCAGTGATTTCTCGTCGGCTGGGACGACCTTGGGTGATGAAGAACGCTCAGTGGACCCGCCGCGACCGCAGCGTTACGCTGACGCTTGCAGTTCTACCACGCGAAAAAGGCACCGGAGTTCTGAATATGAAAACGCGCTCGATTCGATTCGCGATCACTCTGTTAGCGATCATGACGCCGCCGGCCTTCGCGGCCGATGAAGTGCAGCCGGTCCGCATGGGGTGCGGCCTGATGACGTTCGACACCGTTCCCGGCTGGGGCCTCGGTCCGAACGGCGAATCACAGATCGGTCCGACTCACGGCGCGGTCGTGATCGACGAAGCGGGAAACATCTACACGAGCGCACAAATCGGCGTCTTCGTCTTTTCGCCGGAAGGCGAATTGATCCGCCGCTTCTTGGGCGATGAGTATGCCCAGATGCACGACATGGAGATCCGTAAGGAGGGCGACGGCGAGTTCATCTACGCGGCTCGGAATCAGCACGCCGAAGGCATCAAGTTCAACGCGCATGACGGAGCGATCGTTTTGAAACTGAAATTCCCCGAAGAATCGGGGCTCAAACTCGAAGCGTTCAACCCGACGGCGATCACCGTCGCTCCGAACGGCGACATCTATCTCTCCGACGGCTATGCCAGCAACCACATCTTCAGGTACGACAAGGACGGCAAGTATCTGGCGCACTTCGGCAAGAAGGGGAACGAACTCAAGGAGTTCAACACGGCCCACGGCATGACGCTCGACACCCGCTACGATCCGCCGCGACTGCTGATCTGCGACCGCAACCATCAGCCCAAAGGCCGCCTGCTGCACTACGACCTCGACGGCAACTTCATCGAAGAAGTCGTCACGGGGCTCGGCATGCCGACCTCCGTCTCGATTCAGGGAGAGTACGTCTCGGTCCCCGACCTGCACGGCCGGTTGGTGATCCTCGACGGCAGCAACACGATCATCGCCGTGTTGGGCCACAACTCGAATCCCGAAACCCGCGTCAATTTCAACGTGCCGCAGGACCAGTGGATCGAGGGCATCTTCAGCGGCACGCACGGCTCCTACTGGGACGCGGAGGGCAACCTCTACATCCAGGACTGGAACGTCTCCGGCCGGCTGATGAAACTGGTGCGGGTGCAGTAGCTGGAGGCCGTCGTCGTTGATGCCGCCGCGGCAATCGACTCGACCTGATTCAATGATTGGCATTTTCCGAATCGAATCGGCGCCACGGGCTTTCGGCCCGTCGGATTTGTACTTGATGCAGATGACCCGACGGCTTTAGTAAGCCGTCGTACGATTCAGGTCAACTCGTTACGGAGCAGCAGCATGAGCGGCGTCCGAGTTCTCGTCGGCACGAAAAAGGGAGCTTTCATTCTTACATCGGATGGCAGGCGGCGGGATTGGGAAGTCAGTGGACCGCACTTTGCGGGTTGGGAGATCTACCACGTGAAGGGCTCGCCGGTCGATCCCGACCGAATCTATGCATCACAGACCAGCGACTGGTTCGGCCAGATCATTCAGCGTTCGAGCGACGGCGGAAATACGTGGGAGACGCCCGGCGGGGAGAAGACGCCCGATCCCTACGCGCCGCCCGCCGGGGTGAGCAACAAGTTCGTCTACGACACCAGCGACGACACCGGTCGTCCGCTGACCACTCATCAGTGGTACGACGGCACGCAGCATCCGTGGGAGTTCAAACGCGTCTGGCATCTGGAACCCTCGCTGACCGATCCCGACACTGTCTACGCGGGCGTGGAAGACGCCGCCCTGTTCAAGACGACCGACGGAGCGGCCACTTGGCACGAGTTGGCCGCGCTCCGGGCTGCTGAGGGAGAAAAGTGGGCCCCCGGCGCCGGGGGACTGGGGTTGCACACGATCCTGCTCGATCCGGGCGACGAAGACCGCATCTATGTCGCGATCTCCGCCGCCGGCGCGTTCCGCACCGATGACGGCGGCCAAAGCTGGAAGCCGATCAATCGCGGCCTGCGTTCGCAGTACATTCCCGACCCGGAAGCGGAAATCGGTCACTGCGTGCATCGCATCGCCCTGCACCCGTCAAAGCCCGAAACGCTCTTCATGCAGAAGCATTGGGACATCATGCGGACCGACAACGCCGGAGACGAATGGCACGAGGTCAGCGGCAACCTGCCGACCGACTTCGGCTTCCCGATTGAAGTGCACGCGCACGAACCGGAGACGATCTACGTGGTCCCGATCAAGAGCGATTCCGAGCACTATCCGCCGGAGGGCAAACTCCGCGTCTACCGCAGCCGGACCGGTGGCAACGACTGGGAAGCGTTGACCGACGGACTCCCGCAGGAGAACTGCTACGTCAACGTGCTCCGCGACGCGATGGCCGTCGACTCGCTGGACGAATGCGGCGTCTATTTCGGCACAACCGGCGGCCAGGTCTACGGCTCAGCCGACGGGGGCGATCATTGGACGCCCATCGTTCGAGATCTGCCGGCCGTGTACTCGGTGGAGGTGCAGACGCTGAAGTGAGCGGGGCGAGTGTCGAGTGACGAGGGTCAACCGCAGACGGGATCGGTCCGCCGAGTCCCTCACGCGACGACCGCCATCTTGGGGCACAAGCAGCAGGCGTATTGACTATGGCGGTCCGTGTCGTACTTCCGTATCACCTCAAAAACCTGGCGGCGACTGGCGCCGAAGTCGCATTGGAGATCGACGGTCCGGTGACGCAGCGGGCTGTGCTTGATGCCCTCGAAGACGCGTATCCGGTGTTGCGCGGGACGATTCGCGACCATGCGACCGGCGCCCGGCGGCCGCTGTTGCGTTTCTTCGCCTGCTCACAAGACGTGTCGCACGAGTCGCCCGACGCCGCTTTGCCGGAAGCGATCGCCTCAGGGGACGAGCCGTTTCTGATTATCGGCGCCATCGCCGGCGGGTGATCCTTCGCGAAACGCCGAGCGAGCTTTGGTTCATCAGTCCCGGATTCGACAACCATGCGCTGCACGCCGGTCTGTGCGGCCTTCGTACGGCCGGCGTAGACGGACCAAGGCGTGCAGGCATGTCGGGAGCTTTTCTCCTTCGATCTCATCTCCACCGGATCGACGCCGCGGACCGGACTCTCCATCTTGTGCGTACCTGCCTCCCGTCACCGGCGGGCGCGCCGATCGGGCGACACGTGCCGTTCCACTCGCTAATGCGGGCTCTCACCTGTTCACTGCTTCCACGCTCGCCAGGAGACGACCGCTATTCGCCCTGCCCCACCTCCAGCAGAAACGCTTCCTGCACGAGCGCCCGTTCGCGGTGTTGGTGCTGCCGATACCAGGCGATCCAGTCGCTCAGTTGACGGCGGCATTCCGTGTTGACGCCGCCGGAATCGATCTGTCGCTTGATTCGGACGGAAATGTCCTGCAACTGCTCTTCCAACAGGCGATGCTCCTGTTGCAGATGCTCCACCTGCGGATGCCACTGCGGATAATTCTCCAGAACGTGCGCCAGGTATTCGCCTTCCTCCTCGATCCGAAACTGCTCTCCGAGGTTGGAGAGAATTCTCTCGACAATCGCGGCGAGTCGGTGATCCCGGTCGTCGCCGAATTCTTCACTCAGGATGCAGTCCGCGTCATCGAGGAGGCCTCGCAACAGCCTCTGGATCGGCCAGAGCCGGTCGCGCGTGTTCCGGCACTCGGTCATCGCCTTCCCTCCGAACGCAAGTTCGAACCGGCGAAAGACCGGTCGACTCCTGCATGATTCAAGGGCAGCCCGTACGGCCGGCCGCCGTGCTCTACGACGGCGGCCGGCTGAAGGGGAGCGCTCTTCCGCGAGCGTCCCGCGAACCGTCACGACGCAAGCTCATCACTCCTCATGAGAAATCCGCTTCGATTCCTCGCGACCGGCCGCCCCTTTCACCTGGATTTTCAGCGGCTGCGCCTCGGGTCTCTTCTGAATCACGACTTGCAAGACGCCGTTCTGCAGTTCCGCCTCGATCGATGACGGATCGACCATCTCCGGCAGATTTACGGTCCGGCTGAAAGAGCCGAACATGCGTTCATTCAGGTGGCAGCGCGCGTCGTTCTTCGGCAGGGGGCGCTCGCCGGAGATCGTCAATTGACCATTCTGGAAACGCACGTCGACCGCGTCGTTCGAAAATCCCGGCGCGTCCAGTTCCAGGTAGATGTGCCGGTCGTCTTCCCAGACCGTCAAGGGGATCTGCGTTGTCGCACGTGTTTTCCCCTGATAGACCTGGTTGAACGCCTCCTGCAGATCCCGACGGATTCCGTTGCTTGAAGCCGACGACAGGGGAGCCCAGTAAGTCGTAAACATGGTTGGACCTCCAGATCGAAACACAGGTTGTGGGAATGGCGGACAGGCCGCCGTTGTAACCAGAGACGATCGATGCAACCATCCGCCCGCTGTGCAGGGAGACGGTTCTTACGTCATCCGACGCATGCCAGACCTGCGGGCGAAGCCGCAACAGTCACCTCGCCCACGTCGAGATGGGAGACCTCACATCAATACGGCCGATAACAAAAACTGTGCCAAACCAATCCCGGTCAGGCTTTGCAAGCTTGGGTGTTTGCAATTTCCTGTCGAACAAAAGTTTGCAGCAAGCGTGCTCGCCGGAAGTCCGATCAGGCCGGAATCATCTTCGCTGTCAATTTGGCAGCGGGCTGTTAGTGGCCTGTCAGAGCTTTGATTTCGGGTCGGCTGGACCGCGAATCGGCGCGAAACCCCGTAGGATTCGCGCGTCCGCGAGAACCGCTCAACCCGAGAATCTTCAATCGACGAACCACTCACCTCAAGAGTCGAAGAACGAGACAGCCGGCCGAAGTGCGATGGTGAAGCGGATGAGCGATTGGCCAGCTCCGGAGTTCATGCGTTGCAGCCGCACCTTGGTCTGATAGAATCTGCGCTCGACCCGAGACGGTCACCCAAGGCATTGCGACCCAACCGTTTGTGAGCACCCCTAGCTCAATTGGATAGAGCATCGGTCTACGGAACCGAAGGTTGCAGGTTCGAGTCCTGCGGGGTGTACTTACGATTCTCTGCGAGCGGCTGAGGTGTCGAGAAGACGTTTGAATTCTCGGCTTGTCGGAGGGCTTTCTTCAGCCGCCCATAGTTGCTCGACAGTCGCAATTCGGTGACTCGAAGCGTTCGACTGGAACACGGGGAAAGTGGGGTTCGCGTCCCGGCGGCTTTCAGAACCGGGGCAACTGCTGAAGTGCTTCGGGCTTCCCGGCTTGGGAAGCCATTTTGACGATCGGTTGCGAAGAATTCTTGCACGACCGGTTGGTCACGCGGTCGCGATTGCCATCGCAGCCTCGCGACGAATCACGATCAGAACTTGATCGTCGCGGTCAGAGTCTGGACTCGCTTGAGACGATCACCCCTGCCGGCCGCTCCGCCAATGCGCCTGCAAGTCTTTTCCGCCGAACGACTTGCGAACCGGACTCATTCTCGGGTGCAGAACCGGCACGCGGTGTGCCTTCTGAAATTCCGTCCGAGGCTAGTTGACCGAAGACTTCACTGAGTCGTTTGTCCATTCAAACTCTTCGGGTTGGACGGTTCTCACGGAAGCACGAATCCCGCAGTGCATCGTGCGGACGTGCAGTCCAGCCGACCTGAAAACAAAGCCCTGACAGAGCACTGAGGAGGTTATCACGATGAACACAAGTCGCAGACCTTTCGGCCGGTTAAGTGCAGCGTTCGCCGTTACGGCGCTGACTGCCGGTCTGGTGATTGGAAATCAGTCCAAGGGAATCTCTTGGGTGGAGGCATCGCAGGGTCAGGAGACCCCGGCCCCGGTTGCGTCGGCTCAGGAGTTGTCATCCGCTTTCCGGCATGCTTCAAGCGCCGTGCTGCCCGCAGTTGTGACGATCAGTTCGAAGGCCGGCCCGGCGACTGAACTTGCCGACGGCAACCAGCCGCGGATTCCGGATGGCTTCAAAGGGCTGCCCGAAGAGTTTCGGCCGTTCTTCAAACGGTACTTCGATGGCCAGGAGTTTCCGCAGCCTCAACCTTATTCTCCCCGATCGGAACGCATGGGGTCTGGCGTGATCATTGATTCCTCGGGAGTGATCCTGACCAATAACCACGTCGTCAGTGGAAACGGCCAGGTGGTTGTTCATCTGCAGGACGGCCGGGAGTTCGAGGCGGTCGAAGTGCACACCGATCCGAAGACCGATATCGCAGTCGTACGAATCGAAGGCGCGAAGGATCTGCCCGCCGCCGTGGTTGGCAACAGCGACGGGATGGAGATCGGCGACTGGGTGCTGGCCGTTGGTGCGCCGTTCGGCCTCGACGCGACGGTGACTGCGGGGATCATTTCGGCAAAAGCCCGCGGCATCGGAATCACCGAACGTGAGGAGTTTCTGCAGACTGACGCCGCCATCAATCCGGGCAACAGCGGCGGTCCGCTCGTGAACCTGAGGGGTGAAGTGATTGGCATCAACACGGCGATTTCGACGCGCGGGGGAGGCAACGACGGCGTCGGTTTTGCCGTGCCGATCAACCTCGCACGCTGGGTCGCGGACCAGCTCATCACCGACGGAAAGGTGCATCGCGCCTTCCTGGGCGTCGGCATCCAGCAAGTCACGAGTGATCTGTCCGAGCAGCTTGGTCTGGACGAAGTGTCGGGAGCGCTGGTGACGGATGTGCGTCCGGGAACGCCCGCCGAAACGGCAGGGCTCCAGGCCGGCGACGTCATCGTCGAATTCGACGACGTCAAGATCGACAGCCCCCGCAAGTTGCAGAGCGTTGTCGAGCAGGCCGAGATTGAAAAGCAGCATCACCTGGTTGCGATCCGCGATGGGGAGCGGATGGAATTCAACCTGTCCCTGCAACCGATGCCGGAGACCCTCGCGGCCGCGGAGCCGGCTGAAGCCGTCAAGGAAAGCGACCGGAAGGAGTTTGAATCGCTGGGGCTGGAACTGTCCACGCTGACCGCCGACATGGCGGATCAGTTGGGGATGGATCTCGGCCAGGGGGGCGTCGTCATCACCGGAGTCGATCCGGGCAGTCTCGCCGCCCGCGGCGGTCTGCAGACGGGCATGGTGATCCGCCGCGTCGGACAGATGGTCGTCACGGACCTTGACGCGTTCCGCACTGCGGTGCAGGAAGCGGGTGAGAACGACCTGTTGCTGCTTGTCAGTACGGCCTCCGGGTCTCGTTTCATCGTCCTGGAGCGGTCATAAAGCTCCGTAACCAGCATCCTCCTCGGTGGCGCGGCAGAGCGTTTCTTTCTGCCGCGTCGCAGTGCGCCCTCGGATCACGGATTCGAGGGCGCAATTTTTTGGCCGCGTGAAAAGCAGCTCTTCAATCACTCCCTCATGGCGCAGGAGGCGTTCTCAATGTTGATACTTCGTAGTTATTCGATCGAGTGTCCGTGTTGTCGGAATCTGATTGACATTCATCCGCCCGATTCGCTGGCGGCCGAACAGGTCGGTCTGACGCATCGCTGTCCGCGGTGCCGTCGATTGCTGGCAACGAGCGTTGTGAAGTGGGGCCCACTGAGAATCCCCGAAGTGATGATAATCGGTCCCAGCGACCGGTCGTTCGAGCCGGCGCAGCTTCCCCGCGACTCTGATCTCCGGCGAAACCTGTCCAGTCAGTCCTGATTCGCTCGCACGCTCTTTTCGATCGTCAGGCCGAGTTGCTGGATGCGAGCCCGCAGGGTTGTTCGTGAGATTCCCAGCATCTCGGCCGCCCGGGCCTGGTGTCCGTCGACGTGACTGAGGACTTCATCGAGCAAAACGCGGTCCACGTCCGCATGTACGATGTCGTTCAGATTCTGCTCGCCTGCGGCAATCAGCCGTTTGACGCGGCGGCGAACATCGGACAGGTCGTCATCCGCCTGGGCTGCTCCAGCGCCTGCCGGCTGCGAATCCCCGGTGACGTTGGCCGGCAGCGATTCCGCCGTCATCACATCGCCGGTGGTATGGACGAGTCCGTAACGGATCGCACTTTCCAGTTCCCGCACGTTGCCGGGCCAACTGTGGTTTTCCAGCACCGTCATCGCGTCCGGGTCGATGCCGCGCACGTCGATTCCCAGTCGATGACGGTCGCGCTGCAGGAAGTGCTGCGTCAGCGCCGGAATGTCGTCGCGGCGCTCCCTGAGCGGAGGCAGCCGGATCGTAAATGTGTTCAGCCGGTAATAGAGGTCGCGCCGGAATTCCTGCTCGCGGACGGCCTCGTCGATATCCTTGTTCGTCGCCGCAATGATCCGGACGTCGGTCTCGATGGTCTGATTGCCGCCGACCCGCTCAAAACGGCCGTCCTGGAGAATCCTGAGCAGCTTCGCCTGCGTCGCGGCCGCCATTTCTCCGATCTCGTCCAGAAACAACGTTCCCCGGTGCGCCTGCTCGAACTTCCCGATGCGTTGGCGGTCGGCGCCCGTGAACGCGCCCCGCTCGTGTCCGAGAAGTTCCGACTCGAGCAGCGACTCCGGAATCGCCGCGCAGTTGATGGCCAGGAACGGTTGATCGGCGCGGCGACTGTGGTGGTAAATGGCGCGGGCCACCAGTTCCTTGCCAGTGCCGCTCTCGCCCAGGATCAGCACGCTGACGTCCTGCGGCGCCACACGACCGATCTCTTTGAACACATCCTGCATCTGAGGCGAACGTCCGACGATGCGATCGCAATCCCCCAGGTCCGGTTGCGGCGCGTCTTCGAAGATCGCCGGCACGCGGCTGAGACGACCGGCGTGCAACGCGCCGGCGACGATCTGCTTCAGTTCGGCGAGCTTCCAGGGCTTCAGCACGTAGTCGAACGCGCCGCGCTTCATGGCCTCAATGGCGGTGTCGGCCGTGCCGTGGGCCGTCATGATGACGACCGGCAGTTTCGGCGCCAGCGAACGCATCTGCTCCAGCGCGTCGATGCCGGAGAGGTCGGGTAACTGCACGTCTAGCAGCACGGCATCCGGCTGATGTTCGCGGACCGAGTCGATGCCGGCTTGCGCTGTGGACGCCGTCCGGACCGTGAGCCCCTCTTGCCGCAATCCCTTTTCCAGGGAGTACAACATGTTCGGCTCATCGTCGACGATCAGCAGCGTTGCCATCGATGCCCTTTGCTTCAATCGATGTCACGTTCCGACGTCCCATCGCCCGCCCTTGACAGCGCGGGCCGGCGGTCTTCTCGCGGTTTTTCGGCGGGGAGCCTGATGGTGAACTCCGCCCCACCGTCCGGACGGTTTTCCGCGACGATCCGGCCGCCGTGGTTCTCCACGATCCGGCGGCAGATCGTGAGCCCGAGGCCGGTTCCGGACGACTTGGAACTCACGAACGGATCAAACAAGCGATCCCGCACGGAATCAGGAATCCCCGGGCCGTTGTCCCGCACTCGAATCAGTAGCTCCCGGTCCCCATCGCCGGCTGGTTCCACCTCAAGGACAACCCTTCCTCCCGGTCCGACCGAATCGAACGCATTCAGCAACAGGTTCAACAGCACCTGGCGGAGTTGTCCGGAATCCGCGACGAGCGTGAGGGGATGTGCCGGCAGTTCCGTCTCAATATCGATCGACTGCTGATCGGCGCGGGCCTTCACCAGTTGCACGGTTTTTCCGATAACGTCTCGCAGGTCAACACTGGTTGTATTGAGTTGCGGCGGCCTGGCGTAGTCGAGGAATGATTGCAGCGTTCTATCCAAGCGACGGATTTCCTCGTCCATGACCTCCAGGTCGCGCTCATCGAGTGTGCCGGCAGCGCCGTTGCTCCGGGCCGATTCGACCAGCGTCTTCATCGACGTCAGTGGATTTCGGAGTTCGTGCGCGAGACCGGCCGCCAACTGGCCGAGAGCAGCCATCTGGTCTTTCCTCAGCGACTGGCGTTCGGCCGCCTGCAGCCGGTCAACGACCGACGCCACGTGGCCGGCCAGATCGTGCAGAGAATCCTCCAATTGGTCGATGTTGCCGCTCGTCGAGACCTGCAACGGCCCCACGACGCCGTGCAGCGACCCGGCGGCCGTCTGGATCGGTACGCTCAATTGCACCAGTTGGCGTTGCATGCCGCGCGCCAGTCCGAATCCTGCGAGCGTTCCCGCGCCCGCTCCCACGACGCCCAATAACAGCAGTGTCCAGCCTGTCCAGCGGGTCAGTGCGCGGTTTCGCTCCTGGGCCTGCTGGAGCGCCTGTTGGGTCAACTCCCGCTGTTGCTGCGTGGCGTCCAGGAACCGCGGCAGGATAAAGCCGTTGATCAGGCGGTCCGCCGTGGCCTGCCGCTCTTCCGTGGAGCTGTTGGATAGAATCGGCTGCAGTTCTTCGAGAACGACAATATACTCCTGTCGGAACCGGGCGATGGTCTGTTTGCCTTCGCGCCCCAGTTCGAGCTTCTCGATGTGCAGCAGATAGCGGTCGGTCGGCTGTTGCAGACCAGGCAGGTCTCGAACGAGCGCTTCGTCTCCAGTGTCGACGTACTCATCCAGGCCCTTCCACCACTGGACGACGGACTGCTCCAATTCGGCCGACGCTTCGACCGCTTCCGCGATTTCCTGGAGAGACCTGTCCGCCTCACGCCGCATCTGAACCAGCACCACAGCCGCCAGCACCGCGACCGCCAGCAGGGTCAGGCTCACGGCCAGGCTCGGCAGGGCCATCCGCCAGACAGACTGCGACGGTGCTTCCGAAACGGGTTGATGCTCTTCGCGCGTCATTCGCCCATTGTATCAATTTGGGCCGCGAAGAATGGAAGCCGCATCCACGGGACGATGTATCGCGTCACTTCCGGGGCGATCAAGGCCTGATCGACCTGACCGGGTTTTATTCCGGCACATAGATGCGGGAGCCGCCGTGACGCGGATGGTAGCGGACCTTGATCAGATTATGCGGACGGCGTGCGCCGGCTTCGACCGCCAGCTCCATCGCCCACTGCCATTGTCGCCAGGTGTCGACTTCACCCCGAAGGATCGCGACCCCGTCTTCCACGGTCACATCGACTTCGTTGCTGCGGTCGAAGAACGTCCGCGCGAGCTTTTCGTCAATGTCGGCCTTGATCTCCGCGTCGCTGCGGGGAACCCAGTCTTCCGGCACCGACAGGTAGTTATTGACGTGGACGACCCCTTTTTGACCGCCGGCAATCCATCCCGCCGTCTTTTTCTCAAAGTCGCTGTCGACAAGGCCGTACAGACTCACGTGGCCGTTGCGGCAATGGACGCGGATCTCGTGCCTGGAGACATAAGGGTCTCGCAGCAGTGCCGCCTGGACAAAGTCGACGATTTCGTGGGCGGGTGGGTCGCTTTCGCTCCAGCGGACCTTGAGGTTGTTGCGGACTCGCCAGACGCCGAGCGTCCCGCGGGCCGTCTCTTCCGCCGCCTGCTTGGCCCGCAGACGTCCCACGGCGCCGGACAGTGTGATCGATCCGCCGTCCGATTCGACTTCGATGGTGTCGAGATAGCTGAGCACGCGGGGGTCGTAGCGGAGCGCCAGTCTGACCGCTTCGACGAGTTGTTCATCCGTCAGTTCTTCCAGACGGCGACGGCGGCGGGTTCCATCGTATCGTTCGTAGTCGACCAGAAGGCCGCGCGCGTCGATGTTCTGCACTCCGGATCGCTGCGCCAGTTCCGTGGCGCGGGTTTTTGCAAAGCTGGTGGGAACTTTCCCCGTGAGCAGGACTTGTTCGTCCTCGACAGCAACCTGGACGTCGGAATCACTCAGGATGGCGTCGGAATCAATCAGCCTCTGAAGATCGCTCTGAATCTCCTCATTGGCTCGCTCGTCGGTCTCAACGACTTCGATGTTGTTCTCGACGGCCACGATCCCCCGCACGCCTTCCGCGATTTGTTCGGCAAGGATGCGCTCCACGGGTGAATCGACCTTCCCGGCCAGTTTGCCCGTCCCGTTGACGACCTCCACCCGCAGTTCGCCGGATTCCGTCGCGGAATCGGCCGACCATGCCTGCAACACGTCTTCGGCGATTTCCGCGTCCTTTCGGTCTCCCGCGATAATCACGATTCGATTGACGACGGAGATGACGCCCTTGACGCGCTGCGCAATTCTGTCAGCCGCCTGCTGGGCGAGCAGGCTGTCGACCTTCCCCGACAGCGTGACAATCCCTTCGTTGCTGGTGACGTCGATCTTGTGTGAGGAAACAGCGTCCGAAGAGAGCAACTCGTTCTCGACGGCCAGTGAGATCTCGCGATCCGACACTCCCTCGGCAATTTCAGAAGAGGCCGGAGCAGCGGACTGCGAATTCGCGTTCGCACCCTGTTCACCCGCGGCATACGCGGTGAGCGTGAGCGACAGGATGATCTGAAACCGGGCCGTATGCCGAAGCAATCTCATGAGTCCCTCATGTGATGGAATGGAATTGTCTGGCAACCACCGGTCGTCAGCCGGTGTTCCGTCGTCTCTTAGTATGCGGTGAGGCGCGCAGCGTCCGCCTCCGGGATGAAACGGCTTGTGTCGCTTCAAATCCCGGAACAGACGGATGGGGGATTCCCCGACAGTGCGAGGGTGCAACGAAAATCCGCAGATGAGCCTTTCGCGACCGGCAGCGGCGACGTCGGGAGTTCACTGCGATTTTGGTTCAGGCGTCCTCCGCAACGGCGGCGCGAACCCTGGCGCGGATTTGCTCCCGCAGGTCCGAATCGAGCGGGCCCCGTTCGACGGCCGCCAGATTCTCGGCGAGATGGTCTGCGTTGCACGTGCCGACGATGACCGTGTCGCAATGAGGGTGGGAAATCGTGTAGCGCAGGATCAACTCGGCGCGACTCATGCCGCCCGGTTTCAACTCATCGAGGTTGGCCCGGTTCCAGACGTCGTTCAAGGCGGGTCGCTGGATCTCGGCGTCCGGACCGCCGTGCGCGATTCCCCCGCGAATGATTACGCCCGCCCCGGTCTCTGCGGCCCGCGTGATCCATTCTTCGTGCTGCGGGTCGAGGCAGGAGTAGGGAATCTGGAATACGTCGAAAACGCCGAGGTCGATCATGCCGGGGAGATGCGGCAACGAACTTGAAACACCGATCGATCCGATGACGCCCTGCTCGCGGTAGTCCATCAGAAGATCGATCAGGCCCCGCTGCTGCAGAATTTCGGCTTCGCCGCCGTGGAACTGCATGACGTCGATCCGGTCGGTCCGGAGCCGCTGCAGGCTGGAATCGATATTCCGCTGCACCACTTCTTTTTTCCAGACGTGTTTCGTTTCGAGGCGGTCTTCATGCTGTACCGGTGCGCAGCCGCACTTGGTCGCGAGGTAGAACTCATTCCGCCGCGAACCGATGCAGCGCCCGATGCGTTCCTCGCTGACTCCGTAGTCCGGCGCGGTGTCGATGAAGTTGATGCCCGCATCGAGCACGGCATTGAGAAAGCGATCGGCGTCTTCGTCGCTGACGACGCGGACGCCCCAGGTTCTGGGGCCGCGAAGGCCCATGCTGCCGTAGCCGAGTTGCGTGACTTCGAGGCCGGTGCGGCCGAGTTGTTTTTTCTGCATGAGGGAGAAGACCTTTCGAAACGGCATTCAGGCCGCACGGATCATCTCGCGCGGAAACCACCAGTCGGCCCCGCAGCGCGACGTTGGCGAACAATCAGGGAGGCCCGACGAGCCGGGGACATCACGGCGGATAGCGACAGAGTAACGCGCGTTGTTCGTTGCGGGAAACTGACGCAGATTGCAGTTGTCGCAAGCGGCGAGAGTTCGCAACGACCATGCAAGCGGTCGGCGGTGTTCATTGCGCAAGAGCGGTTGTTTTCGCCTGATGGCGCGTGATACGGTCGTGAAATGCTTCACATCTTCGCCCCCCCGCCCACTTGTCGTCGGCGCTTGTCCGGCAGTCGGGTGCGCCCGACGACTCGCGTACGATGCAACCGAACGGCAGATCATTGCCTGTGCGCGGCCGAAGCGGTGCCCCGGCGGCCGCGATTCTGCTTCTTCGATCGCCCAAGACGGGGGCGCGACACCGCCTGCGGGCCGTCGTGCGGATCGGTGTGGCCCATCGGCAGGCTGAGACAGCGCTGCAGGATTCGCCGTCCAACGAAAGGACTTTGGTGCGCTCATGACGGTCGCCATCTGGTCGTTCATTCTTTCCTTATTGGCAATGACGGCGGTGGGCGCGCTGTCCTACGTCAACAAGAAGGAGGAGACCGAAGACTACCTGCTCGCCAGCCGCGAAGTTCCCGCCTGGCTGTCGGCGCTTTCGGCGGTGTCGACGAACAACAGCGGGTTCATGTTCATCGGGATGATCGGCTACACCTATCGGTTGGGCATCGAGTCGATCTGGCTGATGATCGGCTGGATCGCCGGTGATTTGTGCGGCTGGCTGTTCTTCTATCCTCGCATTCGCAGCCAATCGGAAGAACTCGACGTCAACACGATGACCGGCCTGTTCGCAAAGAGCGGAGATCGGATCCTTCGAGCACTGATGGTGGCCGGCGGGGCGATTACGTTCGTTTTTCTGGGCGTCTACGCGTCGGGGCAGTTAAAGGCCGGGAGCACGGCCCTGCACGCCCTCTTCGGCTGGGACTTGCGCGTGGGGGCCCTCATCGCGGCGGGGATTGTGATTCTTTATTCATTCGCGGGCGGCATCCGCGCCGACATCTGGACCGACGCCGCGCAGTCCTGTGTGATGATTTTCTCCATGATCGCGCTGGTGGTCACCGGTTGGATGGAGATCGGCGGCCCCGCAGCATTGTTCGAGAACCTCGAGGGGCAGGATCCCGCATTGACCGGGCTGTTTCCAGAAAACGCGCGCTTCGGTCTGATTGCCTGGCTGCTGGGAATGGCCTTTACGGGATTCGGCGCCATCGGCCAACCGCATCTGATGACTCGTTACATGGCCATCAAGTCCGTCGAATCAATGAAGTCGGCGCGGGTCTACTATTTCTTGTGGTACATCCCGTTCTTTGTTTCGGCGATCATCGTCGGCCTCTATTGTCGGGCGTTGATTCCGGAACTGGCCGAGCGCGAGGTTGCACGGGGACTCGACGAACCGACCGAGTTGGCCCTCCCCATCATGGCGATGGAATTGCTGCCGCAGGTCATGGTGGGAATCACTCTGGCCGGACTGTTTGCAGCGATCGTCTCAACGGCCGATTCGCAGATCATCGTCTGTTCGGGATCACTCACGAACGACATTTTTCCCCGGTGGAAGGATTCGTACCTGGCGTCAAAGATCGGGACGCTGACGATCACGGCGCTCTCACTCGGGATCGCGCTGCTGGCGCCGGAAGGCGTGTTCAGTCTGGTGCTGATCGCCTGGTCCGCAATGGGGGCCAGCCTGGGATCGATCCTGGCGCTCAGTCTGCTTGGCCGGCGTCCTCCGCAGTCGGTCTCACTGACGATGATGGCGGTTGCGATTCTCGTCGTGATCGTGTGGCAGGTCAGTGACCTCGATCAGGACGTCTTCGAAATGTTTCCAGCGATGGTCGCCGCATTCAGCGTCTACGGCGGATGGCTCGGAATTCGAGCTTTGAAATCGAGGAAGACTTCCTAGTTCGACTGTCCTAGAAACGTCTTCGTTCAAGATTGAGTGGTGGCGGGATGTTACGGCTTTTCCAGTGATAGTAGCGGGCCTGTTGACTGCGGAGCAGGCGCTGCTGCATGCGGGCCACGACGACGGGGGGTGAATCGTACTCGAGGCTC
>ERZ869936.301-NODE-301-length-50755-cov-34.333688_pt1 | contig 50755 bp, 39 predicted proteins | sample MGYA00520876_ERZ869936 | MGnify/ENA primary metagenome ERZ869936 (study PRJEB32218, sample SAMN09650985) | biofilter metagenome | isolation source: enrty point of leading RO module | place: Saudi Arabia: Thuwal, RO plant located on Red Sea | collected 2016-02-17 ... | reverse complement strand
CCTGACACCCGCTCTATCCGTGCAAATCTCCGCCAAGAACCCAACCGCGATCGTTGTGATCGGCACCGCCGCCGCGCTATACTGACGACGACCGGTGGCACGGGCCGCCGGCGCTGAAGTCACGCATGCTCGAGAGCGCGCATGGCCACGCAATCGCGACCATGGCATCCGGCACCTCGTTCCGCCAGAAGAGCCAACGTTCCGCACGCGACTCGCCATTGTGCACCCGCTTCGCCATTCCGCACCCCACGCGCCCTCGCCCAAAGGAGACCAACCGATGAACGAGTCACGCCGCCAGTTCAACGGCACGCTGCTCGGCTCGCTGCTGACCTACTCGCTGTTGGAGACGATCTTCGCCGACGACCTGTTGGCCGACGAGGTCCGCCCGCTGGCCGCCGCCTGGTTGGCCGATCTCGATCAGCTCGGACGCGATCTCCGCGGGGCACCGCTGGAGCAGACCACCTGGCAGGACAAAGTCGAAGAGCTGCACAGCCAGGTCGACCTGGCCGACCTGCTCACGTTTCTCGACTTCGACAAGCTCACGCACAACCTGCAGTACCGCGAGCGCGGCGAGCGGAGCCTGCGACCGCAACTGCCCGAGGTCGAAGGTCTGCCCCGCGAGTTGGTGTTCGGTCAGCAGATCTTCGCGCTGCAAAAGGACCGGGCCGTCGTACCGCACGGGCATTACAACCTGGCCTCGTCGTTCCTGGTGCTCAAGGGCGAGTTCCACGGGCGACACTACGACCGGCTGGAAGACGACCGCACCTCGATGATCATCCGCCCCACGATCGATCGGCAGTTCGGACCTGGCGAGTACTCCACCATCTCCGAGCATCGCGACAACGTCCACTGGTTCCAGGCAACCAGCGAGACGGCCTTCATCTACAACATGCACGTCGTGAATCTGCAACCCGACTACGGACGGCCCGGCGGTCGGGTGTACATCGACCCCCACGGCGAAAAGCTCTCGGGCGGTCGCATCCGGGCGGAGAAGCTCCGCGCGGCCGAGGCCCTGCGGCGTTACGGATAACAGCGATACGGTTTGCAGGGCCAGTGTGACAGCGCCGGGTGAGGTTATGGGTTCTCGAGGTATGGCCGAAGCGAGACAGCGCGCGACGGACTTCGCGCGCCGCGCGGTGGGGCAACTGCTGGTCGGGCTCTCGCTGATCGCTGCCGGCAACTCGGCCGCCGGCGAGGACATCAAGCAGACCGCACTCTACGGGCGGATCAAGACGTCGATCGACGCCGTGCGGGCGATCGACACGCACGACCATCTTCGCGGCTTCGATCTGATCCCCGATCGCGTCGACACGCCCCAGGGTCGCGGGATGACGCTCTACAGTTTGTGGGCCCATAGCTACCTGACTCGCACCACGAAGATCACCCATTGGCCGGCCGATCGTTCGTTCGATACCTGGTGGTCGCGGGCCCGCAACGACTTCGACGACGTGCGGGCGACCAGTTTCTACCGCTATCTGGTGCCGGCCTTTCGCGATCTGTACGGCGTCGACTTCGACACGATCAGCGACGACGAAGCCCGCGAGCTGAATCGGCGGATCTTCGAGAACTATCGCACCGACGCCTGGCTGCAGAAGGTGATCACCGAGCGGGCGAACATCGAGCTGATGTTCATCGATCCCTACTGGAATCGCCTGCAGTTTGCGCGGGAGTATCGCTTTGCGGTGCCGGTGCTGAACGTGACGACGATTCTCAGCGCGAGCCATCCCGAGCGAACGCCCTCGCCGCGCGACAGTCCGTTCGAGTATGCGAAGCGGAAGAAGCTCTCGACCGACTCGTTTGACGACTTCCTGGCGGTAATCGACCGCTTGTTTCAAGACGCGGTGGCGGCCGATGCGGTCTGCCTGAAGTCGACGCAGGCCTATGTGCGGACGCTCGACTACGAACCGGTCGAAAAGGAGCAGGCGGCGGCCGTCTACGGCAAGTCGCCCGACGAGGCGACCGCCTCCGAGCAGAAGCAGTTCGAAGACTTCATGTTCTGGCACGTCTGCCGGCTCAGTGTCCAGTATGCGTTGCCCTTTCAGGTCCACACGGGCGACGCGCGGGTGCAAGACTCGAACCCGATGCTGCTGGTCGACGTGATCGAGGCCAACCCGCAAACGAAGTTCATCCTGTTTCACGGCGGCTATCCGTGGGTGGGCGAGACGGGGGCCATCGCCATGAAGCACGGCAACGTCTGGATCGACTCGTGTTGGCTGCCGACGCTCAGCTACACGATGGCCCGCCGGGCCTATCAGGAGTGGCTCGACGCGGTGCCGTCCAATCGCATTATGTGGGGCGCCGACACCGTCGACGCGGAGGGCATTTACGGGGCGACCGAACTGACGCGGCAATGCCTGGCCGAGGCGCTCGCGGAGAAGGTCGCCCGCGGCGAGCTGGCCGAGGAACATGCCCTGCGGATTGGCAGGCAAGTGTTGCGGGAGAACGCGCTGGCACTGTTTCCGAAGCTGAAGCGAATGTTGTGGCGCGGTGAGGCGGAGCGGGCAGAAGGCGACGAAGGGTGAGCAACGCGAGCCGGAAGTGGCCGGCCGTGCGAGAACCGGCCGGTCTCTCGTCTCGGCAGCCGCTCCCTCATAACGAAGACGGCGCTACTCGGGATGCACGAAGCTCATGTGCATCTCGGCATGCCGCAGGCCGAACTGCTCCCACTCGTCGAGCGTCAGACGGCCAAACACCGGGTGGTCCGCCCGTCGCGTCTCTTCTCCACAGCGGGCGATGGCCGCTTTGAGATGTTCGTCGTAGTTGGCGTAGCGAACCTCGCGACGACCGCTTACCTTGCCGGTGTCGACGACCATGCGATTTGCTCCGACCGGTTGGTGTCGCGCGGACGAAAGGGCGAACGCAGCAGCGGCGACTTCGCGATCAGTTGTCCAGCTCGATCTCTTCTTCGCCTTCGGCGCTGCCGCCAAAGCTGGTCCGCAGGGCGTCGGCCTGCGAGGCCACGTACTGGTCGGGGCCGACCAGCTTCAAAAAGTACATGCCCTTCTGTGGTACGCTCAGAATCACGTTCAGCGAACGAGAGTCGGGCACGTCGACGGTGCGTTGCCGAATCGGCGGGCCGATCGACTTCTTGTAGGTGCCGCTGAGCTCGAGCAGATAGTACTTCCCATAGGTGCCGTCGCCGCTGGTCAGCTTCGCCTCGCGACCTTCTTCATGATACTGGCCGATCCACCGCTGCACGTTGGCGCTGACGCTGCTGGCTCCGAAATTGAACACCGCCAACTCGGCGTTGTTGTCTTCGTCGTCGGCATCGCCCAGGCGAAACTGGGCCGCCCGCAGTCGCGAGGTCGGCTGCTCCGATTTCCAGTCGGCCGGCACCACCAGTTCGAGACCGCCGGCATCGACGGTACGCGTTTCCGTGCCATGAGCCACGGGCGGAGTCACATACAGGGCAAACAACAAGAGTCCGCACAGGGCGGATAGCGGCAGGCGATTCATAGTCATCCTCGGGCGGGGGCGGGTTCTTATCTGGGGGTGACGCGCTCGGGGTTGTCGCAGGCGGCGCCGCGCGACATGCGCTCTCGCCCCGTATTGTATCGTGCCACCGGCGCAAGAAAACCTGGTCGCGGCCGCCGTCGGGATGCCAGCTAGATTATCGAGTCGCCACGTGCTACCACGCTGCCACCCCGATTAGCGGCCAAACACAGCCTTCCAGAAACCAGACGTGGAAGAGTAGCGGCAACGGCACCAGCAGCCAGGCCGCGGTCCAGACGCGGCCCCGCCAGGCGATCCTATCGACGGGCGAACCGCCGGCTGACCAACGGGACTCCAGTCGCATCGCCGCCGCGTGGAACGCGAAGTAGAGCAGCGGCAAACCGAAGCCCGCTCGCACCGGCACACTGATGGCCAGTTCGTGCAGCAAGCCCGAAAAGAGAAAGGCGGCCGTCCCGGCGATCGGCGAACCCGCGACGCGGCGTAGCGGACGATAGACGGCCGCCGCCGTCATTTCCGAGAACGCGAGATTCCAGCGACGACCCCAAAACTCCGTCAGACTGGTCGACCACAGCGGGGCGACGAACAGCTTGCGCACCGCCGCACCGAGCCGGCGCATCAAGGCGGCCAGCAGGTCGAACAGTCCGAAGTGGACGACCAGACTGAAGCCGACCAGCAGCAGACAAGTCGCCGCAGCGCGACGTGCCTCACCGGACGGCCTGCCCATCGCCAGTTGTCGGGCCACGACAACGAGCAGGCAGCCCCAGCCGACCCGCACCAGGCCGCTTTGCACGAGCGGCCAGACACCCTGGCAGGATTGGCCGGGCACGTTTCGAAAGCGGGCCGGTCGCATGCCGAACCAGGCCACGCAAAAGACGACCCAGGCCAGCGGCCGCAGTCGCACACGCTCGACGAGGTGCGCCTCGGTGGCCACGACGACCTTCATTCCCCAGAGCAGCGCCGCAATGATCGCCAGCATCCGCACGCCCGCCGGCTCGGCCACCGTGAGTCGTTCGATGAAGGCCGCGCTGACGATTAGCAGCGTCCAAGCGTTGCCGCGGGCAATCGCCGGAGTGCGGATCCGCGCGATCCCATAGCCGACGACGAGCATGCCGCCCAGCCAGGCCAACGCGATCGCCACGGTCGCGGTCGTCGTTGGCAAATAGGCGTTCATGGCACGACGCGGGTGAGGTTGTCGACGGCGGCCCAGGTATAGGTCGACGCCAGCAAGACGAACAGGCCGACGAGCGTCACCTCGGCCAGCTTGTAAATGCGACCGACGGGAAAATCGCGGCGATCGAGGGCGGCGAACTGCAGTACGATGCGCACACTCCAGAACAGGGCCATGTAGCAGGTCAGCGCCGCGGCCAGCGGGTGCGCGTCGAGAATCCAGTTACCAGCCAGGGCCGAGACGAGCCCAAACGAACAGATCATCGTCCAGGTGTAGGCGGCGTAGACCCAGAAGATCTCGCGCGTGATGGGTCGCAATTGCGCCGTGTCTTTGCGCCAGCCCAAAATCTTTGGCAACGCCAGCACGCCGATGCAGAGAATCAGTTGGGCCCAGCCCGCCAGGGCGACGGCGCTTGGCAATGTGATCAACTCGCGCATGGTGATCGCTCCCCTTAGCCTAGGTGATTGGGCCCGTCTGCATCGCAGGGCGAGAAGCGCAGGTGATGCGGTCGGCAGGCCGTGCCAGTGGCAGCGTGCGAGGTTCTCGCCACGGCACTAACCGCGGGTGCGTCGCGCTACTAACCGCCGACTGCGAAAGAAATGGGCGCGGCCGCCGCCGGGCCGCCACTCGCGACGTCACGCCTTACCGCACGTCGGCCATGAACCGCGAGAAGCGGGCCTGATGCATGGCGAAGTTGTCGCCGAAGATGCTGGTAAAGTCGGCCAGTCGCTGCTGCGGCGAATAGCTGCCGCCCGGCTCGCGATTGGCCGTCTTGGTAAGGTACTCGGTATAGCGACGGGGCTGCGTCTCGGACAGATAGAAGCTGAAGGCCCAAGCCTGGGCATAGGCCGCCGAGGTGTTGTGCTGGAAACCGCGGTCGGAGGTGATCATGTCGGCCAACGCGGCCTTGGTCAGCTGCGGTGCGTATCTTTGGTAGGCGGCCAGCTGCGTGCGATTGACGCGGTCCCCGCGGCCCGAGAAGTTGCGCGAATCGTACACGCCTTCGGCTTCGAACAACGTGCCGAGACCCTCGGCCACCCACTGCGGACAGCCGACAAAGCGACGATGCACGCCCGTGTTGAAGGCGGTCTGGTGCGTCACCTCGTGTATGATTGTCTTGGCGTTGCGGCGCCACTGGGCCCCGCGGGTTCGTCCGTCGGCCTCGTCGAAGAGGTGGACGCGATTGGTCATCGGCGAGTAGTAGCCCAACACGTCGGTGCCGATCGGGTGTCCCGTGCGGGCGGCATACTTGCGGTAGTCGTTCTGGTTCTTCCAGACCACGGCAATCAACGGGAACTCGGGATCCTCGAGCCGCATGCCGCGCACCGAAAAGTAATGGACAAACGAGCGATAGAGATCTTCGAATCGCTCGGCCCAGCGATCGCGCTCGCCGGCCGGATGGGCGACCAGGTAGTGGCCCGTGCCGGTCACGTCGAATTGATTGCCCAACTCGGCGGAGAGCCGACTGCGAATTTCCGAAGCGGTGTAGCTGCGGAAGTGGCCGGCCGAGCGGTGGAAGTTGCGGGCCTGGTTGGTGCGGAAGTCGAGCAACTGTCCGTCGCGGAGCATCAACTGCACGCGGGACTTGGTCCAGTAGACGGGTCGCCCCTCGACGCTGCGGCCGTCGACGTCGACACGAATCATATAGTTGGCCGCGTATGTAGCGGCGGTGGCCCAAACCGTCGTCACGAAGAACAGTGCCGCTACGCAAATCGCTCGGTACATCGTCGCCTGGCTCCCACGAATCGTTGCTGCAAGAAGGCCGGCCGCCGCGAATCGCCCTCACCCGCGATGCCTGCCATCTCAAGTTTAGGTCACCAAATGCGTCCCCGTCGGGTGGGAAAAACCGGGATTCGCACGTTTCCCGGGCGCCAACGTCGGGTGTCGTCGTGCCGCCGCGAAGCGGTGTTGGGCCAGCGACCGGTAAGAACGCGGCCCGGGCGGGCGTTCCAACTTGGTCCGCTCCGAAGACGTTGGGTAGAATGACCCCGGGGCGCGACGGGTCGTCAGGTCGAAGGGGCCGCTGGGGTACATAACGAGGCACACAGAGACTCCAAGTCAGGAGACGAATTTCTATGCTGGGCATGTTGCTGATGACCGTCACGATCGCCCTGGGACAGCCGCCGGCCGATGCCGATAGAGCCGCTGCCGACGAAGCTGTCGCCGCCGACGCGGCCGCCGTTTCTGAGCAAGCCGCTGCGGCGCAGCCCGATCTGGAAACGCAAGTTGCTCGCCTGGTACGAGCCCTGGGGGCCGACAAACTGCGAACCCGCAACGAGGCGGAAGCGGCGCTCTTGGAACTTGGACCGGCGGCCATTCCTTTCCTCGTGCCCAACCCGCTGCAAACGGAAGAACAGCGGCGGCGGATTCGCCGCGTCGTCGATCGCCTGCGACGCGATCAAGCGGTCTCGGCCACCAGCGGATCCAAGGTGACACTGCAACTCGAGGGCGTGAAACTCTCGGTAGCGCTCGAACAACTCGAACAACAGTCGGGCAACAAGATCCTCGATCGCCGGACGGCCCCGGAGGGCGAGCTGCCGAGCGATCCGAACGTGCAACTGGTGGCTGAAGAGATGCCCTACTGGGAGGCGCTCGATCAGTTGGTCCAGCAGGCGGGCGTGGCCATCTATCCCTATGCCGTCGACGACGAGACGGGTCCCGGCGAGAGCCTGGTGCTCGTCGACGCCTCGACGCCCGGGACCTTCGCGCAGCGTCACGTCGCCTACGACGGCGCGTTTCGCGTCGAGGCGGTGTGGATCCGCACCCGCAGCAATTTGCAGCGTGAAGGCCAGGGCGGGCTGCAATTGGAACTGAGACCAGCCTGGGAGCCGCGGCTGCGGCCCGTCTCGTTGCAGGCCGACTTTTCCCAGTTCGCGGCCGTCCTTTCCAACGGCGAGCCGCTGGCCCTCGAGAGCACCGGCACCCGGTCGCTCGATGCCTTTGGCATCTCGAGTCAGCTGATGGTCCACCTGGCACTGCCGCCCCGCGCGGCGACGGCGATCCAATCGATCCGCGGCAAGCTCACTGCGGTGGTGCCGGGACGCACCGAGACGTTTCGCTTCGAACAGCTTCGCCAGCGCGACGAGGAGGTCTCGCAGCAGGCGGGCGACGTGACCGTCTTCCTGCAGCGAATCGTCAAGAATCAAGAGACGTGGGAGATTCGCCTGCGGGCCCAGTTCGGCGACGATGCCGGTGGCCTCGAATCGCACTTGGAAGGCTGGGTCGCGGGCAACGAGGTCTATCTCGAATCGCTGAACGGACAAGAGAAGGTCGAGGTCGCCGCGGACGACGATCCCGACGCGGTGGTCACCTCAGGGGCCGGTTTCATCTTCGTGCTCGATCGCGATATCTCCGAGTATCGACTCATCTACAAGACGCCTGCGGCACTGGTGAAGCGCGAGGTGACGTTCGAGCTGACCGATATTCCGCTGCCGTAGGCGAAGCGAGGGGCAATGATGAGTTGGCAACGACGGTGGTTCTCATCGCAAGTGGCGCTCTTTCGCAAATTCGTTGTGGTGCTTGCTCTCCTGTCAGGCGGACCGCTGCCGCTGACACACACGAATGCCGAAGAGACGACGGCCCGCGCACTGGTCGTGGCGGCCATGGTGGACGACGTGCCGATTTACGTGGCCGAGGTCGAAGCGGCCCTAGTCGACGTGATCGGCGAGCAGGATCTGCCCGAGTCGCGACGTGTGCGGCTCGCCGTGGCGATGATGGAACAAATTGTCGACCAGCGGATCGTGCTGCATCACTTGCGGCGGCGAAAGTTGGCGGCCAGTCGTCATCGGGTCGACGCCGAGGTCAAACATCTGGCCGGTCGACTGAAGCGACGCGACAGCAACCTGGCCGAACACCTGGCGACCCGCGGCATTTCGGAGCAGGCCCTGCGCGAAGAGATTCACTGGCGGCTCAGCTGGCAAAAGCACCTTGACGAACAGCTGACCGATGAGCGACTCGCCCACCACTTCGACGAGCATCGTCGCGACTTCGACGGCACCCGCGTGCGCGTGTCGCAGATCTTACTGAAGGCCACGAGCGAGGAAGAGATCGCGGAGCGTCGCGCGCAACTGGAGCGATTGCGAGAGGAGATCATCAATGGCGGGCGAGAGTTTGCCGCGGCGGCTCGAGAACTTTCCGAGGCGCCGTCCCGCGCTGCCGGCGGCGATCTGGGCCTGATCGCACGCCGTGGCGAGATGCACGAGACGATTGCGTCCGCCGCCTTCGGCCTCGAGCCAGGCGAGTTGAGCCGCCCGCTGGTGACGCCGCACGGCGTGCATCTGCTTCAGTGCACCGCCGTTGAGCCGGGCGAGAAGACATGGCGAGACGTTCGCGACGAGCTTCGCCGCGCGGTCACCCACCAACTCTTCGCCGAAATCGTCGAGGCCGAACGCGCACAGGTCGCCGTGCGCTTTACCGGGGCGATCGCCTATCGCGACCCGGCAAGCGGCAGGTTGATCAGGCCGCAACCGCCGCGCTGATCGGCCCTCGTTGACTACGACACCGCGACGACAACTTCGCCGCACCGTCTACTTCGCCGCGATCTGCTGTCGCAGCGCGAGCGGGTCGCTCGGGTCGCACCGCAACAACACGTCGACCACCTCGCGGGCCATCTGCTGTTTGTCGAGCTGCAGGAGACAGTGCGCCAGGCCTTTGCCCGCGGCAAAGAAGCTCTCGTTGGCCGCACGGGATTGCGGCAGCGGACTCGGCATACCGGCGTCCCGCAGTGCCTTCAGCCCTGCGCGATAGGCTTGCCCAAAGTGTCCCCGGGCCAACTTCAGATCGCCCTCTTCCAGGGCGATTTCGCCGAGTCGTTGATGGGCGGCGATCAGGTTGGGACAGCCGGAAAGCAGCCACCGCAGCTCTTCCCGCGCCACGTCGGTCTCGCCCAACTCGAGCATCGAATCGACCTCTTCCAGATCGTCAGCCCGCTCGACGGCGCAGCGCGGATGGAGTAGCTCCCAAGCGTCGTCACCGGCCCGCGTCACGCGAACGTCGTTGGCGGCGCGCCGCACGGGCGGTGGCGCGGAAGCGTCTTTGCGTTTGGTCTTCTTCTTCGCGGCCATGGCAGAAGTCGGCCCACCGTCGCAGAGATCGGCCCGCCGTCGCGGGCCTGAGTGTCACCTTACAAGTCCGAACCGTTAGAGGGTAAACCCCGCGCGGCTCGACGTCCACGGGCGACTCCTTGTTGGCGGGGTGTGGCCGTTCCTACAATCGATTCGACAGCGGAGCGGGCGAATCGACCATGAAGAGTCACGGCAGCGGCGGCGGGGCCCTCGTCGGAGAGTTTATTTGGCCCCCGGGCAGGATGCGTCACCATGGCAGCAAGAAGCACGAAATCGCCCCGACATACCACGCCCGCCCTGCCGAAAGCCGCGTGGCGCGCCGCCTTTCGCCGCCGCCTGTTGGCCTGGTATCGCCGGGCGGCCCGGCCGCTGCCTTGGCGACGCGGGAAGAACGTCTACCACACCTGGGTCAGCGAGATCATGCTGCAACAGACCCAGGTGGCCACGGTCGAGCCGTACTTCGAGCGCTTCACGGCCGCGTTTCCGACGGTTGCCGACCTGGCAGCGGCCGACGAACAAGACGTGTTGCGGCTCTGGGAAGGCCTGGGCTATTACCGTCGCGCCCGGCAGATGCACGCGGCGGCACAGCAGATCGTGGCGGAACACGGCGGCGAATTTCCCCGCACGGCCGCTGAGGTAAACCGCCTGCCCGGCATTGGCCGCTACACGGCGGGGGCGATTCTCTCGATTGCCTTCGACGCCCGGGAACCGATTCTGGAGGCCAACACGCGTCGGCTGCTGGCCCGACTGTTGCCGCTGCGCGAAGACCCGCATCGCACGGCCGGCGAGCGAACGTTGTGGCAGCTGGCCGAGGCGCTACTGCCGAAGCGCGACGTCGGGCACTTCAATCAGGCCCTGATGGAACTCGGCTCGCTGGTCTGCATCCCGAAGCACCCGCGCTGCGGGCAGTGTCCAGTCGAGTCGCTTTGCGGAGCGGCCGCCGCAGGACTTCAGCAAGAGATTCCTCCACCCAAGACGCCGCCCCGCTGGCAACAGGTTCGCGAGGCAGCCGTCGTCGTCGGGCGAAGAGGCCGCGTCCTGTTGCGGCAATGTCAGGCGGACGAGCGCTGGAGCGGCCTGTGGGACTTTCCCCGCTTTCCGCTCCAGGCCAAACGAGCCGATCGCCTGCGGCAGGAGCTGGTCGCCAAGGTGGCGAAGCTGACTGGCGTGGCAATCGAGCCGGGCGAACAGCTCGCCACGCTACGCCACGGCGTGACGCGGTTTCGCATCACGCTCGAGTGTTACGAGGCGCATTGCGAGGCCGTCGGCACCGCGCGAACGCATCGCGGGGCGTCACTCCGCTGGCTGCGGCTGGGCGAGTTGGAAGACTACCCGCTGAGCACCACGGGCCGTCGACTGGCACGGCTGTTGGAAGCTCGCGATGCCAAACCGCGACGGGCGAAGTAGTCCTGGGCACGACTGCCTCGGCGGCGGCGGCCACGTTATAGGCGCCCTCAGAACAGGCGTCCTCAGAAACTAGCGGCCGCAGGTTTCAACGACCCAGCAGGGTGTCGACGGCCTGGCCGATGTCCTCCTCGCGCATCAGCGTCTCGCCGACCAGAATCGCCTCGACGCCCGCGGCGGCCAGACGCTCGACGTCGGCGCGGGTGCGGATGCCGCTCTCGCCGACGACCAGACAATCGGCAGGCAACTCCGCCCGCAGGCGGATCGTGTGCCCCAGGTCGGTCTGGAACGTGCGCAAGTCGCGATTGTTGATACCGATCAGGCTGGCGCCGGCCTCGAGCACGCGAGGCAGATTCTCGCGATCGTAGAACTCCACGAGCGGCGTCATGCCGAGATCGAGGGTCCGATTGTGAAGCGAGCGGAGGTCGCAATCTTCCAGACACTCCGCGATCAATAGTACGGCGTCCGCCCCGGCCACGCGGGCTTCCAGCAGTTGGTAGGGATCGAGAATGAAATCCTTCCGCAGCAGTGGCGGTTCGACCGCCGCGCGAATGGCCGAGAGATAGTTGAGCTGGCCCTGGAAGAAGCTCTCGTCGGTCAGAACGCTAATGCAACTGGCGCCATGTTCGGCGTAGGTCCGGGCGATGGCGACCGGATCGAAGTCGGCGCGAATCACGCCCGCCGAGGGGCTGGCCTTCTTCACTTCGGCGATCAGGCTGACGTCGTCGCCGGCGGCGAGTGCGGCAAAGAAATCGCGGACGGGCGGGGCGTCGGCCAGGGCCGCCTGCAGCTCGACCGCGGGTCGCCGCGCCTGTGCAGCGGCAATCTCGTTTCGCTTGGTGGCGACGATCTTGTCGAGAATCGTGGACATGTTTCGGGGACAGGGGCAGCCGAGAACAGGATCAGCAACAAACCAACAACAACGGCCGCGCGATCGTCCGACCGCGCCGACAGGGGCAGCAAGAGCCCGGCGCATTCTAATGTTTGAAGTGCCGCCGGCCGGTGAAAATCATCGGCAGTTGCTTCTCGTTGCAGGCGGCGATCACTTCGTCATCGCGCTTTGAACCGCCAGGCTGAATCACGGCCACAACTCCGGCGGCGTGAGCAACCTCGATCGAATCGGCGAACGGGAAGAAGGCGTCGGAGGCCAGTACGCTGCCGGTCGCGTGCTCGCCCGCCTTGCGAATCGCGATTTCCACGGAATCGACACGGCTCATTTGGCCCGCCCCGGCACCGCGCAGGGCGCGATCTTTGGCCAGTACGATGGCGTTCGACTTGACGTGCCGCACGATCGTCCAGGCAAAGCGGAGCTCGGCGACCTGCGCGTCGCTGGGGTGGACGTCGGTAACGACTTTCCACTCGTTGTCGCGATCGGGCTGGTTGTCGCTTTCCTGGGCCAGAAGCCCGCCGTCGATGTGGCGGAACTCGACGGCGCCTGCCGCCCCGGCAAGACGTTCGCCTTCTTGCTGGTCCGCTTCGTGCGGATCTCCGTCGTGATGGCAGACGGCCAGCAGTCGCACGTTGTTGCGCCACTTTGGCCGCGTGCGGAGGATCTCCAGGGCTTCGTCACTGAAGCTCGGCGCCACAATCGCCTCGACGAATTTGCCAGGCTCGGCCAGACACTCGGCGGTGGCGGCGTCGAGCGTTTGATTGAAGCCGAGCACGGAGCCAAACGCGCTGACCGGATCGCCGGCGAAAGCCGCCTCGGTGGCCGCAGCAAGGCTGTCGGCCGCCGCGGCCCCACACGGATTCGTGTGTTTGATCACCACCGCCCCGGCGTCGGGCAAATCTCGCGCAATCGCCAACGCGCTGTTCAGGTCGAGCAGATTGTTATACGAGAGCTCTTTGCCGCCGAGCAGTTCCGCCGAGAGCAGGTTGGCCCCGGCCGTCGCCGGCAGTCGATAAAGGGCCGCCTGCTGATGTGGGTTCTCGCCGTAACGCAGCACCGCCTGGCGGTCGAGCGAAACCGAAAGCGACGCCGGAAAGGGCCCAGCCGCCTCGCCGGCCGACTGACGGGCAAAATAATCAGCGATCGCCCGATCGTAACGCGCAGTGTGGGCAAAGGCGGCCTCCATCAGCTCGCGTCGTAGCTCGAGCGTCGTCGCGCCGCTCTCGGCGACCTGTTCGAGAATCGCCGGATATTGTGACGGGTCGCTGGCGATGGTTGTGAAGCGATAGTTCTTGGCCGCGGCCCGGACCATCGTGGGGCCGCCGATATCGATGTTCTCGACCGCCTCGTCGAGTGTCACGTCCGCCCGGGCGACCGTCGCCTCGAAAGGATAGAGGTTCACCACGACCAGCGGGATGGCCGCGATGTCGTGTTCGGCCATGGCGACCAGGTCATCGGGCCGGTCGTGCCGGGCCAGAATTCCGCCATGGACTTTGGGATGCAGCGTCTTGAGCCGCCCTTCCATCATCTCGGGAAAGCCGGTGTACTCGGCCACGTCGCGAACGCTCAGGCCGGCCTCTTCCAGATGGCGACGCGTGCCGCCGGTGCTCAATAATTCGACCCCCGCGGCGGCGAGTCCTTGGGCAAATTCAACCAGGCCGGTCTTGTCGCTTACGCTCAGCAGAGCGCGCTCGATGCGCGGAGAAGTCATGGCAGGTGGGAAGGCGGCGGGGCGGTTGTCGTGGCTACGATGCACGTCATCGTAACGGGTGACGCCGGCCCTTGAACAGAGTGCGGAACCCCCGCGGATCGCGCCGCATCGTGGGTCGTCGGCGGCGGCTGCGAACGCGGGTGTGGCCTTTGGCACCAGAAGCAACACGATTGCGCGGCGACCGTTGTAGCTTACCGCAACGCCTTACTCTTCGTCGAACAAGTCGTCTTCGCCTTCGTCGAAGCCCTCTTCGTCCCAGAATTCCTCCTCATCCTCGAAGCCTTCTTCGTCGAGGCCGCCGTCTTCCGCCTCGTTCTCCGCATCCGCGGCGGCCGACTTCTGCGCGCGATGCACGACCGGCTCGGTCAGGCCGACTTCATGAAAACACTGAATCAACCCACGTCGCGTAGCCAGATAGATGCGATCGGTGCGGTCGTTCGTGATCGTCATGTCGGAGAGCTGCGTCGGCAGCGTATCGATCAACGAGCCGTTGTCGGCCCGCAGGATCAGCGTGCGTCCCGAGTCGTCGCGGCCGTAGAGGCGAGTCGGACTGGCGGCGAGCAACTGCGTCACGCTGGGAGCCCACCACATTTCTTCGCCGTCGACGGCGACGGTGCGTTCGCTCCGCCCGGCTTCTTCCTCGGCGGCCCGCAGGGTCTCTTCGTTGACCTTGCCGGCAAGACAAAAAACGCCGCCCGATTCCGTCGCCACGTAAACCCGTTCGTGCGTGGCCAGGGCCTTCGAACTGATGGGCGAGCCGGTGGCCAGACGCCAGGCCTGGGTGCCGGTGCGCTCGTGAATCTTGTAGAGGTGGCCGCCCAGCGTGCCGACGTAGAGATACGGTCTGATGTACACCGGCCGCGTGACGATGCGGTCGCCCAGCTCGATGCGGAAGCGGGGGTTCATCGCCCGGGTGCTGGAAACATAGAAGTAGTTGGCCTCGGTCGGCCAGCTGACGCTGTTTGCCGTGGCAAACGGCTGCACGCTGCTGGTGCCGATTGCGGCGTAGAGCCACGGAGTCCGTGTCTTATCGCGAATCGAAAAGCCTTGGAGAACGCCGTTCGCGGCGATGACGAACACGGACCGGCGACTCACGGCGGGACCGGCTCCCGGGGCCCGCTCCGTCCGCTTCTCCCAAAGAATGTCACCCGTGGCGCGCTGCATCACGATCAGCGTGGGGCCATTGAGCACCGCCACATGATTGGGCCCGACCCCCACGGCCGTGGTCGGCCACCGCACGGTGCCCACGCGGCGATTCCAGATGATACGGCCGGTCTCGGCATCGACACAGCTGATCAGGCCGAGCCGAGTCTGTACGAAGAGAGCCTCGTCGACCACGGTGACGTGTTCGATGCGGTCGCGACCCGAGTCCATCCGCACCCTTTGGAACCAGGCCTTGGTCAGCCCGCGACGTTGCAGGGTCGACTCGGGCAAAAGCGTCGACTGGCGCGACTGGGCGGATGCGACGTCAACGTTGGCCGCCAGCACAACAGCCCCAAGGGCCAAGATCGAGGCCAGGGCGGTTTGTTTCCGACGAGTTGAGCTCTTCAGGTAGTCCACGACAAGTCTCCACGCGTTCGCACTGTCGAGTCGGCACCCCAGAACGAGAACGCAACCGTCCCGCGACTCGCGCGGCCGGCCCGAACTCGACCTTCTTCTATCTTAATCAACGAACTGGAAATTGGCCCAATGAGGGCCCCGACACGCGGGAAGTCAGGCCAAAACACGCCGCCGCACGAGCCCCACCGGGGCCAGCCACAGACGCCTGCTGGGGCCTTGCTGGAACCATGCCAGTCGCTCGGGCCCGTGGCGAAGCCCCCCAACTTCTCGCCGTGGGCCACGTCACGCCAGACGCTGGCACAATTGCCCGTGACGCTGGTTGTCTCGCCATCGTCGTGATACGCTCTCTTAAAGAGCGCGTCTCGTTTATCTTTAGCGTCTTGGCTAGCTGCGGCTGTGCTTGGCGACGTCGACCTGCATCGACGAATTTACCAATTCGTTTGCTTCGGTCTGGCGGCCAAACTTGCCTCGCCTACGCCAATGACGCGACACCTATCCTAGACACGCTCTAGACCGTACGAGAAACGACCTGGGGCGCCGCACCCGCAATGCCGCGTCAGCGGGCCGGTTCCCGTCGTCGCCGTGGGTTTGCAGCTTGGACCTGCGGAGCATGGACTCGCCCCGTTACTCTCGTCGTGTTCGTCTTGCCCATGGATCCCGCTCAACTGAAGGTTGACGACCTGGCAGCGCTCGATGCGACGCTCGGTTATCTGAATTTCTCCTCAGGCGGGTCCGATCCTCAGCTGTTCGTCAATCTCGATCGGCTCTATCGGATGCTTGGTGCGGACGGGGCCGGATCGCCTGCAGCGGGGGGCGATCCCAGTGCGACGCATGCCGCTGGCGAGGCGACCTGGCAACGCCTGGGCCGGCTCATTTCCATGCGACTCGAACAGCTGAGCTCCGCTGGCGGCACCTTTCGAGATGCCGAGCAAGCCCGTTCGATCCTCCATCTGACGCACCACGAGCTGCTGCCAGCGTATTGCGAGTTTCATCGCGATCTGCTGTTTCATCAGGACGACGAAACGCTCTTCAATGCCTTCTTCGTCGGCCGGGTGTACGAGGTGCTGCTGCAGCATCGCAGCGACGAAGATGTCGCTGCCTCGGATGAGTCGGTGATCGTCTCGGCGTTGGCGACATTGAACGACTTTCTGGGGCACCGGCCTGTGGCCGTGTTGGAGACGGAGCAGCGCATCGAGCCGTATCCCCACGAGCGACTACGACCGGTGCCGCTGTTTATTGCGGGAGCGGGGGTCGCCTGCGGACGTTACGAGCGACTCATCGCGGGCGCTCTGGCCGTATTGCGTGACACGGACGAGATGATCCTGCAGCAGGCTTACTTCGATCCAGAGCTGCTCGAAGAACTGGCCTTCGATCCACGGCCGTACGATTTCAGTCATCCGGTGAATCGGCGTCCGAACTACCACTTTGGCCAGTGGGATCCGAGCCATATCGACAATCAGGGCCGTTATCGGCGATTCGTCGTGCAGCAGGTCACGCTCGAGGCGATCCTGGTTCGTGTGGAGGCCGGCACCGAGGACCAGCGCGACGAGCTGTTCTTCGAAGCCGCAGCCACCCTCGCGGGCACGATCTTGATGTCGGCGGCCACCAGCGGCCGCGGACCCGAGACACACAGTTCCGAAGTCTCGCTCGCCTCGTTGCTGCCCGGCATCGCCGCGGTGCGTGACGAGTTTTACACGACGCTGCTGGCGGCGAGCGTCGAGAAGCACCCGCACCTGGCCGACGACGCTCGGCAGCGGCAACAACCTTTTGGTGCGGCCCGCCAGCAGCTCAACGCGGAGCTGGCCCGGCGCCGCGCCGCGCAACTCGAACACATGCAGTTGGCTCACGCCTTCGCTCGCATGGGCTATGCCGAGGCGGCCGAGCGACAGGCGGCCATGGTTCCCGCCGTGTCGTCGCAGATCGTTTGTCAAATCGAGTGTCGCCTGGCGACGGGCAACCTTTTGCTCGATCGCGGGCGGATTGACGAGACCGCTTTGCTGTTTCCCGAGATCGTCGATCTGTTGCATCGCGGTATTGCCTGCGGTGCGATTGTCGACCCCTGGAATGCCATTGGCTTCGACGGCCACTTCAGTTTGTTCCCGGCGGTTCAAGACAGCTTGCCCGATCATCGACTCGACGAATTGGTCGAACTGATGGACGGCATCTTCGCCCTCTTCGCCCGCACCTGGTCGCTGGCCGCGGCGGCCGACAACGACGAAGTTCAGACGACCGCGGGCAGCGAACTGCTGAAGCTGGCCACCTGGTGGGATCGATTTGCGGTGCCTTCGGTCAGCGGTCTCGATGCGGTGTTCGCGGCCCCACTGCACGAATCTGCGGAGAAGGCCGCGGTGGCCCTGGCGGCCTGGAAAGAGGCCGGCACCACCGCCGGTGACGTGGCCTTCTGGCGGCCGCACGTCGAGGAGTTCGATTCGCCGAAGGCCTACGTGCTCGTCGTCGAGGCGCTGCTCGACCAACGCGACTATGTGGCGGCCATGGGTCTGCTGATGCACTGGCTCAGCCAGGCCGATCGCATCGAGTTGCAGGAAGCCGGCGACTGGTTTCACACGCTCGTCGAACGTTGGCTCGCGCAGTTGCTCGAAGATCCGAACGCCGAAGAGACGGAAGTGGCCCGCACTGAAGCGACCGCAGGTGCGGGCGCGCGCACGAGCGAGGCTGCCGTCGACCGCTGGGCCCTGGTCCGCAAGTTCTTCGATTTCCTGGAAGCCAATGCCGACGAGTATTGGGAGGCCCCGCAGCTGGAGTTGGAAACGCTCCTGGGCGAAGCCGAACTGGGTGACGACGCCGAACTCGGCGAAGAAGACGAACAGGAAGGAGCCGACGAAGAAGGCGAACTGTATCGGGCCGCCTACGACGAAGTCACGTTTCGCGATAGCTCCGACGACGGAATCGACTCCGACCTGCTCGGCTCGCACGAGGCGCAGAGCGACTACGAACTGGAATACGAAGCGCGGCGATTGACCGAGCGCCTTACCTTCCTGGTCACCCTGTCGCGCCTGTGGAGTCGCACGGCGGTGTCGCTGCTCGACGTCGAAGCGGCCGATGGCGAGCTGCGCGAACGGGTCGACCAGTGGCTCGCGCGGACGCTGGCGAATCGGCGCGACCTGCTCGAACTGCTCGACGACCTGGCCCGACATCGCATCGCGCAGCCCTCGGGCTCGTTCGAATCGCTGGTCGAATACGATCGTCGCACGAACATCAAGGAAGCCCTGCTGGAACGCACCACCGCGACCTGTGTTCACGCCTCGGCCGCGGTGTGGATGCTGCTGGCGGCCGGAGCGCGGGCCCCAGATGCGGACTTCGCCCCGACGGAAGTGGAGTTTTCCGCGCTGCTGCAAGCCGCACTTCGCGGCGAACGAGACGCGCTCGAGTCGGCTTGGGAGGCATGGACCGAGCAGCTTCGCGAGCAACCGCTGCTGTACGTGCCGATCAACCGCGGCGGTGATCCGGCACAGGTCGTGGCTGCCCGAGCGGTGCATCGCAGTCTGCGCATGATGCTCGGCGTCTTGCCGCGACTCGGCGAGATCGAGCGGACGTCCGAATTGTTGCAGCTTTGCGTGTCGCTCGAGCAGGCCCATCCCGTCGGGCCGCGGGCGGTCACCGAGTTCGCCGATCTGCTGCAGACGGCGCACCGCAGCATGGCCGGGGCCGTAATTGCCTCGGTCGACGCCTGGCAGGCCGAAGATGTCGAAGACGCGGAAGCGCAGGCCGAGCGTCGCGATCAGGACTTGATCGACGCCCTGCAGCAATTGACCGACGCGGCACTCGTCGTCTGGCTGGCCCACAGCCAACACCTGCGGCTGTCCGTTCTCGAGAAGGTCACGGACGCGGCCGACTGGCAGCAGACCGTCGACTTCATTGCGCGATTTGGCGGCGATCTGTTCGACCAGCAATTCATGAACCCAGGCAATCTCCGTTCCATCTTGCAGAGCGGTGCCGCCCAGTGGTTGCGCGACGCCGCCGAGCGAACCGAGGACGTCGACGAGTTGCCCACCTTGGCATTGATCGCCGATGAGGAAGCACGTCGCGAAGCCCTCCGGCGATTTGAACTGGTCATCGAGGCGGTCCTCGAAAACCAGGCCGAGTATGTCGACTACAACAGCACGACCACACAGTCGGATCACGGCGACAAACTCTATACCTTACTCGACCTGGTCCGCGTTCGCGTCGTCTACGACCGCGTCGCCTGGAACGTCACGCCCGTGGTGCTGACGCACGAAGCCCTGGTTCGGTCCGGCCACGCGTCGGCCGCGGCGCTGTGGCAGCGGGAACTCGCCCGCCAAACGAGCGAAGTGGCCGACGAGCTGCTACAGCGGCTTTCCGAATTGCAACGCCAACACGGCATGCGGCTTTCCACGATCGCCGGGCGGTTGGAAGAACGCTTCGTGCGGCCGCTGGCCATCGATCGGATCCGGGCCCTGGTGGCGCCGGCCGTCGCGCGCGTTCGCCAGGGCGAAGCGTCGCCGGAGTTTGTCGCCCTGGAAGAAGAAGTCGACGAGCTGACGCGTACGCCCTCGGGCGTCGGCTTTGAAGTGCCCGAGTGGATCGTCGCGCTGGAAGAGGAAATCGACCGCACCGTCGCCCCGCCTGGCACGATCGACCTCGAGCGAATCGTCAACGCTCACCTTTCCCCGCCGCTGCTCAGCCGCGAAGAGCTCGAAGATCAGCTGGCCGGGCTGATCGACGAGGAAGAATAGGTCGCCCGCGTCCCTGCGCAGTATTGCCGCCGCCTGTTCCGCCCCGCGGCAATGGTGTAAATTAGTACAATATTTGGCGGGATACCGTTGGCACCCGCCGAGCATGCGCGGCCAGCAAACAGGCCTGACGAGCGCGCAGGCCGTACAAGGAGGGTGTTCGATGGGTGGATTGCCGGGCGAGCTGTTTCAGGAAGAAGAGCGGCAGGACGAGTCGACGGCGCCGTTGCCGTTCGGGCTGCCGCTGGAGCTGACCGTCACCGACCGCGACGTGGTGGCGGCGCTGGTCGCCGTCTCGGAAGGCACGGCCCGCGAAGAGTACGCCTTGGCGGCGCTCAAGATCGGCATTCTCGCCCTCCGCCAAGCCCAAGGGCAGCTCGACGCCGACGTCATCCAGCGCGAGTCGGAGCGGATGCTGGCCGACCTCAACGAGCGCCTGGCGGGCCACTCGCGCGAACTCCGCGAACACCTGGCCGGCACGCTGAAACACTATTTCGACCCGGACAGCGGCCACTTTCAACAGCGCGTGCAGCGGCTCGTCGGTCGCGACGGCGAGCTGGAACAACTGCTGGGGCGACAACTGGCGGGCGAAGACTCGCAGCTGGCCAAGACGCTGCTGACCCATGTCGGCCACGAGAGTCCGCTATTGAAGATGCTCGACCCGGAAGAGTCGAGCGGCCTGTTGACCCACTTGCGTCAATCGCTGGAAGACCAGCTGGCGGGTCAGCGAAAGCGGATTCTCGATGAGTTCTCGCTGGACAATAAACAGGGGGCCCTGTCGCGGCTGGTCGTCGAGCTGACGGAGAATCACGGCGAGCTGAACGACGCCCTGCAAAAGAAGATCGATGAGGTCGTCAAGGAGTTTTCGCTCGACAGCGACGAGTCGGCCCTCTCGCGACTGGTGCGCAACGTGACCACCGCGCAGAAGACGATCACCGACGAGTTCTCGCTCGACAACAAAGAATCGGCGCTGGCCCGGCTCAAAGGGGAACTGGTCGAGATGCTGGCCGAGCACGAAAAGGCGAATCGCGAATTTCGTGAAGAGGTGAACGTGGCCCTGGGGCAACTGGCGGCCCGCCGCGAAGAGCAGGAGAAGTCACCGCGTCATGGTCTGGCGTTCGAAGACGCGGTCATCGAGTATCTTTCCCGCGAAGCCCAACACGCGGGCGACGTGGCCCTGCCAACCGGCACGACGACCGGCCTGATCAAGAACTGCAAGGTCGGCGACTGCGTCGTCGAGCTCGGCCCCGACAGCGCCGCGCCGGGAGAGAAGATCGTGGTCGAGGCCAAAGAGAAGGAGAACTACTCCTTCGCCAATGCCCGCGAGGAGATCGAACGGGCGCGAAAGAACCGCGACGCCCAGCTGGGCCTGTTCGTCTTTTCCCGCAAGACGGCTCCGCGCGAGTTCGGTCCCTTCAAGCAATTGGGTCAGGATCTCTACGTCATTTGGGATCCGGAGGATCCCGCTACCGACATCTATCTGCACGCGGCCGTGCTTTCGGCCCGCGCGCTCTGCATCCGCCGCGGCCGCTTGCATCACGAACAGCAGGCCGACTTCACCTCGATCGATCGGGCGATTCTGGAGATCGAGAAGCAGGCGGAGCGCTTGGCCGAAGTAGAAACCTGGACCAACACGATTCAGTCGTCGGCTCAGAAGATTCTAAGTCGCGTCGGCCGATCGCGACAAACGCTGGCCGGCGAGTTGGAGACGCTGCGCGAGAAGTTGACCCATGTGCGCCAGGTGGCGGGCGAGAACTAAATAGTCGTGCGGCGGTGTCCGCCGCGCATGGTCCGGCGGCTCAGCAGCTCAAGAAGTCCGACCAGATCGCGTCGCTGACCAGCAGGCCCTCGCGCGAGAGTCGCAAGGTGTCGCGCTCGCGAATCAGCCGACCCGCGGCAAGATGCTCGTCGAGGTGGCGGCCCACCAGCTCCGCCACCTCGCAGCCTGTCTCCGCGGCGAACCGTTTGAGGTCAATACCTTCGAGCCGGCGCAGGGCAAAGACGAGCCGTTCCCGCGCCGCGTCAGCCCCGCTGAGCTGTTCCGACTCGGCCACCGGCGACGCGCCGGCCAGCATTCGCTTGATGTAGGTCGTCGTGCTGCGGTGATTCGTTTCGCGACGGCCGGCGACGAAGCGAGCGGCGCCCGGTCCGACCGCATGGTAGCTGCGGCCCGTCCAATAGACTTCGTTGTGGCGACTGCGACAACCGCGCCGCGCGAAGTTGGAAACCTCGTAGTGCTCATAACCGGCGTCGGTGAGGCGGTCGATCGCCTCTAGATACATCGCCCGCTGCGTCTCCTCGTCGACCTCCGTCAGCTCGCCCCGGGCGCGACGCGACCAAAAGGTCGTGCCCTCCTCGAAAGTCAGCCCATAGGTCGAAACATGCTCGGGCGCGAGCTCGAGTGCCGCCTGCAACTCGCGCTGCCAGTCGCCGAGCGATTCGCCAGGGGCCGCGAAGATCAAATCGAGGGCCACCTGACAACCGGCTGCGCAGACCAGCTCGACCGCCGCGGCGATGTCATCCGCGACATGATCGCGTTCGAGCAGCGTGAGCTTGTCGGCGGCGAACGATTGACCTCCCAGGCTGACACGAGTGGTACCGGACCGCCCGAGCACGTCCACCCGCGACGAGTCGAGATCGGCCGGGTTTGCCTCGACGCTCAGTTCGCCACCGTTTGCCAGCGGAAACGTCGCCGCCACCAAGCGCAGCAGTCGCTCGAGCGCTGCGGCGTCGAGATGCGTGGGCGTGCCGCCGCCAAAGTAAAGCGTGTCGACTTCTGTCGCTTCGATTGCGGCCAGCTCGCGTTCGATCGCGTCGAGGTACGGCTCGACGAGATCATCGCGACCGGCCACCAGCGTGAAGTTGCAATAACCGCAGCGATGGCGGCAAAAGGGCACGTGAACGTAGGCGGCTCGCGGCGGGTGATCGTAGCGCAGCGTCATCGCTTCAACTCGAAACGCTCGCCGGCGGTCGGGCGGCAACTTCGCGACAAGTCGGCGACCGTCGCGTAGTCCAGAAGCGACCGCTCTACAGCCACAAGTGCAGCCGCCCGCCGAGCATGTCGGGCAGGGCCTTTTCGACGAGCCGGCGAATGCTCTTATCGTGATATCGCGTGCTGAAGTGGGCCGCAATGATCAGGCCGTTTCGGAACCGCCCGCGGCGTTCGATCAGGTCGTCCAGGTGCATGTGGCCGTACTTGTGGATCTTCTCCCGGCGGTGGCCCGGGGCCACGAAGGTCAGCTCGGTTATCAGTACCTCGGCCTCGAACATGGCGGGGCAGTCGTCCAATCCGCCCGGCGCGCTGTCGCCCAGGTAGGCAAACTTGGGCACCCGCTGTTCGTAGGTTACCTCGGTGCCACTGAGCCGCAAGTCGCGAATCTGATCGCCGCTGAGCGACTGGTATTCTTCCTTCAGCTTGCGACGGCGATGCCAAACCACGAACCCGAGCGACGGCACCGAGTGCTGGGTCGCCGAGACGGTCATCACGTGCTCTCGCGAGAGCTCGATTTCGTCGCCGGGGGCAACCGGTACGAGCTCACACGGAAGCCGGCCACGATCGAGCCGGCGAAACAGCTTCAAGATGCGCTCGACCGGCTCGACGGCCACCTCCGGCAGGTAGATCGTCGGCGGATCCATCTTCATCATCCGCCGCCGCGCCACGTAGACGGGCAACGCCGCGATGTGGTCGAGATGTCCGTGCGAGACACACCAGGTGTCCGTGCCCATGAACGACCACGGCTGGGCACCGAGATCGAAGCCGATCTTCAGTTCCGGCACGCGCCAATACGACTGCACCGCCGCGCGCGAATAGCCCTCGATGGTCAGATCGTTGAATTGGAGCGTCTTGAGGGCACAATTGTCGATCACGCCAGCCTCTTGGTCGATTCGCAGCGCGGTAGGCAAAGGTAAGATTGGCGCGCAGCCCCTAGAGCGTTTTTCCGATCGATGTCGCGTCTTCGGCGCCGGCGAGGCAAGTTGGACAAGGAGACCGAAACAGGCGAATCGAGGAGATTCGTCGATGCAGGTCGACGACGTCAAACGCAGTCGTAGCCCGCCGCGACGCGACAGGGAAATGAAAATCGCTCCAAAATACAGCACCTAAGTTTACGTGGCCCTTGGGCCCCGAAACAGGGGGTCCTCTGCGCGCGTTAAGAGTCTGGAAACCGGTTGCACGAAGAAGGTTCGCGCTGGCTCACACGCCCCCAAGAAAAGACGGCGCGAAGAAGCACCACACGCCGTGCGTCCCGGAGCCATCATCCGCGCTAGCCGGCGGCGCTGGCACCGTGTTCGTAGCCGTCGACGAGCGAGGTATCGAGTTCCTGTCCCGACTGGCTGCCGGGCAAGATCCAGATCTCGCCGAACAACTCGTTCTGTTCGCTCTTGATGTGGTGATGTCGGACCAGCTCCAAGAGCGCCAGAAAGATGCCGATTTTCTGCGACTTGTGCATCTCGTCGGCGAACAGCGCGAAGAAGCGGATCCGACCGTCACGCTCGAGCCGCTCGGTGATCTGACGCATGTAGACGTGAATCGGCGTGTCGTCGTAGACGATGTTGGAAGCCTTTTGGGCCGTGTTGTCGCGCAGCACCCGACCAAATGCGCTGACCAGGTCCCACAGCTCGACCTCGTGTATCGGTTGGCTGGCCAGATCGCGTTCGCGCGGCGGCAGGTCGCTGGCCCGTCGGGCGTAGTGTTCTTGCCAGGCGCGGCCCTGTTCCTCGAGCATGCTGGCGGCGTCGCGGAACTTCTTGTATTCGAGCAAACGCCGCACCAGATCTTGTTGCGGATCGTCGAGCTCGCCTTCCTCTTCGCCCGCCCGGGGCAGCACCAGCCGCGACTTGATTTCGATCAGCGTGCTGGCCATCTCCAGAAAATCGCCGACCGCATTCACGTCGACCTGCTCCAACACGCCCATGTACTCGAGGTACTGGTCGGTGATGTCACAGATCGGAATCTCGGCGATCTCGACTTCGTGCTTGCGCACCAGGTAGAGCAGCAGGTCGAGCGGCCCGCGAAACGTCTCGAGTTCGACACTGAAATGGGGCATGGCGGGCCCACCCGGCAAGGCGGGAGGGAAGCAGTCGCGACTGGGAACGGGCGGGAAAGCGGGAAAAAGGTGGGGAGGCGGCGCCGCTGCCGCCTCGCCGCTGCGAGCGGCATGTGCCGGGCGAAAATCGCCGCCCCGTTCAATCGCCCACGACCGTTCAAGCCGACAGGGTGATTGCAGGGTAATTATAGTCGGCGAAGAGTCGCCCCGCGAACGACCACGTTCGCCGGGCCGTGGGGCGCACTTGGGCCGCCAGCGATCCGGCTCGCGCAGCGATGTCGCCGGTTGGGAGGTTGGGGGATATGGTCATCGTCGGTTCGCCCCGCCTAGGAACTTGAAGTCGCCTGCGCCGGATGACTAACATGGAGACTTGTCCCCTCTGGCAGGCGAGAGTGCTAGCATGCTCGCAGGCCTCGGCATCCGCCGCCCCGTTCGAACGTTTTCAGGTTCTCATGGCTCGCGATTTCCACATCCGCAGTTTCTCCTTGTTGGCGGTTCGCGTGGCGTTCATTTTGGTCGCGGCCGGCTTGGCGGTTCGGGTCATTACCAGCGATTCGTTCGGGGCCGCCTTCGGCGACTTTCCCTGGATGCCGTGGGTCGCGTTTCTCGGCATCTTGGGCCTGACCCTCGCGGTAATCTCGTTTGACGCGGCGTTTCGCCGCAAGCGACTCGATGTCTTTACGTCCGTCTTCTTCGGCATGATCATCGGTCTCACACTGACCTACATCGCACAGCTGGCTCTCTTTCCGCTGTTGCCGCCGGATGAGACGGGTCGCTCGCTGGCCAACCAGGCGATGGCCGTAATCGGGATGGTGCTCTGTTACGGCTGCGTCAGCGTCCTGCTGCAGACGCGGGACAACTTCCGCTTCATTATTCCCTATGTCGAGTTCAGCCGCGAGATCAAAGGCAACAAGCCGTCGCTGCTCGATACCAGCGTGGTGATCGACGGGCGAATCGCCGACGTGATGGAAACCGGCGCCCTGCCGTCGCGGTTGATCATGCCCCGGTTCATCATCAACGAGCTGCAGAACATCGCCGACAGCAGCGACAAGATGCGGCGGATGCGCGGCCGCCGCGGGCTCGACATCCTCAACCGCATGCGCAAGGATCCGCAAGTCGACCTGACGGTGTACGAGCACGAACCGCCCGAGCTGGACGGCCAGGCGGTCGACATGAAGCTGGTGCTGTTGGCCAAGCACGTCGACGGCAACATCATCACCAACGACTACAACCTCAACAAAGTCGCCAAGCTGCAGGGCGTCGACGTGGTGAATCTCAACGACCTGGCCAACGCCCTGAAGCCGGTCTTTCTGCCGGGCGAGCATATCGATGTGCAGGTGGTTAAACCGGGCGAGGAGCCGCGGCAGGGCGTCGGCTATCTGGACGACGGCACGATGATCGTCATCGACGGCGGCCGCGAGCACATCGGCGAAACGGTCCACATCACCGTGACCAGCATCCTGCAGACGAGCGCGGGTCGGATGGTCTTCGGTCGCTGCGATACGCCGGCCAAGCAGTCGGCTAAGAGCTGACGGCGACGCGGGCTGTCGCGTCCTGCGTCTTCGCCGCCGCTACATCTTCTCGACCGTGTTGATGCCCAACAGCGACAAGCCCGTTTGCAGCGTGCGGGCCGTCAGGTCGCACAACAACAGGCGACTGCGTCGCGTCGCCTCGTCTGCGGCCTTTAGCACGGGGCATTCGTTGTAAAACGTCGAGTAACGGTTGGCCAGCTCGAACAGGTAGCCGGTCAAGTGATTCGGCCGGTAGTCGGCCACGGTCTCTTCAAGGGCCTCACTGAACCGCAGCAGCTCCAGGGCGAGCGCTCGCTCGGCCGCTTCCGCCACGACCAGGGCCCCGCCGTCGTCGCGAAGTTGCTCGACATCGACGCTGCCACGGGCAAAGATGTTCCGCACCCGGGCATAGGCGTATTGCATGTAGGTCGCCGTGTTGCCGTTCATGGCCAGCATCTTGTCGTAGCTGAACACGTAGTCGCTCTCGCGATTCTGCGACAGGTCGGCATACTTCAGCGCCGCGATACCAACGACCTCGGCGATTCGCCGGCGATCGGCCTCCGACCACTCCGCACCGTCCGGCTTCGCGTCGTCGTTCTCGGCCACCACGCGATAGGCCCGCTCGATTGCCTCGTCCAGCAATCCGTCGAGGCCGACGGTGTCGCCGCTGCGGGTCTTGAAAGGTCGGCCGTCCTCGCCCAGCACGGTGCCAAACTTGACGTGGACCAGCTCGACCTGGTCGTAGCCCCAGCGCCTTACCGTGGCGAACAGCTGTTCGAAGTGCAGACTCTGGCGATGATCGACGACGTACAGAATCGCGTCGGGCTGCCACGTTTCGGCGCGGTACTCGATCGTGGCCAGGTCGGTCGTGGCATAGAGGAACGCCCCGTCCTGCTTCTGCACGATCATGGGGGCGTCTTGGCCTTCGTTGAACACGCACATCGCCCCGTCGCTCTCCACGGCAATGCCCTTGGTCTTGAGATCGTCGACCACGGGTGCCAGTCGATCGTGATAGAAGCTCTCGCCCAAGGTGTGATCGAACGTCACGTCGAGCCGACTGTAGATCCGCTCGATGTCCTCGAGGCAGGGCGGGAGAAATTCCTTCCAGAGCTTCAAGTTCTCGGCATCGCCCGCGTGCAGGGCGGCCGTCTCTTCGAGCACTCGGGTACCGATGTCCGGATGTGCGGCCGCCTGGGCCGCAAGCTCTTCGTCGGCCGACACCGCTTCACGCTTCGCCGTCAGGGCGGTCAGCTCGGCGTGCGACTCGTCCCGCTGCGATTCGAGACGCCGACGGGCCTTGGCCTGCTTCTGGGCTTCCTTCTTGTCGGAAGACTCGGGTTCCGCGGCGGCGGTCGCCAGTTGTTCTTCCAGTCGGGCCAGGTTCTCTTCGGCCGCGGTGATTTGCCCGGGTAGCTTGTGAAAGTCGACCAGGGTGTTGACCAGGCGATAGAGCCGCGCGAGCTCCGTGACGGCGCTCGACTCGAACGCCGCCGGGTCAAGAAAGTTCTTGTACCCGTAGATGATCATGCCGAATTGGGTACCCCAGTCGCCGATGTGGTTGTCGCCGATGACGCGATGGCCGAGAAACCGCAACGTGCGGGCCAGGGCGTCGCCGATTACCGTCGAGCGGATGTGACCGACGTGCATCGGTTTGGCCACGTTGGGGGCCGAGTAGTCGATGACATAGGTCTTCGCGTCGGCAGCCGGGGCGATGCCGAGTCGCTCGTCGGTCGTGGCAGCGGCCAACTGCGCGATGAGCCAGTCGGTTCGCAGCGTGAGGTTGATAAAGCCTGGCCCGGCCACCTCGGGCGGTTCGCAGACATCGGCCAGGTCGACCATTTCGACGACCCGCGCGGCAACCTCGCGCGGGGGCTGTTTCAGTGTCGCCCCCAGCGGCATGGCGAAGTTGGCCTGGTAGTCGCCGAACTTGGCCTCGCCGCTCGGCTTGACCATCTCTAAGAGCGACTCGATCTGGAGCGGCGCAGCGAGATCCTCGGCCAAGGCCGCCAGGGCCGGGTGAAATCTCTCACGCAACAGGGCGAGCGCGTTCATACCAATTCAGCAGGTGTCAACCGATGTTCGGGCAGCGGGCCAGCGGTGTGGCGAGCCAGCGGTGCGTCACCGACGGTACGGCACCAAAGGGCCACGCCTTGGCGACAGGGTCCGCCCGCGAGCGGCCTTCTTGATACCAGATGGACCGGGCCGCGTCAGCGCGGCTTGATCGCCTTGGCTGCCGACTGAAGATCCTTGGGCAACTCGACCGGCTGGGCGTCGCACCAGAGCTGTTCGAGATCGTAGTAGGAGCGCGTCTCCTCGTCGAACAGGTGAATCACCACGTTGCCGTAGTCGAGCAGAATCCAGCGGCTCTCTTGATAGCCCTCGATGCCGTCGCGACGATCGTTGAGGTCATCTTCGAGCGTGTGGTCGATCTCTTCGCTCATCGCGTGCAGCTGCCGGCGACTGGTGCCGGTGGCGACGACGAAGTAATCGAACAGAGGCGTGATCTCTCGCATATCGAGGATCACAATGTCGCGGCCACGGTTGTCGGCGGCCGTCCGCGCGGCAGCCAAAGCAAGCTGCCAGCTACGCGAGTTGTGTGAAGAAAATTCCGACGCAGGGCCCACAGTCGAACTTGCCACACAGTTCCTTTCATAATCACGGCGGGAATATCGACGCTGCCGCTATTTTAGTAATCGGGATTGCGGGGACCAACCGGTGATCAATTCCTCGGGGATCGACGGTCGCGACCGTCAAAACCGGCAGAATAGGAAGCCGCCCCGCCCGCTTGTTACGGCAAGTCCTGCTCGAGCGCCCGGAGCCGCTCGGCGATGGACGCGTTCTCGGCCATCTGCTCACGGGCCGTCAGCACGCTCTGACCGTCGCTCGGAGCGAGGAATTCGTACAGTTCCAGCACCGCCGGCGACACGAGCAGGATCAACGCCGCCGGAGCAAAGCAGAGCAGCAAGGGAAGGACAAGCTTTACCGGGGCCCGGTTCGCGCGCATCGTGGCCAGCTGCCGACGCTGGGTCCGCAAATGATCGGATTGGCCGATCAGCGAACTGGACACTTGGGTGCCGAGTCGCTCGCCGCGGGCCAACAGGGCACAAAGGCCGCGCAGCTCGGGTAGGTCGACCCGGCGGGCCAGGTCGTCGAGCGCCGTGGGCAGGCTGCCGACTTCGGCCTGGCGGCGAAGGATCGTCAGCTCCTGAGCCAGGGCCGGACAGTGATCGAGTCGGGCGGCGACGTGCGTCAGACTCTCGCCGACGCTGGTGCCACCTTCCAGACACATCGCCAGCATGTCGATGGCGTCGGGCAGTCCCTCGCGAATTTCGGCCTGTCGCCGCCGGCGACAGATCGAAACGTAGACGCGCGGGGCGAGCGAACCGGCAATCGCCGCCACCGCGCCGGCGAGCATGATCCAAAACGTATCGTGCGGTGCCCGATAGACGGCCGCGAGGCCGGCCAGCACCAAGGGCGCGATGAACAGCAGGAAGCGGGCGGCATAGAACCGCGTCGCGCTCTGGGGGCTGTAGAAACCGGCTCCGCGCAACTGACGCCGAAATGCGTCGCTCGAGCTGGCCGATTCGGGCAACTGCGCCGCCAGAGCCGGAGCAACTTTTGTGAAGAGATCGTCCGTCACCTCGCCTTCGGCGGTCACGGCACGTCGGGCAGCGGCGCGGCGGCGCCACATCCGCCACACGATCAGCAGTGAGCCGGTCACCGCCATGAACATCGCCAGCGGCAGGATGATCGATTTGTAAGGTCCCAGCACGGACAGGAACGAGCGGGAATGGGCGAGCAGTTCCATGTTAGTACTTGATCCTCAGGATGCGCCAGAGCCAGACGCTGCCAACCGTCAGCAGCACGCCGGCGATGGCCAGCAGGGTGGGGCCGAGGCGATAGGAAATGAGTCGCTGGAGATAGCCGGGGTCGATCAGCAACAAGGCAGCCACGCCCAACACCGAGACGGCGATCAGGCCGACGGCCGAGAGCCGGCTGCCCGCGGTGGCGGCGTTCAAATGGCCTTGAAACTCTTGTCGATCGCGGACGGAACGGGAGAGTCGTTCGATCAGGTGGGCGAGATTGCCGCCGGTCTGCTGGTGCATGGCGACCGCGGTGGCGAAGAGTTTGAACTCCGCCAGCGGCACCCGCTGGAGCATCCGCTGCAAGACGGCCGTCGGTGCGTGACCCAGCCGCAACTGCGAAGCACAGTAGTCGAACTCCTGGGCCAGCGGCCCCTGGCTTTCCGCGGCGATCATTTCGGCCGCTTGTTCGAGGCTGCGACCTCCCCGCAGTGCATCGGCCAAGGCGTCGAACGTGTCGGGCAGGGCCTTGGCAATCGCCGCCATTCGTCGCCGGGCGGCAACCTTCCACCACAAGATCGGCAATACGGCACCGCTCACGAGACCGACCGCACCCCCGAGCAGACTCTCCCAGACCAAGAGCGGAAAGGCACAACCGACCAGACCGCAGGCAGCCACGATGGTCAGCGCGGCCGGCGGATCGAGGACGTTGCCGCAGCGGGCCAACAGGTCGAGCAGATCGTGGTCGAGCGTGCCGGGCGTAGCGCGGCGTTCGAGCGCGATCGGCTCTTCGAGCCGCGCCGCTTCCAGCGAACCGTCGAGCCGCTGTTGCAGTCGCTGCAAACGCGCGGCGCGAACGTCGCGAATCAGGAAGGCGACCGCCAGCATCACCGTGGTCACCGTGGCAAACGTAATCAAGAACAAGAGCGTCATGATGTCGTCGTGTCCAATTCTCGTTCGTCAAACATGTCGGCGGGCAGCTCGATGCCAAGTTCGTTCAAGCGGTTCAGACAGGCTGGTCGGTTGCCCGTGCCGTAGAATACGCCCTGGGCGTTGCCTTGTTCGTCGACGCCCGTCTGGCGAAATCCGAACAGATCATGAGTGCGATACTCGTCGCGCTCGACGGCGGCGACCTCGGAGATGCGCATCACGCGGCGGACGCCTCCTTTGAGCCGGGCCAGGTGAACCACCAGCGTGATCGCCGAACCGATGTAGCGTCGTACGACGCTAACGGGCAGATCGTAGCCCGACATGCTCACCATGACTTCCAGTCGGGAGAGCGCGTCGTTGGTGTCGTTGGCGTGAATCGTGCTCAGCGAGCCTTCGTGGCCGGTGTTCATGGCCTGTAGCATGTCGAGGGCCTCGCTGCCGCGGACTTCGCCCAGGATGATGCGGTCGGGCCGCATTCGCAGGGCGTTGCGGACCAGGTCGCGCTGGGTCACCTCGCCGGTGCCCTCGGCGCTGAGCGGACGCGTTTCCAGCTTGACGACGTGTTTGCGCTGCAGGAGCAATTCGGCCGAGTCTTCGATCGTCACCAATCGCTCGCCCAGCGGCACGAAGCGACTCAGCCCGTTGAGCAACGTCGTTTTGCCGCTGCCGGTACCGCCGCTGATCAGAATGTTGATGCGACCCTCGACGGCCGCCTTGAGCAGGCGAACCATGACTGGATCGATCGAGCCGATGCGAACCAGGTCGTCGATCGCGAGCGGCTCGGCGCCGAAGCGACGAATCGAAAGTACCGGTCCGCTCAGCGAGAGCGGGGGAATGATCGCGTTCATTCGCGAACCGTCCGGCAGCCGGGCGTCGACCATCGGCGAATGTTCGTCGATCCGCCGCCCGACGCGGGCCACGATTCGCGAGATGATCTGCATCAGGTGCGCCTCGTCGGCGAACACCGTATTGGTGGCCTGCAGCTGGCCGAAGCGTTCGACGTAGACCTCCTGCGGACCGTTCACGAGGATGTCGGTCACATCGGGATCTTGCATGTACGGTTCCAGCGGGCCGAGACCGAACGATTCGGCCATCAGCTCGTCGACCAGGCGTTGCTCGTCGGCCACCGAGAGCGACTCGCGACGGTCGCGCAACAGCCCTTCGGCCAGCGAGTGGATGTGCCGCCGCAGCCGCGGTTCGTCGATTTCCGCGATCCGCGACAGATCGAGCGAGTCGATCAGCTCGCGGTGGAGCTGCGTCTTGAGCTTCTGAAAGCGAGTCTCGCTGTCGGTCGTGGCGGCCGCATCAAGACCGGCGGCCTCGGACTGCAGAGGCGTCATTTCGGGGTAGAGCGAGTGGTTCATCTTCATGGCGATTTCGCTGGCAATTCGATTTTCAGGGCCGCTCGTTTCGCTAGGCGGCTCCGTGGTCATCAAGGTCGTGATCTTCGCACAGGTCGTGGGTGCCGCTTTAGCGCACAAGTCGCAGTTGGTAGACGTACAGGTTGCGAGCCGCTGCCACCGCGCTGGTCCACGTCGTGGTGTGGATCAGGTAGCAGGGCTCGATCGTGATGCTCAATCTCTGATGTTCCGTGTCGCCCCCTTCCGCTTCGTCGACGGCGGAGACGATTCGCGCGGCGACGAAGCCGGTCAGTTGGGCTTCGCCGCTGCCGATGCTGCTGTAGACGGGAAAGACCCGCTTCGGGTTGTCGCTGCCGGCGATCGTCGTGAGCGTCGCAACCAAGGCCTCGGTGTCGGTCTCGTTGGGCGATTGCTGCTGTGCCGGCAAGCCAAGCGGCCCGGGGTTGTCGGGATAGTCCATCGTTGGTCCGCTGCCGAGCGGACCGAGCTTGCCGCCGGCCAGATCCGACGCGCTTACCCCGCCTGCTTCGATCTGCGTGAGGATCGTGGCGATGTCGATCGCTACGTCGCCCAGGTCGATCAGCGCACCGGTCGCGTCGGCCGCGACGTCGCTATCGCTGGAATTGAGCTGGAGGGTGAATTCTCGAATGTCGTCGCCGTCGGCATCGGCCGTGCGGGCGGCGTAGGCGGTCGCGTCGATGGCGAGCGGCACCACGGGCGACAAGATGCCGGGCCGCGGACAAAATCCAATCACCTGGCTGTCGAGCACGGCATAGGACACGGCTCGCACGTCGGCCGGGTCGACCCCGACAAAACCGCCGATCAGGTGAGCCACCGGGTTGTCGCCGCTGGCCGTGCGAAAGGCCTCGACCCGCAGGGCGTTGTAGGGCGTCGTTTCCTCGAACACAAAGTCGTCGAGTCGCAGATGTGGATTTTCGATGCGGCCGAGCGTGCAGAGCAAGTCGCTCTCGCTCATCTGAAGCCTGGCGGAGACCTCCTGGTTCGTAAGCGACAGGTAGGCCGCCACGACCTCTTTGGTCACCAGTGACTCGTCGACGTTGTCGCAGTTCATGTCGCAGAGCAGCGCGTCGTCGAGCACCTGCGGGGCGGCCGCCAGGCTGAGCGTGTCGGTTGTCTGCTGCATGTGACGGAACACCGTGACCAGGTAAGCCCAGTTGATGGCCAGCGCCGCCGCCGCGATCGCCACGACGAGCAACAGCACCAGCAACACGGTGACGAAACCACGTCGCTGCCGCGGGGCGCGAGCCGCGCGACGGCGGTTGGCCGAAGGTCGAGGAACGGCAGGTTGTGCGGTGGACGGGTTCATCGTGCGGCGGTGGCGGATTGTTCGTTGCTCGCGTGCGTGCGGCTGTTCACGTACTGGCTCGAGTTGCCTCTTCAAAGATCGTGCTCGTGCGACTAGAGTTCGCCCAGGAAGCCGTAGCTGGCGCGCTTGACGGCGCCAACGTCTTCGGAACGCTTGGCCCGACGCATCTCCACGGCCGGCGTGGCGCGACGCGACTCGGCGATCTCACCCTGGCCGAAGCGGACTTCCGTCATCGCCGTTCCGCGCCAGATCTGCGAGGCGATGGGAGGCTTCGGGGCATCGAGGCCCAACAGGTCGTAGCGGTCAATCGCGTCGTCTTCGTCGGAGTCCTTCACCAACGAGACGGTCTGCGGGGCGTCGAGCGAGCTTCGCAAGGTCACGTGCAGTTGGCCGAACTGCTGGGCCAGAATGAGCTTGTTCGCCTGCTGGGGTGTGGCGGCCACGGTGATCGTGCGCAACGGACGCGGCGAGTTTTCCGAGAAGCGGTGACGCTGCTGGCTGGTGGCCAGAACCTTGACGCCGCTCACCAACGTCACGGTGACCTTTTCGTCGACGTCCGGGTGATCGGTCTCCGCGGTCAGCGAAATGTCGACCAGCGAATCGGGCAGCAGTACCCCGGAGAGCGCCGTCAGCTCGTTCACCGAAATGGTCACGGCCCGCATGCCAGGCGGAACCTGGTCGGCCATGGCCGGCTCTTCGTCGATGGGGAACAGCTGGGCTTCGTAGACCGGCTGACCCGCTTCGATCGTCTCGGCGACGAGGCGACCGACCACGCGACCGGGCTCGAGAATGGCGTCGGTCGGGATCTTATCGAGCTCGGTGGGAATGCCCCGCATGTTGTTGGCGGTGATGCGGGAGTACTTGGGCAGGTTGATGGCGGCGACCCAAACGTCGACCGTTTCCGGCTCCGGCTTGGCAAGGTAGCTACGCACGGCATAGGCCGCGACCAGTCCGAACAGGACGGCCATCATAATGACGGTAACGGTTCCAGCGCTGATGCTCTTCACGGCGGTTTCTCCTCGGATACGATTCCGCGCGGGGCGGAAGTTCAGGATCTCATCAAATCGGGTTGTTGAATCTCAGTCGTTTGTGGATGCCGGGTCGGGCGTTGTTTTCGACGGTCGGGCGGGTTCGTTGTTCACTCTTTACGCAACACGGCGGCCGCCGTAAGTGTCCGCTGGGCCAGGCTGAAGCCAAGGCTCGGCAACATGTCGGGCACGGCGTCGGTCACCTCGATCTCGATCGAGACGGTCACGACGTCGCCGCTCGCGGCGCTGGCCAGCGGAATGTCCACACCGTCCAAGCTCATCGCTTTGATGGTGATGTCCTCGTCGGCGAGTGCCGGTTCGAAGCGCCAACCCTCGACGCTGCGTCGCACGGCGGCGCGGACGCTCGTTTCCGTAGCTCCTGGCATCGAAGCCTCGCGGGCTCCGCTGGCCGCCGCGGCCGCAATTGCCTGATGCGCCATGAGCATCTGGCTTATCTCGATGCCCGCAATCAGCACGATCAACAGCACCGGAATCGCCAGCAGCAATTCGAACGACATCACGCCACGACGTCGCTGCCGACGTGCAGGGTGAAGTGAACGAGTTGCTTGCGGGTTTTTCATGGAGTGCTCTCGACGCGTCTGATTGGGGCAAGTTGATCGGGTGTGAATCAAGCGAACGCGTTCTTGATTGGTTCGTGGTCGATCTCGTTCTCTAGAGGGCACCGCGTGTGGCGATCCAGGCCAGCAGCAACCAGGTGCTGACCGCCACCGGCACAGCAAACGGCAACATGCGTCGTCGCGAAGCCGATTGGTTCTTGCGGGTCGCCGGGGCATCGTCGGCGGCCAGTTTGGTTTCGCGCACGTGGGCGGCACCCTTGGTCATCGCCAACACGGCCAGCACCACCACGGCGCCGACGGCGGCGAAGAAGATGCTCAGGGCGAAGGCGACCAGCATGTACTTGGGCCCCAGCCAGGCGCCCAAGGCGCCGAGCAACTTGACGTCGCCCGCGCCGCCGCCTCCCAACAGCCAGGGCAGCAGCAACAGGGCAAACCCCACGGCGAATCCGCCCAGCGACGTGAGTGCTCCCCAGCCGCCGGGAACCAGCGTGTGGTAGGCCAAACCCAAGACGGCCGCGGTGACGGTCAGGTAGTTGGGGATCCGCCGCGTTCGTAGGTCGACCACCGCGGCGGCTGCCGTGTAGAGGCCGACCAGGGCGATGAAGACGTAGGTGAGAATCATCTCAAGTTGCCCGCTTGATGCTTTGTTTCTGTTCCGTTTGCCGAATCGTTTGATTCGAAACACGTCCGCGAGCCGAGGCTTCCTGCTCGGCCGCGGCATGTTCCGATATCAAGGTTTCATTGGTGACGCACGTTCGTTCGATCAGGACACCGCGGTCGCACAGCGTGACGTTGGTGTTTCCATGGCCCCGCCCTTCCGCTGCGGCGGTGCCATCCTCATCGTGCCGTTGTGTATCACCAGGTCTCTCTTCTCAGCCTGGTCCTTACGGAGTCGGCTGGGCATTGAGCAACGGGAAGTTGCCGTTGCAGTCGACCACCGGACCCATGCCATTGAAGTTGGCGCGGTTGCAGTGGGTGAACGCGATCGCGTCGCTGAACGACGAATCCGAAGCGGTCGTGCCGTCGGCCGTGTGGACCGAGCTGACCAGCGGCGGAGCGATCGTGTACGACTGGTCGAGCGACAGCATCGCCTGGGCCACGTCGCCCAGCTCGCTGATGATCGCGTCGCGGACCGTCGACAATCCACTGACGATGCCGATCGTCAGCAACGTCAACAACAGAATCCATTCGAACGTGAGGACACCTTCGTCCTCCTTCCAGAGTTGCAGTACAAGGTTCTTCATGGTTGACTCCCAATACCTTGTGTTCGAACATTTTGGTCAGCTCCCCGCGGAGATGACCCGTTGCCGAGTTCCCACTGCCCGGATCCGTACCGGGCCCGGTGTGCGAGTCGACAACTGCGCGGGAGAACCAGTTAGCACACGCTGTGCCGGCTCGTCGCGAGATCTGGTCGGTCTTGTCGCTTGTCTTTCTTACTTGCCATCTGGAAACGACTTACGCGTCGGAGCCCGCTTGGCCTCGCGCGGGCACGGGCGGCACGTCGTGTTTCGCTGGCTTGACGTTCCGTTCGCGCGGAGCGGCCGCGTGTTCAGACTTCTTGACACCTGACTCATCGTGTTCCTTTCCCAGCGCGTCGCCGGACGACTTGTCGCCGTTGCTGAGGTCCTGCTGGGCCAGGGTGTCGGTTTCTGCGGGGACTCTCGTGGTGGCGGCCTCGCGCCACACGATCAGTCCTTGTTGGTCCTGGTAGAGCACCCGCAGGCGGCCCTCGCTCCGCAGGCGGTGAATGAGTCGGCGGTTCTCGGCGTGATCGAGCACGAGGGTGGTCAGTTGGTGGCGGTCGAGGATCTCCGACCAGGCTTCGCCGCCGCCGGCCAGCACGCGATAGTCGTGCCAGGTTTGCGGCGAGATCTGATGAACGTGCGAGACGGCCAAGGGAGCAACACGGCCACCACTGTGCCAGAGGAGATAGTCGGCCCACTTCTGCGGGGCGAAGACCGGCCCGGCGAGCGAGAGCTGCTCGATTGCGTCGGCCAGGTACAGAGGTGTCTCGTCGGAGACGACCGTCGCCTCGGGTCGCGAATGGCCGGCGATTACCGCGTCGCCCACGGGCGAGATCACCAGGGCCACGAACACGATCGCCACCGCGATCAATGTGTTCATGGCGGTCGGTTCGCTACGGCGATCTTGGTTTGCTGTGGCGTGCGAAGCGCGACGCCAGTGGCCCGTCACGGCGACCGCGTGCGGAGCCATCACAAAGGGCCACACCAGGGCCCACCAGACCAGCATCCGCATCGCCAGCAGCGTACTGACGGCCAGCAGCAGCAGTAGGCCGACTTCGCCACCGGTGAGCCGACGCGGGCTGAATCGCAACAGCACGGTGGTGACGAGGATCGAGCTAAAGAATAGGGTGCCGCTGAGGCTCGTTAGCACCAGCGGTTGCCACTCGCGAATGGCGGCCAGATTGGCGTGGCCGGCGAATCCCAGAACTTCACTCCAGAGCGCGAAGCCCTGGGGGTTCAGCAGCGTGGCCGCCGCGGACAGCAGCAACAGTAGACCGCCGCGGCGGAGCAGACGGCTTTGCAGCGTCTTGCCGAAGCCAAACAGCCAGAGTGCCGAAATGGAGTTTCCGAACAGCCAGCAGCCGACGACCGCCAACCCGGTGGCGAACGAGCCGTGGAGATTCGCCCAGAGGGCAAAGATCGGGGGGAGCCACAGCAGCGGGTCGCGGCGTGTGGCGATGCGGCTGAGCGCCCACAAGGTGATCGCCATGCCGAACATGCCGAAGAGTTGAGGACGAATGACTCCCGTGATCGGAAGTGCCAAGGCGTAAGCGACAAGACAGCCGGCCGCGGCCCAGGCGAGCGAAGCGGTCCGTCGGGCGATCGCGACCATGAGCAGACCGAAGGCGGCAGTTACCAGCAGAACGTGGGCCAGTTGAAGACCGCCCGGTCCGGTCGATTGCCACCAGCGGTAGCCCAGCGTCTTGGCGAGCCAATCCGCGTGGGGCACGGCGAGAGTGAGCGGCGTCTCCCCACTCTCGATCATTGCCCGACCGAGGGCGAGATGACCCCAGAGATCGGTGTGGTGTAGCGGATAGAAGCTGGTCGCGACGAACACGACGGCCAACGCGGCAATGGCTGCGACTGTGGCGGTCGAAGTACGCGGCAGACAGGTTTGCCAGGCGTCGCGGCGGCGCCGGGCGCGAACGTCAAAGGACTCGTCGCCACCCGGCGTCAGCACGTCGTCGATTGCGGTATCGTAGGCGGCCATCTTAGTTGCTCGATGTCAAAGTGGTGCTGGGTACGTCGCCTTTCGCCGGAGTGCTTTGCGGCCACGCAAAGACCTGGTGCGGCTCGCGCCCTCGCCAAAGGCAGAGTGCCCGGGCGGCGTGGGTAAAGGGACCGTAGTGTTGCTCCAAGGTCGCGTCGTCAGCTTCGAGCAGGGCACGGGCGAGCCACTGCCCTGCTCGGGCCAAGACGTCACGCGGCGGCAACACCTCGGGCGGTGCCAGGGCGAGCCATTCGAGGTGATGACCGGTCAGCAGGATGCGGTCGTAGAGAGACAATTCGTCGTCTGCCGATGGCGGCTGGCCAACGACCCAACTGCGGGTCCAGTAACCGTCGAGGTGCTGCGCCGCAACGAGCTGTTGGGCGACGGCACCGAGGTGCCGGGTGATCTTCCGACGGCTCCACGGCGAGAGGCCCCCGACTTGTTCGTCGATGGCGGCCAGCACGACCAAGGCCTCGAGTCGATGGGTGCCGTGACAAACACCGTTGGGCAGCGGCTGCTCGAGTAATTCGTCCACGAGCTGGGCGACGTCGAGCGGTTCGCCGTACTGATTTCGCCACGGGGCCGCTGGATAGAGGTAGCGGGCGTAGGCGATCGCGGTCCACTCATACTCGTGTTGTCGGCGGTGAAAGCGGGCCAGTGCCCCGCGGAGCAGGTCGGCGACCTGGGCATCGCCGTCGCGCAGCCGCATGGGGTGCGTCAGCGGCACGCTGCTTTCGGCCAGCGTGGCCAGCAAGTCGTCGACATGCACCGCGGCCGTGTCCCGGTGAGGCGAGTCGGCTTGCCAGGCTCGGGCGGCCACGCCACTCGCGGTCTTTTCGAAGAGTGGCGGTGTTTGCACGCCGGCCAGTTGTCGGAACGCCGCGTCGTCGAGAAAGTAGGCCAGCATCGTTGGCCCGTCGAGGAAGCGGGGATCGGCAAACTCGACATGCGGGCCCCACATGCGCAAGGCATGCACGAGCACATTCGTGTTGATCTTCGTGCTGAGCGGTCGCATGCGGGTCAGGATCTCCTGCAGTTGTTCGTCGGTCGCCACGACCGGCAAGTCGTAGCGTGGAACCACCAGGTGCGGGGCAGCGGGCAGCTCAGCCAGGTCTGCCAGGGCATCGCTATCGGTCGAGGCCCTTGTCGCGCGATACAGGCCGCAGGCCAGCAGCAACAAGACCAGTGGCAGCAGTCGGCGGAGCCAGGTGGGAACGGTCGTATTCACGGCATGGATTTCCATGAGCGGGCTTGCTGTGCGGGACTTGCTAGGACGATTGCGCCGAAGACAAGAGGCCGAACTTTTTCATTTTGTTGTAGAGCGTGACGCGGCTGATCCCGAGCTCGGCCGCCGTGGCCTGACGCCGATTGGCATTCCGGCGGAGCGTGTCTTCGATGATCTGTCGCTCGGCGGAGCCAACACGCCACTCGAGTGTGCCTTTGCGATCGTCGCCGGGTGGCGCCGGGCGAGGATTCTCGCTCGGTCGCAGAGGACTCGGCAGATCGGCCACGGTGAGCGTGCCGCGTTGGCAGTAGAGCACGGCACGACGAATCACGTTTTCCAGCTCGCGGACGTTGCCGGGCCAGGCATAGTGTCGCAACGCCTCGACAAAGGTCTCGTCGATGTCGCGGATCTCGACCGCGTGTTTGCGGGCGTGGGCGAAGGCAAATTGCCGAGCCAGAAAGTCGATGTCGCGCGGCCGTTCGCGGAGCGGTGGCAGCCGGAAGCTGAGCACGTTGAGTCGATAGTAGAGGTCGCGGCGGAAAGAGCCTTGTTCGACGAGCGACTCGAGGTCGTAGTTCGAGGCGACGACCAAGCGGGCTTCAGAGAGCGCGGTTTCGTTGCTGCCGACCGGTTCGTATTCGCCCGACTCGATGACGCGTAGGAGCTTCGCCTGGTGCTCCGCGGGCAGCACGTCGATTTCATCCAGCAGCAGCGTGCCGCGTCCGGCGGCGTGGAACTTGCCGGCCTTGTCCCGATCGGCGCCCGTGAAGGCTCCGCGGACGTAGCCGAACATTTCGCTCTCGATCAAGTCGGGCGGCAGGGCACCGCAAGCGACCGTGTAGAAGCGCTCGTCGGCCGCGGGAGAAATTTCGTGAATCAGACGGGCCAGGTGCGACTTGCCGCTGCCCGTTTCGCCGATGAGCAGAATCGTGACGTTGTGCGCCGCGGCCACCTTCAGTTCGTCGAGGATGCCGAACATCGCCGGCGTGAAGGTGATCAGCGAACCGGTGCGACCGTGCAGGGCGCGGTGCGCCAAGTTGCTGAACGGACCGGCCATGCGGGCGACCGGATCGACCGGTCGACGGACCAGTTCTTCGAGCCGGGCGGCAGCGGGCGGCAGCGTGAGGCAGGCTTCCAGTTTCTCGTCGGCCGCGCGGCGAATTGCCTCGGGCAGGTCGTCGTCGGCAACGACATACACCGGCTGGCTGCCCGCAAACTCCGTCAGGCGGGCCAGAAAGGCCAACGGCGAGGTGTCGCCCCAGGTCGGACTACCCAGGTGGGCCACCACGGCTCTGGTCGCCTCGGGCCGTACTGCCTCGGCGATGGTCTCGGGTCGATCGACGACCCGTAGCGTGAAGTCGTCGCCAAACTGAGCCGCTAGCTGCGCGAGCAACGATTGCTTCTGGCAAAGAACGACGATTTCCGATCCGGGTTCCGCATGCATGATTTGTACTCCGCTGACGGCGGCAGGCCGTTTCCTGTCGGTTTGCTGTGCTCCGCGTCGGCCCTAGGGGAGTGACACGTCGCGGGCTGCGTGGCAATCACACGGTCTGCGATGGCTTCCAAGCTACTTGCGGTGTGCAGAATGCAGAACGCATGCGCGGCGTCGTGTCGCGAAATCTTTACGGATTGACGGCGAACTTGACGCTCCTGCCGGTTGTGCCGGCAGCCCCTGTCGGAAGACGACCCAGGGGTGTCAAACCTTGCGGGTTGTAGCGGTGGCAGGGGTCGCACCGGTTCAACTTCATCTAGGGAATCTGCCGGCCGATGCTTACAAGGCTGGATCGCGCGTCCGCGTGCTTCCGGTACGAAGTCAACAACACGTCGAGCGCCCTAACCGACGAGCCGTCGCCACACGTTTCGCCTCGCCACTCGCTCAGGAGCAACGCGATGTATGCCGCCATGCTGGCCTTGATGCTGGTCACCGTTCCCGCTGACGGACAACCCCAAGCGGACGCCATGATGGCGAGCGATTGCGAGTGTCAAGAGTGCGATACGTGTGGCGATGGCTGTGGCGGGGACTGCGGCGGTCGCCGCGGCGGTTGCGGTAAGTTCGGCGGCAAGTTCGGCGGCGACGGAATCGGCGGCTGCTGTGGTCCGATGCCGCAGACCTGCTATGCCCCGCGCTACGGATGCTATCCCGGCAACAACCGCCACATGCACCGTTACCCGGCGTTTCACGGCGTCTACTATCGCCGCCCTTATAACTACCGCAATTTGTTCGACTATCCCTGGCACGCGGAACTGCACGAGCCGACGTCGCTCTTCTCCTACGAGACGCCCGACGAAGAGGAATTCGAAGACGGTCTCGATTCGGGTTTCGACCCCGGCACCGCGGACGATCCGCCCCGGCCCGAGTACGACGAGATTCGCGATTCGCGTCGCCGCACCGCGGTGCGACGTGCCTCGCACGGTTCGTCGCGGATCAAGCGGATCGAATTCGAGGAAGACCGGCCCCGCGCCTCGGTCATCACGCAACGCACCTACCGGGCTCGCTAGTCGAGCTCGCGGATTTTCTCTCGCCCCGGGTCGCGTGCGGCTCGCTTCGTGTCGCCTGGCTGCTGTTGGCCGCTCTCTGCTGGTATCTGACGACCTGCCGCGCTACGATGGCGGTATGAACGCCGCCGCCGCCGACCGCTTGTTTGTTCGTCCGTTCGTCTGCGCCGCGGTGCAGATGAACTCCCGCCTCGACAAGGCTGCCAACGTGGCGACCGCGACGCGTCTGGTCGAGCAGGCCCACGCCGCCGGCGCCGAACTCGTCGTGCTGCCCGAGATGTTCAACTGCCTGGGTCCCTTGCCCGAGGTCGTTGCCGTGGCCGAGCCGATTCCCGGTCCGACGAGCGAAGCGATGAGCCGTTTGGCGGCCCGTTTGCAGATCACGCTGCTGGCCGGTTCGATTTGTGAACGGAGTGACGCACCTGACAAGGGCTACAACACGAGTCTGTTGTTTCTGCCCGACGGACAGCTCACGGCCCGCTATCGGAAGCTGCACCTGTTTGACGTGGCGATCCCCGATCGAGTCGAGATCGAGGAATCGAGCTTCATCCTGCCGGGTGACGAGATCGTTTGTCGTGCGACACCGCTGGCGCGGCTCGGCATGTCGACCTGTTACGACGTCCGTTTCCCAGAGCTCTATCGTCGCCTGGCCGCCGCGGCGAGCGACGTCCTCTGTGTGCCGGCCGCCTTCACGCGCACCACAGGCCGCGACCATTGGGAGCTGCTGCTTCGCGCGCGGGCCGTCGAGAACCAGGCCTTTCTGATCGGGGCCAACCAATGCGGCCGCCACGGCAGGAAACTCGAGTCGTATGGGCACTCGCTGATCATCGATCCTTGGGGACAGGTGCTCGCCGCGGCGCACGACGAAGAAGCGGTTATCTCGGCCGAACTCGATCCGGCCCGCTTGGCTGACGTGCGACAACAATTGCCGTCGCTCGAGCATCGACGCGACATAGGTCGTGTGGCAGAGCGCTCGCAAGGCTGGGGCGGACATGGATTGAAGTGAAAGGGTCCGTCCGCGCTCGCAAGTCACGCCGAAGACGTGCCCATCGGTCGTGGTCGGTGCGGCAATAATCGTCCGGGGGATGACGAATAGACGTCACATAGAACCTATTGAGCCCTGCGCAGCCAATGAACCAGGGTGACCAGCGGGAGACCGGCATTCCAGCTATCGCCGCCGCGGCGAAGGGCTCATTAACAACGCAGCCATCAATCAACGCGCTGTGTGTCTTTCGCTCGGGATCGTTCAAGCGGCCGCGCAGTTCAGTCGCGCCACAGCGCAGCGGCACGAAGACTGTGGCGTCGGCAGGTGCTAGCATCCGCGATGCTTCATGTTTGCATCACTCGTGTTTTCTCGAAAGGAACGCGCGCGAAGAAAAATGCAAGACGTCGCGCGAAGAATTTTCTCGACACCGAAAAACTTTTTTTCAGACCACTCGCTTGACAAATATTTCGGACGCGACACAATGATCCGAAAGCGTTAACAAGAACTTCCTAAATCGATCTCACCGCCATTCGCTCGGCGGTTTTCACAGCCCGGGCGAGGCTGCTCGGCGAGCCAAAAGGCCACGAAGGACTCGGTCTGAAGGTGCGCGCCGAACCCACATTCCGCCCCCGCCGCGATTCGCGAAGTTCGCCTGTGCGTAAGTTGCTCCAGAAACCGCGACACGTTTCCTGATGACACGGTGCGTGGTAAGGACTTTGTTTCGCCGAGTCCCCACCTCCTTTAGTTACGGAGTATTCAGCTCGTTGCCGGCAGAAAATAGCTTGGGGGGCGGCGACTGTAGGGAACGACAGTCGACGGCCTCGAGTCGTGGAACGGATATCCCCTCCAGGCATTTTTCCGCCGGCACCCAGCGATCGAGCCTTCTCGCCAGCTCGGCTGTGCCCCGTTCGATTGCCCTTCGATGGCCGCCTTCCGATAGACTACAAACTCGGTCGTCGTGCCGGGCGACGGCCCTCCGCTTCTCTAAGTCTCGGGAATTCCTGCGGTGGCGACGGCACTGATCGGGTTGGGGGCCAATCTGGCCGATCGTGCCGCGATGATCGCCGCCGCGCTCGACGCACTCGCCGCAACCGAGAGGATCGACCGGCTCGTGGCCAGTTCGGTCCAAGCCACCTCGCCCGTGGGTGGTCCGGCCGATCAGCAAGCCTATCTGAACGCGGCGGCACGCGTCGAAACCTCGCTCTCCCCACAGCAGCTGCATGCGCGTCTCGTCGACATTGAGAACCAGCTTGGTCGCCAGCGCGAAGAGCGTTGGGGACCGCGCCAGATCGATCTCGACCTGCTTCTGTACGACGATCTCGTGCAGGATGATGCGGCCTTGACGATCCCGCATCCGCGGATGGCCTTTCGTCGTTTCGTGATCGAGCCGGCGGCCGAGATCGTGCCCCAAATGCGACATCCGACCATCGGCTGGACCCTCGCCCAGCTGCGCGATCACCTTCGCGAACATCGCCCGTACGTCGCGATGGCCGGACCGATTGGCGTCGGCAAGACGCGCCTGGCCACGGAGTTGTGCGGGGCCACGTCCGCGCATCACGTCGTCGAGGAAATCGTCGACGACCGGCTTGCCGCCTTCTACGCCCAGCCGGCCGACGCAGCCGGCGCAACTGGCCTGACCTGGGCCACCGAGATAGAATTTCTCGAGTCGCGTACCCGCCAGCTGCGGCCCGAGCGGCTGCCGAACGAGCAGCTCGTCGTGAGCGACTACTGGTTCGAACAGTCGCTGGCATTTGCCCGGGTGTGGCTTGCTCCCGAACGGTTCGGTGAGTACGAATCGCGCTGGCAAGCGGCCCGCGAGCAGGTGCTCCGCCCCAAGCTGCTGGTGGTGCTCGACGCCTCGGTCGAGATGCTGCGGGCGGCGATTGCGGAGCGCGGCCGGCCCTATGAGACCGCGATCAATGATCATACGCTGATGCGACTTAGAGAGAGCCTGTTCGACTTGATCGACACCGGAGGGCACGGCCCGGTGCTGCGACTTCGCGGCGGTGAATTGGAACAAAACCTGGTCGAAGTTACCGCGGCCATCGCCGCGATGCAGTAGATGCGAAACCACCTTGCCGAAGTACCAACCTGACGCCCCGCCAGGCAGGCCGGCCAATTGAGGTCCGGTTGGCCCCTTCCCCACCCGAGCCAACTTCATATGCCTTCCGACTCCCTCGTTGAAACGCCGCTGGTCGTCCAGCAGCCGAGTGAAATTCGCACAGCGGTCCAGCGGCTGCGCGAGGACGGAGCCCGGCTGGGTCTGGTGCCGACGATGGGCGCGCTGCACGAAGGCCACTTGAGCCTGGTCGACGCTGCCCGCGAGGAGTGCGATCGGGTGGCCGTGAGCATCTTCGTCAATCCGACGCAGTTCGGCGAGGGAGAGGATTTTGCCGCCTATCCCCGTGACCTGGCCGCGGACGTGTCGCGACTGTCCGAGCGCGGCGTCGACCTGGTCTTCGCCCCGCAGGCGGCTGACATCTATCGGCCGGAGCACGACACGACCGTCACGGTGGGCGATCTGGCCGCCCGCTTCGAGGGCCAGTTTCGCCCCCATCACTTTCCGGGCGTGGCAACGATCGTCTTGAAGTTGCTCCAACTCATGCCGGCCCAGGTCGCCTTCTTCGGCCAGAAGGATTACCAGCAGTCGCTGGTCGTGCGGCGGATGGTGACCGACTTGAACGTGCCGATCGAGATTCGCACCTGTCCCACGATCCGCGAGGTGGATGGACTGGCCAAGAGTTCGCGTAACGTCTATCTCTCGGCCGACGAGCGCAGCCAGGCGGCGGCCATCTGGCAGGCGCTGCAATTGGCCGCACGCGAGGTCACCGGCGGCAACACCCATTCGGCCGACATCGTCGCCGCCATGCGTGGGCAGCTGCGGGCCGCCGGCATCGACGACATCGACTATGTCGCCCTGGCCGATGCCGAAACACTGCGTCCGGTACCCGAGATCGTCGGGCGCACCGTGGCTCTGGTGGCAGTTCGTCTTGGCCCAACTCGACTGATCGACAATCATTTGCTCGAGCCGCCCGCTAGTTACTGGGCTCCGTGACGATGAATGTGCCGTCGTCGCGTGAATACCCAGCCCTCGAACCTCGCTCGCGCCGCGCCATCGCATGAAGCAAACCTTGCTGGTCATCCCCGAGATGCTCGACGGCTGGCCCGTCTTTGGCATGGGACTGCTGTTGCTGGCCTGGTTAGCGTTCAGCGCGGGCCTGTTCGTGGTGCTTGTGCGCAAACACGGCTTCGGCGAAGAGACTCGCAGCTACCTGCCGATGCTGATCGTCGTGGCCGCCGGCATTCTGTGGTTGCTGCCGCACTTGGTCGTAAGAGAGGAGGGCGGGCTGCCGATTCGCGGCTACGGAGTGATGATGATGTTCGGCATTGTCGGCGGCGTGCTCCTGGCGACCTCGCGGGCGCCAGCCCTGGGTCTCGACCCGGACAAGATCTTCTCGCTTGCCTTCTGGTTGTTCCTGGGGGGCATCTTGGGGGCGCGGCTGTTTCACGTCATTCAGTATCGCGACAGCTACGACAGCCTCGTCAAGGTGATCAATATTCAAGAGGGCGGGCTCGTCGTTTACGGAGCCTTTATCGGCGGCATGGTCGCGGTCATGGCCTTCGTGCGCCGCCATCGACTGCCGCTTCTGGCGGTGGCCGACCTGCTCGCCCCCAGCTTTGCCCTGGGACTCTGCCTGGGCCGCATTGGCTGTCTGCTGACCGGTTGCTGTTTCGGCGGCACCTGCGACTTGCCGTGGGCGGTGACCTTTCCAAGCCTGAGCACGCCCTACAAGATGAGCCCTCCGTATCAGCGGCAGATCGAGTTGGGGCTGGCCTACGGAATTCAAATCGGACAAGACGCCGACGGCACGCCCGTGATTGCTCGGGTTCTCGATGGTTCGAAAGCAGACGAACTGGGCTTCGCCCGGGGCCAGCGGATCGCGCGAATCGGCCGTTACCCCGACCCCACGCCGCGGGACGTTCGCCGCGCAATTCAACAGGCGGTCGACCCGCCGGAGAACGAGTCGCCCGAGTTCAAGCCGGGGCCGTTACTGCTGGCGACGGACCAGCACGCTGAGCCAGTCAAGTTGCCGGCCGCCTTGCCGGCTCGCAGCTTGCCGGTGCATCCGACGCAGGTTTACAGCGCGATCAATGCGGCGCTGTTGTGTCTGCTGCTCTTGGCCTACTCTCCGCACCGTCGCCACGATGGCGAGGTGATGGCGCTGTTGCTGAGCATCTATCCGGTGACGCGGTTTCTGTTGGAGATGCTGCGGACCGACGAGCTCGGCAAGTTCGGCACCGGCCTGACGATCTCGCAGCTCGTCAGCCTGGCAATGCTGTTGGTTGCGGGGCTGCTGTGGTGGTACTTGCGGCGTCAGCCCACGGGGCAGCTCTGGGCCGCGGGCGGCGAAACAACCGCGGCGGCGAACTGAGCGCGCGAACCACCAAGCCCGCGGATAGGGCTCGCGGACCGTGATTCACCGCGGCCACGGCGGTCTGGAACGCCAACTATCGCTTCCACTATATTGGATGGACTCTACCCCGCCGCCTGCTCGCCGGGCGGCGGCTCGCCGAATTCGAGCTGTCGGCAGTGGCATCCCGATTTTCGGCAATTCGTTGCGTCCCCGCCATGCGCTATGACTTCCTACAACCTCACCCACCTGAAGCTGCTGGAAGCCGAGAGCATCCACATCATTCGCGAAGTCGCGGCCGAGTTCAGCAACCCGGTGATGCTCTATTCGATCGGCAAGGACTCGGCCGTCATGCTGCAGTTGGCGCTGAAGGCCTTCTACCCGGCGAAGCTCCCCTTCCCGTTGTTGCACATCGACACGACGTGGAAGTTCCGTGAGATGATTGCCTTCCGCGAAAACTACATCAAGGGGGAACTCGGTCTCGAGCTGTACAGCTACATCAACGAAGAGGGGCGCAAGCTCGGCTTGAACCCGCTGGAGAACAGCGGCAAGCACACCACGATCATGAAGACCGACGCCTTGAAGCAGGCGCTCACCAAGTACCAGTTCGACGCCGCCTTCGGCGGCGCTCGCCGCGACGAGGAAAAGTCGCGGGCCAAGGAGCGCGTCTACTCATTTCGCGATCAGCATCATCGCTGGGACCCCAAGAACCAGCGACCCGAGTTGTGGAATCTCTACAACGGCAAGATCAACAAGGGCGAGAGCATTCGCGTCTTTCCGCTGTCGAACTGGACCGAGCTCGACGTCTGGCAGTACATCCACCTCGAGAAGATTCCGCTGGTGCCTCTCTACTTCGCCGACAAGCGACCGGTGGTCAAGCGCGACGGCAATTGGATCATGGTCGACGACGATCGTCTCCAGCTGGATCCCGGCGAGGTGCCCGAGGAAAAGATGGTCCGCTTCCGCACGCTCGGTTGCTATCCGCTAACCGGCGCGGTCGAGTCGACCGCCACCACGTTGCCGGAGATCATTCAGGAGATGCTGCTCTGCACGACCAGCGAACGCCAGGGTCGGGTGATCGACAACGACGAGGAAGGCAGCATGGAAGACAAGAAGAAGGAAGGCTACTTTTGACCACTTAAGTTAGCCCGAAGCGTAAGCGAGGGACGCGGCTCGCGCGCGAGCTTCGCCCTCCCGGCCCACGCCGGGGACTGGTCCAATTTTCGGCCGTCGGACGTTCGACTTAGTGCTCTGGCTGTCCGAAAACTTGGACCTGTCCCCTTCAAGCTTGAGAATCTATGTCCCACCAGTCCGACCTGATCGCCACCGACATCGATGCCTACCTCGCTCAGCACGAGCGCAAGGAGCTGCTCCGCTTTCTCACCTGCGGTAGCGTCGACGATGGCAAGAGCACCTTGATCGGCAAGCTGCTGATCGAGTCGAAAAACGCCTACGAAGATCAGCTGGCGGCGATCGAACGCGACTCGATCGTGCACGGCACCGTCGGCGGCGAGCTCGACCCGGCCCTGTTGACCGACGGCCTGAAGGCCGAGCGCGAACAAGGCATCACCATCGATGTCGCCTATCGCTACTTCTCCACGGCCAAGCGCAAGTTCATCATCGCCGACACGCCGGGACATCAACAGTACACGCGAAACATGGCCACGGGCGCTTCGACGTGCGACCTGGCAATCATCCTGATCGACGCCCGCGAGGATCACGGTGTCCTGGAGCAGACGAAGCGCCACAGCTTCATCACGTCGCTGCTGGGCATCAAGCACGTCATCGTCGCGATCAACAAGATGGACCTGGTCGACTATTCCCAGGAGCGATTCGAAGGAATCAAGCGCGACTATCTCGAATTCGCCGCCAAGATGGCCTCCGAGGACGTCCACTTCATCCCGCTGTCGGCATTGAAGGGGGACAACGTTGTGCATGCCAGCGAGAACATGCCCTGGTTCGAAGGGGCTCCGCTGATGCACATGCTCGAAAACGTCTACATCGGCTCCGATCGCAATCTGCACGACTTCCGCCTGCCGGTGCAACTCGTCAATCGGCCGCATCTCGACTTTCGCGGTTTCTGCGGCACGATTGCCTCGGGCACGATCAAGCGGGGCGAGGAGGTGATGGTCCTGCCCTCGCGGAAGACGAGCCGCGTCAAGTCGATCGTCACCTTCGACGGCGAGCTGGACGAGGCCTTCGTGCCGCAGTCGATCACGCTCACTCTGGAAGACGAAATCGACGCCAGCCGCGGCGATATGATCGTCCGCCGCGGGAATGTGCCCGAGATGCGGAACAAGTTCGACGCCATGGTCGTCTGGATGGCCGAAGAACCGCTCGTGCCGGGCAAGCAGTATCTGTTCAAGCAAACCACTAAGACGGTCAGCGGCACGGTCGCTTCGCTCCGCTATCGCATCGACGTCAATACGCTCGAGCGCGGACCGGCGCCGTCGCTGGCCCTGAATGAAATCGGCCGCTGCGAAGTGACGCTGACCGACTCGCTGGCGTGCGACGCCTACAAGCGGAACCACGGCACCGGCTCGATGATCATCGTCGACCGGCTCACGAACGTCACGGTCGGGGCGGCCATGATCATGGGCGATCTGGCCGGCGGACCGCGCGATCACTGGGACGACGCACCGGCCAGCGAATCGTTGCACGAGCTGCCCAGCCAGGTGACCGGCGACGAGCGGGCCGCCCGCTTCGGCCAGAAGCCCGCCACGCTGTTGCTCACCGGCCTGACCGCCTCGGGCAAACGGCCACTGGCCCAGGCCCTCGAGCGTCGACTGTTCGAGCTCGGGCGCGCCGTGGCGGTCCTCGACGGCCAGGCGATGCGGCTGGGCATCAGCCGCGACTTGGG
>ERZ869936.300-NODE-300-length-50774-cov-19.831188_pt1 | contig 50774 bp, 53 predicted proteins | sample MGYA00520876_ERZ869936 | MGnify/ENA primary metagenome ERZ869936 (study PRJEB32218, sample SAMN09650985) | biofilter metagenome | isolation source: enrty point of leading RO module | place: Saudi Arabia: Thuwal, RO plant located on Red Sea | collected 2016-02-17 ... | reverse complement strand
AAAGGGGGAGCCGTAGCAGTTTTTCTCATTTCACGCTATTCGGGACACGTTCTAAAACCGCATTGGCCTTGATGCGGATGGCGTACCGATAGCCCTCGTCTTCCAACAACCGCAGCAGCTTCGGCAGCGCGAAGGCCGCATCGCCGCGAAAGAACTTGGGGATGCCCAAGTGACGATACCGCTCGTTTCGCATCGTTGGCAACGCCCGGTAGGGTAGCTAAACTGTGGGGTGCCGTGACGTCCGTTCTTGGCCGGGTGCGCGGCAGATGGAGCGGAGAAGAGGGGCACGATCGTTCATCTGCCGAGACCGGTGACGGGATTAAGTCATGCCGATCATCTGCAAGCGGGCGAGTCGGCTACGTACTTGCGCGCTCGGTCGTTCAGAGAAGGCGTGCTGGCCAACGGTTGCTGCGTCGCCACGTGGTAGCACACTTGCACATGGAGACGGCAGGTTGGGCCTGCTCCGCGTACGAGTTACCGGTACGACTCCAGAATGCGGTGCGACGCAGCGAGGTTAGCAAAATGGCAACCGACTGGTTCGTCAAACTCGGTCGCAAGGAACAAGGCCCGTTCACCCCTTCCCAGATCCGTCATTTTGCAAGAACAGGAAGGATCTCTGAGTCGACGCTGCTCAGGAAGGCAAATTCTGATCGTTGGGTCATAGCGAGACGAATTGAAGGACTCTTCCTGGACGACCAATCGATCCCGGAGTCGGATCCCGGGCAACACAAAGCGACACCTTCGATCCCTAGTGAGAACACACCAGAAGCCTGGGATGCCGCGTGCATCGAAGAACCCCTCGCCGAAGAAGAGAAAGCGGACGCGGAGGTTTCGCCCATAGTCGCGACGCCAACTAAGGAGGAGGAAAAAACCTGTCCGTTCTGCAGCGAGAGCATCTTGAAAACGGCCAGAAAATGCAAGCACTGCGGCGAGTTCTTGGATACATCTGTGCCTCCAACAGGTGGACATCAGGGGCCTGTCGCTGGTCGCCAAGGGCCTCCGAAGTTGCCTTTGCCGGTAACGATCCTCTGCGTGGTCTTTGGCGGGTGCACTGGCTTGATGTTATTGGGGGGCTTAATAGGTGTCATTGAGCGCCTGTTCACGGAGCACGGCGGAACCTCGTCATCTCCCTGGGTGTTCACGCAGTTCTATGTCGAGGAGCTAATTCCACGCGCTCACACCGCGGAATTCTGTTCCCAATGGGAGGGCGACGTTGTCGAACTCGGCGGTGATCGGTATCGCGTTGAAGGTTGGGTAGATGTTGAGAACGCATTCGGTGGCACGGAAAGAATACGCTATACCGTCGAACTCAAGTTTGAAAACGGAAGCTGGAGGGTCCTATCGGCAGACTTGTGATTTCCACGCATCTTCACCCAGCCCCCGATTCGGCGTCGACGGCGCTAGCGATGAAGGCGCCTCTAGCGAAGAGGTCGTTTGGTGTTGCCTTCCACGGGGTGTCGGCTCCGTTGGGTCTATAACGCGGAGTGTTGATCGTTATTCGCAGCGGCAAGAGGACGATAGAAGGCGCGGATCTGTCTTTTTACCGATCGCGGACATCGTCGGTTTTGAATTGACCAAGAACTCTGCCGACGCAGCTGATCAGGCGCCCCTCTAAAGAAGGGTTTTTGGCTTGGGTTCCTTTCATCTTGGGCTGTCATGCTTTTCAAACGTTCTATTCTTATATAATTTGCGCAGAGAGTGGTGGTTGGCCGCACGCCGGATACAACTCAGATGAACTAAACCGCCTGGAAGCGTCGGCTGTGGGTAATGAATCGATGCCGACGTTGGCCAGCGGAAGCGCCGGGCGTGCCCCAGGGAGTGACGGGCGAAAGCGGACCAGCAAACGGTCTGCCGCTGGCGATGGTTGTCACGACGATGCGTGGGTCTGAAATGAGGATCACCATCCGCTCACTGTCGATGTCGTCCAGCCGCAGGCGAACCGCCTCGGAGATCCGCAGGCCCGCTCCATAGGCGGTCATGAGGATGACGCGGTGTTTGAAGTTGTGAATCGCCGCGAAGAAGCGGCTCGTCTCCTCCAGCGAGAGAACCACCGGCAGCTTCTTCTCCGGCTTGGCACAACGGATGTCTTCTACGATCTCGCCTCGACGGACGATCTCCCGAAACAGGAACCGCAGCGCGGAGACAACCTGGTTGTAGACGCCCCACTTCGTCCCTTTCACCTCGACCAGATAGACCAGATAGTCGCGGATCTCCTCGGGCGTCACCCGGGCCGGGCTGCTGCTGCAGAAATCGAAGAACTTGACCAGGTGGGCGACGTACAGCCGGATCGTCTTCGGCGAATAGTTCCGCAGTGTCATCTCCTCGATCATGCGTTGCCGGAGCAGCGTCATGGATGGCCTCCTCTCGCCAAGCGGTGTCGGTGGTGCAACTCTGCGAAAAGATGGCTTGCAAACCGAGGAAGCGCAAATCGGTAAAACCGGCATGACCGATCCATACCGTCTCCGCTGGGGTCAGCGGTCGCGCCAGAGCGGCGCTAGAAAGAAGGGCAACCGAGAAAAGGACTTCAAATCACCAAGGCCAGGCTGCCACGTCCACCGCGAAGCGGTTTAGTTCATTAATATGATGCAGACCGGCTAGTTATTCCAAGACTCCAATTGAGGTGAGTTCGAATACGAAATCGTACGCCGCGATCGGCGTGCGATTCTTGTTTGTTAGGCTCGCCCGTAGCGGCTTCGATTTACTCGAATCGACTACGGACCAGCCATGGAAACTTCGCTTGCTGACGCGAAAAGTTGCGACCCGCAACGTTTCGACGGCGATCCCCAGCAGAACTGGAATCTGGACGAGCTTGGCGTCTACGCTCGCGAGCAACACGAGGCCATTGTGCGGAGTGAAAGCTCGCTGACTACGCACTATTGGCGACTTGGTCTGGCTCTGAGTTTTTGCCGTCGCCATTTTTCTCGTGGCCAATGGGGCCCGTATCTTGCAGACTTGGGCATCGACAAGACCCGGGCCTCCAAGGCGTGTGCGATCCACCGCACCTTCAAGAGCGAGCAAGCGGTGAACGGGCTATCGGTGGAAAAGGCTTACGGCCACCGAGAACGGAAGGTGCGCAAGTCCTCGCACAAGAAGCGTCGCAAGAAAAGGCCGTTGAGCCTGACCGATTGGTTGCACGAGATTTGTAAGGCGACCGACCATTTCCTCGACGAAGCGGCCTTCGTCGCACCCGCTGATGCGGGGTCTATTGTCCCAGCTCTCGATACGGCAATCGAAGACCTAACGAGTCTTCGCGAACGCCTTCAGCAGAGAACGAGCGACTCGTAGGCATCGATCAGGTCGATTGCTAGTGGCAGTCGGGAATTGCGATGCCAGACCGTCCGATCGCCGAGCTGCACTTCTTCTCCTTGTTGATGAATCGCACCGCGCGACCGGTATGCGATTGGTGATTTGAACAATCTCTCCCGTTTCACGTGCGCTGTCGCGGTACCGAGGCACGGTTGTTTCGGTCAGCTGTCGAACCGACAGCACGCCGCTCAGCCCAACAAACGGAGTTTACTACGACCATGAGTACTGATTTGTCTAACGCGGGCGGAGCTGATAATGAGCTCGCCCGCAATGTTCATGAGTGGTGGCAAGAAGCTGCCGAAAAAGCGGAAGTCGATGACAAGAAGCTCGACTTGAGTGGTTTCGACCCCGACGCTTCGCTCGATGAGCGGATCGCCTGGGCGCTGGTCCAGGGACTCGATATCGGCACCGTATACAGCCGGTACAGTTCCAAACGCCAGCACAGCACGGCGGACCAGGTCCGCACGTGCGTCCAACACGCTGCCGGCAAGGGGATTTACTGTCCGCCTGAGTACGTCTGCGTCGATGAGGCGCAGCGTGGCTATCGTGCCCGCCGCGAAGGACTCGATCGCATGCGGGCGATCCTGAAGAACCGCAGCGCGACCGTGCTGCTGGTTTTCAAGGCTTCGCGCCTCTACCGTCAGGCCTTCAAGGGCTACCAACTTATTCAACAAGAGGTAGTTGAAGAGGGATTGCGGGCGATCAGCGTGACGCAGTCGATCGACACGGCGGACACCAAGGCCTGGAAGATGCTTTTTCAGGTCCACGGCATCGTCGATGACATGGTGATCGAGGCGACGGCTGACCATGTTCGCGAAGGGCTCAAGGGCCTTTTCGCTCGCGGCTATACGGTAGGAGCCCTACCGGTTGGCTACCGCCGCAAGGAGTTGCCCGAGGCCCCGGTTACCAACCGGGGCCTCGTCCGTACGGTTCCCGAGGTGGATCCGATGGTTGCCGATATGATCCGAGAACATGTCGAGCTCATTCTCGGCGGCATGCCCATCAAGCAAGGCTGGCGCAAATGGGTCGCTGACGGTGGACCGGCGGATCCGCGCTCTACGAAAGGCTACATGTCGTATGCCGCCTACCGCCGCATGCTCTCTCGGATCGAGTATACGGGTCGCTTTAAGTTCGGACGCAAGCGGAACGAGTTCTCGACGAAGCGCGACTACGCTCGCCAGATCGAGCAGCCTGAGGGTGAGGTTGTGGTCCTCGAGTGCGAAGAGCTTCGCATCCTCGATGACGAGCCGTTTTTCGCGCTCCAGCGGAAATTGGCCAAGTTAAAGTCGGGTCCTCGTGGTCCCAAGAAGGATCGTCCGGCCCAGCTTTGGGACCTCATCACGGAACTCTTCTTCTGCTCGGCTTGTAGCACGCCCGAAAAACCCGTGCGGTTCTATCAAACGGGTTCGGGCAATGTGCAGATCATGCAGTGTAAGAACGGCGGTCTTTGTCCGTGCGGGGTGAACCTCCGTCGCAAAGAAGCGGTTCTGGCGGTTTGCGAACAGCTGCAAGAGCTGTTGCACCGCGATGGCAAGCTGATCGAAGAGGCGATTTGCTGTGCGCAAAGGCTCGATGCCCGTGGGGACGACGAGCTGCGGACAGAGATCGCCACCTTCGAGCGAAAAATCCAGGGTCTTACGAGCCAGATCAGCGATCTTTACGAGCTGGCTGGTCAGGGTACGGACGACGACCGCAAGGAGGTGATGGCCCGCGTCCGTTCTGCACAAGCCGAGCGGACAACGGCCCGACATGAGCTTTGCCGATTGAAGCAGGCCCTGACCGATTCGTCGGCGACGATCACACCGGAGGCGGTGCGTGAGATTCTCGATGACTTCGTCCGTCTCCTGGAAGATGGCGCCGCCGGCAAGCTGGGCATGGACGCCGTCTACAAGGCGGTGGAAGTCATCCGCCGGCTCATCGGCGGTCAGATCTTTGTCCACGTCGAACCACGGCCGGGTCGCAAGCGGACCAACGTCCGCGGTACATTTCGGCCTCATCTCCTGGAGGCGGCTGGCGAGGCGGCCGGCCAGTATATCGGTGACAAAAGAGGAGACGACACCGAGGTATCCGTATGGCTCCGTAAACCGCCCCAGATCGATCTCTTGGCCGAGCGGGCGTATCAGCTTGTCGATGTCGAGAAGCTGAGCTACCGCGCCGCGGCGAAGGTCATGCAAGAGGAAGGCCACGACATCAACTCCGGTAAAGTTTGGCAGCTGCGCCGTCGCTATTATGAGATGATCGGCCAGCCGGTTCCCAAACGGCCGGCCGATCGAACTGAGCGGCCTTAGTCAGCCTAGGCCTGTGCCCACCTGTTCGCTTTCCCGAAAGCCCCGTCACAGCGACGGGGCTTTTCTTATGCGCTCGTTCGGGTTGAGCGCTACATCCACCGTTACTTCATGGAGAACACTCATGTCTCAAACAGATTCCGATGCCAACTTGGCATCGACCGAAGGTGAAACGCGCGATGCGCGCACCGACCGAGGTGCGGAACGAAAACGCCTTGCTGAAGATATTGCCTTCTTGGTCGTTCAGCAGTATCGCCGCCAGCTGCGTGGTGCCGCCGGCAGCGCGGTGCCGGACTGCACGGATTCCGAACCTAAATAAACGGTCGGAACGTGTCATAAGAACTTGCAGGGCCCGCTTAGCCATGCAAGCTCGCCGGACTTCAACAACTTCATCAACGCACAACGAAAGGGGGTGCCCCTTTGTCACATCTAGTACTGGCCCTTGTTTCCATTGCTCTGCTGTTGGCGATCGCGGCGCTCTTGCGGGAGCGCCGTCTGCGGCTTGCGCTGCAGGACATTCTTCGCCGACTCATCAACCGCTGGAGGTCTCATGACAACATCCAAACTCCTGGTCATCCCCGTCGCCGTGATGCTGATCGTGACGGCGATCGGCTGTGACGAAAATGAGAATCAACGACTCGCCGACATGGCCGAGCGGCACTTGAGAAATCAGGCCGAGCAGAATCGCCGGATGGCCGACCTGCAAAAGGAAGTTGCCGAGGGCGCACGGCGTCTGGTGGAGGCCGATGCACAAGCTCGAAAGGAGATGGTCGTCCTGCAGCGCGAAGTCGGCCGGCAGCGCGATGCCTTGGAAGCAGAGCGCCGCGACCTGGCCGCCAAGCGCCGTCTGGATCCCCTTCTCGCGGCAGCCATCACCCATATCGGTCTGTTGCTCGTGTGTCTGTTGCCGCTGCTGCTCTGTTGGCATCTGCTGCGGCGCCCGGCCGAACCGACGGACGATCGGGCCGTTGCCGAGCTGTTGCTGGAGGATCTGGTGACCGACCGGCCCCTCTTGCTGCCGCCGCCAACAACACGACGCGCCCTCGCACTTCGCGATGACGATGACGCGGCGCAAAACTCTCCGCCGGAGAGAGAATCACCGGCCGACTGAAGCGGGCCACAAGAACGCACCAACCATCCCCATGGAGGAATCTATCATGTCCCACATCGTCACCATCGAGACCGAAGTGCGCGACACCGCGGCGCTGGCCGCCGCCTGTCGACGACTCGGTTTCGCCGAACCGGCTCTTGAAACGGCCCAGCTTTTCAGCGGCCAAGCGACGGGCCACTGTGTGCGTCTTCCTGACTGGCGCTATCCGGTCGTCTGCGACACAGAAAGCGGACAAGTCCAATTCGACAATTTTCAAGGCCGCTGGGGCGAGCAGCGCCAGCTCGACCGGCTCATGCAGGCCTACGCCTGTGAAAAGGCGAAGCTGGAAGCCCGGCGGCGGGGGCACACCGTCACCGAACGGCCCCTGGCCGACGGCTCTATCCAACTGACCGTTCACGTAGGAGGCGCCGCATGAAGACGATTGAAATCATCATCTCGCCCGGCGGCGAGTCTCGTGTGGAAACCAAAGGTTTCAGTGGCAACGAGTGCCGCCAGGCGAGTCGCTTTCTAGAGGAGGCACTCGGTAAGACTCAATCCGAGACGCTGACCGCCGAGTTTCATCAGTCGCACAATCAACATCAACACCATTTACATGAGGAGAAATGATCACCACCACACAACTGCGTCCAACCACGTCTTTGCCACCGCCGCGGACCGGCGGTCCGGCCCGCGTCCTACTGGTCGTCGAAGGCGTCAACGACATCGAGTTTCTCACGCGCATCTCGCGCTTGCTTCATGCTCACGACAGGGCGCTGCCCGATCTGGCTGAGCGGGAACAACGGGGCGAGGTGGTGTTTGTGCCGTTCGGCGGGCAGATCGCCGCCTGGACGCATCGCCTGGGCCCACTGGGCAAGCCGGAGTTCTTTCTCTGCGATCGTGAGCTACCGCTCGAGACCGAGCAGCGCCGTGAGGCGGCCGCAGCCATCAATCGCCGGCCCCGTTGTCGGGCCGTGCTGACGCGAAAACGGAGCCTGGAAAATTATCTGCATCCGACGGCCATCCTGGCGGCCGGTGCCATCAACGTCGAGTTTGGCGACTTCGATTCCGTGGCGGAGATCACCGCCCAACGGCGCTATCAGCCGGAGCTTGATGGGAAGCCGTGGGAACTCCTGACGCGGCGAGCCCACGGCCGCCTCGTCTATCGCGCCAAACGATGGCTCAACACGCGGGCCGCCGACCACATGACGGTCGAGATGCTCGGCGAGCGTGACCCGGTTGGCGAAATCATCTCTTGGCTCAAGACGATCGACCGGTTGGCAGGGTCCTGCTGAGAGCCGGGTTGGTCTGTCTTTTCGCTTCCATTCAACCTCTATACATAAGGAACGGAATATGACGCTTTCTGAGCGGCTGGCGGAAAATGTACGGGCCTGCTTCGCCGGCATTTGGATTCAAAGCTGCGAGCACGAAGATGCCCTCTTGGACATCGCCCGTCTCTGCCATGACGAAATCTGGAATCTGGCCACCTGGGATATCGACCGGGGATTGCGCACAGCAGCCCAGACCGACGGAGACTCGGCCGAAGTGACGGGCACCGATCCGCTGGCCGCTGTGCGGGCACTCGGTTCGCTGGCCACCAGCGACAGTCCATCGCTGCTGGTACTGGTCAACTTCCATCGCTTCTTGGGCTCGGCCGAGATCGTGCAGGCCGTGGCCTGCCAAGTTAATCGGGGCAAGAACGACCGCACCTTTCTGGTGATCCTCTCGCCGGTCGTCGAGATCCCCACCGAGCTGGAAAAACTTTTTATCACGATCGAGCACGAGTTGCCCGATCGGCGGCAGATCGCCGAAATCGCCCGCGGCGTGGCGACCGAAGAAGGGGAGCTGCCCACGGGCGCCGAACTGGATCGGGTCCTCGATGCGGCCTGCGGTCTGACCCGCTACGAGGCCGAAGGCGCATTCAGCCTCTCGCTGGTCCGCCATGGTCGCGTGGAGCCGTCGACCATCTGGCAGCTCAAGTCCCAGATGCTCACCAAGAGCGGTCTCTTGGCATTGCATCGTGGCGGCGAACGGTTCGACGACTTGGGCGGTCTGGAGTCACTCAAGGCGTTCTGTCGGCGGGCCCTGCGGCCCGGTGCGGACGGCGCCAAGAGATGCCGGCCCCGCGGCGTGCTGCTGTTGGGCGTGCCCGGCACGGGCAAGAGCGCGTTTTGTAAGGCGCTCGGCAATGAAACGGGCCGACCGACGCTGACGCTCGACGTCGGCGCCTTGATGGGTTCGCTCGTCGGTCAAACCGAAGAGCGGACGCGACGGGCGCTACGGATCGTCGATGCCATGCAGCCGGCCGTGCTGTTTGTGGACGAGGTGGAAAAGGCCCTCAGCGGCGTGGCTGCCTCGGGCCAGAGTGACAGCGGCGTATCGGCCCGCATGTTCGGCTCCCTGCTCTCCTGGCTCAACGATCATGACTCGGACGTGTTCGTCGTCTGCACGGCCAACGACGTGGCCAAGCTGCCGCCGGAGTTCTCTCGGGCCGAGCGGTTCGATGCCCTGTTCTTTCTCGACCTTCCGGGTCACGAGCAGAAGCAAGCCATTTGGCAGATCTACCTGGACCTGTTTGGCATCGACGCCGATCAGCGCCTGCCTGACGACGAAGGTTGGACCGGCGCCGAGATCCGCGCCTGCTGCCGGTTGGCCGCGCTGTTAGACATGCCGCTGATGCAGGCGGCGGAAAACATCGTGCCGGTGGCGGTCACCGCGGCCGAGTCGGTCGAGCGGCTGCGCCGCTGGGCCAGCGGCCGCTGCCTGGCGGCCGACCAGCTGGGCATCTACACGGGCGCGGGTGCCTCACGCAGAAAGACGCGCCGCAGCATCCCCCGCGATCCGAGCGTCAACTGAAATCAAGTCGTTCCTATCACTATTCACTTCATCGGAGAAAAACATGACAGCAACGTCTACGAACCAATCCGCGGCGCGGAGCGATCCGGCCCAGCGGATGCGCACCACCATGTGTGCCACACGGATCAGCTTCGTCTGGTTCGGCACGCGCAAGGCCCTCTCTTCGATCCAGAAGGCCCAGGCCGCCGAATCGTTCGGCGCTGAGGGCGCGTATCTCAGCGCCGGCAAAAAGCTGCTCGATACGAGGCACCCGCAGTTCAAGGCGGTCACCTCGGTCCGCAATCGGGCGCGCTCCTACTGGGTCTCGATCAGCCTGCCCTATCCGGAGGCCGGCATTCGTCTGGTCCGGCAGGACGCGCTGGCGACCTTCGAGGATCAGATGAACCGGTTCAAGCAGGAACTCGACGAGGCGGTCGCCGGCCTCGAGCAGCAGTACGCAGAACTGAAATCGGCGGCCGCCACACGCCTCGGCAGTCTCTACAACGAAGCCGACTATCCGGCATCCTTGGCCGGCCTGTTCGAGGTGACGTGGGACTATCCGAGTATCGAGCCGCCCTCCTACTTGCAGCAGCTCAATCCGGCCATCTACGAGCAGGAGTGTCGGCGTGTCGAAGCCCGCTTCAGCGAAGCGGTACAGTTGGCCGAGCAAGCCTTTCTCGACGAGTTTTCGCAGCTCGTCTCCCATCTGACCGAACGGCTCGGCGGTCGCGAAGACGGCCGCCCCAAAATCTTTCGCGACTCGGCCGTCGAGAACCTGCGCGAGTTCTTCGATCGATTTCGGTCCTTGAATGTCCGCTCGAACGAACAGCTCGATGCACTTGTCGCCCAGTGCCAACAGATCGTCACAGGCGTTGAGCCCCAGCAGCTGCGCGAGGCGGGCGAGTTTCGCCAGCAAATTGCCTCGCAGCTATCGGGCGTTCAGTCGGTGCTCGACGGCCTGCTGGTCGATCGGCCGCGGCGACGGATCATCCGCACGCCGAAGTGAGGACACATCTGATGCAGTTGATTATTGAAACTCACGGCGCCGTGCGGTGCGTCTACACCGAGGCAATCAACCTGGCCACCATCGGACAACTCTCGATCGCTCGCGCCTCGCACGTCGAACCGGACGAGGCGGGCCGCTGGTTGGCCGATCTGGCGCCGGTAGGTGGCCCGCGATTGGGGCCCTACGCCCGCCGTAGCAACGCACTCGCTGCTGAGGTCGAGTGGCTCCAGAAATACTGGCTCTTCACCGAGCCGCCGGCGTAAATCCGGCGATCCACAAATACCAAATCGCAGAGCCCCGGTTGCGCACGTTCTTCAGGCGCGCGGCCGGGGCTTTTCCTTTCATTTCTCTATCCCGACAGGAGGACTTCCTATGAGACAGGCCGAACTTAACCGGGCCGTCGCCCGCGCCACGGGCGAGACGGTCTCCACCATCAAGCGTTTGGGGTTTCTGCTGGCCGACCCGGTCGAGAGTTGCGATCCCGACTCGGAAGAGTATGGCCCGCACGTCATCGATTGGGACGAGCTGGATGCGCAGCGCAATGAAGGTGTTCTATGGAGGCCGCACCATGAGCCGGCCGCCGCATGAGCAAGGCGAAGTCTTACCTTCGACCATGAAGTCGACCGCGCTACGCGAACGTGGCGATCCGTGCCAGCGACAGCAGCTTCGCGGGGGCCAAAGGCGTGGCCGACGCGAAGTCAACTCAAGTCGCTGTGAGGTGGGGCGAAGACGGCGAGCACGACGGCGGACCGTTTGAAGCGGCTCGCCTTTCTTCTGTTTTCCAACCCGAATTACGAAAGGACCAACATGAGAATTCTCCTGATCAACAACGATGGAGCCGGCTTTGCCGACTATGTCGAGGTCGCCGAGGACACGACGGTCAACCAGTTATTTCAGCGGCAGATGGGTTCGGCCCGCGCGAGCAACTATCTCATTCGCGTCAATCGCCAGCCGTGCGCGGCCGACCAGGTGCTGCAAGAGGGTGATCGCATTTCCATAACGCCGACGAAGATCGAGGGTGCGCTACGGTAACCCTACCTCGCCCGCAGGTGCGCTACGGTAACCCTACCTCGCCCGCAGGTCGTCGAGCACTCGCGCTCGGCGGCCTGGTGGGCGATTTCCTGTGTCCGGAGAAAAGACCATGAAACGCAAAGATAAGCGGCTGAGCCGATTGGCGCTGGCCATCTACTCACAGCAACAGGCGGCGCGGCGCCCGCCTCCGCTGGTCGAGTTGCCGACCACCACTTGGCAAATCTGCCAGCGACTAACGCGTCGAATCGAGCTGGCGCGAGGACGCGGCTGGCAATTGGCCGAGCGCCGTTCCCGCCGTGAACTGCGGCTAATGCTGCAAGACCTCCGCGACCATCTAAATGCGGTCGAAGGTCAAGTCGCTCCATCGCGATGCGAAACGTCGGCTGCATCGGTCGGCGAGATCCACGCCGACTTGCTCGCACTGCAGGACGAGTTTGAAGAGGTTTCCTTCGACGTGCGAGGCAAGATGATCTCCGTTACCACCGAGCCGATCAAACTGGAAGGAGTTGACCTGGGTCGCTTCGAGATCTGCCTCGATTGGACCGCCATTGGTCCAGACCGATCACGCAGGTACCGAGTGATCGCCCTCGATCCCAATCCGGCAGCGTCCAACGAAAGCGTCACCCATCCTCACGTTCAAGACGAGGTCGTCTGCGAGGGTGAGGGCCACCAGTCGATTCGCACCGCCCTCCAGCAAGGCCGCCTCCTCGATTTCTTTCTGATCGTGGTGGGCCTGCTGCGCACCTATAACTCCGGCAGTCCGTACATCTCCCTTTCGGAGTGGCACGGGGTGGAGTGTAGCGACTGCGGAACGGTGGTCTGCGATGACGACCGGTGGACCTGTGAGAAATGCGAATCCCCGGTGTGTGGCGAGTGCTATGTGAACTGTCCCGTCTGCGACGGCATCTATTGTGCCGCGTGTGTGACCCGCTGTGAGGGCTGCGATCTGGACATCTGCTCGTCGTGCATCGCCGAGTGTGCTAGATGCCGGGCTGACCGGTGTCCCGATTGCCTAGAGGAAAACGAAAGGTGCCGAGATTGCCATGAACGAGAAGCAGAAGAAGCCAGTGAGTATGAGAAGGGCTGTACAACATCGAGCCAATCATGCGACGCCGGTACTCCGGTTTAGTCCTACCGCCTGGGCTAAACTGTTGTTCCTGCGGGATTACGGAAATACCGAGGTGGGTGCCTTCGGCATCTCGGCGGGAGATGACCTCCTGTATCTCGAGGACGTGCAGCTCGTTCAGCAAACCTGCTCCTGGGCGCATGTGGCCTTTGACGACCAGTCGGTTGCCGACTTCTTTGATCGGCAGGTCGACGAAGGAAGGCGGCCCGAGCAGTTCGCTCGCATTTGGCTGCATACCCATCCGGGTGACAGCCCCCGCCCAAGCCTGACCGATGAAGAGACGTTTGACCGCGTCTTCGGCCGCTCCACCTGGGCGATCATGTGTATCCTCGCCTGCGAGGGCCAGTCATACGCTCGTCTCCGCTTCAACGACGGGCCGCGTGCCGAACTGGAGATCCCCGTTACCGTCGACTACACGCGTCCGTTCGACAGCTGTGATCACGAGGCCTGGGAGCACGAGTATTTGGCTAACGTCCAGACGCAACAACCGGCCCGCATCACGTCCACGGTCACCGAGCCGATCGTCGGGTCGCCGTTCCATGAGGAGCCGACCGACGAGTGGCTCGAAAGCTGGTGCGATTACGTAGAAGACGACGACACGAAAGGATGGGATCGATGACATCAACGACAACAATCGAACCGGATCGCTTCGGTCGCCAGCGGGAGTTTGTCCCCGCGGACCGGCTAGCGACCACTAGCGCGACCGTGATCGGCGTTGGCGCCATCGGTCGCCAGGTAGCCCTGCAACTGGCGGCCATCGGTGCGCCGCGAATTCAACTCGTCGACTTTGACACGGTCGATATGACGAACGTCACGACTCAGGGTTACTCGACCGAAGACGTTGGCCAGCCCAAGGTGTTGGCTACCGCCGCCGCCATCCGACGGCTCGATAATGCGATCCGGGTTGAGACTGTGGAGGATCGCTACCGAGCCAAGTTGCCCATCGGTGAAGCGTTGTATTGCTGCGTCGATTCGATCTCGGCGCGGGCCGCCATCTGGCGATCCGCCAAAACTCGGTGTCGATTCTGGGCGGACGGCCGAATGCGGGGGGAAGTCATTCGCGTGCTTACAGCGGCGCCCGTAGAGGACGATGCGCGATACGGCGAGACGCTGTTTCCGCAAGGCCAGGCCCAGCAAGGCAGCTGCACGTCACGCAGCACGATCTACTCGGCCAATATCGCGGCGGGAATTATGGTCCACCAATTCACCCGCTGGCTGCGAGGTCTACCGACGGACCGTGACATCATCATCAATCTGCTGGCCAGCGAATGGTCAGCCAGTTCAACACAATGAAAGGGGAAACACATGAAGACGCTGCTTGGGATTGGAATTCTCATCGCGATCGCCGGCTTGATGGTCGGAGGTCCCAACAAACCCAAGAACCGATCGGGCGGCCGAAAACGAAGGCGCAACTGCACCTGCCGCACAGGCAGCTGCTGGTGCCGCTAAACCCTCGGCTGCTTCTCAACATCCAAGAGGTTCACAATGGAGGACATCGTTATTCTGGCCGTCCTCGCCCTCGGCGGCTGGTGGCTTTACAAACAGGGCAAACAGATCGGTAGCCGCCAAGGCTACAACGTCGGCCGATCGCGCGGCAGGCGACGAAGACAGTGAAACCCGCCTGGCATGGCAGACTTGGTTGGGCCGTCCGCTGGGCGGCCCAACCAGTCGCCTTTCTTGAGATCCAGACGGATCAGCAATCAATGACTACCGGCAGAGCCGGTAGTATGAGGAAGGCCCCTAAAAGGGGCCATGTTGGTGGTTGTTATTGATCTTCAGAATGCTATAGGAGCGCAGTGGTTATTGATGTTAGATTGTTGCGATGAGAACAAAAGGATCTGCTCAGGAATTGGAGTCGCGGCGACGTACGGCGGTGCGGCTGCTTGCACGAGGAATGACGTTGCGGGCGGTCGCCCAGGCCATTGGTTGCTCGGCGTCGTCAGTTCAGCGATGGAAGGACGCGGTCGAAGCAGGTGGAGCCGAGGCGCTGAAGGCCAAACCGCACCCCGGCGCGAAGCCAAAGTTGAGCGACCGGCAGAAGCGGCAGCTCGTGAAGATCTTGAAACGCGGACCGCGCCAGGCGGGATATCCAACGGATCTTTGGACGTGTTCCCGAGTGGCCGAGGTGATCGAAGAGCACTTCGGCGTGACGTACCATGTGAATTACATTCCCGACGTGTTGCGCGGGCTCGGCTGGAGTCTTCAGAAGCCGGAGCAGCGTGCCCGCGAGCGGGACGAAGCCGCCATCGCCCGTTGGCGAAGCCGCGAGTGGCCGCGGATAAAAAAAGAGGCTCGAAAAGCAAGCTAGCGTCGTGTTTCTCGATGAAAGCGGCTTCATGCTGCAACCGCTCTGCCGCCGCACATGGGCCCCGCGCGGCGAAACGCCGATTCAATATGCGTGGGATCGTCATGACCGCCTCAGCGCCATCGGCGCGTTGGCGTTGGCTCCTTGGTCGGCGCGGGTCAGCATGTACTTCGAGCTGTTTGATCACAACGTCACGGCCGACGGAGTGGTCTCGTTTCTCAAGCAACTGCGTCGGCATTTGCGCCGCACGATCATCTTGGTCTGGGATCGTTGGAGTGTCCATCGCAAGGCGGCCCGCCTGCTCCGGGAAGAAGGATGCCCGTGGATTCACTTTGAATGGTTGCCTGGCTATGCCCCAGAACTCGATCCGGTGGAATGGATCTGGAACCATACCAAGTACGCCGATCTGGCGAACTTCGTCCCCGATGATGTCGAGCATCTTCAGCAAGCAGTAACCGACTCGCTGGAACAACAGCGCCACGACAGCTACCTCAAACACTCGTTCTTCCGATCCGCACAACTCACGATCTAATCTGTTCCATTTTCAATCTGAAGATCAATAGTTGATGTCGAACAGGCCGCGTTCTTGGTCCCGCTCGTGTTTCTCTTGGTGCTGGATGTACGCCCGTATCATCGCCTCATCCAGCCCCACCGTGCTGACACAATATCCGCGTGACCAAAACGCTCGTCCGTATAGGCTTCCTTTCACCTTTTCGAGGTCACGGCTGATCCGAATCGCACTCTTTCCTTTCAAATAGCCCACCGTATTGGCAATGCTGTATTTCGGTGGAACGCTCAACAGCAGATGAACGTGGTCTGGCAATGCATTACCCTTCACCAATTCGATGTCCTTCTGCCGACAAAGCTGGCGGAGAATCTTCCCGATCTCCGTACGCAGACTTCCGTAAAACCTTCGCCTCCTGTATTTTGGAACGATCACCACATGATACTTGCAGTCCCACTTCACGTGGGATTGACTACGCCAGTCCTTCATTTTGGATCCTCCCGTGCCCCTCGGGGCCTTCCTCGGGAGGATCCTTTTTTATGCTCCCGGAACGGCGGAGCCTAGTGAGTTCTCACCAGCAGAGCTGGTGGTTTACCATGATGAATTAGCCAAAACGGTTGGAAGCGATTTCTTCCTGTTAGAGTCGTTTTGGACCATAATCTACTGTGTTGACACTAGCGTTCTGCACGATGTACTCAAGAGGATCGAATGACGTGGTCAAGAGCTTCATTCATATTCGCGTTGACGAAGACACCAAGCAGTCGATTGAAGAAGCAGCGCGTCGCCAAGGGAAATCGTTGACAACCTTCGTGATCGACGCCGCCGCAAAGGCTGCTAATCGTGTACCTGACGATCAGGTGCGTTCGACGAGGAAGTTCCGGGGTGTTCCCACGTACTTCCGGGCTTGCTGCATGGAAGCGTCACGCGGTGGGTCGTTAGGTTACGACCACCCGGCGTATCACCTGTCTATTCATCTCGATTCGGAAATACCTTGGGAAGCCGACCTAGATGGTTGGAGCGAGGAAATCGAGAGACTGCTCGAACACCTTGAGAACCAAGACGACGACGGTATCTGGGAATGGTTTACCGAACACTATCCTGCGTGCATGAAATTGGTGCCCCGTCGCCGCTGGAAGCAGTTCGTGCAGGGTGTTCACCTGGCGTACGAACGGGATCGCATCTGCTGACTCGAAATTCGCTGCTAAATTCTACCCCTGCCACTGTGTTGACAGCAGTGCATCGAATCGCTAGGATGCCAGTGTCAACACAATGGCACCAAGGAGATCGCCCGATTTGCCGCGCCTGCCATTGAGGGCCAAGGTTTGATTGGCCCTCAATGAACAAGCCCCGTTTGCGTCAGGGCAAGGAGGGGAAGCTATGCGCTCATTATTCGTGCCGGCAAGTGCCGTGAAGCCGGATCCGGTGACGTGGCTTTGGCAGAACCGGATTCCCCGCGGAGCACTAACGATCGTTGAAGGGGACCCAGGCAGCAATAAATCCACGCTGCTATATGCCCTGGCGGCGCGTGTGTCCGTCGGCCAAGAAATGCTGGACTCGGAGGGATCTGCATCGCCAGGGACCGCGCTGCTCATCTCGGATGAAGACGCGTCCATGACGATGAGACGAACGCTCCAGGCAAACCATGCGGACCTTGATCGCGTTCTTATCTACGACAAGAGGCTCGCAGGAGAATCTCCGCTCCGACTTCCTTCCGGCACCGGACTCTTGGAATCCGAGATTGGACGGACAAAGGCACAGCTCGTGGTCCTCGACCCGATCACGTCATTCATCGAAGGTAGCGTCAACGTCGACCAGTCGGTCCGCAGCGCCTTAGGGCCATTGGCGGCGGTTGCCGAGAGGACCAGATCTGCAATCGTACTCGTCCGGCACTTGAGAAAATCCGGCTCCGGCGTGGCGCTCTATCGAGGAACGGGCAGCATTGCCCTGATCGCCGCAGCTCGATCGAGCCTACTGGTAGGAATCGATCCGGGAAATAGCCAAAACCGGATCGTCGCGCATATCAAGTCAAGCTTGGGCGCCTTGGCATCGTCGCTGTCATTTCGCCCCGCGCTCCACGAGGGTGGGCTGCGTGTGGAGTGGCTGGGGACGTGCAGCTATTCCGCCGACGAGATTCTGTCGTCCGCCTCGTCGGAAGCATCGGCTCTCAATGAAGCCGCTTATATTCTGTACTCGGTGTTGGGAAATGGTCCGCTTTGGGCCCACGAAGTACAGCGGCTGGTTCTCGGCGCCGGTGTCTCTTATCGCACGCTGAGACGAGCGAAGCAGCTCTTGCTCGTGAAATCGAAGCGTGTTGGATTCGGAAAAGACAGCCGATTCTATTGGGCGCTGCCAGAGAGAAGCGAGCTGGTGCGCCATTTGCGGCAACGAGATCTCGATGAAATAGCGGACGCACTGTTTCATCAGGGGCCCGAGAGCCCTCCCGAAACGTCTGGCAGCGATTTCCTGCGGTTCTTCGAGAAGCTCGAAGACAGTGCAGACGAAGATCCGGCTGACTGGTGGAAGCGTGGCAAGAAGAATGATGAGGAAGTGGATGACGAAGAGGACGCATGATAGTTCGTGGGTGTCCGCTTGCTCAGCTACCGTGTACAAACAACTAATCTGTCCCAATGACACGGAAGTCTGACCGCCTGCGATCTGCTAGGTGAAGCAGAGCAAGTCGCTTCAATGCTTGGCTTCGCAACCTGTTCAAGTTACCCGGCCCAAGCCTCGCAAGAAATTGCCATTAGACGTTCACGTTGTGGTCACCTTGGTCATTTTCGCAGTCTGCGATGGCAACTCAGGACGGATACTCATCATGGCCTCGCTTGAGAGGCCGCCTTGTCCCTAAAACTGATCAGGGCCGCAGGCGGTCGTTGCGCGGTACCGAACGCAGGGCCATCCTGGCGACATTTCGCCGACATCGTGTCGGCGAGCGGGGGCTCATTGCCGCCCCCTGCACCCCGCTAGCCTTTCTCTGTGTTCCGTTTGTCCATTAAACGCTTTGGCGCGAGGAGGACCACGATGAGATTCTACGACGGCCAACACAAATTCTATTGCGGCGTGGATCTGCACACCAAGAGGATGTACTTGTGCGTTCTCGATTATGAGGGGAACAAGCGATTGCATCGCAACGTGCGGGCCAAGCCGCACGACTTCCTCAGCGCCATCGAGGGCTTCCGCGACGACTTGGTCGTTGGTGCCGAATGCATGTTCACCTGGTACTGGCTCGCCGACCTTTGCCTGGACGAAAGCATCAAGTTCCTTCTCGGACACGCCCTGTACATGAAGGCTATTCATGGAGGCAAGAAGAAGGACGATAAGCTCGACAGTGAGAAGATCGCTCGACTCATGCGCGGCGGCACGTTCCCGTTGAGCTATGTCTATCCACGCGAGATGCGGGCCACCCGTGACTTGCTCCGGCGCCGAACGTTTCTGATGCGACGCCGCAGCGAGCTCTTGGCGCATGTGCAGCTAGTCAACCAGCAGTACAACCTCGATCCCTTCGAAAAGATGCTGCAGTACGCCTGCAACCGTGACGTGCTCGATTGCTTCGAGCAGGCTGGAGCGCGACAGAGCGTCGAAGCCGACCTGCAGATGATCGGCCACTACGACCAGCTGTTGAAACAACTGGAGTCCAACTTGCTGCGGCAAGCCAAACGGCATGATCCCCAAGCCTGTTTCCTGTTGCAGACGATTCCCGGCGTGGGCAAGCTCCTCTCGCTGGTGCTGCTCTACGAGATTCACACTATCGACCGTTTTCCCACGGTGGGCGATTTCTTGTCGTACGCCAGGCTGGTCACGCCCAAACAGATCAGCGACGGCAAGGTCACAGGACATGGCGGCGCCAAGATCGGCAACCCTCATCTCAAGTGGGCTTTCTCGGAGACGGCGCTGATGATGCTCCGCTACAGCGAGGAAGCCCGGCAATTCCTTGAGCGCAAGCAGAAAAAGCATGGCAAGGGCCGGGCCATGACGATGCTGGCTCGCAAGATCGCCCGCACCGTCTATCAGATGTGGAAGCGGAAGGAGGTCTTTGATGCGGTGAAGTTTTTTGCCAGCTAACGCGGGGCCGACGGCGGAGCCATAGGACTAACTCAGGTCACCCAAGGGCAAAGCGTCCTTTGCAGCGACAAAAAACCAATGACGCCAGACGTCCCCGGTCGCTCTACGCCAAGACCCCGAACCTGCTAGGACGGATTGGACCACCGTCGGCGCCCGCACTTACCAAGGAGAGATGCGAAAGGAGATGATGGATTCGAAAAGGCGTGATTGCCCCTGGCCCGAGCCCAAGGCTAACTGAGCCTCTCCCCTCGCCATGAGGACTCGTGGGAGGAACTCGCGGAATGAATGGACGGTGTTCAGGGCAACGATGAGTTTCTACGGCGTGACACGCGATCGACTCCTTCGAGTCGTAGAGGAGGGCGATATCGCCGTTCGTGTCACAGTCTCGACCAGCTTCGTGCCGGCCGGGGCCGACCGTCCGATAGGGGTTTGAGTGCGTCACGCCGGTAATCAGCCCGGCCTGGCGTAACTGCAACCTGAAATGCTCGCGCAATCCAATAACCTTTTTGATCTTGAGTCCCCTCGCCGGCACCCGTTATCGCCGGGCGTTGGCTCGCCTCCACGGATCCCAGTCCAACCGTGATTCACAGAGGCGAGTCAAAAAAGCCAGCAAGTTCGGGACAAGCAGCGTGCGCTCTCTTGACAGCCGAGGCCATATAGGGGTTTGAGTGCGTCACGCCGGTAATCAGCCCGGCCTGGCGTAACTGCAACCTGAAATGCTCGCGCAATCCAATAACCTTTTTGATCTTGAGTCCCCTCGCCGGCACCCGTTATCGCCGGGCGTTGGCTCGCCTCCACGGATCCCAGTCCAACCGTGATTCACAGAGGCGAGTCAAAAAAGCCAGCAAGTTCGGGACAAGCAGCGTGCGCTCTCTTGACAGCCGAGGCCATATAGGGGTTAGTCCTGTGTACTATGGAGCCGTCTATAACTACGGATGTGTTCGTCCCGAAGCAGACTTGGTGCAATATGTTCGGCCTAGATCGAGGCAAGCAGTGAAACCAGGCTGGTTCTTCGCTGCCGCGGGGATCGGAGTATCCGAAGACCCTCACGATTCGACGTTTTATCGGAATCTGATTGATGAAACACGTTTCTGGGACTCGCCGTTCCTAACTTATATCTCATAAGGACTTAGAGTTCCGCGACGCCGAAAAACGAACGTATTCCAGGATGGGAAGTACCGCTGCAGTTCGAAACCGAGATAATTAACTGTTTGACCACTCAGATTCTCATGGCCAACTCTTCAGAGGCCATTGGTGGGTCATGAAATCACCTTCGGAAATTCGACTGCTCGCTTCAACAAACAATGCCCGAGGTGACTTATTTACGAGGCTCATGGGAGATCTCTTCTTTGCCCTCGGCTACGACGACTTACGCTTCGACGTCCCGAGATCGGGCCGCGAGCTAGACATTCTAGGAATCCACCGTTTCGAGAACCGCCGGCTGGTCGCAGAGTGCAAAGCCCACAAAGAGAAGATAGGCGGCGGCGACATCAACAAGTTTAGGGGGGCTTTCATTGCCGAGGAAAAGCGAATCAAGGATGTACCGGCCTCTGCCTACTTCGTGTCGCTCAGTGGTTTCACTGGAACAGCGCTCGAACAGGAAAAGGACTTGGGCAATGAGGCTGTAATCCTTCTCGATTCGGAGAGAGTTATCAATGAGCTAGTACAAACTCACATCCTCGTGAGCCACATGGACGCGATGGAACAGGCCGGGCACTCCGCCGAGCATGCTGGGTTAAATGAGGCCGCGCTCGATGGGGCGCAACTCCTAGGACATGAATATGGCTACCTCTGGGCCGTGTTCTATTCGCAGGCCAAGCAGCGGAACCACTTCGCCCTGATTCATGCCGAGGGCAGACCGCTTGCGGAGTCTTTGGCCCGCGATGTGATCGAGGCTGATCGCAATTGTAACGGCACCCTCTATAAGCTTAAGTATCTCGCTCCACCTCCACCTTCCCCGGATCGCGCAGCACTTGCCCGAGCTATGTTCGACCGCTATTGCCAGTGGGTCGGTGAGGAGTGCGGATATATCCAGCTCGATGGGTTACCGGCCGACAGCGACTTGAGCGCCACTCGAATTAGGCTTGAACGGCTGTTGGTGCCATTGAAGATTTTGACAGAGGACGAGGACGGTAGTGAGCAGAAGAAACTAGTCGGCGAGTTTATGCGATCAGTTTTCAGATTCGCGCTCTTAGCAACACCCGGCGCCGGAAAGAGCACTTTACTGAAACGGCTTGCCATTTCTTATGCCACCCCCGATCGGCGTACCGAGGTAGACGACGACCTACCGGAACGCGACTGGCTGCCGCTGTTTCTTCGATGTCGTGAGTTGCGGGACCGCGCGCATCGGCCGATTTTGGAACTGCTCGATGACCTGCCACAGCACGCCGGTATGAACGCTGACGAAGCCGCGGCGTTCCGCGACCGAGCCCACGAGTACCTCCGCTCGGGGCGTGCCTTATTTCTCGTGGACGGTCTGGACGAAATATCCGATGTGGGGGCTCGCCAGACTTTTGCCAAACACCTCCGCACGTTCTTGGGGATGTTTCCGCACGTGGCGCTAATAGTGACATCGCGCGAAGCGGGTTTTCGGCAAGTGGCCGGCGTTGTTGCGAGCGCTTGTACCCAAGCAAATATAGCCCCGTTTGATAAGGAAGATGTGTGGCGGCTCTGTGAGTCCTGGTTTGTCGAAGTGGTGGGTGACAACGATCAGGTGCGTTCCGATGCCCATGAACTGGCTCAGACAATTTGGGAAAACAGACGGATACGATCTTTGGCGGAGAACCCGCTGATGCTGACGACACTCCTGGTAGTGAAGCGATGGATTGGCGAATTGCCGCGAAGCCGGGCCAAGCTCTACGAAGGGGCCGTCCACGTCCTCATCCGCACGTGGAACGTTGAGGGCTACGAGCCGATGGACGAAGACGAAACGCTGGCGCAGCTCTCATACGTCGCCTGCTCGATGATGGTAGCCGGCCAGCAACAAATCGAACACACCGCACTGCTCAATTTACTCCAGGATGCCCGTCGTGAGCTGGACGCCGAGTTGCAGTTTGCTCGCGTGAGCCCTCAACAGTTTATCGAGCGTATCGAATACCGCAGCAGCCTGTTGATGCAGACTGGCCACGATTGGGCGAACGGCGAGATACAGCCAGTGTACGAATTTCGGCATCTGACGTTTCAGGAATACCTGGCCGCTCGCGGCTTCGTTAAGGAACAGTATCCCGGCCGGGATGAAGGCCGCAGTCTAACCAATATTCTAGAGCCGCATCTTAGGGACGAACATTGGCTGGAAGTTGTGCCGCTCGCCGCCGTTATGGCCGGACGACAGGCTGACGAATTAATCACGCGATTGACAGAAGAGTGTGACATCCTGGAGCGAATGGGCACTCACGCCAGTGTCACCGTTCGACATCGCTCTATCGCGTTGTTGCGCCAGTGCCTTCTAGACGAAGTACAATTAACATCGGCCACGCTACGTTCCGCGCTGCGACAGATCGCGCGGCATAGCAGTGAGGATCAGATGTTGGGTTCAGTACTTGATCTGGGTCAGGGCAAATTTGGTGAGATCCTATATGACGTAGTCCAAGAGTCCTATTTCGGCCGCAATGAGGATTGGGAACAGTTCCATTTTCCGATAGTGCAACTTGCGAAAGCAGCCCTATTCACAAGACAATTGGAAGGGAGTTCGAAAAATGTGAAGGAGACGCTTGTCCGAGCACTAACAGCTGGATCTCGGGACGAGAAGTTTCGCGCGGCCCGCCTTTGTCTTGAAATTGTGTTCGGAGCGGACAAGAACGATGCCATTACGGAACTTGACGGCGTGCATGGACCGTTCACGGCATTGCGCAACGCATTGTGTCAAGCCCTCAGCTTGGAGGATGTCCCAACGGCGCAAGCAGCCTGCAAGGCGTTGGCCCAGTTTGGCTATTCCCGGCTAACTAGCATTCCCCCAGAAACTCCCGCGTTGCTTTGCCTGTATCAACTCTGGCGTAAGGCGAACCCTAGAGAGTTGGCCCGCTCTGCGGCATTGGCCTTTGCCACACAGCCCCTCCTCCCACGTGATGCCATTGAAAAAGAAGCCTGGGGTGATTGCGACGCTTGGTTTGAGAATACGAAGGACGTAGACACTAGTGCTTCACTCGTCCTTGCGTGGTATCGGCGAGCCCCTTGGAGCGACTCAGAGCTGGCAAGAAGGGTCGGAGACGCTGGTGCATGGAGTTCCACCGCCCGCGACATTCTAGTCACGCTGGGCGAGCACGGCAGGTGTATTCTTAAGGAGTGGTGTCACGAAACGACGTGATTGGCACTCACATGTATCGCGCGCACTATGCTCCAAATTGGAAGCTCACTCACCACGCTGTTCTGCTCGAATTTCGCGCTGCCGTGACGTGACCCAGCCGCTTTGTAGATTCCTGCTAAACCACCGTTTTCTCGGAACGGTTAAATGCGCAGATCACTTCGATATGAGCGTGCACAGGTGTCCGCCTTGGATGAAGACAAGGTGCGGTGTCCGACGTATGGCGGAGCATACGCTTGGGTTCTTGAAAACCTGCGAACCGTGGAGCCATTTCGAGTTCGTGGGCAGCCGAGCCTGTTTGACATTGACGATGCTGTCGTTGAACGTCATCTGCGTGATCACTGATCGCCATTCCTCGCGTAGGCAACGGGTGAAAGTGCCGAGCGTCCATGCCCATGCGGGCGTGACCTGAGCGCGCCATCGTGCCAACTCACTCGCTCCGAGGTTGAGTCGTGATCAGGCTCTCTAGCGAAACGCGGGTTGGAGATCAATGTGCCTCCAACCCGTGTTCCATTGTATCCGTCAAAGTATCCCTGGATGCGATCACTCTTCTACCAAACTTCCGAGCAACGACGACTTATAACGTTTTCTGTTTCTCGTCGTCGCCGTTGCCGGACTTGGTAGCATCCACGAGTCGTCTCCCCTCCTCGCTGTAGACACGATTCCGGCTCTCCTCCAGCAGTGACTGAACTTCGTATGACACGGGCTCTTCGACAGGCGTTGCCTCGCCCCCTTCACCGGACCTAAGAAGAAGTTTCGTCTTCTCATCCATATGCTCTTTCCTCCGTTGTTACTTACTGCCTTCGGTAGAAGTTCCAGAAGCAGTTCGTTAGCTTGCGATCCTTTGTCACGACACGGTACACTGAGCCAGATACACGTTCCTTCAAAAACCACATTCCGTCACGCTTATCGTCGACGAGGTCGAATTCCAAGCTGTTCGTTACCACCTTCCGTAACACGGTTGCACAATCCACCACGTTTCTCACAACTATGACACCGTTGGCCACTCCCGTTTCTAGGTTAACCTGAATTCCCAGCGGATGCACCTGTGCCAGTGTCCGAGCTCGCCCATCGTACAGGCGCTTCTCAGAGACAGCCAGCAACCGACACAGTTGGCTGATCTCTTCCTGATGATCGTCCCGTAGCCGCCGAATTGCCTCCTCGTCCGGCAGGGACTTCCATACGCGATCTCGCTCGAACTCGCCCAGCGCAGCAAAGTCCTCTACAAAGGTCCGATCAGTGAGCCCTAAGGACGAGACGAACGACTCATCCGCATGCAACAGAAACCGCAATCGCTCCTGCACGGTAACCGGGTCTTCGCCAATCAACTCTTGCGCTCGCTGTTCCACGTCGATGTCCGGAATATAGGCAATGACTGGCTTACCCTGGGCCAAGGTCGCCGCCAGTTCGGAATCCTTCCCCAGCGTGTCGGTATCCTGGACAGAGTACACGGTGCATTTTGCGCGCCGCAGCATCAACGCTTCCACAAGTCCCTTATTGACACGGTTGGCAGTGAAACTCTGCGTGGGGTCGAAGTAGCGCAGGTTGAGCTCAGCCACTTCTGGCCGTCCCATCAACTCGTTCACGAAGGTGTACAAGTCTTGGTATTCCCAACGCTTGCGCATCGAAGTTGCAAAGTAGACGTCCATGTGGTCCCAGGTGAGGTAAATGTCCTGGTTCCCGGTCGCCTTTGCCTGGACTGTGCCCAGCATCTCAAGTTGGTCCCGCAAAGCTGGAAGCACATCATCACTGAGCACCCGCGCAAATTCAGCCACGCTGTGTTTTGAATGGCGTTTCCGATGATTCTCCACTAAAGAACGAATCTTCGGTCGGTCATTTGGCTGACTCGACCGATCAATTTGCTTAAGCACCTCTTCCCACTGCTCGCCTTCGCCGCTGACTGCTTCAGCCACGGCCCTAAGCAAATCTGCGTAAGTTTTGTCTTCGGAAATCTGACGGGCCGACAGGTAACCAACCAGGAATGTGTCATCCCGCGAGATTGGGTCGATCTCTAGTATCTTTGGACTGCGGCTTGTCAATTCCGCAAGGAGTACTTCAGGATCCTGCCACACATCGGCAAGCTCCCGCTGTAAATCCTCCTCTGTTTGAATGCGAGATAGGGTTCGATAAGCAAAAACAAAGTTCCCAAAACACAGCATCGCCACTTTCTGAAAACGCTCTACGCCGGTTTCAATTTCAGCGATAGTGCAATCCGAGTGCTCCGATATGGCGAATACGGAAGGCCTTGTGAAGAACGCTTCGAAGAACGGCGCATCCATTCGGTCCTTGTTGACGAGGAGAAGCAGCTCGTTCATCTGGGTACAGTCCACTCGCTTGCCGTCGTCGCGGAGGACGCGGGCAAGGAAGGTGCGCTCGTTGTCCCCCAGCGGCTTGACCGGTGTCCCGGTTAACCGTTCGGCAAGTTCGAGAAACTTCTCCACCTCCATCCGCGAGGCCCTTCGAGGAGATCACGGTTAATTGAATCACTAAGGGGAATCCTAGCCAAAATGGACGATTTCGTAAACGCGAGGGACTTGCCAGACCGCCGAGGGGCGCGCACAGCGGCAATGTCTGGACGTGATCGACGGCAGAATCGCGGGAGCGACGATCGGCGATTCCCGTGCAAAATGCGTGCTGGCGAGTCGTCGGCGTAACCTTGTTCAATTACCTCCGATGGGCGTGATCGATGTCGCGAGATCCTCCTGCCCGAACGGTTAGACCTCCTGCGTTTAACTACACGGCTCCTCGCGGACAGCGACTCCGTTTTTGCGTCATCGATTTGAGAATACCGATCGTCAGCTCTGAGCAGGACAAACTGTTCCAGCGCGATGTGACGACACACGAAGGTCCGCACGTCGATATGATCCGGTAGATGGCTGAGAGTGGATCGGCCTGTCAAGCAGCACGCCGCTCGACGACGCGCTTATCGGCCAGCGAAATGTGCCCGAACGTGAAATACGAGCGCTCCAGGACAGCATCGACAACGCACTTTCTGTGACACTGCTCCCAATTCGGACAACAACACATCAAACAAGATCGTTGACTACGAGCGACTTGAATGGCTGCTTCCAATTCGGCAAGCGATTCTGTCAGCTTTAGATGTCGCCGAACTGCCCGAAAGAACTGGCTGTAGTCACCGGTTTCCCGTACCTTATGACGCAGCGCCTTTGGCGAGCCAAGCAGTCGGAAATGCCGATAGTCGATGCCGACTGAATTCAGGTGGTCCTTCAACGCTGACTTCGAGAAACCCGCTTTGCGGCTCAGTGGAATCTCTCGAATATCTATGAGGCATTCGATGCCGTGTTCGACCAACGCTGCCGTGAAACCGTCGAGAGTGAAGCCGGTGTACCCGATGGTGAGTAGCTTTCGTTTCAAAACAGGTCTCCTTGACCTTGATCCTTTTCAATTATTGCGGTTGGCAGGTGGTATAACGCTGAGATCATCCAGTGCCCAAATCGACTGTGAGTACCAAGAATTGCAAATGTCGTCTTGGCTGGATTGAAGATACCGGCTCGTACTCGCTCCGCAATCGTCGCCAATGCCGCCTCGTCGTCACTCGCCTGCTTGCGAACTCTGCGAAACCCTTGATACAAACTCCACGCCAAAACCTTTCCGTCGTCTTCCCGACCAGTGGACTTTTCTCTGTACTTCAGCCGGAATTGCCATGGCACCCGGTCGGCAAGCCCCTGTAACTGCTCCCCTGTGGCAAACAGGTCGCCCTGCTGAATCACGTTGCGTTGGCTCGCGGTCCACTCCTTCTTGTCCGGTTGCCAGTAGAACTCCAATGGTTCGATCTCGACGCACCCGTTCGTTACGCCGTTTTCGGTCATCGACGCGGCACTATCATGAACGGTCTTACTCATCCAGTCCCAGCGCCTTCGATCCGTCGTGATGCTGTCGACCACCTTAATTTGTGTGCCGGACGCCAAGTGCCAGCTCTCTGGGCGCGGATCTTTCGTGTCACGATATGCACGGAGCCGAATCACATCCCATCGCTTGTACTGCTCTTCGCTGTCAAGAAACCGAAACGGTATGGGGTACAGCCGAACGAAGCTCCCATCACGGTCAACTCCCCCTGTGCAAACCGTCTCGACGTATTTTTGGCTGACTGCTGGGTACGTTTTGCAGTTCACCATCGCTTCGATGGTTTGTTCGCTGTCAGGAATCCTCGCCATGTGAACTCACCGTATCGTCTTTTACCAGAATTGCCTGTGTGCCCCAATGTCGATCTGATTGGCTCAGAAGGGAATCTCCTCATCTTCGCCAGTCGGCGGTTGGGCGGCCAAGTACGTGCTTTCACCGAGGTTGGCGTGGATGATTTGGTCGCTCATTCATACATGACCGTCGAACGTGACGACCTCAATATCGTGGAGGTGGGGATCATACACTCTGAGTGCGAGTCGCTTCTCTTCCTGCTCCTCCCCGTCGTCACTGATGTGCCCGATCAGGAGTATCGCATTCATCTTGTAAAGATCGGTATTGTAACGGGCGACAACGTGATCTCGTTAACGCTCGATCTCTTCTGAATTGTAGCGTCCAGCTTGATTCACGGCGTCGTTCACATCGGCGGAAACGATCATCTTGTTACGATGCTGCTTGAACAGCGGAGCCTTGCTCTGCTTGAGTTCGATGATGTCGTACAAGTTATCCGAGCCGCTGCCGGTCGACGTGCCCACGTCAATGGCCGCTCCCACGGCAACGCCCGGCGCATCGAACCGCTGCGCAAGGACCTTGTAATCGGAACTGACCAGATCCACGTACGCCGTTACGAATCTCCCGTCGGTTGTGGTGCCCACCGCCGGCGCGGTGTCGAATTCCACAATACTGACGGTTGTCGCCGGCATGGCGAAGAGCGTTCCGGTCAGATCGAGCGTGTCGGTCGCCGTGCTGAAGGAGCTGGTGCCGCCGCGAGTGGACGTATCGACAAGATTACCGGCGTGGCTATGAGCCTTGCGAGCGTGTAGGAATCTTCTTCTCGATCCGATATCTTTGAGGGCGATAACTGGTTGTCCTCTAACCGAGAAAGGATACACAGATGCGACACATTTTCGCACTCGGCGTGGCCGGAGCGGTGACGTGGGTAACACACTCGTCATATCTTGTGACATCATCGTCGGAGAACGCCGTCCTGATAAAGGTCGGCATATTCTTCGGAGTATGTATGGCTGTTGGTAGAGTTCCTCGCTTCACCGGGTAGCTAGAAGGCCCCACTTGACTCTCTCCGACTTCGCCAACAAAGGCGATTCCTTCCCCTTCGCCTACACCAGCCATCGATCACTAGAGGCGGGGCGAGCAACCGATGGCTGGCTACGACGAAGGCGAAGTACGGCATACCCCGTCCCTTTCGCACACATGACGATGGCAACGCATCCACAATAGCATGTGCGAATGCCCTCAATGGGGGCCGGTCGTCACCCCCAAAACAACTGCTTGCGCGGTTGACGTTGGGATGCAATCGAGGCGGGCGGTCGACCGGTGCCCACCGCGACGAGGGTTCCAACATCGACGTCAGAGTTCCGCGCAACAAGGCAAATGACGATCATACCGAGTAACGTATATCTCGATGCAGACTCAGGACGGATTTACTCGCCGCTGGTTACACTGTGGGTCTTCTTGGGCCAAGTGCTGAGCCAGGATCATTCCTGTCGTGCGGCCGTTGCTCGTTTGATCGCTCATCGCGTTTCCCGCGGTCAGCGTCCCTGCTCCGCGGAAACCGGCGCCTACTGCCAAGCCTAGGAAGCGACTGCCGGAAGAGTTCTTCTCAAGAGTTGCCCGTCAAACCGGAGGCGCGTTAGAGAACAGCGCCAAGAAAGAGTGGTTTTGGAAGCGTCGCCGTGTCCTGGCCTACGATGGTTCGACGGTATCGATGCCTGATACCGCGGAGAACCAACAGGCTTATCCGCAACCTCCACAACAGCAGCCGGGCGTTGGCTTTCCCTTAGCGCGCATGGCGGCTTTCTTTTCTCTCTCGTGCGGAGCCGTGCTTGATCTGGCGATCTGCAGCTATGCCGGCAAGGGGCACAGCGAACTGGGAATGCTTCGTAAGTTATGGGACGTCCTGCGTCCGGGCGATGTCATGCTGGCCGACCGGTACATGTGCGCCTGGCATGAGATCTTCCTGCTTCAGCAGCGCGGGATCGACTCCGTAACCCGCCTCCGAGTCCATCGTAGTGCTGACTTTCGACGTGGCCGACGCCTCGGCAAAGGGGATCACATCGTCAAGTGGCGGCGTCCCAGTATCATTCGTTCGATTGATTGGCAGACCCTCAAGTCTCTCCCAGAATCCCTCACGATCCGAGAAACGCGGGTGCAAGTCGAACAACCCGGATTCCGATGCCGGACTATCATCGTCGCCACGACTCTGATGGACGCGGAGGAGGTGACCGCGAGCGACCTCGCGGAACTCTATCGTGCCAGGTGGAATGCCGAACTCGATTTGCGGTCGCTCAAGCAAACGATGCAGATGGACATCTTACGTTGCAAGACGCCGGAGCTCGTGCGGAAGGAGATCTGGACGCACATCCTGGCCTATAATCTCATCCGCACGATCATCGCCCAGGCGGCCAGCCAGCACGATGTCCAGCCGCGATCGATCAGCTTCAAGGGTGCAATCCAGATATTGGAAGCGTTCCAACCGTTGATCGCTATTCAAGGTGAACGCAACTCAACACTCCGTTATCACCTCTACCGACAGCTGCTCCACGCCATCGCAACTCATCGTGTTGCCGATCGACCCGATCGGTTTGAACCACGTCTGCGGAAGCGAAGGCAAAAGAAGTACGATCGAATGATGAAGCCCAGGCACGAGGTCAAACGCGATATCCTGAAAGGACTTGCCAAGAACTAAGTGCCATTGAAAGCGCCGGGATAAAACCGGTTTGGAGTCAGGAATGAAAGAGTCCTACGGAGAAGACCTAGCCCGTCACTCCGGCCTCGAGCCATACGCCGTTGGCGGAAACGTCTTGGGTGTAGCATTGGCAAGAGGTACAGGCAGGCCAGCTATTGAGCTCCGAAATCTTCGTTTCGCGTGCCGACCCTGTAATGGCTGCGGGAAGGCAACACGCAACTGGGCGCTACTGGCGAGCCTGGAAGCGGCGCGGCGGAGTCGAAGAACCTGCGCATGTCTGGAAACTCCAAACGCGAGAACCGGGAGATCCCATCAGTTTCCTTTCCGCAGTGCGGAGGGGAACGGTCAGAAAACATCACAGGTGGTAATGCTGACAGGAACGCTGATGGGAAGTCAGATGGGTCCATAGTACCCGCGAAGCCGACGAACAACGATGCACCCGAAGCATCGGCGGAGTTGGTGGAGGAAAGGGACCCAACCAAGAGGAACGCCGAACAGGCCAACCTGTGCCGAACTCAGAGTCGGATCCAACGCAGGTCACGCGGCTTAGGCGGCGTGCGCCAAGCTGCCCGCGAGGACAGCTCACTTCGCTTTACGTCCCTGTTGCACCATGTCGACGAACAACTGCTAACCGAGAGCTTCTACGAGCTCAAACGACATGCAGCCGTCGGCGTTGATGGCGTGACGTGGCACGAATACGAGCGAAATGTGGAGGAGAACATTCGGGACCTCCATGATCGTGTTCACCGTGGAGCCTACCGGGCTCAGCCATCTCGCCGAGTCTGGATTCCGAAACCCGATGGTCGCCAGCGGCCGCTGGGTGTCGCTTCGTTGGAAGACAAAATCGTCCAACAAGCGGTAGTGTGGGTGCTGCAATGCATCTACGAACAGGACTTTCTGGGCTTCAGCTATGGGTTTCGCCCAGGTCGAGGGTGCCATCAAGCGCTGGATGCGTTGTCTGTTGCCCTGACCAGCAAGCCGGTGAATTGGGTACTGGACGCTGACATCGAAGGTTTCTTTGATGCGATCGACCACGAGTGGATGATCACATTTCTCGAACATCGAGTCGGTGACCAACGGCTCCTTCGTCTGATCCGCAAGTGGCTTCGTGCCGGGGTTAGCGACGATGGAGAATGGTCGAAGACAACCGTCGGAACGCCTCAAGGCGCGGTGGCATCACCGTTACTTGCGAACGTGTTCCTTCACTATGTCTTGGACCTTTGGGTGCATTGGTGGCGAACTCATCGCTGCCAGGGCGCTGTCGTGATTGTCTGCTATGCGGACGACTTTGTGATTGGTTTTCAGTCGCATTACGAAGCACAGGCATGTTTGGCAGCACTCCGAACACGTCTTGCCAAATTCGGCTTGAAACTGCATGAAGGCAAGACGCGTCTGATTGAGTTCGGACGCTACGCGATCGACAACCGGCGCCGACGCGGTGCCGGCCGCCCGGAATCGTTTGATTTTCTCGGCTTTACACACTTCTGTGCGAAGACGAGATCGCATGGCTGGTTTACGATTCGACGCTTTTCCATCGCCACACGCGTGCGCGCGACGCTGGCCGCTATCAAGGTTCGGCTTCGCAAACGCATGCATCGCCCCCTGGGTGAAACCGCGCGGTGGCTGAGTTCGGTCGTACAAGGATGGCTGCAATACCACGCTGTCCCTGGCAACACCCAGCGCATCAACCGATTCGTTAATGAGGTCATCCGACTTTGGCTACGCGTCATACGCAACCGAAGCCAGAAGGGAAAGCAGCGCTGGACCTGGGCCCGGATGAAACGGTTTGCCCAGAAGCACCTTCCCAAGCCTCATATCATGCACCCCTATCCCAACAAGCGATTCGGCGCCCGACTCAAGGTAGGAGCCGTATGAGGTAATTCCTCACGTACGGATCTGCGCGGGGGGCCGCCAGCAATGGCGGTCCCTACCGCATTCGACGGTTAGTCCTGAGCGCGCAAAGGCATAGTGGGCTCAAGCCATAGAATAATCCACCGCAACGAGTGACACCAACACTTTGGGCGGCATCACGCGACATGCTGGAGCATGTGGGCGTGAATCATCGTCGTCGAAACGTCGATGCGACCAAGCAATGTTTGCACGGTTTGAATGTCGGTGTCCGATTTAGGCAGATGCGTCGCGTACGAGTTCCGAAGTGCGTGCCAGGTTACACGTTTACGCTGGCCGGAGTTGCGGGCTGCTCGATTGATGGTGGCGCCACGGTTGGGCCACCGTTTGCCACCATTGATCTGCGCCACGATCCACACCACGCCGTTATCCGGCCGACTGGCGGCGTATGAGCGCTGATTTGTTGAGTTTGCGTTGGCAAACGCCGAGGGAAAGGGCTTGATAATGAAAGAAGAATGTCTCGAAGTGAAACTCGTAACGTTCCCCATTAACGTCGCTCAGGACAACATCGGCCTCCCCCAGTGGACCGCCCTTCCGAGAATTGCAATAGCTCTGTAATGTGCCGAACAACTCAACCTCCGTCACGGACGCAAAAAGGTCGCGAAAACGTGGGGACTGGATGACGTAGCGGCAGGGATCGTCGGGATTGAATTCGTTGTTCAGGTGGACAGGATGTACGCTAACGATGCCCACGACCGGCTTCGACCCGCGATACTCTTCGATCATACGCCACAACGTCGAGGTATACGTGTTGCCGAATTCCTCCTTAAGCCGTTTCACCGAATCGATGGATAGCGGCATCGACATCATTTCCTCAACGAAGCGGTCTTGCAAGAAGAGCAATTGACCGCAGGCATAGTTGGCCTCCGCTTCGATCGTTGCAAAACAAGCTGGGCTGAGCTCAGCCTCTGCATCACCCATCAAATACTCCGCGTGCCAGGGCGTGATTGCGTGGCCAATTTCGTGTCCTTCCGCCCAGCGGTGTTTTAGCAGAGGTAGTTCCTGGTCGATGAGGATTCGCTTGCTGTCGGGTAGCCAAAGGGCTCGCAGGTCGGAGGTGCGAATCACATCCCACAGCAAGGTGGGGCGCTTGAGAATCTGCTTGCCAGCGACCTTGATGGCGTGGACAGTTTCGCGGACAAAGGATTGATCGCTGCTGTCATAATACTGTCGGTCCAGATCGAGCCGGTCGCGCACGACGTCGAGCGAGAGCGGCGGCTCCGGATTGCCTAGGTCGCGGAGCAATTTGGCGACCTGTTTCTGGATGTCGCGGGCTTCATGGCCCGTCACCAAGGGATTCTTCATGGCTTCCTGCCTATTAGTCAATTGAGTTAAGCAGAGATACAAACTCCTTGAGTACCCGCCACTGCTCACGCGTCAATTTGTCCATGTCTTTCGCGCAGGCAGCAAAGCGGACCGCCTCCTCAACGATTCGCTCGTCCGTCTGACGAGTCAAGTTGGCAACGCGGGCCATCGCTGACGGGGCCACGCCGAAGACGTCAGCAAGCTGCTTAACGGTCCGCGGCTTCGGCTCGTAGTCTGGTTCGGCCTCGATGTGTGCAATCTCCTGCAACTCGACTTGCGCCTTGGCGGCGAGCGCCTCGACCGATAAGCGGCGTTGTATCCGCAGCATCGCAATGAGCTTCCCGAAGACGTGCGGGGTGGACGATGCGTCTGTACCCACAATTCTCGCCTGCATCCTGGCAAACGCCTGGCGCGAATCGCGTAGGCGTTCAGGCAGCTCGATCGGTGATGCGGCGACGCGGGCCTCGGCCTGTGCCACTTCCTCAGCGGTCTGTGGAATAATGGCCCCTGCGTCGCGCAGGGACGCATACAATCGCCTTTCCATGTGTTCCCAGTTATTCTCTCCGGCACCCATCTTACTCTCTCCTTTTCTTGGTCTTGCTACGTTCCCTGTTTCACCTCGGTAAACGTCTGCTCGATGGTTGCGAGCGCCCGTTTGTACCGCTGTCGGAAAACGTCTTTACTAATGCCCTGCTGAGCGCAAATGGCGTCCAGTTGTTCCGATGGAATCTGCGATTTGCCGGTGTCGGCATCGTAGTACTGCATCTTCAACCAGACGATTTCGAGGTCATCTGAACTCAACACGGACTTCGCCACCTCCGCCAGGTGGTTTGCCTGGCCGCCTGCCGGCTCGGCCGGCTCGGCCATGTCCGATTCGGATTCCGGCGTCGTCTCCGGGTCGAACACCGCCACATATTTGTTACCACGTGACGTAATCGCCTCGACAAGCTCGTTCTTGGCGATTGCGCCCAGCCAGCCGGCGACATGGCGCCGGGCATCATCGCTGTCGGCATAAGTGCCTGGCCGAAACGTCTCGGCCGCCTTCAGATAGACCTCCTGAAAAGTCCTTTCGACAATGTCTTCGATGTCGATGCCGTGGCCGACGAGGTTCCGAGCGCCGAGAACGCCGTGATAGATGAAATCCACATGCCGAGTGCGGAGCTCGACCCAGGCGTCGGCCGCCGCATCCGGGTCCTCCTTCTTCTCGGCGATGAGCCCGACGAGCTCATCATCCCTAATTTGTTTGATATTCATTGAGTACCTCTTCGTTTATTTCAAGACGGATAATGTATCAATGAGTTTCCTCACTCTACTAATAATACGGGTCGGCGTGACAGAAAATCGGCAGACTTCCGTAAACGGTACAGGAAGGCGTCATGCGGGCCCGATTGATTGCGGGCGTCAAGGGACGTCGCTCTGTTTCCTGGAATGTCAGGTGGCAGCGCCGGATCGGCCGAGCGGTTTGGTCACGCTCGGCCGTAACTTTCATGAGAAGACGGTTTCTCGGTTCCGGTGGTGCGGGGCGACGAGGCCCCGACCGGGATGCCAGCAACGACCCATGGTCGAAAGGAGATGCGTATGTCTGTAGCAGCAGTGAAAGAGAAGAAGGGTCGCCATCCGCACCGCTGCGGGCCGTTCGTCCTCAACATCGAGGGGACGATTCATCACTGGCCGGTGAGCACGATCACCACTGAGCAGATCAGCGAACTCGGCGGATGGGACGCCTCGCTGGGCGTCATCCAGGTCGACCGGGACTGCAACGAGCGAACGCTCGAACCCGGCCAGGTGGTCGAGCTGGTACCGGGTCTGGAATTCGGCAAAAAGGTGCGCTGGAAGCGAGGTTGACGTGGACGATCGCATTGCCCACGAACTGGATATTCTGCGGCAGCAGTACCCCGACGCATGCTACCAGAATCGTTGGGTGCTGCTGCGCCGCTACCAGCTTAGCGAAGGTTGGGAGCCACCGGCGCTACCGGTGGCGTTTTTCATCCGCGAAGGTTACCCCGGCATCAGTCCCTACGGCATCTATGTGCCGGCCGGGATCCGCTTTCAGGACCAGACGCCCAAGAACTACAAAGAACCGGCGACGCCCGCGCCGCCCTTCGACGGTCAATGGGGCGTCTTCTCCTGGGAAGCGGCTGATTGGAGACCGGCCGCCACGCCCGAGGGGGGGCATAACCTGGTGAACTGGGTGCATGGATTCCTTTCTCGATTCCGCGAGGGACGGTGATGGAAACAGTGAAGATCACGTTTCCGGCGGCCATTTACGCGGAGATCCGCGCCCATCTGCTGCAACCGGAGGGAACCGAAGACGCAGCGTTCGTCTTCTGCAACTACGAGGCGAACGGCGCCAGTGCGGAATTCGCCCTCGTGGACTGGCTGGCGGTCGAGACGTTCGATTGCGTCGCGCGGTCCGCCCACTACCTGGAACTGAAGGACGAGTTGCGGGCGCGCGTCATCAAACGGGCGCATGATCTCGGCGCCAGCCTGGTCGAAATCCACTCGCACCGTTCCCGCTTGCCAGCGATGTTTTCGGCGAGTGACTTTTCCGGGTTCGCTGATTTCGTGCCGCATGTGTGGTGGCGGCTCAAGGGACGTCCGTATGCGGCGGTCGTGGTCGCCGAGGACAGCGTCGACGGCCTCGCGTGGTTGCACGGGCCTGATGACCCGCAACCGATCACTGCGATCGTTGCCGGCGCGGGGCTGTTGCAGTCTACGGGGCATTCGCTCAGAGGATGACGCCATGGGAAATGATCGCTTTGACCGCAACGAACTCTTCTTCGGGGACGAGGGGCAGCGCCGTTTGCGGGCCACCCGCTGCACCATCATCGGCTGCGGTGGACTGGGGACGCATGTCGCTCAGCAACTATCTCTGCTCGGCGTCAGAGCCATCAACGCGGTGGACCGCGAAGAGCTCGACCTGACCAACCGCAACCGGTACGTCGGCGCCCGCTACGACGACCCAATCCCCGGCAGCCGGAAGGTGGACTTGGCCGAAAGAATGATCAAGAGCATCGACCCAGAGATCGAAGCGACGAAGGTAGCTGAATCGTTCATTAGCTACGCCGGCTACGACGTGATCAAAACGTCGGACGTGGTTTTGGGCTGTCTCGACACCGAAGCCGCGCGGCTAATCCTCACTGAGGTCTGTTCGGCCTACGCACGAACCTACATCGACCTCGCCAGCGACATCTTGCCGGGTGACCCGCCTACGTACGGTGGACGGGTCTGTGTTTCGATCGGCGGCGAAAGTTGCCTCTCCTGTCTCGATGTGCTCGACCGGCGAGAGGCGGGCCAAGAGCTAGGCGGAGAAGTCGAGCGTCGCAATCGCCAGGCCATCTACGGCGTGGACGCCGCCGCGCTGGGCAGCCGCGGGCCGTCGGTCGTCTCGATCAATGGCGTCGTAGCCTCCTTGGCCGTGACCGAGTTGATGGTGCATCTGACCGGGCTCCGTGCGCCGCAGCGGCTCTTGAACTACAGCGGCCGTACTGGAAAGGTTACGGCCAGCTTCGATGCGCCGCAGGCCGACTGCTGGTACTGCAAGTCGGTGTGGGGTCAGTGGGAGAAGGTCGATGTGGAGAAGCACATCCGCTCGGGCCTGGGCAACCGCCTGTAGGTTATCCGCATCGCATGGAGGCGATGGCCGCTTGCCTTCGCTTCTGGTCGGGCGCGGCGACCGAAAACGTGAGCGCCTCATCCACGTCGGAGGCCGCGGGGCCGTACCGCTTACGCTGTGTTTGCCGAATCACCTCGCTACGATGTCCGTTTGGCGCTCGGCAGTCTGAAAGACATCGGGCATCTGTGCTTGAGCCCTTATGCTTGAGGTAGCCCACACCGGTAGCTCCTCCTTGCCGACCCGGCTCAGGAGACCGGGACCAGGCCCACGTACGGAAACTGGCCGGTCGGTTTTATCCCGAGCGCCCAAGGACCTTGCCGATTTACGCCGCAGGTGATCGAACAGCCTCGGCCCGTGACTTGTCGTCGAGGTAGCGCAGCGGTAGATTGAGGCCATGGTGAGACCCTCTATTCAGGGGGCGGCAGGGGCTACAGTACATACAAGAATCAAGTGGGCTGGCCGCCTGTCAACGTGCTTACTGAGGAAGTTTCTGTCCAATAATGAGTCAACTGGCAAAAAGCGGATTGAGAAATGGCTCGACTACCCGAACCTGGTAAGCAAGCCACATTCAACCATGCCCACGTTGTGTATTCGCCATTCGGAGCGAAACCGGGTGCCCCATACGTGCTGACAGCCGACCCATGGTCCTTTTTGACCGCGTGGATTAACCAGAAACTGGCAGCCAAACCTCGCGGTAAGAATCGCATTCGCCTTGAACGCGCACTCTACTACGCGAATCTCGCAGAGTCGTTCTACGACGCCGCCCGCCGAAGCTCGCTCCCCGCTGAAGGGACACTCGCGTATTACGGTATCCTCAATCTCGTCAAATGCTTCTTATCAATCCACGGTGTCGATCTTGAAGCACAGATCGAACATCACGGGTTAACTCTCCCGCTCGGCAAGAAACAGCAGATTCAGGTTGCGCCACCCTCGACCACTGCCCTCAACATCTTTCACGAATTCGCACGCCTCCTCGGTAAGCCTGTCACCGTCAAGGAAACGGTAACCGTAAAAGGAATCTGCGGCCACCTTCCAGAAATCCACGAAATGGCCTTCACGCTTGGCCATCTGACCGGCAGCAAGCGAGGATTCCTGCCGCTCGACATTCGCTTCTTGCTCACCGACAACGATTCACATCTCTTTACCGAGGTGTGCTACGAACGGAAGCAGGTAACTCGCGTGAACATCGCAAAGTTCTACGTCGGCAGACGCAAGACATACTTCAAGCCAAAATACGAGCGTGACGGCGTCGTTGTGCACCGATCAGCCCGGCGCAAGTCATGCACTTGGGCCAACTTTCCGCGAATCTACGCCAACATCTGCAATGACTTCGCGGCATTCGACATTGGATCACTCCTTACGCCCAACGGATACAAGTATTACTGCGACCTGCGATCTCCCAGGCTGCACCACTTGTCGTACTCATACCTCATCATGTTCTACATCGGGACAGCGGCGCGTTATCGGCCTTCTGAAATGAACGAGCTCCTTGACACGGACATGCGGCCCCTCATCTCCGAGGCCCTAGCTGTGATCCCTGGCCAAGTGCTTTATCATCTGGTCAGCCTTTGCACATCCAGCACATGCGTTGTGCCGCACTCAACGATAGCCAGCTAACAAGAGCATATACGAGCGTGGCGAGCCGGGCGCAATTTGAATTCAACGTCACTGACTGCCACACTCGGTAATGCTGGTCGTTAGCCCGCGCATGAGGGCGTGACCTGGCCCACGTACAGAAGCTGGCCGGTCGGTTGATCATTTGTACGCAAGAATCTTGAGGCCGGGGCCCTTATGGCCATGACTTTTTGGCCGCACGGTTGCACTACGAAAAAGGCCTCAGCGGAGCGGACTATCGCATGCCAAGGATCTTTTCAATATCTGTCCGGCGGAGCAATCTCTCACCCATCAGTGACTTTGCCAAAGCCTCGATATAGGACCAATGTTCATCGCTCTGGCACATTTCAACCACGACATCTAACGCGGCTTTCAAAGAAATACGATCCCTGTATGGCGTGGTCATCTGTCGTACGTCGTTGATGGAAATAGCGCTAACCGCTTGCTGACCACCCTCAGTATGGAAATTGATTTGGACTGCGACAACTCGCTCTTTTTTCCGAGCCAGCGCTTCGGCTTCGTCAACGTAATCCTTAAGACGTTCGACAAGATCGGACGTGACCATCATTCTGTCACCGCCTAAACGTCGAATCGCATCAGCGCGGGCCTCGGCCGCGATTCCGGCGACGGCGATGGTTGTCCACGACAGAAGATTCTGATAGTCCGGCACAACGTCGGTGTGGCCTCCATACCTACCCTCTTCCTCGTGAATTTCCACCCAATTCACGATCCTGCCGGCATCTCGAATGGCCACGTAGCAGTGGCCCACTTCATGGTATGCGGCTTCTTCGATCGTAGATTTGGCCTCTTCTGGAGCTGACATGACGATCTCCTCGAATGCTATTTTGGATTTTTTCGTATCAAGATAGTACCGTTTTGACGTACCGTTGTGGTTCGAGTTTGCCAGTCAATTCGTTAACGCGGAAAAGGGTCAGTCTTTCTTTCGCGACAATTTGAAACCGACTGGAACGAGAAAGAATTCATTCTACCGAATGTCAAAGGCAGGTGCGCCTATGAGGGCGTGACCGCCGACTCATGACTCTCGTGATGTCTGCCTTCCAAAACCGGCCGGGTGAAGGTCGCCCCAGACGCCAGCCCAGCAACTCCGGCCCTGGACCTCGCTGTCGCTGACCATCTGCGATTCGTTCAGACTATCCGGGCATCGGACGATCTTCCGCTTTCACTGAATCAGCACGATGCGAAACTGTGCCAACGGTCGAAGTGGATTGTGCATTGGAGCGAGCGCCGATGGCGTGGAGTTCAACAATGCCGACGACTCTCGAAACCGTAGTGGCCAGGTACCTTCGTTCGCGCAATCCAGCGCAGAGAACGCGCGAAGAGTATTCCACAACACTCAGAAAGTGGGCGCGCTGGGGAGGCGGAGTTCCAATCGAAGAACTTGGACGGAAAGAGATCCGTGACTTTGTGGATTGGGTCTACGATGACGCTGCTGATCGACAAGGAGTGAATCCAGGGCGGACTGCCAACAAAGTTCGTTCGCACTTACTCGCCGTCATGTCGTGGGCATGGGAACAAGATATTGTCGATGCCCTTCTGAGGTTTCCGAAGGTCAAGCCACATCGCGACGTCGCGGGACGCCACTACTTAACCAAGGCGGAATTGAACTCGCTCTACTTCGCGACGCACAAGATGAAACGGCCGCGTGCTTGGAGCCAGCCGTTCCCCGTCGGTCGGTACTGGCGATCGGCGTTGGTCGTGTTCTTCAACTACGGTCTGGACACGGGCACAGTCTGGAGAACGGAATCGTTTCACGAGCCAATCCTTTGGCGGCACGTGTCGTGGCACCGGCAGTCGCCCGACCGCGAAGTTAAAGAGCAGTCACCGTGGGGCTGGCTCTTCTACCGTCGCCTCAAGACGAGCAAGGCGTTCCACCGGCCCATGAATCGAACGGTGCACATGCACATTAAGAGCATCATGCCGGAAAACCCTGATCCGGATGCTCCCGTATTCGTTGGTGGAGGAACGCGGCCGAACAATCGATTTCGAACACTCTGCGACCTTGCCGGCATCGGCCCCAAGACCAACGTCGAGACAGGGGAAGAACAACCGTCGGTGCTCAAGGATCTTCGCAAGACCTGTGCGACGTATTATGACGAGCATGTCCCGGAATCATCCGTCGAGATTCTTGGCCATTCCGCAGGCGGAGTGACCTATCGCCACTACGCCCATCGCGCTCCGCTTGCGTTCAAGGCCATCATGACACTCCGGCAACCGTCGGCGTTCACCGCCCTGGCCAAGGGCTTCGATGGCCAATGCCCATGCTGCAGGAGGCGATTTACGGAGGCGGCCGGTTAGGCATGAGCGTGCAATGACAACCAGACGTCAGAACCGTGTTCGTCGCGCCTTCAATAGTCCCTTTGTTTCGCTTTTCCGTGGCTTATTGCTGTGCTTCGGACACAATTGGCTAGTCCCGATTTGGATGATTCACCTTCTCATCGCAACGAGGATTTCATCGGAACGGAGCACGTGTCGATCCAACAGCAACCGGGCGATTTCATCAAGAGTCAATCGATGGTCTCCTAAGAACACCTCCGCATCGTTTCTCGCGCCTTCGTCGAAGTAGCTCGGCTCCACATCGTGGCCTGCGCATTGTTTGAGAATTTCCAGGTTCCTTCGGTCTCCGTGGGACACCGTGGACCCCTGAAACACGATCTCTTCAGCGGCTTCACCGGCGCAACAGATTACTGCCTCTCGCTTGAAATCATCATCACTTTCAAGAGCCGCCGGGATCGAACGCTGTGACCGATCTTCGCAATACCCAATTGCCCAGTCATTACTTCCGACTTCGGGCCGTGGCAATATGGACACATGGTCGTATCTAAGCTCGGAACATTCAAAACCGCTGTCGTGGATCGGCTGGCCATGGCTAAGCAGGCATCCGGTCACCAAATGGCCAGCCTCATGGTAAGCAATTCTGTTTAATGCTTCGCTTGTTACCGAATACACAAGCAAATACCCTGAACCGTGTGATTCACCGAAGTCATGGTGCCGTTGATCTTCCCATAGTGTGTACCGTCTGGCTTTGACTACTTCGTCGGCTGGAAAACGCAGTTCCACCAGATTGCACGGCCCGATGATTCCGCCTTGATGTTCGCATTTCCAGTACGATCGCGCATCGTTCTCGTCTCGGAAGCTACGCGGTACTTCTTTAGAGAGGGTCACTACAAAAAAATCAATTGTCTTCGAGTCACTCATTTGCAGCAAGCAAGTCTCCCATATCGGGAACTCGTCAGACACCAATCTTACCACTTTTCTGAGCGGCCATCGTTGTCCGGTGACAACAACGACAAAGCGATGCTTCGAGCGGCACTACAGATGCTGCGTTGCTGACCAGCGGCAACTCCGGCCGGTTGGTCCCGGGAGAGCCACGCATCTGCCAGATGGATCTACGCCTGCTCCGTCAGACAGGCGTAGTGTTTGGTCCGCAGGGGGATTCGCAACCGGTCGAGCAGTCGGGACGCGCGATTGATTGTCCCCGTCGGCGGGGAGCAGTAGACTGGGTCAATAGCGTGCCTCTCCATCTCGCGGAAACCAGATACGGTACGCCTGTATGCCGGCCGGCCGGTCGTCAACCCGCTTACTGAAGAAGTTCTTCAATATGCAGGGCTTACTGAAGAAGTTCCGGTCGAATTACAAGTTAGGTGGTTGAAATGAATAGCGTATCACGATTCAAAGAGTCGTATTCCCTACTTCAGGGGTTCTACGAGCGATGGGTTGGTCGTATCGCTGAACGGTGTCAAGGAAATGACCAGCGTCTGGCTGCCTACTACGTGTGGTCGCGATACTCAATGTCGATGCGCACGCTCGAAGCCCTTCTTCATCCGCACCTAATCCCAGACGTACCTGTCATTTGTCGGGGTTGCCTTGAATTCAACGTTTCGCTTGAGGCCATCCTTAAGGATGACAACGTCGCGCGCGACTATCTCGATTTCGATAAACATGCGAAGGCACGCTACCTAAAAATTCTGGGCAAACAAGGCGACATCAATCGGCTGCTGATGCGCCGCGAACAATTTGACGAAACCTTCGGCGAAGATCCCGAAGACTTCGGGCGAAAGTCGTGGTGCGCGAAATACCAAGGGATTACAGGTCTCATCCGACACCTGAATCGCGATAACGACGAGCGCCTTTACAATATACTGTCGCATTTCGCCCACGGTTCTGTTTGGGCAATGCAAGCCCTCGACGGAAACATAGCCGATCCGGACACAACGTTGGCCACGATGATCGAAGGTGCGTACGCAAGCTATCTCAAATCCTCCCGGTCATTCATTTGGTTCGTGTGGGAACCTCTCACCACTCAGGAAGGAGAGCAATGCAAGAGCGACTACCTTGAGATCGAAACGTCATATCTCACGCAAACCACCTAACAAGACGTTGGACCGGCGCGATAACAAGTCGGGCGTTCGCTTCGCTCATCTGCGCGTACTCATCGCCCGGTCAACTTAAACGTTAGACGCCAAGGCGATCAATGAAAGATAGATCAAGTTCCGAAGGCCGCCCCTGCGCTCTACCCGCAACCCTAATCGCTGAGTCAGGATCGCTTGTTGACTCCGTCGGTTTCGATCTTATCGGTTCCGATCTGGGCAAAGACGTAGAGTCTGCGTTGCAAGTTGCGTTGGCGGGCGGCGCGGTTTTCCCGAACGGAACGGATCCTATTCTTATCTTTCGAGAAGCACTCTCTGCTTCCATCCGTGACATTGAGTCACACCCGCGGGGTCGGCTGTTCCAGGAGTTCCTGCGAAAAGGCCCCTACGAGGATGTTGGGGAGATCCCGACGAAGTTGATCGGCCAGCGTCTCTCTGACGCTGAGTCCGCTTCCGCCATCACATTTATCTACTCGCACATGGTCAACTGCTTCAAAGGCGCAGTCGCGGAGTTGCTTGCGGCCAGAGCCTGCTTGCACGTGCTGCAGCAATTGCAACAAAATCGAGAACTGCCCGCAAACGCCCGACTGTACGTCGGTGATGCCGTGGGCGTCCATCGGACGAAGGGAAAAGGCCTTCTCAAAGGCGCCGACCTGTATGTCCTGATCGAAGAACCCAGATCGGATGCGGCATCAAGTATTGCCGTGGCAGGAGTGACGGAAGTCAAGTCATACATCAAATCGAAAAGCAGTCTGCGCAAGCAACTCGACCAGCATGTTCGACGAGCAAAGCGAGGGCTACGGGTAGACGATGTAGACTATCCCGCAGAGAAGGTCGACGTGGGCTATGGGAGGGACCGGCGGGTTGTATGTATTTCTGTTCTGCCAAGCGACTGGAAGCTGCCGCGTTCATTCCGGTTTGAAGACTCCAAGAACGGTCGTTTGCTTCATGTGGACGGAGGTGAGCTTCCAGAAGCGGAGGATGAAATCACACAGATCGAAGATGATGAGTGGCGTATTACCTTGAGATGGTCGGCGGAGGCGCTTGCCGAGGCTGGCTACGAGATGACCTTCTGGTATATGGAGAAGATCGGTGAGGTCATCTACTCGAAATCCGTACCGAAGGGCTGGGAGGAGATGAACTCAGCCGAGGCCGGACGAAACGCGGCCAAAATGATGCTCTACTATGCCATTCTGCGTTGCCGTACTATTCGGGAGCGGCAACGGGCCATTGCTCTCTACAACAGCTACGGATACGGCTATGCACTGGGAATGAACTACAAGAACGCGGATGGAAGGCGCGAGATGCTTTGGCCTCAGGATCTGGACCAGATCAGCGTTGCAGGTAAGACCGAGAGCGGGTGCACTATACGCTAAACTCAAGATCCAGAAACGATAGCAGGTGAACCAGTGGCGTCTAACCACGCGTTGGACCGGAAGGCGAATATTGTCGATTCTGGAGGCGACGTTTTTCGCGTCGCCGGCCAACTTCGACGCTACGCCACCAAGAGTTCTACGGCGATATCCGCGCCGGAGCCGTGCTGCGAGTCGCCGGTATCGCCGCGTCCAACTACCTCAGGAGGGCGTGTCTTGGCATTTGGCACCGACCGAAACTGTGGCTGCTAAATCGCTCGATAGACTGAATGTATCGAGCAGCGAGTAGACATTGGATTACTGCCCCAGTAGCCCCGCGAGCGCTGCGATTACAGTGCCTTTTGCGATTCCCGGCAGTCGGAATGGCGTCAGATCTGTACGGCCAGGGATGCGTCAATCCCGCAAGTCATGACTTAGCAGAATGTTACGTCATGCTTCGTGCAAAGTGGAAAAACCGTTAGTTGTGTCCACAACTTACGGCAATTCCGCACTATGAGAAGAAAAGCTCTGTCCGGCCGCGCCCACGCAGTTGGCTGGTGCGCCGCAGAAGGCCGACCTCCGACAAGGCGAGTGTTGGGCACTGCCAGGAAGTACTCGCTTCTTTGTAGAATTGAAGATACCCCCACAGTGTACCCCCAAGTACTGTCAATGCAGGAGTGTCGTCCGCCTGCTCGCGCAGTCCGGAGAATTTAATCAATCTCATGTCCAAGCTGGCAATGGACCCCGATGACCCGGCGTTGGGTGGAAATATCGTCGGCGGTGATGCGGCAACCTTTCATCCCGCGCTCTGGTCCTTTCTTATCGAACGATTCGCCGTCGACTCCGTGCTTGACGTCGGTTGCGGCGAGGGTCATTGTGTGCGGTACTTCTACGAGAAGGGCATCCCGGCATTCGGTTTCGACGGCTTGAAGGCCAATGTCGACAATGCGGTCTTTCCGATTGCGTTACATGACCTTCGTTGTGGTCCGTTTGTAATGCCCGTAGCGCTCGCCCATTGCTGCGAAGTCGTGGAACACATCGAGGAGCGCTACTTGAACAACGTATTGCAGACGCTCGCGAACGGCCGACTGATCGCGATGACACATGCTCTTCCCGGACAAGGCGGATATCATCATGTCAATTGCCAGTCGTCAGACTATTGGATCGATCGGATTGAGCCGCTAGGGTTTCGGTACCTTCCCGAAGTTACACAACAAGGCCGGGCGGCGATTACCGCCAGTGGTTCTTGGACCTACTTCGTCAAGTCGGGACTCATCTTTCAGCGTGTTTGACTGGCGAGGAACAGCATCTATAGGGCGTTGCATTCCTAGCGACCTCGTCAAGTTGCTGCCGTCGCTTTTTGGGCGTCTATCCAACGGCGGGAGCATGTGACTCGTCACGATTGAGCCACTTAGTCGCTACCCCAAGCTACTCTCGATGGTCGAGTTCCTAGTGCGTTCCACAGATTGCTCGAGAGATTGACTAAACAAGCTTGCCGCGATTCTTGCTGCACGGACAACTGCAGGAGACTCGCCAACGGCATTCGTAACTTGTTCATCCGTAATTGCGGCCGCACGCCCCAAAGGCATATTCTCGGCGTATCGTGAAAGAAAAGTGCAGCACGACATCAATTCTGGAACATCTCGGCAGACAAACTGCACACGTGAAACAAAGGGTTCGCCCGACGATTCGTAAGCGACTTGAACGCCGAAATAGGCAGGCGTCTGCGACTCCGCGTCGATTTTCAGGACCGGGTCAATCATGTCGTCGGTGCCCGACTCCGGTTCAGCATATCCAACTCGGCCTCCGGATTCCGTCGGTGTTGCCTCGGTCGCTGGAGACAATGGCTCGCCGACCTGCAACAGCCAAGGTATGCCGAAGCAGGCGGCGTACTCCACTTCACTTCGTACCCGCTTGGCGGCGAGCGCTCGCCAAGCTTCCTCGGCCGATTGCAGATCGACTTCAAACTTCGCCCAGGCCTCGTCAAAGATCCTATCCCCTTGGGTCTGCCGGTAGTACTCAATCCAACTCCGCCATACGACGTCACCAAAGTTCTTTCGCATCGTCCGCAAGCGATTGACGTGATAGTGGGCAGGCACGGTTGCCGCTTCACTTGACGTGACCTTGAAATAGTGCCCGACGACCGCCGCCGGGTCGCTTAAGGTGTCAATCCCAGACATCCAAGCCCGAAGACCGAAGTCGAGATCTTCGATTCCTGCTCCTTTCATAACCGGATCGAGACCTCCCAGGTCAAAGTAAAGGTCGCGACGCAACGCAAAACACATCCCGACCAGGGCTGGGGAAACGAGAAAGCGATCTAGGCGATAGAGGCGATTCGAGTCCAGCCAATGATAGTCGACATCCGGCAGCCCGAGCTCGACCCCGTAACCCCAGCAATGCTCGCCTTTGATGTTCCACGACTCGTCGAGGACACCAATCGCGGGCGTAAAGATGGCAGCCTCTCGCCAGCTCTCGGCGTTCTCGATCAACCGGGCAAGCGCACCAGGCGATGGCTTGCAGTGAGCATCGACAAATAGGAGCACGTCTCCCTGCGCGCGAGTAGCCCCCGCCGAACGCGCGGCGGCCGCTCCCGAATTCGTGGGGCTCTCGATAACGTCGAGGTCGGCATGATCTCTCGATAGCCGCTGGACCGAACCGTCCGTCGAGGCATCGTCGACGACGATAATTTCGCAGTCGACGTCCCGCGTGCCGTCGACACAACCAGAGACCGTACGTTCGAGAAATTCCCCATCGTTGTGCGTCGGAATGATCACGCTTGCACGCATGACAACTGCCCCGCAACGAAGAAAACTCGGGCGATCGAGAACCCATGTAGACTACAGGACGAAATCGCGATATGTAAGTCTCCCGATGAACTGGATCGGTTCGTTCGACTTGGAACGGCACGCCATTCGATATGCCGCCTGGCGTGGAATTGCGCAATTCAAGACGGTTTGCGGAAACATGGCAACTCGGGCAAGCTCGTTTCGACTTTGTCTGTGCGGCTTTCCTTTCAGCACGTCAAGGTGGGTCAATTCCTCCTGATCGCTAATGGGTCATTTTGAAGTGATTGGTCACATCTGCCAGGCGTCACAGACGAGTTTGGATCGGAAGCTACGTCTACGATCAGGTCAATGACTTCGTCATCCGACATCCCGTCAGGAAACTCGCTCTTGCCTGGAACTCCTCGACCCGGGCCGTGTCCACCGCCTGTGGCGTCACCGTCCAATATGTGCCTACGCCTGTTGTCCGGCATCGAAACTGGTCTTCGCCGCCGCTGCCGCTCGGCATTGATCCGGGCACGGCGACGATTCGCAAGCGCCCGCTTGAGCATGGCGCCGAGCCTCGTTCGGCTCAGCCCAGTCTTCACGAGCAACACTTCGATGCTTTCTGCTATCTTACGCGACACCGGGCCCACGGCAATGATCAGCGGAACCGTCGCGGCCAGGCCAAGACCCGAAATCACCACCGGTACGCTCAACTGGCTGACCTGCTCCAATTCGCCCTCGTTCAACTCGTCGAGGACATTCTGGCCCGTGACGTCTTCGTTTCTGGCCTCCAACCGTCCTTCCGGTTTGTCCAGAACCGCCGAGATATCGGCGACGCCAAAGAAGGCACTGGCCGCATCGAGTACGCCGCCGACCACACCGGTGATCGCGCCGATTGTCGTGATAATCGTTTGACCGACGGCCGCACCGGCCGCTTCGTCGCTACCGCTTGCCCCGCTTGCCCCCTCGTCGCCGGTTCGAGCGCCGCCGCCGGCCTCGTCCAGCTGCCGGGCACCGGCTTGCGCACCCTCTTCGGCTGCCTCCTCTGCCGCCTCGCCCGCGGCCCGCTCGCCTCCCTCACCGAGTATGTCGCGTTTGAGCGCCTCGGCAATATCGTTCGCACCTTGTCGAGCGGCGCGAAAGACGTTTCGAACTCCGGCCGTTACTCGATCCTGGGTCTTCCGGAACAGAATCGGCAGGCCGACCACAACGGCCGCAACCTCGTCTTCTAATCCCGAGTACGCTGCCTTAAGCATGTCGAGCGCGCTTGCGCTCGCCTTCGCCTTCGCAGCGGCTGCTACCGAACGCAGTCCTCTAGCGCCGGCCTTGGCAGCTCCGACCGCCTGACCAATCAAGGGAATTGCCGCGGCCGCCGACGAGCGGTGAGCCGTTCGCAGGAGCATTGATGTTGATCTGGTAACGATCAAGAATGCGGCGGGCAGGTGCCGCACTGCAGGGAGGGGGTAGGGGGTGCGGAATAGAGCGATGCACTTGTCATGCCTGTTGTTCCCAGGTCTGATCCTTCGTCATTTCGCCATGAATGCAAAAAGCCTCAACTGCTCTCGATACCTCATCCAAAGACACACATAACTTAGGGTCATAGTAACCATGTTGCCCACCCGCCACGATTATTACTTGTTCATTGTCCTGGTGGTTGGCAGTAATGAGATTGAAAATCTCGTCACCCTTCGTGGCATAACACACATATCTTCCCTGATTGCCACCACCAACAGTAAGAAACGTCGATTCATCTATAATCAACTCAATCAACGTCTTGTTTGCGCCGTTTAGTTTGCCAACCACTTGTATTGCCTGATCTAAGGTATCACAGGCATATTCCTGGTCATCACTCGTAAGTCCGGACCAGTCATCCTCGAAAAGTCGTTGAACCTTCAACATTTGATCGCTCATGGGGTTGGCGTAAAGATTTGGCGTCCTGCTGGCGAGATTACTTCAAGTTCTTGTACACCAAGTTCGCGTGCTAGTGATCGCAACCCACCGCTTCGACCACACGCACGACACGGCGCACGATCTACGTACAAGGTTGCCTTAGCAGCTCGCCCTTTCAACCCAGCGTTGAGGGCCTGCTGGATCGCATCCGCTTCTGCGTGTGTTGCAGTGATTGGGTTGACTCGCTGTAATGTGGACTTGGGACCAGGCGCATTGATTCCGAAGAATTCTTTGCCGCCAACTTCTAGTTTGGACAGCGTAAATGTGTCATCAGCTGCCCCGGCAGCAGGTATGTCAAGTTCCCTCCTAAATTGAGCCAGTTCATCGAACTGACGAGCCCCTGTTGCAATTGGGGCGTCACCTGCCGCCTCGGCGACGCGTGCTGCTGCCGCCGCTTCCTGGGCCGGCTTGGCCCCTCGTGTGACCAATCACTTCAAAATGACCCATTAGCGATCAGGAGGAATTGACCCACCTTGACGTGCTGAAAGGAAAGCCCCCTGCTGCGCAGCAGGGGGCTGCGCAGATTTCGCATTTTACCACGGCGGCCCTGGCTGTGACGTTTCACGCACGGAGGGCCGCTCATGATCAAGGTGGAGCAATTCATGAACATCCGAGAAGTGTCCGTTCTGTGAAACTTTCAATTACCCACAAGCATTGCGGTATCCCTGGCTTTGAGTCGAGGCTAATCTGATTTGGTGGCGCGAGCGTTGCTTGCTGCCGTCAGAACCTTCGGAGGCCATCGACATGGAAGTCTGGGTCGAACGAGAGATTGAAGGGTGTGAGTTTCCCGATCAACGTTTGAAAACGCGTTTCGGCAAGTTGCTCGGCCAGCTCGGCGCGAAGATCGGCGAGTCGCTGCCTACCGCTTGCCAGGACTGGGCCGCGACGAAGGCGGCGTATCGATTCTTCGGCAACCCGCGGGTTGATGAAAGCATCATTCTGGCCGGGCACTTCGCGGCGACGAAGTCTCGCATCGCGGCGGCCAAAGGCCCCATCCTCATGCTGCACGACACGACCGAGTTCAGCTATCAACGCGCAAGACCAGAAAAAATCGGCAAGACACATATCATTAAGGATCGCAAGGATCGCCCCGGCACGTTCACCGTCTGTGGACGTGTCCGTTCGGTGAAACACACCTTCTTTTTTGGCCGCCGGCAGGTCATGTTCTTGGTTTTCA